>Ga0194131_10002419_pt1 | contig 30643 bp, 28 predicted proteins | sample TA2KigO120mmetaG_FD_148631 | JGI IMG/M metagenome (GOLD analysis project Ga0194131, IMG submission 148631) | Freshwater microbial communities from Lake Tanganyika, Tanzania - TA2015053 Kigoma Offshore 120m | ecosystem: Environmental > Aquatic > Freshwater > Lake | place: Tanzania: Lake...
GACGCGTGGGCGCGAGGCGTCGGTCATCTTCGTGCCGAAGGTGGCGGAGATGGATGAGACGGCGGAGTTTTTGCGGGCGAGTGGGGTGGTCGCTCTCTGAAAGCGGGTCATCGGGAATGAAAAGGGTCGGCCCAATCACTACTATTCCCCGATGGCAAAGAAGCATCGTCGCAAGTCTGGATCAAACAAGGGAGCCCTTGTGAAGGGCGTCTCGATCCCACTGCCAATTGAGATCCTCTCGGAGCCTATGTTTCGAGAAGAACTGCGGGCGCTTATGCGCGGCTACTCCGGACTTTACGCCTTGTACCGTGGCAAAAGGCTCTACTACGTTGGATTGGCTAACAATCTGTTCTGGCGACTGCACGGTCACACCCGCAACAAGCACCGCGGCAAGTGGAACCGCTTCGCGATCTATCGAATCTCCAAGGTTCGCTTCCTGAAGGACATCGAAGCACTTCTTTTGCGGGTTGCACGACCGCCTGGAAACTCCGTGAGCGGTAATTTCCACCCGGACGCCGACGTGACGAAGGTTCTCAAGAAGATCCAACGGAATCAGTCACGAACGTTGAACCGCATCAAGCGAACGCTTCGCGAGAAGAATTGACGATGGCCAAAGCCGTGAGCATGGGGGCGGTTCAAATCGACGCCGCCGCGCATCTCGCGTTCCTCACCAACATCGAGACGCTGCTGCGCGAAGGGCGCTTCACAAGCACCTACAAGTTCGCGCTGTTGCTCTCACTCGCGAACATCGCTGTCGAGCAAGGGTCGGACTCGGGCGAGGCGCTCGATGTTGACCTGAACGACGTGGCTCGTCAGTACATCGCGCTCTACTGGAACATGGCGCGACCCTATCCGCTGATCGGGGATCTCCTGAAACAAAACCGCGAGCAACGAAAGCCCGCGCGCATGATCACGCTCATCGGTCAGCAGGCGCGGCAGTCCATCAACAGCTATCGCCGCTTCCGCAAGTACCAATCCGAGCGCGATGCGCTGGTGAGCAGTACGCGCGTCACCCTCGCGCGCGACGTGCTCTATCGGCTGCAGACCATCGGCGGGCGTTCGGGCGCGGCGAGCCAGCGATTTCTATATGACCATCCGCCAACCGCCGCCGAGTGCGCGCGACTGACGCACATCACGCTCAAGCCCGGGGTGTGCGCCTGCCTACGGCGGCTGCATGGCGTAATCGTCAGCATGGTGCAGTCGCGCTGGGCGCTGTGGGTTCGGCAAAACAACCCAAGTCTTCACGAGGACGGTCAACTCGAGACATTCCTGTTCGGCGCAAATCGCACTGCGGTGTCGGAGTACGCGCAGCGGCTCTATGACTTGCAGGACCGCCGCTGCTTCTACAGCGGCAATCGGTTGACCGGCCCGCGTTCAGCGGAGGTCGATCACTTCATCCCGTGGGCGCGGTACCCATGCGATTCGCCGTTCAACTTGGTGCTGTCGAGCCGCGCCGAGAACAATCGGATGCGCGACATGCTGAAGCCGCTGGGCATGCGGCAGCGGTGGGAGCAGCGGAACGAGTCGGACTTTGACCGCCTCGTTGCGCCTGAAACTGAGGGTGGCTTCGGTGCGTCCGCGAGTGACCGCGAGTTGGTCCGCGCCGTCGCAGGTTGGTTGTACGGGAACGCCCTTCGCCGCACCGGCTGACACGCCTCACGCGTTGTCGATGAGTCGCACCGCGCCCAGGCGCGCGGCGATCAGCGCACGAAGCGCGGGCGGCTGCCGCGGCGGGGCGTTCAACTGCACTGGTTCGAGTGAACTGGCGTCGCGCACGACCGCATATTCGATCTGCAACTGATGCCGTTCGAGTTCCTCGCGCATCGCAGCTTCTGCCGCGGCGATCGCCTTCTTCGCCGCATCGCCAGTCGCGTTCTCCTGCTGCTGCAGAATCTCCTGCGCTCTCCGCAGTGCACGCGACAAGCCAAGCGCGCGATCGCGCTCGTGTGGCTGCAGAAACCTGTTGCGGCTACTGAGCGCGAGTCCATCCGAGTCGCGCACGGTGGGGCAGGGCACGATCTGCGGCGCACAGCTTTCGTCCCCGCGCACCGCGTGCGATACCGCGCGCGAAATCTCCACCATCTGCGTGATCACTCTCAGCTGCTGGAAATCCTTCTCGCCGAAGTACGCGCGCTGCGGCTGACACAGATCGAACAGTCGCGCCACCACTTGGCACACGCCCGCAAAATGCGTCGGTCTGCACGCGTCCTCAAGCCGCGGCCTTATCGCCACGGGCGGCAATTGCAGCAACTTCGCCTCTTCCTGCGCCCGCGCCAAACCACGCGGGTACATCGTCTCGACTGTTGGCACAAAGATCGCCACCGCGCCCGCCGCCTCGCACCCGCGTACATCCGTCTCGAGTGTCCGTGGATACCGACTGAAGTCCTCGTGCGGCCCGAACTGCGTCGGGTTGACGAAGATGCTCACGAGCGGCGGCAGCCCATCCCGGACACACCTGCGGATGAGTTCGAAGTGCCCCTCGTGCAGCGCACCCATTGTGGGCACGAATCCGCAGCCCTTGAACGCCGCCAGCCCGTCTGTGGAATCAACGATTTCCATTCTGTGGTATTGCCGCGCGTTGGATGGGGGCTACAATCGATTGCAGTTGAGAATCAGTCTCAATTGACGGATCGGTGCAATTTCGGAACGCCCTTCCAGATTGAGGTTTCGCATCATGCAGCTCACGCAGCAAATCTACCTTGACAACGCAGCGACCACTCCGTGCGATCCGCGCGTGGTGGAGGCGATGCTTCCCTATTTCACCGAAAAGTTCGGCAACGCCGGCTCGCGCAACCACCGCTTCGGCTGGGACGCCGAAGACGCCATCGAACTTGCGCGCGAGCACGCTGCAAAGGTGATCGGCGCAAACGCCAAGGAAGTCATCTTCACCTCGGGCTCGACCGAGTCGAACAACCTCGCCATCAAGGGCGCGGCTGAGATGTACGCGCGCGCACCCAAGGGGCAGTCGGGGCGCGGTCACATCGTGACGGTCGCGCATGAACACAAGGCCGTGCTCGATCCCGTTCGCCGCCTCATGCGCGAAGGCTTCGAAGCCACATTCATCACGCCGCCCGCCGATGGCGTCATCACCGTCGACCATGTCCGCGAGGCGCTGCGCCCAGACACGATCCTCGTGAGCGTGATGTGGGCGAACAACGAACTCGGCACCATCAACGAAGTACCGCAGATCGGCCGCCTCTGCCACGACCGCGAAATCATCCTGCACACCGACGCCACGCAGTGGGTGGGCAAGATGCCGACCGCCGTGGAAACGGACTGCATCGATCTGCTGTCGTGGAGCGGTCACAAGATCTACGGTCCGAAGGGTGTGGGCGGTCTCTATGTGCGCCGCCGCAAGCCGCGTGTGCGGCTCGAATCGCTTGTGGACGGCGGCGGCCAAGAGCGCGGCATGCGTTCAGGCACACAGAATGTCACGGGCATCGTCGGCTTCGGCAAGGCCTGCGAGATCGCGCTCGCCGAGATGGACAAGGACCGCGCGCACCTGCAGCCGCTGCGCGATCGACTTGAACGCGAACTGACGTCGCGTCTCGAAGTCTGTCAGGTGAACGGTCATCCGACCAAGCGTCTGCCGCACATCTCGAACATTTCCTTCGCCTTCGTCGAAGGCGAGAGCCTCATGATGGGCGTGCGCGACATCGCGTGTTCGAGTGGCAGCGCATGCACGAGCGCAAGCCTCGAGCCGTCGTATGTGCTGAAGAGCCTCGGCATCGGCGATGACCTGGCGCACTCATCGCTTCGCCTTTCGTTCGGGCGTTGGACGACCGCGAAGGATGTGGACGCAGCAATCGGACTTATTGAACGCGCCGTCAATCATCTTCGGTCGATGAGCCCGCTCTTCGACCTGCACAAGGAAGGCGTGGACCTTTCCAAGATTGTGTGGCAGAGCCACTGAAAGCAGACCAAGGACCAACGAGGAACTCACCATGGCATACAGCGACAAAGTCGTCGATCACTTTGAGAAGCCGCGCAATGTGGGCAGTTTCGGCACTTCGAAGGAAGTGGCGACCCGCAAGGACATCGGCGTCGGCATCGTCGGCGCGCCCGAGTGCGGCGATGTGATGCAGCTTCAGATCCGCGTGAACGATTCGGGCGTCATCGAGGACGCGAAGTTCAAGTGCTTCGGCTGCGGCTCGGCGATCGCCAGTTCGTCGCTCGCGACCGAGTGGATCAAGGGCAAGAAGGTGGATGAGGCGCTCGAGATCCGCAACACGCAGATCGTGGATGAACTCAGTCTGCCGCCAGTCAAGATCCACTGCAGCGTGCTTGCGGAGGATTCGATCCGCAGCGCGATCGAGGACTGGAAGCGCAAGAGCGGCAAGGCCGGCGCCGCGACCACCACTGCAACGCAAACCGCACCCGCCGCTGCACGCTGATTGACACAAGACCATTCGTTCACTGATTCACGCAACTTTCTGAGACCACACGAGAACACCATGCCACTGATTGTTACCGAGACAGCCGCCCGCGAGATCGACACCATCATCCGTCAGCAGGGGCTTGATGCCTCGAAGATTCGCCTGCGCGTGGGCGTGAAAGGCGGCGGCTGCTCAGGGTTCTCGTACATCCTCGACCTCACCGAGGTTCAGAAGGAGACCGACGAGTGCTGGGATTACACCTACACGCGCCGCGTGCAGACCGCGGAGCAGGGCAGCGGCGAGTCGGCAGCCGGCGGCAGCGCCACCGCAGTCGCGACGGCCGCACCGGGTGGCGAGCCGTTCACCGTGCATGTCATCTGCGATCCGAAGTCGTACCTCTACCTCAACGGCACGACGATCGACTTCAAGGACGAGTTGATGGGGCGCGGGTTTGTGTTCAACAACCCCAACTCGACCAACACCTGCGGTTGCGGCAGCAGCTTCAGCGCCTGACGAACTCTGGTGTTTCCGCGCGCGGCTCGATGAGCGCCGCCGTCTGTTTGATCGCCTGACCGCTCGCTTCAGCCAGTGGCAGTGGGCTGACGCCTGATCCGACCGCGCGCTTCATCCACAAGTCGGGCGTGAATCGCCCGATCGATGTGATGCGCCGCGTCTCCGCCGCGATGTCCTTGCCGCGCATGAACGAACGGATCTGGTGGCTCATCACATGCCCGATCGTGTAGTCCGCCAGGTACAGCGGATGGGCGATCATGTGCTGATACGCCGCGAGCAGATGGTTCTGATCCGCGCCGAAATCCCGCTGATAGAAGCGTTTCCACAGGCGGCTTGCGATCGCCAGCACTTCGGTCCGCAGCGCAGCAGCGTCCGCGTGCGGATTCGCATAGAGCCAGCGCCACGCGTGCAGTTCGAGCAGGCTCGGACCCGCGATCTGGCATGCCGACAGCATCGTCTGAATGCTGTCGATGGCGAAGGCGCGGTCGGCGGCTGACCCGTCGTCCATGCCGAGCACGCGCTTGCCAAGCGATTGGTAGAGGAACGCAAACGCCTCCGTGCACGCGGTATTCGGCACATTGCGAAGCGCGGGCCGCGGAACGAAGAAGGTGGAACAGAGTTGCTCGAGGTTGTGCCCGAGTTCGTGCATCGCAGTATCGAAGCCGTCCCAGCCGAGCCGGTCCTTCAGCCGACTCGTTCGCAGCCACGCGCCGTACTCGGGCAGCCGCGGACGCATCGCGTGACCTGAGCCGCGCGCGATCTCCACTCGGATGCGCGAGCCAAGGAAGTCCGCATCGCCCGCGGAGAAACCAAGTCCGCGCAGGACTTGCGGCAGGGCATGTTCAAACGCCTTCTCGTCGGGGAAGCGCGCCGTGACCGCCGCATCGAGTTCGCTTGCCGAGCGCGCCTCCGCAACATCATCGAAGTAGATGTCGAACGGTTCGAGATCGCGCCCGAGCCGCGCCCGCAGGAACGCGGCGAGATCGATGCGCGCAGGATGATCGAGCAGATCGGTCAGCAACTGCTCCACTTCATGCTCGCTCATCTCGCGCGCGAGTTCGAACTTGCGTGCGATGGCGGTCGGATGCTCGGGGTGATGCGCATCGAACTCCTGCGCCAGATGAAACTGCTCGGTCCAGTGCTCGTACCGCGCGAGCCCGACCACATCCGCACCGATGGGCGAGCCGCCGAGCGTTCCCGTCTGCGGATCCCAGTCGCGCGAGTCGCTGCGATCCATCACCGCCAGCGGAACGCGCCCGTCGATCGCTCGTCCAAGCACCGCGGCCAGCGCGCGCTGGCGCGGTAGCCCGTTGGCGTCGTTGTACTGCGCCTTGATCTCCTCGCGCACGAGCCAGTGCGTCAACAGTGTGCGGTCGGGCGCGTACCAGCGCGTACCCGAGGAATCCACGAGCGTGCCAACTGGAATGTGATGACGAGCCACCCACTGACTGGCCGCGTGCCCCACATGCCGTGCGCGGTCCGCAAGCGCAGCGGGAATGCGCGCATCGAAGGACTGCGCGATCCGCACCGCAGCCCAGTGGGCGTGATCCCAATTCGGTCCATCGCGCAGCATCGTGGCGAGCGTTTCGCGCGGCAGATTCAGCAGCGCAAGGAACGCCAACTTCTGGCGGTACATCTGCTCCGCAAGGTCGGGAGCCGGATCGAATGTCGCGAGCATGTCGTCGACACCGGCGAACTCATCGCCCGCGAGATCACTGTGGCGGCGCAGCGTTCGGCGCATCTCGTACAGGTGTCCGTGCACTTGCTCGAGCGCAGACTCAAGACGTTCCACCAGTCGGTCGAGATCGCTGCCCGCGGGCACGAAGCGGTCCGTGCAGAAGGACTGGAACTGCGCGGGCGTTCCATCGCACTCCTGCCAGCGCGCCGCAACCTGTCGCACGCCGCGTTCGATGCGACTTCGTTCGCCGTCGCCGTGCCGCTTCACAAGGTCCGCCACGACTGCCGCTGATTCCGCGCTGAGATGTTCCATCGCATCATTGTCGCGGGGCGGGGCATCCGCGACAACCGCGCTATTCTCCCTCCATGCCCAGTGCCCCTCGACTCTCGTTCTGCGTGCGCACGATCCCGGCACTGCTTGCCATCGTGTTGTCGCTCCCTCTTGCGATTGTTGCCCCGTCATGCCAAACGCCGGAGCAGGGCAAGTTCTCACAACTTCGCAAGGGCATGCAGGACTGGGAAGTGATGACGCTGCTGGGCAAGCCGTCGTCGAAGACGCCCGCGGTGACGGGGAAGGACGGCAAGGTCGTTTCGCCCGCGTCGTGGAACTACGGCGACAACCTGTCCACGCTCGCGTCGGGAACGATGTTCAAGGACCAGCCGCCCCCCGAAAATGTCTGGTCGGTCTTCTTCGGACCCGATGGGCGCGTCAGTGGATGGCGCACGCCAAACTGGGAAGAGTGACGGCAGCCGCGTCAGCGGATGGCGAACGCCAAACTGGGAAGAGTGACGGCAGCCGCGTCAGACGGCCGCGGCCATCTTCTGAGCCTTCTTGCGCGCGTCCTCGAGATTGCCGACGTACATGAACGAACTCTCGGGCAGATCGTCCGCTTCGCCGGCGCAGAGGCGCTCGAAGCTGTCGATCGTGTCCTCGAGCGTGCAGGTCACGCCGGGCAGTCCTGTGAACACTTCCGCGACATAGAACGGCTGTGAGAGGAAGCGCTCGATCTTGCGCGCGCGCGAGACGGTGAGCTTGTCCTCTTCCGACAGTTCATCGACGCCGAGGATGGCGATGATGTCCTGCAGATCCTTGTACCGCTGCAAGATGCCCTGCACACGGCGCGCGATGCGATAGTGGCGATCACCAACGACCTGCGGATCGAGAATGCGGCTTGTCGACGCGATCGGATCGACGGCGGGGTAGATGCCCTTCTCGGCGATACGGCGTTCCAAGTTGATGAACGCATCGAGATGGCTGAAGGTGGTGGCGGGCGCAGGATCGGTGTAGTCGTCGGCAGGCACGTAGATCGCCTGCACGGAGGTGATGGCACCCTGACGCGTGGAAGTGATGCGTTCCTGCATCGCACCCATCTCGGTCGAGAGCGTCGGCTGGTAGCCCACGGCGCTCGGCATTCTTCCGAGCAGCGCGCTCACTTCCGACCCTGCCTGCGTGAAGCGGAACACGTTGTCCACAAAGAGCAGCGTCTCCTTGCCCGACTTGTCTCGGAAATTCTCGGCCATGGTGAGCGCGGACAGTCCCACGCGAAGACGCGCGCCTGGCGGCTCGTTCATCTGGCCGAACACCATGGCGACCTTGTCGAGCACATGGCACTTCTTGCCGCTCGCGTCGAAGTACTCGGCCTCCTGCATTTCGCGCCAGAGATCGTTTCCTTCGCGGGTTCGTTCACCCACGCCCGCGAACACCGAGTAGCCACCGAAGTTTCGCGCGATACGCGCGATCATTTCCTGGATGACCACGGTCTTGCCGACGCCTGCGCCGCCGAAGAGGCCGATCTTGCCACCGCGCACGAACGGGCAGAGGAGATCGATCACCTTGATGCCTGTGGCGAGCACTTCGGTCTTGGGGTTGAGGTCGGTGAGATTCGGTGCAAGGCGGTGAATCGGTGCGCGTTCGGTCGTGTTGACGGGCCCACGCTCATCGACGGGCTGTCCGAGCAGGTTGAACACGCGTCCAAGGACTGCTTCACCCACGGGAACATTGACGGGCGCACCCGTGTTGATGCACGCGTCGCCGCGGCGAAGTCCGTCGGTCGATGCGAGCGCGACGCAGCGGACGACACCGCCGCCGAGATGCTTGGCGACTTCACCCACGAGGGTCGACTTGGTGCCACGCAGCGTGAAGTCGATCGTCACGGCGTTGTAGATCTCGGGCATCGCGTTTTCGGCGAAGCGCGCGTCGAAGGTCGATCCGATCACTTGGGTGACAACGCCAGTATTGGAGGTGGACATGGGGTTCTTTGGGGGTTTCGAGGCTCGGTTCCGAGTTGGTTCTTCGGGGCTCAGCAGGATATCCGCAGCATGCGTCTGCGTCCACGCAGGGGGCACTTGCCCTCGCAGGATCACGCCAGCCGAAGCCCGCCATGCGAGCGCTGCATGAGATCGGGCGCGGGCAGCGTGGTCACAAGCAGTTGAACGCCCTGCGGCCCTGCGATCGCCTCCCACGGCGGCGATTCCGCGGGAACCACCATGGTTCCGCCTGCGCGCAACGGCCGTGCCAGCGCGGGAATGCGCACTTCGCCAGCGAGCACGGTCCACGAGATCGGCACGCCAGCGGTGCCATGTTCGATCGTGGTGCCTGCGCGAACCGACCAGCGTTCCACATCGAAGTAGTCCGTGCGAACGAGCCCGGTGATCGCGATCCGCTCGCCCGCGAGCGCGGGCTGATGCGGCGGCGCATCCAGCAGATCAATCTGCTGTTCATCGCCGAGCAGAATGCACTCGATCGCCTGCTCGATGTGCAGCGGACGCGCAGGGTCGTTGCGCCCCCAATCCCACACGCGGAAGGTGGTGTCGCTTGGCGTCTGCACTTCAGCCACGAGCGTGCCCGCGCCGAGCGCGTGGCAGATTCCAGACGGCAGCCAGAAGCAGTCGCCCGCGCGCACGGGGACGCGGATCATCGCATCGAGCAGCGTGTCGTCGAGGATTTTGCGGCGCAGCGCATCGCGGTCGATCGATGGATCGATGCCGCGGTAGATGACCGCGCCAGGTTCAGCATCGAGCACAAGCCACATCTCACTCTTCATGTGCGTGTCTGGATTGCGGTGCGCGTAGGCGGCATCGGGGTGAACTTGCACCGAAAGATTCTCAGCCGCATCGAGCAGTTTCACGAGCAGCGGGAAACAGCCATCGCCCGCAGTACCACTCTTCGCCTGTCCCATCAGGCTGCGACGCAGTGGCGGCGCGGAAAGAAGATCCGAGAGGCAGTTGCCCTCATGCGGGCCTGCGGCGATGCGGCTCTTGCCATCGAGAATCGTGGGCGGAAGATCCGCCAACAGCCACGCCTCGCCGATGCTGCCGCGCGCGCGCGCCTGTTGGTAAGCGGCGGCTGGTGGATCGCCCGCGGCAAGCCACCTCCCGAGCCGATCGCCACCCCACACGCGGTGGCGGAAGACGGGGTTCAGCAGCAGCGGGGGGATCATGCGGCAACCCTGCCGGCCTAGATCACCATGCCAGTGATCGTCGCTTCGAACACGAGCTTGCCATTCACAACGCCTTGCGCCTTGCTGATGAAGCGGCGGCGGTTGAACTCGAGTTCCTGTACGAGCAGCAGAACGCGGTCGCGGGGCAGGACCTGTCCGCGGAAGACCACATCGTTGCAACGGGTGAAGCCCAGAAACCCGCTTGCCCGCCCAAGCCGCGTATGGAGCAGGCTGCACAACTGCGCCGCGGCCTCGATCATGAGTACCCCAGGGAAGATCGGACGACCTGGAATATGCCCCTCCACCCAGAATTCATCGTCGCGGATGACGCGCTCGCCGAGGCCGGCAGTGCCGTCTTGGGTGACCCAAATGACCCGGTCGAGCATCCGCATATGCCCAGTCTGCGGCAGATACTTATCGACCTCTTTCTTGTCGCAAACTGTCGCGCTGAGGTCGATCTTGTCGATGGGAAAGAGTAGTTCGGCTGCCATTTCGTGCGTTTGGAACGCCATCAAGATAGCAATCCGCTACCATTTCATCATTCCAAGGAGGATCTGACCCATGATCATGAACAGTTATGAGGAACTCTTGCGGGTTGTGAACGCTGCCCGCGAGGACATCGAGAAGGCGCATGGCGGAAACCGCGCGGCTGGAACGCGCGCCCGCAAGCACATGCAAACCGTGCGTGCAGCCGCTCAGGAAGTTCGTAAGGCGATCCTCGCGGGTCGTGAGCAGCCGCCAGCTGCCTGATCGCCAGAATCCCGCTTTGGGCGGGACCCGCTTTCGGTGGGTTCGAGTGAATCGCAATTTTTGGGGGGGGTGACGGGGTCGTTTTGAGAGCCTTTGTGCATTCGCTGTGGCAGCCGCGGTTTGGCTGCCTCGCGTCATAGTCTCCAGCCCATGCAGGCGGCGGACTCCAAGTTTGCGGCAGAAGTGCAGGGGTTGCTCGACCAGGGGGACGCTCGGCGTGCGCTTGAGGTGGCTGATCGCTGGTGCAGCAAGTCGCGCCAACAGGTGGGCGCCTGGCTGGCCCGAGCGAGTGCGAATTCAAGACTTGGTCGGATCGATGCGGCGGACCGTGATCTCGAAGTGGCGGCGCGGCTCGCCCCGACGGATGATCGCGTGGTCTTTCTGCGGGGGCTGTCGGACCAACAGCTTGCGCGGCTCGATTCATCCGTGTCGCGCTTGCGTCCGTTGACCCAACGGTTTGGTCCATACGCGACGGAGGCATGGATGGGGCTTGCCGACAGCCTTTGGGTTGCGGGTCGTTACGCGGAGTTGGCTGACGAGGTGGCACGAACCGGTCCGTGGAAGTCGGATCCTCGCCACGCGTTCCATGCGGCGAGGGTTGTCTCGCGCACGGACCCTGCGCGCGCCGTGTCGGAGCTCGTGGCAGTCACGCAGTCTCAGGTCGCGCCGTCCGTGAAGCGTCTCGCCGGTTTCGATGCCGTTCGTCTGCTCGATCGGCTCGGAAAGTATCGGGAGGCATTCGACCTCGCGCAGAAGACGCATGCTCACACGGGTGTGCCGTTTGATGTTGGCGCATTCCTGCAGTCTGTGCTTGACCAACGATCACGCACGGCGGCGAACCCACCCCGCACGCCTCCGGTGCCAACCGTGGATGGGCTGGCCATGTTTGTCGCAGTTCCGCGCAGTGGAACGACCCTGCTCGAGCAGATGCTCGATGCGCATCCCAAGATCAGCGGAATTGGGGAGTATGACGGGCTTCGCCTCATCGGTGAGGGGGTGCAGTCACTCGGTTGTGCGGGGCGTTCCATCGGTCATCTGCAGAGTCAGGATGCGATCCGCCTGCAGGGCGAGTACCTGGCGGATGCACGACGTCGACAGCGTTCCGGTTCGCAGTGGATGGTCGACAAGAACCTGCGCGCTTGGCGCTTGCTGCCCGAACTCGCTGCGGTCTTGCCCGGCACGCGCTGTCTGCATGTGGTGCGCGATCCGCGCGATACCGCGATCAGCATTTTGCTGTCGTACTTCCAGCCGCACTCGGATGGGTGGACCGCATCGCTCGATTCGATTCGGCGTCTCTTGGAGGCGGTCGACAGCGTCCTGCCTGATGCGCTCGCGTCCTACGGTCTGCAACATGTGACGATCGTGTATGAGCGGCTGGTGGAGGATCCGTCGGGCGAGGCGAGTCGCTGCCTGAAGATGTTGGGACTTGAACTGGCCGAGGGCGTGCTTCGACCCGAAGCGAATCCTCGCAGTGTGTTCACGCTGAGCCATGCGCAAGTGCAGGCGCCCATCAACGCATCTGCGGTCGGTCGATGGCAGAACTACGGATGGGCGTTCGGGCCCGAGTGGGATGCGCTCGCCGCCCGACACGACGCGCGCCGCGCGGCGAAGTGATCGCAGGTTTCGTCGCAGTCACGCGCCGCTTCGCACGGCGAGAATGTCCTTCGCGATCGGCAGCATCCGCTTGAATGCCGCATGTTCGCAGGAGTGCATCAGTTCGTAGAGCGCGCTGATGGCGCCCGTTGGTGTGCTGCCCACGCTTTCCATGCGGCGAAAGGCGGGATCGATCTGGTCGGGCTGCCCCGCGGAGATGGCATCGGTCGCATGGAAAGTCTGCAGACCGCTCGCGCAGCAGTCGAGCACCGTCTGCAGCACGCACACATGCGCTTCGATGCCGCACACGATGAGCGATGTGCGCCGCGCCGCGCGAAGTGCCGACACGACATCCGCCGTGAGCGCCGAGAACGCCATCTTTTCGAAGACGGGTGCGCCCGCAGGAAGAACCTGCGCAACCTGTTCGCAGGTATGCCCGAGCCCGCGCACATACTGTTCGGTCACGATCACGGGCATCTCCAGAAGCGAGCATCCCTGGATGAGTCCGCGCACCGAGGCGATCATCGCATCGTGCGCATGAATGGTCGGCAGCAGCCGATCTTGGATGTCGATGACCAGCAGCGCTGTGGTGCTTGGATGCATGCGGGCGGGTGGCATCTTCACACGCGGAGCGTTGGCGTATCGGCGATGTCGTTCTTGTAACGCGTACGAATGGGCGCGGCAACATCGGCGAGGAAGCGATCCACTTGCTCCGCCGATCGCCCGACGAAACGCTCGGGTTGCAGCAGTGCGGTCAGGTCGATGCCGCGAAATGTCGGATCTGCGCCGAGGCGCGCCACGAGATCGTTCGCTGCGCCCTTCGTCTTCATGTGGGCAGCCGTCTCCTGCGCATGATGGCGGATCGCCTCGTGCGCCTGCTGACGATCGCCACCGCGCGCGACGGCGGCAAGGATGAATTCCTCGGTCGCGAGGAAGGGGAGTTCCGCCTCGATGCGGCGTGCACACTGCAGCGGATGAACGACGAGACCGCCGCACACATCCGCCATCACCTCGAGCGCTCCATCCAATGCCAGGAACGCCTCCGGAATCGACAAACGCCTGTTGGCTGAGTCATCGAGCGTGCGTTCAAGCCACTGCGTTGCCGCCGTATCGAGCGCATTCTGCGGTATGCAGATGACGAAGCGCGCGAGCCCCGTTGCGCGTTCACAACGCATCGGATTGCGCTTGTACGGCATCGCGCTCGATCCGATCTGCTCGCTCTCGAATGGCTCATCCACTTCGCGCAGATTGCAGAGCAGGCGGATGTCATTCGCGCACTTGTGCACGGCTGCCGCCGCGGTCGCGAGCGAAGAAAGCATCTGTGCATCCCAGAGGCGCGGATATGTCTGCGTGGTGAGCGGCCACGTCGCGGCGGATTCGCCCGCAAGCAACTCGGTGAAACGCCGCTCCAGCGCATCCACTTTGCTGCGGTCGCCGCCGCACAGCGAGAGGAACGATGCCTGCGTGCCCGTGGCGCCGCGCAGTCCGCGCAGCCGGAGCCCCGCGATGCGCTGCTCGATGTCGTGCAGTGCCAGGGCGAAGTCCTGCGCCCACTGCGCCGCGCGGCGACCCATCGTGAGCGGCTGCGCAGCTTGGTAGTGCGTGAATCCGAGGACAGGCAGATCGCGGTGCTTCGCCGCGAATGTGGCGAGCCGATCGATCACGCGAGCAAGGCGACCTGCGATCAGCCGCAGCGCGTCGCGCTGCAGGATCGCATCGGCATTGCAGACGATGTCTTGGCTCGTTGCACCGAGGTGGATGATGGCGCGCGCAGCGGGCGCCTGATCCGCAAGCGCGTGGACATGCGCCATCACATCGTGGCGCAAGCGCTGTTCGTGGCGCGCGGCAGCCGCGATGTCGACGCGTTCGACCTGCGCACGGATCGCATCGACCTGCTCACGCGTGACACCGAGTCCCAGTTCAGACTGCGCCTGTGCCAAGGCCAACCACACGCGACGCCACGTGGTGAAGCGGCGATGCTCGCTCCAGATGCCCCGCATCGCTGCGGTGGCGTTTCGCGTCTCGAGCGGAGATCGGTAGCCGAGTTCGGGTTCCACGGCGCTCATGACCGCAGCGTATCGGAGGGAAGCGTGCCGGGTGCGTCCGACCGCTGCCGTGCAGGAGTTGCGCCACCACCGCCCTTCGCGCCACCCACGCGGAGTTCCGTGCCTGCGCGGAGGCGTGCAATGTTGGCGCGGTGCTTCCAGATCACAAGTGCCGCGAGCAGTGTCACCACGATCAGCAGCGGCAGAAACTCAGCGGGTTGCATGGGTTCGCTGCCTGGCCACGCGCGCGCTCGCACGAGGAGCAGCACGGGCAGCGCAAGCGCGGCAATCATGGATGCGGCGGAGACGTAGTGCGTCACCTTCACAACCACGACCCACAGCAGGAGCGCGCCGAGCGCGGGGAAAGTCATCAGCGGCCACATCGCCAACAGCGCCCCAAAGCTTGTGGCAACGCCCTTGCCGCCCTTGAACGAAACCCATGGCGAGTAGATGTGCCCCAGAATGGCAGCGATGCCTGTGAGCGGCATCAGGAGTCCCGTTCGCTGCGCATCTGGCACATGCTCTGCGAGCAGGACGCCCGCGAGCAGCACGGGCAACGCGCCCTTCAGCGCATCGAGCACGAAGCACGCGTAGCCGAAGGGGCGACCCAGGACGCGTCCGACATTCGTCGCGCCGATGTTGCGCGATCCATGCTTGCGCACATCCACGCCCTTGATTCGACCGATGAGAAGTCCAAATGGAATGCTCCCCGACACAAAACCTGCGAGCGACGCGATGATCCAAGGCCACGCGGTCACGCTGCGATCCTACTGGCGTGCCACCGATGCATGGAGCAAGGACTCGACGGCGATCCATGCGTCGCCGACGGGGATTCGCGTGATCGCGCAGCGGAGTGGATGATCGTTCGCCACGAGTCCATCTTCGAGGAACGGATCGGCAATCATGATGCGCTCCCGCGGATAGTCCGTGGGTGTCCAGCGACAATCGGTTGGGCCGAAGAACGCGAGCGTGGGCGTTCCAAACGCCGCCGCAATGTGGCGCGGTCCCGTGTCATTGGTGACGAGCAGTGCTGCGCGCTGCAGAAGCGCCTTGAGTGCGCCGAGCGTGACGCCACGCGCGACCAAGTCGACGCCGCCCGTCTGCGCAGCAATGAGCGCGCAGAGATCCGCCTCGGCGGGGGAACCGTTCACGGCGATGAGCGGCGCGGTGCCAGTGGGTGGGCGCCGAATCAGCCGCTGTGCGAGTTCCACGAAACGCTCCGCTGGCCAGCGCTTGTCGGTGCGGTTTGCGCCTGGGTTGAGGATGACAAGAGGCTGCTTTGGATTCTGGGGCTGACCGATGAGGCGATCTGCCTCGCTCGAATCTGCGCTTGTCACGGCAAGATGCGGAACGCATCCCGCAGGTCTCGTGCCGGTCCACCACGCGGCAAGATCGGCGTACATCGATGCGGTGTTCATCACGCCGGTTGCGCGCGTGATGCGATCGGTCAACAGCAAGCCACGCAGATCCGTTGGGAAGCCGACGCGCCGTGGGATGCGGCAGAGTGCCGTGAAGAGCGCGCTTCGCAAGGAGTTCGGCAGCAGAAGCACCGCTTCCGGTCGGTGCGCGCGGATGCGTGCGCGGAGTTCGCGGTCGCCCATGCGAAGCGAGCCGCCCTCGAACGCGCTCACGAACGGCAGGCCTTCGATGAGTGGGCGGAGGTTTGGGCGTCCGAGTGTGATGATGGTTGCATGTGGATGATGCGATGCGATGTGGGCGATGGATGGAGTCGCCATGCAGACATCGCCCACCCATGAAGGAAGCACAATCAGCAGTCGCTCGATGGAAGGCGGCATGGAAGGTCGCGGCGAAGTTGCGGACGCGGAGGTCGTGTTCATTCGCCTGCCCAGAGCGATGGAAGTCCACGCGAAGCGGCCCAAAGATTGGTGTTGCGTCGCAGCTCCGTCGCAAGACCGATTGCCACGACTTCCGGGCCCGCCACCTCAAGATCCACCCCCCACACTTCAACCTCCAGGCGCAGCAGCGAAACACCTTCACGCTCGGCGATCGCGCGCGCGGTCGCGGTGACCAGTTCGCGCGTGGCGGGTGCGTTCAGCATCTCCTGCTTGGCGAGCAGCCGCGTGTGACTTGTCGACTCCCAACGCGGAGCGCCATCCTTCCCATCCGCGCGGAGGATGCGGTGGCTTGCGTGCAGCAGGTCCGGCTCCACGAAGTCCGCGCTGCTCGCTGCGCGCACATCCGTGGCGTCCTCGCTCGCGTGAAGCAGTCGAATGGTTCGGCACTGTGCGGCGCGACCGGCTTCGATATCACGATCCTGATCGCCGATCATCCAACTCCGCGTGCAGTCGATGGCATGCCGCTTCGCCGCCTCCAGCAGCATCCCAGGTGCGGGCTTGCGCCACGGGTGCTCCTGTCGATACGCCGCGACCGTTCCCTGCGGATGGAAGGGGCAGGACATCCAGTCGCTCACGAGCGGATCGCCGCGTTTCCACTCACACGCTTCTTCGAGCAGCTGCGCAGTCCGTTGGTGAACGGCATCCACCTCCGCTTCGCCGTATGCGCCGCGCGCCACGCCGCCTTGATTGGTCACCACGATCAGCAGATAGCCCGCTTCGCGCAGCGCTCGTGCGCCCCACGCTGCGCCTGGCATCAGACGAACGAGCGAAGGGTCGCCGAGATCACCGTCGTTGGCGATGATCGTGTTGTCGCGGTCGAGAAAGACGGCGCTCTGCACTGCCGAGAGGCTAGCGCAGCACTCGTCAAACGGTGGTCGACTGGGCGCGCGTGCCGAGGCGGTGCACCTCGTGGTCACCGAACGAAGTGCCGAGCGCACGAGCAGCGGTGATCAGCGCGTGGTCGGTGGGAACGAGCCGCTGCCGACCCGCGGACACGAGCAGATCGACGTCGGAGAACACATTGTTCTCGCGGACAACCAGCCTGCCCCGAGCGCCTTCGAGCAGAATCGCCAGCGCGTGGTAACCGAAGTTCGTGGCGAGAATGCGGTCCGCCGCGATCGGCGCTCCACCACGAAGCACATGACCGAGCGCCGTTGTGCGAACATCGGCCTTCGTGCGTGCGCGGATGATCTCGGCAACGCGCTCCCCAATCCCGCCGAGCCGCACGGGATCTGGGCTCGTCGGATCAAACCGAGCAATCGTCTGTTGTCCGCCCGCGGCAACGGCGCCCTCGGCGACAACCACGATGGCGAATCCAGGTCCGCCACTCATGCGGCTGCCGATGAACTCCTCCATCGCACTTTCATGGAAGGGGATTTCGGGGATCAGGATCATGTCCGATCCGCTCGCCACGCCCGCCGTCAGCGCGATCCAGCCGGCATTGCGCCCCATGACTTCGCAGACCATCACGCGGTGATGGCTGTCCGCCGTCGAATGCAGCCGATCGAGCGCTTCGGTCGCGGTATTGACCGCCGTGAGGAATCCGAAGGTGATCTCCGTGCCGTGCAGGTCGTTGTCGATCGTCTTTGGGATGCCGATGACATTGATGCCGGCCTCCACGAACGGCGCCGCGCACTTCATCGAACCGTCACCGCCGATGACGATGAGCGCATCGATGCGGTGCTTGCGAATGTTGTCGATGCAGGTTCCTGTGACATCGCTGAAGATCGGGGTGCCACCCGCAGCGAACCCAGTGCACCACCGCGAAGGATTGCAGCGGTTGTTGGTGCCAAGGATGGTTCCGCCTCGTGTCAGGATGCCTGAGACATCGCGGAAACTCAGCGGACGGATGCGATCTTCAATCAGCCCTTGGAAGCCATCTTCGATGCCGAGCACTTCGATGCGGTACTGGAGGATGGCGGTCTTGGCGACCGCGCGGATGACCGCGTTCAGACCAGGGCAGTCGCCGCCGCCAGTCAGGATGCCGATGCGGCGGATGGATTCGGGGCTCATGTGTGGAGCGGGGCGGGCAGTGGGTGCGAGGGCGGATTTCGGCAGTCTGCACTGTAGTGGAACGTCTCGCTCTCTGCGAGAGGGCGTACTCTCACGGCATGCATGTTGCCACTCAGATTGCGAAGATGAAGGAGTCCGCGACGCTGGCGGTCGGTGCCAAGGTGACGGCACTGAAGGCGAAGGGTGTGGATGTCGTTGGGTTCGCCATGGGCGAGCCGGACTTTGACACGCCGCAGTCGATCAAGCAGCGCGCGGTGGATGCGCTGATGGCGGGGATGACGAAGTACGCGCCGACGCCTGGCGACAAGGCGTCGCGTGAAGCGATCGCAGCGAAACTGCGCGCCGAGAACGGGATCGACTGCGCTGCAGAGCATGTCACCATCACCGTCGGTGCCAAACATGCGATCTTCATGGCGCTTCAGGCGCTGATCGAGCCCGGCCGTGGCGATGAGTTCATCCTGCCGACACCTGCGTGGGTCAGTTACCGTCCGCTCATCGAGTTGGCGGGCGGCGTTTGTGTGGAGGTGGCCGGTTCCGTCGAGAACGCATTTCGAATCACGCCGCAGCAGCTGGAGGCGGCGATCACGCCTCGCACGGTCGGAGTGCTGCTGAATTCGCCGAGCAATCCGTGCGGTGTGACATATCCCGCGACCGGACTTCGTTCGCTCATTGATGTCGTGGCGAACCATCCACGCATCAGCATCGTGTCCGACGAGATCTATGAGAAGCTGATCTTTCCGGAGATCGAGCCGGGGCTGACGCACTGGTCGCCTGCGAGCGATCCGCGTGTGGCAGGACGCACGGTGACCGTGAACGGCATGAGCAAGGCGTTCGCGATGACTGGGTGGCGACTCGGATACCTCTGCGCGCCCGGCGATCAGGGGCGCTTCATCCGCGAGATCATCAAGTTGCAGGGGCAGATGACCAACTCCGTTCCCAGTTTCTTCCTGCCCGCCGTGGCGGAGGCGCTGTCGGCAAGGGTCGCGCCCGAAGTGGAGCGCATGCGTGCAGCGTTCGCGGCGCGTGCGGGTCTGCTCCATCGCCTGCTGTCGCATGTCCCAGGTCTGCAGGTGCCGCGGTCGACGGGAGCGTTCTACGCGTTCCCAAGCATCGCGGGATGGATCGGCAGCGTGACGCCAGCGGGTACGCGCATCGATTCTGCGCAGTCCTTCGCGGATGCGCTGCTTGCCGAGGCGCATGTCGCCGTCGTGCCTGGGGAGGACTTCGGTGAATGTGCCCGCCACCATGTGCGGCTTTCCTTCGCATGCAGCGAAGCGCAGATCACGGAAGGCGTGCTGAGACTTGATCGCTTTGTCCGCTCGCTGCAGGGCGCGCGTGCGACCGCTCACGCTGGCTGAAGCGCAGGCCGAAATGCGGGTCGCACGGCAGACTTCAGGTCGCGCCGATGGTCACGGGCAACGGCTGTGCACGCGGCTCGTAGTTCGGGTTCAGCGCGATGTTGAGTGGGCGACGGTGTCCCGACGGATCGCGCGGAATGCCCTCTTCATCAATGATTCGCTGAATCGCCATGATCCCCTCGATCAGCATCTCAGGGCGGGGCGGGCAGCCGGGAACATAGACATCCACGGGGATGAACTGATCGACGCCCTGCACGACGGCGTAGGTATCGAACACGCCGCCCGTCGATGCACAGGCGCCCATCGAGATGACCCACTTGGGTTCCGCCATCTGTTCGTAGATGCGCTGCAGAACGGGCAGCGTCTTCACACTGACGCGCCCAGCCACGATCATGAGGTCCGCTTGGCGCGGCGAGAAGCGCATCACCTCCGCGCCGAAGCGCGCCAAGTCGAAGCGTGAACACGCTGTCGCCATCAGTTCGATGCCACAGCACGCCGTCGCAAACGGCATCGGCCAGACACTGGAACGCCGCGCCCAGTTCACGACCCGCTGGAGGCTGGTGGTCAGCACGCTGTCCGACGGAAGTGCAGTTTCAAGACCCATGTCGGAAGTCTAGGCGCACAGGGACCGCCTTTGTCAAAGCAGCAGGCGTTCCAGATCAGCCGTCGATGTCGCGGTCGTAAACATGCGATCGATGCGCATCAATCGGAAGAGTTCCGCGAGTTGAACATTCATGCCCGCAACGACGGGACGCAGCCCAGTTTCGCTGGCGCGATTGGCGAGCGTCACGCACAGACCGAGCCCCATGCTGGACAAGGACTGGCAGCGGGAGAGATCGATGACCATGCACTTGCCGCGCGGAGCGGCATCGATCGCCTTGCACGCTTCGTCAGCAATGATCGCAGCCTCCCGCGCACCGATGGTGTTCGAGTCGAAGCGAATGATCGCGTGACTGTTCCGCTGTCGGATCATCACAACTCCGTCTGTCGAGGATGGTGGCGGTGTCGGCATCATCGTGAACTGCGCTTCCATTGTGCAGTCGACCCATCGCTTTGGCAAGTGTCGCCCTCGGCGAATGTGCGGTTGCCGAGCGCTTCCAGTTGTGCCGCACGAAGCGATCCGAGGATCTCACCCGAAGGGTCCCTTCTGCCTGGGACTGCGGCATCGAAGCCAACGCGCAGCACATCCGCCACGCGCACTTGATCCGGCGATCGTGCGGGGACCACTTGTCCCGATTCTGGAATCAGAAGCACCAATTGATGGGCTGCGAGCAGTCCACACAGTTGGTGGACAGCTGCCGACTCGATCACCAACTCATCCATCAGCGAATCGAATGTGGCAGCCTTCCCGCTCTGATGCCGATGACAGATGTGCTCCATGGCACTGACAACCAGCGCGGGATCGAAAGCGCGCAGCGGATGTGACGACTCGCTGCGGACGCGGTCGTTGCTGAGCAGCGCGTTCAGCAGTGAACTGACCTGCAGCCCAAACAGGATGATGAGCCACATCGCGTACACCCAGAACATGAAGAGCGGCACGAGACCAAGCGAGCCGTACAACCGATTCCCCGAAAACGCTCGTTCCATATAGATCGAGAGGAACTTGCGCCCCAACTCGATGCCGACCGTAGCCACCAGTGCGCCCGCAAGAAGTGTCTTCCACCGCATTCGGACGGTGGGCATGACCCCGTACGCCAGCACCAGAACCGCCAGCAGCAGCACGAAGCCGAGCGCGGGGCGTATGTAGCCATACGCGGCGGGGAATGTGGGCTGTCCATCAATGACGCGCTTCAGTTCGCTGTCGATGAACGGAAGCGCCGCGAGAAGGACGGGACCAAGTGTGAGCATCGTCCAGTACACGAGGAGCCGTCGGTGCCACGGGCGATCGCTCGGCGCACGACAGACGATGTTGAACGCCTTTTCGATCGCGACGATCAGCCAGATCGCGGAGAACAGCACGACGGCAAGTCCGATGAAGCCGAGTGTGGAGAGATCAACCGTTCCCGAGACGCGAACAAGTTCCTCGATCCACGCGCTCACAGGCTGCTGCTCCGCACTCGTCCCATCCTTGGTGACGGTCACGCCAATCTCATCAAGTCCCGCCATCGATGCCATGGACGTCACGAACTTTGGAAACTCGTCTCCCGTAAGCGCGCGAATGAGCAGCGTCGCAACGAACAGCACGGGGATCATGCCAAAGAGCGTTCGGAACGACAGCGCGGCCGCCATATCGGGCGCGCGTACTTCGCTCAGGTGCCGAGCGCAGTAGCGGGTGATGGCCCAGCCACGGCTTGAAGTGCGCACAAGATCGATGTCCACGGTGCAATCCTAACGGTTGCCAGGCGCATTTCCCGCGGGATTCGCATGATGGACAGCAGGGTGGTCGAAGACCCCGCGCGCGCGCATTCCCATCATCGGAGTGTCGAGCGGTGCGGCAGTGCCCATATTGGGCCACTGCCAGACGATGTCGTCCGTCCACGGTCCACTGCTGGTGAACGCATCCATACTGCCAAGCAGCAGCAGACTGAGTGAACGCGCGGCGCGGTGATCGGGGTGATAGGTGTTCGGTCCCGACTCGCCTTGACGGTAGGGACCAGCAGCGCTGAAGTGATCGTGGCCGCCAAAGTCGACGAGCGCCGCGAGCGCACTTTGCGCGGCGGATCCCTGCACGAGCGCGCCGCCGCGGTAGGAGTCGTTGCCGTCCGCATCGATCAGCACGCCGACCGCTTCATCCCACGCTGCGCCCTGTGCCGCGCTGATGGTCGACCAGTATGTGTCGTCGCCGCTGAGATCAATCAGTGCGCCCGCCGCCTGATGGCAGCCGAACCCCTGCGAGTAGTGGCTGCCGCGGTAGAGATCGTGGCCTGCCGTATCGCAGAGCACACCAAGCCCAAGCCAGTACGCACCGCCCTGCGAAAACTCATCGGCTTCATAGCGGTCATCGCCGCCAATGTTCACGAGCGCACCGATGCCGCCGGGCAGAAGCCTGCGTGCACCGACTGCCATGCCCTGCGAAAAACTCAGCGTGATGCCCGGAACCGCATCCGCGCCGCCTGTCAAGCCACGACTGTGGTGCAGGTCATTTCCCGCGTTGTCGATCAGGAGTCCAATGCCGACGGGTCCACCGAGACCTTGGGAAAATCCCCGGTCGAAGTACACATCACGGCCCGCATCATCGAAGAGGAATCCCGCGCCGCAAAGTCCTGCCCCGAGCGACCACTGTCCACAGTCGTACACATCGTCACCCGCGCGGTCCATGAGCAGCCCGACGCCGAGCCATCCGCATCCGCCGCTGAGACGCCCACCCGAGTACCGATCATTGCCGGCAACATCGAGCACGATCGACATGCCGCGCCACGCGCCAGCGGGACCTTGTTCCGCGCTCCCTTCGTACTGGTCATTGCCCGCCAAGTCGATGATGGCCTGATTGCCTTCGCGAAGCGTTCCCCACACATACCGGTCGTTGCCGCCTGAATCGAACACGCCCGCGAGACGGGACATGTCGTAGCGATTGTCGCCAAGTCCACCGACCACGATCCAGCCAATGCCTGGAAGCTCCTGTGCCGTGAACACGGCGCCTTCGATGGCAGCGGCGATTTCAGGCGGAACGGGCTCCGCTTCCTCCTTGCTCCAATCGGCTGTGACGCCGAACTCCGCATCGGCGTGGACGAGTGTGCGTGCGATGGCCCACATCAAGCCGTTCTCGCCGCGCAGTCGTGTGCCGAGCTGCTCCGATGCGGCGCGCAGCGCCGTGCGCGTTTCGCCCGATGGACTGATCTCGATGCGGAGCATGCGGGCGATCGATTCCACCTCGTCGATGCTCGGGCGGTCGCGGAGCGAATCCTCCAGCAGAAGCCGCGGAGGGTTCAGCAGGAAATCCATCGCATAGATCGCACCCTGCGCGGTCGGCACGGGGACGGAACCTTGTGGCGGAGCAAGCTGACTGGCATCGAGTTGCCACGCTCGGCAGACGAAATCCGCCGCGCGACGCATGTGTGAGACGCGCGATGTCTGATCGGGACTGGGCACACACGGCAGCAGGAGTTTCGCAGCGCTCGATGCCGCTTCGCTTGGCTTCGCGGCGATGTCGTGCATGGGAGCGCACATGCGGTCGTCTGCGTTCTTCTGCAGGGCATCCTGCACGCGAAGTTCCGTGGCCCGCGCTTCAGCGGCGAGCCCGCGGTCGGTGAGCGCCCGAGTCACGCGCGATGATCCACTGTGCAGATCGAGCAGCGCGGTCGTTCTGGCGCTTGCCTCCGACAAAGTGATCGGTTGCTGCGGAGTGCTCGCGGGATCGACGCTCGCACAGCCAGCGAGCGTCACGGTCAGCAAGAGGACGGTCGGTCGCACGCGCGAAGGATAGAAAGGAGTGCAGCGACTACCTTCCGCGCGATGCGGCGACGCCGAAACAAACCGACCCATGCGTTCATGGATGCCGCGCGTGGCATTCGCATCCAAAAGGTGATCGCGGATGCGGGCGCCGCATCGCGGCGTGAGGCGGAGCAGATGATCGAAGCGGGGCGCGTGAGCGTCAACGGCGAGATCGTGTCGGCGCTCCCGGCATGGGTCGATCCCGCGCGCGACCGGATCGCCATCGATGGCAAGCCGATGCAGCGGGCGCAGGAGCATGTGTTTGTGATGCTGCACAAGCCAGGCGGATCGTTGGTGACGCGCTCCGATCCGGAGGGGCGCGCATCGGTGCTTGCGCTCGTCGACCATCCCAGCGGGGCGCGGCTGAATCCAGTGGGGCGCCTCGATGTGGATGCCATCGGTCTCGTGCTGCTGACCAATGACGGAGAACTCATCAACCGTCTCACGCATCCGCGGTACGAAATCGGGAAGGAGTATGAAGTACTCGTTCGCAGTGATGTGCAGGCGGTTGATCTGCCGCACATCGAAGCGGCGCTGTTCGGTGCGGCTTCCGGGACGTCCGCAGATGGGGGGCAACTGTCGCATGTGCGCATCCTGCGCCGCGAGGGAGAGCGCACGCTGCTCGCCATTGAGGTGAACGAGCCGCGGCAGCGCACCATTCGTGACGCGCTTGCCGAGATCGGTCGCCCGGTGAAGCGCATCAAGCGCACGCGGATCGGTCCGCTGCAACTGCGCGGGCTTGCAGTCGGTGAGTGGCGTGATCTGACGAGCGGTGAACTGGCGCAACTGCGAGCGGCCGCGTTTGCCGATGCGGCGACGATTCGTCAGCGCCGTGAACGCGCCCTGCAGGCGCTCGATCGCACGCCGCGCCAGACGCGTGGCGCGCAGCGCATTGTCCGGGCGCCGGGAGGAAAGCGTGACTTTCGCGCAGGAAAGGCGAATCCGCGGACCGTGGGCGGCAACCGCAACTTCCGCGCGAGCAAGCCAGACCAGCGCGGTCGCAAGTCCGAGTTTCGTGGTCGCCAACGCTGACTTGGGGGTGTGCGTTCCCTACACTTCTCCGTATGCCGCAGTACGAATATGTTTGTGAGAACGATGGTGAAGTGATCACGCTGCTCCGACCGATGGCGCAGGCCGATGACCCGGTCGCTGATCCCGAAGGAAAGGGCAGAACGTTCACCCGTCGGCTCAGCACCTTTGGGGTATCAGGAGCAGAAGGTGGAACGTCCGCTGCGCCGCATGTGCATGTCGGTGGATGCTGTCCGTGCGGCAAACCACAGTCGGCATGCGGTCGCCAGTGAGCGCGCCCATTCTGCATGGCGTGGACTTTTCTGGGGCGGATCAGGGTGGTCTGCACAAGATTCGGATTGCCACGCTCGAGTCGGGCAGCGTTCGGCTCGCCCGCGCGGATCGTGGGCAACTGCTGCGCGCAATCATCGATTCATCGGCGAGCACTGAGCGTCATATCTGGCGTATCGATGCTCCCGTGGGATTGCCGCTCGCGACGCTGCGCGCGCACGGTGTTCGTGAGGAGTGGCTCGCCTCCGCGAAGTGGGCGCTTGAAAGCGGATCGCCTCGCGTATGGCGTTCCATGATGCGGTCGGTTTCGCGCGAAGAGCCGCGCCGCCGCGCGGACATCGAGGCGCGGACACCAATGGCCCCGATGAATCTGCGCATCTTCAAGCAGACATGGACGCTGATGTGCGAAGTGCTGCTGCCGCTGCACGCGGCGGGCATTTCGATCGTGCCGATGGCGCCCACCGCATCGAACGCGATGGTCTGCGAAGGTTGTCCGGCGAGCGTTCTGCAGCGCCGAGGCTGGCCTGCGCGCGGATACAAGGGCTCCGGCGGTCCGCCGCGCGAGGTGAGACACACGATTCTGCAGAAGCTGATGGGTACGGGACTTCGAGTTCCACCGCGCATCGCGGCGGAAGCGGAGGAGGACGAAGAAGGCGACGCGCTCGATGCGCTCCTGCTCCTGACGCCGCCGCAGGTGACGGTGGTGCCGCGCGAGGCGCTTGTGGAAGGTTGGGTGTACTGAAGCGCGGCTTGGGCGCGCGGCTGCGGACCCTGCGATCAGACGCCCCGCGTTTGCGGTTCCCAGATGATCTTGTGAAGCTGCATCTGCACTCGCACTCGAAGTCCATCCGCAAGAACCCACGCCGCAAGATCGCGCGGTGAGAGCCCCTGCATGCCGCCAATCTCGACGCCGCGCGGCTGTTCATGAACGGGCGAGAACAACACGCAGCGGCAGCGTTCGATCAGGCGGTGGGTTCGCGTGGTCTCCCGCGCAAACTCATAGTCGCCGCGCGAGCAGATCACGAACTTCACTTCATCGTGTGCCCGCAGCCGATCCACATTCGACCAGTCCATGCGGTTCGCCTCGCCAGATCCTGGCGTCTTGATGTCAAGAATGATGTGCGCGCGAGGATCCACGGGAGTCGTGTTGATGGCGCCCGATGTCTCGATCAGCACGGTGCGACCCGCATCGAGCAGTTCACGGATCAGGTCGAACGCCTCCCGCTGAGCGAGAGGTTCACCGCCGGTGATCTCCACAAGATCGCAGTCGTAGGAGAGCGCCTCGCGCAGCACATCGGCGCGTTCGCGCAGCGATCCCTCGCGAAAGGCATACTCGGTATCGCAGTACCCGCACCGCAGGGGACAGCCCGTCAGGCGCACGAACACACAGGGCGCACCTGCCCAGGTCGACTCGCCTTGAACAGAGTGGAAGATCTCGTTGATTCGCAGTGGCACGGGAATCTCGACAGCAAGGGGCACTTCAGCGGACGGATCCACGAAAAAGGGCGCCCGTGGGCGGCGCCCTCATGAATGCCCAGAAGAGGACTCGAACCTCCAAGAGATTTCTCCCACCAGCACCTCAAGCTGGCGCGTCTGCCAATTCCGCCACCTGGGCAACGGACGGAGCAGTATATGGAGTCGGGCTTGAAGCGCGGGGGGATCAGTCCGTGAGTGCGTCAGCCGGTCCATGCCGACAGCAGTGCCGCAAGGTCACTGCCATCGGTCGTACCGTCGCCGTTCACATCTCCCGCCGCCGTACCCCAAGCACTCAGCAGGATCGCGAGATCCGTTCCGTTGACCGACCCATCGGTGTTCAGATCCGCTGGATTGCTCGGCGGTGTGCAGTTGATGCCGAAGACACGGAAGTCATCGACACCAGCCTCCACCAGCGAGCCGCTTCCAAGATCGCTCGCAAGCCAGCGCACACGCATGTTGGCAGTCGGCGTCACGAAATCGGCCACACGGAAAGTCTTCACAGACCACGCATTCAGATTTTCCGTGACCGACTCCAGTTGCACCCATGTTGCACCATTGTCGTTGGAGATCTGCACGGGCATCGAGTCTGCATTTGGGCTTGCGCCCTTGTCGTTGGAGTACCAACGCGCGTAGGAGATCCGCGGGTCAGCAACGGTCGTCAGCGAGAAGGCGGGCGTCATGAGGGTGGTCACGCCACCATCGATGTCTGCCTCCCCGAGCGAACCACCCACCGAGCCCTGACCCGTGACGAAGCATGTCACGCCGGGAGCGGCGGTGTAGTCATCCTCCGGCTGCGCTTGTGTTCCGTTCGGATCCACACGAGTCCACTGCCCCGTTGTTGCAGTGTCGCCTGCGATGCCGGCGGTCCATCCCGTGTTGGTCTCCAGATTGTCGAACACCACGCTGAGATCTCCATACCCAGCGGAAGTGGTGTGCACAGCGGTTGGCGCACTCGCCGGACTTGTGACTGTTGCACCCGTCGTTGTCTGCGCTTGGAAGTAGTACTGAACGATGCTGCCGCATGTCCCCATGGGGAGCGATGCTGTGTAGACATTCGTGGCACCTTGCGTCATCGCAATACTCGTAAATGCGCCGCTTGATCCTGCGCGCCAAAAGAGGCGCCCCGTACCGGCCTGCGGTTGTCCAGCGAGTGCGCTGACTGTGACCGTGAGGTTGCGGGTCGACGATGGATTCGCGTAGGGAGGGATACCTCCAGCCACTAAGAACGCAAGTGGCGAGACGGGAGGGCCCGGCATGCCGTGATCCGAGAAGCCCGTGTTGATCTGCACATAGTGGGGCGTCCCATCTTCGAGCGTGGCATTGTTGTCATCGAGCGTGAGGTAGTGCCGAGTGATGTCGCTGTTGATGCCGGTGCCTGTGTGGAGCAGCGTGCTGTTGACAGCGAGATTGCGCATGATCGTGCGGTAATTCGCTGGCTCAGCCGTCTGCATGTTCAGCCAGGTATCCCACACGCATCCCGAAAGCAGCGTGCCACAGGTGTGAATTGCGCTCCCCGCGGTCGAGCAGCCACTCTCCAAGTACTGATTGTTGTTGTCCGCATTTCGAATGCCCGTGCTGCAGGACTGGAAGCCGACTGCCAGCAGGGAAGCCTCACTGATGACAACCGACAGCACATCCGCCTGTCCTTCGCCGTAGGCGCCTTGGCCACTCCCTGCCGATGCGATCATGTGGTGGCCGTACTCATGGTGAACGACCGTCGAGAAGGCCGTGTTGTTGCATCCTCCGCCGGCGGCATAGAAGTTGATCGAACTGCCGTTGTAGAACGCGTTGCAGGTTCCAGATACCTGCACATTGATCTGGAACGCGGAGCCGTCCTGCTGACCTGTGATCACGGGATAGGCCGGGTTTGATGCGAGGATCGTGTCCCGCGCGATGTTGGCATGCAGATAGGCGTTCACTTGCGCGCGCACATTCGCATCCGTATTGGCCGCGTTGTGCACGAGCGTGGCGGAGCCACCGCTTGGGATGTTCTGCGAAAGTGACGACACGGGGCCCGCGTTGTCCGCCACCTTGAAGTAGCGACCCGCAACGCCAAAGTCGCTCGTCACATTGACGGCGCCAGTTCCAGGGTTGGGTACCACGAAGTTGCCGTTGACATTCGCAAATACAGTCGTCGATCCGGCGGTCACTCGCGCGTACGGCATGCCCGTCTGCGCTTCAGGATTGCACGCGTCAGCCGCGAAGCCCTGCGTCGCCTGACCCGCGATCGTTCCAGAGACATCCGCGTGGAAAATCTGGCTCTCCGAGAAGAGCACCTTGCCCGTCCGCGCATCTGCGACATAGAGCATCTTGGTGTAGCCAGTCCCAAGCACACCGCGCTCCACCACGAAACTGACCGCAAGCGTGGGCTGAGCAGGGGTCTCGTCCACGCCGGCGAAGATGACCAGTTGCGCTTCCTGCGGCTCTCCAAATGCACGGTGCGTGATTGCCTCGCTGCTCCAGACGCGCTGATCGAAGTCTGCCAGCGTTGGGCGACCGGCGAGCGTTGCGGGGAAGTCCCCGAGATCTCGGAGGTCGGCGCTCGCAAGCACGAGCGGGAATCCAGCCTCGTTTCGCATCAGCAGTTTCAGTGCGCTGCGGAACACGGGGATGCCCTCCACAACCTGCGAGTACCCAAGCAGGGTGAAGCGGAAGGACTGCGTGGCTTCATCCCACATGACGTCGACGGAGTGGATCGCCTGTGGGAACGCGCCGAAGGGCATGATGTCCTGCGTGCGCGCGCCGAAGATGCCTATGTGCTGCCGCACGAACGCCTCGGCGCTGCGCGACGGCGAGGTGCCTTGCGAGAAGAATCGCCCCGACAGACAGGTCACGCGATCCGCAACGGTGTAGAGCTCAGTTGCCGGGTGCGCTTTCTTGAACTTGGCTTGTGCAGCAGCCGCATCGACATCGATGATGATGCCTTCGTTCTTTCCGTCCACTGGATCGACCTGCTGTGCGCGCGTGGGTGCTGCGCCAAGGAATCCGATGAACACGGCGAGGAGTGAAACGGCTGCAACGGTCTTGGGGGTGTTGTGCATTTGGAGTGTGTTGTCCTGAGATGGAGCGGTATCGAACCCAGACTCAGAGGGCAACGCACAACACGCGCCCAAGCCCCCGAAAAGGAGATGTCGTAAACTCTACGAGTTGTCGACTCGGAAATATGCACCCAGATTGAGCTGGGGCAACATTCCCGAAACAATCCTCGCAATGTTTATGCGGTCGCAAAGCGATCGCGGAACGGAATGGAACGATGGCGGGTCGCGCGGAGAAACAGCCGAAAAACAGCCCAACCATCGAAAATCGGCGGGCTTTTCACGACTATTCCATCGGCGAGACGGTGGAGTGCGGCATGGAACTGAAGGGCACCGAGGTGAAGTCCGTGCGAGCCTCGCAAGTCAGTATCGCGGAGGGGTTTGTGATGGCAGAGGGATCGCCGCTGCAACTCGCTCTCCACGGCGTTCACATTGCCGAGTACCCACCCGCGGGGCGCGATCGTCAGCACGACCCGACGCGCGTGCGGCGATTGCTTGCTTCGCGGCGCGAGATCGAGCGGCTTGCAGGTCAAGTGCAGGCCAAGGGCGTTTCGCTGGTTCCGCTGAAGATCTATTTCAAGAACGGGTTCGCCAAGCTGCTCATTGGCGTTGGGACGGGCAAGAGCAAGGTGGACAAGCGGCAGTCGATCGCCAAGCGCGAGTCCCAGCGCGACATTGACCGCGCCATGCATCGGCGCCGATGAGCGCGTCCGAAGGACCCTCGGCTAGGGCTGTGTGAGGTGTATGCACTGTCCGTTCTGCGCGTCGTGATCACCGCGGATACAAGCAACGATGGTCTGCGCTACGACCGCTGGTGCCATCGTCTTCGCCGCCGGCACGA
>Ga0194131_10002421_pt1 | contig 30627 bp, 25 predicted proteins | sample TA2KigO120mmetaG_FD_148631 | JGI IMG/M metagenome (GOLD analysis project Ga0194131, IMG submission 148631) | Freshwater microbial communities from Lake Tanganyika, Tanzania - TA2015053 Kigoma Offshore 120m | ecosystem: Environmental > Aquatic > Freshwater > Lake | place: Tanzania: Lake...
CCGTAGTCGCCGTGCCGCGCCGCGGCCGCCGTGGCGGTGGCGATGGCCTCGTCGAAGCTCCCCACGTAGGCACGCCACTCGGCCACCACCTCGCCGTCGGTGTGCCAGCTGGCCTCGAGCGCGTGCTGGAGGCTCCCGTTCTCGAAGTCGAAGCCGGGAAGCTCGAGGTAGCCCCTCGGGTAGTAGGACAGCTCGTGGTCGGTCCACCACACCACGTCGAGGCCCAGGGCGTCGGCCTGGGTGGCGTGGCTCTGCATCGAGGCGGTGCCCTCGGAGAACGAGCCGTGGATGTGGAGCTGGGCGCTCACCGGAGGGGCGCGCCGGAAGGCGATGGTGCTGGGCCCCTCGATGACGAAGGCGCCGAACTGGAGCTCGGCCTCCCCGGCCCAGGTGCCCGCCGTCACCCGGCCCTCGGCCACGCCGCCTTGCACCGGGTGGAGCGTCACCCGGCCGAGGCTGATGCTTGCCGGGAGGCGAGCGCCGTCGGGGAGGGGGTTGCCGAGTCCGTCGAAGGCCGAGACGAGAAGGCGCCCCGAGGAGCGACCGTCGGCGTAGATCTCGGTGGGCAGCTCGTCGACACGCAGCCACGGCGGCGGCGGCAACACGCCGGTTTCAGTGCCGGTTTCAGTGCCGGTGTCGGTGCCGGTGTCGGTGCCGGTGCTGACCGGAGGCGGCCGGACGACGCCGTGGTAGTCCGGTCGGCGCACGTTCGCCCCTGCCGTTTCGCCCTCGCAGGCGAGCAACCCAAGCGTCGTGAGCGACAGTATGCTCCGCATGTCGAGCCATTTTACCGTTTCCTGGCGCTGCCGCGCAACGCGCCGGCTGGGTTAGCCCCGGGCCGCTTCCCGGAGACCGCATGTCCTTCCGCACCGTCGGCGTCGTGGGCGCTGGCACCATGGGCCACGGCATCGCGCACGCCTGCGCCCTGGCCGGCCAGAGCGTGGTGCTCTTCGATGTCGACAACGCCCGCGTGGAGGCGGGGCTCCGCAAGATCGCGGCCAACCTCGACAAGGGCGTGGAGAAGGGCAAGCTTGCGCCGGCCCAGCGCGACGCGAGCATCGCGCGCATCGCGGCGTCCACGGCGTTCGCCGATCTCGGCGGCTGCGACGTGGTGGTGGAGGCGGTACCCGAGAGGCTCGAGCTGAAGCAAGACCTCTTCCGCCAGCTCGAGCCCATCGTGGGCGCAGACTGCGTGCTCGCCACCAACACCTCGTCGTTGTCGGTGGCGCGCATCGCCCAGGCCGTGGCCGACGGCAGCCGGGTGATCGGCACCCACTTCTTCAACCCCGTCCACATCATGACGCTGCTGGAGATCGTCGTACACGGCGCCACCGGCGCCACGACGCTCGATCGCGTGCGCGCCTGGGGTGTGGCGATCGGCAAGGAGTGCATCACCGTGCAGGACTTCCCCGGGTTCGCCACCTCTCGGCTCGGTGTTTGCCTCGGCATGGAGGCCATCCGCATGGTGGAGCAGGGCGTCGCGAGCGCAGACGACATCGACAAGGCGATGGTGCTTGGCTACCGCCACCCGGTGGGGCCGCTCAAGCTCACCGACATGGTGGGGCTCGACGTGCGCATGGCCATCGGCGAGTACCTCGCGCGAGAGCTGGGCAACCCCGCCTTCCAGCCGCCCGCGCTGATGCGGAAGATGGTGGCCGAGGGCAAGCTCGGCCAGAAGAGCGGCGAGGGGTTCTACAAGTACTAGCCACCGCCTGGAGCTACTCGCAGAGCCCCTTCTCGATCTCGATCTCGTTGTTGTCCTCGTCGCACTCCGACACCACCTTGGTGCCGTTGTCGTCGTCGGCCCGCACGATGATGCTGCTGCCCACGTCGTCCGGATCGAGCTTGAACACCATGCCCTCGCTCGTCTCCCCCGGGGCGATGGCCTCGGTGGTGTACTCCGTCGCCAGCCACGTCTTCTTCGACCACAGGGAGATGGGCACCCCGGCCGGCATGTCGACGAGGCCCTGGTTGCCCACCGACACCGTCACCCGGAGCATGTCGGCGTCGCACTCCTCGTTGCACACCTCGTGGAGCACCGGCACCGCGTCGGTCAGCGCGCCGCCGGTGGCCGCGGACAGGTCGCCCGAGCGGAAGTTGTTGTAGGTGTCCCAGTTGACACTCGGCGAGGCGGGGATGCTGCCGTCGTCGTTGACGTTGGTGATCGCGTAGCCGTGCTGGTTCCAGACGGCGCGGGCCGGCATCCAGCTGTCGTCCTTGTCCTTGATCACCGTCACGCCCGTCTCGCGGCTGCTGTAGGTGCCGGAGCTGTAGATGATGTCGGCGTGCCCGTCGTTGTCCACGTCGGCGATCGACGGGTACTCGGAGCAGGTGGCCGAGCTGTGTCGTGATTCCTGCATCTTGATGGCGCCGGTGGCCCCGTCGTAAACGAACACGTCGTTCTCGTCGGCGTACACCACCTCGGCCTTGCCGTCGCCCTCGAAGTCGAACACGGAGGAGCCGGTGAAGCCCGAGCTGTAGTCGTTGGTGCTGCGGCTCCACTTCACCGAGCCGTTGGTCTCGACCACCACGTACACGTCGTGGCCCGCCACGCCGATCTCGGGCTCGCCATCGCCGTCGAAGTCGGCGACGGTGGGCGGGCCGATGGTGTCGCCGGTGACCCGTGACTTCGACCAGATCACCGTCCCGTCGTGATCTTGCAGGCGCATGTCGCCGGTGCTGGTGACCACGATCTCGCCGTAGTCGTCGGCGTCGAAGTTGCCCACCGCCACGAATCCGTCGGACTTGTTGTTGTACCACTTGGTGGTGCCGCGCTTGTCGTACAGCGCGTTCCCCACCACCACTTCGAGCTCGCCGTCGCGGTCGATGTCGGCCGCCACGCCCATCGGGGCCGCCCACTCGTGGCCGGCGCCGTCGCCGTACGACCCTCGACCCGCCAGCGCCCCGGTGCTCCCCTCGTAGATGTCGCGGCCGATCACCACCTCGGCGGCGCCGTCGCCGTCGAGGTCGTAGATGCCCACCGCGCCGCACTGCGGCGTGTGGCCACCCGCGTAGGCGGAGATGCGCCAGAGTTGGGTGCCGGTGCGCCCGTCGAGGGCGATGGTGGCGCTGGCGCCGCCGCCCACCACCTCGTTCCACCCGTCGCCGTCGAGGTCGCCGATGGCGGGCGTCATCGGCTCGCTGCCGAGGTCGCCGCCCTGCCAGAGGATGGCGCCGTCGGCGCCGGACAGGGCGAAGGTGACACCGGCCACGTTCGACACCACGATGTCCGGGGTGTCGCCGCCGTCGAGCATGCCATTGCCATTGTCGTCGGTCAGGTGGCCGACCACGGGTGTGGTGTAGGTGTCGCCCACGGACGTCTGTTGCCACTTGATCTCGGGCGTGAAGGTGCCGGTGATGGCCTCGGCCTCGCAGTCCTCCGCCAGCGACACCTCGCGCGGGTCCTTGTCGGCGTTGCCGCAGGCGCCGTAGTCCTCGGTGTCGTCGCCGGGGTCGAAGGCGGTGTCGCCGTCCTTCCCCTCCTCGAGGTCGGCGGGCGACGACAGGCCGTAGTCGGAGCAGCCGAGGGCCAGGAGGCCAATGGGAACGAGTCGCATGACCCATACCCTACACCGCCGGGAGCCAACCCGGTACTGGGCATGGTGCCCCAGGGGGGGCATGGATACCCCACTCGCCGTGCGCCGCGACTTCCCCGTTGCCCCCCTGCCTGCACCCGCGTGGGCACTGGGCAGCTTCGCGCTCCTGGTGGGCCTCGCCGCGATGAAGTCGCTGGTCGAAGACCTCGCCGAGGGCCGCCCGCCGTGGATCGCGGCCGGCTTCGTCAACACCGTGCTGTTGGCCCTGCTGTGGGTGATGGTCGACCAGCCCACCGTGCTCCGGCTCGATGGCCGCACGCTGCACATCGTGACCCGGGTGCGCACGGTGCGGGTGGAGGCGCGCGAGGCCATGCGCGCCGAGCCCCTCTGGCACGGCGGCCTGTTCGGCCCGAAGTTCGCCATCAACGGCGGCTACGGCTGGTATGGCTGGTTCTGGAAGAACCGCCAGCGGCAGCGGGCCTTCGTGACCGACTCGTCCCGGGCGGTGCGCGTGTACGATCCCGAGGGACGGGTCTACCTGGTGTCGCCGCGCGATCCGGATTCGTTCCTCGCCGCCATCGGCTAGACCGGCACCAAGCCCCGGTACTTCCCCCGGTAGTACGCCAGCGGCTCCCCGTCGCCGTACCCCAGCGCCTCCACCCGCCCGACGTAGAGCGTGTGGTCGCCGGCCTCGTGGGCGGCGTGTGTCGCACAACTGAGCCAGCCGATGCCGTTGGCGAGCACCGGGGGCGCGACCGAGCGGTCCCACACCGGCATCGCGGCGCCGTAGCCGGCGAAGTGGTTGGACAGGTCTTGCTGGGCCGAGGAGAGCAGGGTGACCCCGAAGTGGTTGGCGGCCGCGAGGAGCGCGTGCATCTTGGCGGTGCGCGCCACCGAGACGAGCACCAGCGGCGGGTCGAGCGACACGCTCAGGAAGGCGCTGGCGGTCATCCCGTGAAGCTCGCCGTCGACCTCCACGCTCACCACGGTCACGCCGCTGAGGAAGCGGCCGAGGGTCTGCTTGAAGTCGGCGGGGGTGACGGTCATCCAGCCGATGTAGCGCCGCTACCCGCCGCCGGCGAGGAACGCGTGCGCCGAGCCGGCGCAGGCGCCGCCATCGTGGTCGTCGTCGTCGGCCGAGCTCCCGCGGGCTGGCCGACCCCTATGCCTCCGGCTCCTCCGCCTCGAGCACCACCATCTCGCCGGGCACCAGGCGCTCGCAGATGGAGCGGATACTGGTGAAGTCGGCGGGGCGGGTGAGCACGATGGCGCCTTGCAGGACGAGGCGCTCGCGGGTGGCGTGGCGCACCCCGGGGGGCACCACGACGATCATGTTGCGGCCCAGGCCGGGCGCGGTCTCTGCGAGCCGGGTGACGAGCCGCAGCCCGAAGCTCTCCGGGCGCGGGAAGCTCACGACGGCCACGTCGAAGGGCTGCTTGCCGATCTCGGCGATGGCGTCGGCCACGGTGGGCGTGGCGACCAGCTCGAAGATCTCGCCGAGGTGGCGTTCGAGGGCGCGGCGCAGGAGCGCGTCTTCCTCGATGAGCAAGATCTTGCCTCGCGACGCCATCCGCGGGCGCGGCGACTCCAGCGGCCGGATGCCGGCGGCCTGCTCGGCGATGGGGAAGCTCACGCGCACCCTGGCGCCGGTGCCGATGGCGCTGCCCAGGTCGAGCGTGCCCCCGGCCTCGCGGATCGCCTCGCGCGCCATGCCGAGGAACAACGGCGCGTAGCCGGCGCAGGAGGCGAGGAAGTCCAGGTCGGTGATCCGCGTCTGCAGTTCCGACGAGTAGCCCTGGCCGTTGTCGCGGAGCTCAAGCCAGATCCAGCCGCCCTGGACCTTGCCGCCCACGTGGATGCGTCCCTCTTCCTCGGGGCCGAAGCTCTCGATGGAGGCGAGCAACAGCAGCGTGAGGCCGCGCAACAGCGGGCCGCGAACCGCCCGCGCGGCGGGCAGGTCTTCCACGACGAATTCCACGGCGTGACGGTTGTCGAAGGTGTGCGCCAGCAGGTCGCGCACCGCCTCGAGCTCGCGGGACAGCCGCACCGGCTCCGGGGCTCCGCGGTCGGCCTCGGCGAAGGAGCGCACGTCGAGCGCCAGTGTGCGCAGTCGCGACAGGCCGTCACCCAGGCGGTCGATGACGAGGTCGAGTTCTTTTTCCCTGTCGGCGAGCTGGGCGCGGCGAGTGACCTGGTCGAACTCGCGCAGGCTCGCCCCGCTCGACACCAGCCGCGCGATCGTCCGCAGGTCGGCCAGTCGCGCCAGTACCACGCGGAGGTCAGGATCGAAGTAGGCGAAGGCGTCGAGCAGCCGGCCGACGATACCCTCGGAGAACACGCTGTCGAGCGCGCGCGCCTTGGTGCGCCGCGACTCCGCGATCACCGCGTCGGCCTCCGCGCGATCGACGAGGAGCATCAGCACGGCGTCGATGGTGCCGTCGGGAGCCTTGAGGGCCACCGCGTCGAGCTCGGCGCGCGAGCGGGTGCCGTTGGGCCGGCGCACCTCGACCGTCTGGCTGTGCTTGCCGCGCGCCAGCAGGCGCGTGAGCAGGCCGTCCCAGCCGAGCTCGGGGACGACCAGCACCTCGTCGAGCACCTTCTGGCCGCGCGCCTTGACCGACGACAGGCCGCCGAGCCGCTCGGCGCCCCGGCTCCACGCGCGGACGGTGCCGTCGGGTGCGGTCACGACGGTCGGCACCGAGATGATCGAGCCCACGGCGCGGTCGAGCTCGCGCACTGTCTTGTCGCCCTCGGCGTTGGCCACCGGGACCGTGGCCACGGCGGCTTGAGGGGGCGCCGCGATGAGCGCGATCGCCTGCAATTGGCCCCGGTCGTTCACCACGCGCGCCACCTGCACGTCGCACTCCACGCTGTCGCCGCGCTCGCGGCGCAGCGGCAGGGTCTGGCGGAAGCTGCCCTCGGTGCGGGCGCGGTCGATCCACGCGAGTACCATCGCCCGCGGCGACTCGGCGGCGAGGATGTTGGACAGCGGCCGCTCCAGCGCGCTCCGCGGCGAGTAGCCGAGCAGCCGCTCGGCTCCGCCCGACCAGTGCAGGATGCGTCCCTCGGTGTCGGCGAGGACCACGGCCTCGGGCACGCTCTCCAGCAAGCCCCCTTGCAGGCGCACCCAGTGCTCGAGCTTGCGACGGTCGGTCACGTCTTCCCCGACCACCACCACCAGGCGGCTCGCGCCCTCGCCCTGGGGCACGAACTGCCAGCGCACTTGCCGGGCGTCGCCGCCGCGGCTGGTGTGGACCCACTCGGCCTCGCGCACCTTCTCCCCGGCCAGCGCACGCTCGTGGGTGGCGATGATGCCGTCGCGCAGGGCGGGCTCGGCGATCAGCATTCGCGTCCAGGCGCGGAGGTCGGGCAGGGCCGCCGGCTCGAGTTCCAGACGGTCGACGAGCGCGCGATTGATCGAGAGGATCTCCCCTCCGGCGCCCACCGAGTAGATGAGCGCGCCAGTGCGATCGAGCAGCGTTTCCAGGGCGCCCGGGGCGAGCGTGGGCAGCGCGGGCGGCTTGGCTCTGGGCATCGGTGCGGCGGCTAACGGGCTAGACTCCGCCGTGCTCGCCGTTCGCGTCCAGAGTGCCGGCCCCATCGCTCCCTTCGGCGAGGGCCCGGGCTCGCTCCCGGTGCTGGGGCGTACCCTCCGCGCCGTGCAGGACGAGTCCCTCGCCGCCGCGGGATTCACGCTCGGCGACGACCTGTCACGACCTAGACTCGTGTTCGGCGAGGGCACCTACTTCACCGCCTCGCTGCTGCGGAAACTGCGCAAGAACGGGCAGACCGGTCGACTGCGCATCCGCGACGAGCGCTGGCTGCGGATGGCGGCGCCCCTCTGTGCCGACCCGTCGCGACCGCGTATCGGCCTCGTCAACGAGGGCGAGCCCGCCAGCCTCGAGGGGCTCGACGACCTCGAGTTCGACTTGAACTTGCAGGCAACGCCGCCGCCCACGGTCCACCCGGCCCTGGCGCACGTGGTGGCCGAGGGCGGCATGGTGACCGGCCCCGCCATCGCCCACGACATCGAGCACTGGATCCACCTCGTCCGGGTGAACCTGCTGGGGCTCACTGCCAAGGCGGCCGAGATCACCGAGCACTTCGACGCCGCGCCCTGGTGGTGGAAACTCGGCCGCGTCGCGCAGGTGCTGTGGGCGGCGGGATGGCCCAGCGAGGCGCGCATCCACCGGGCCGTCTGTCGCATCGGGAAGGGCGCGAAGATCCACCCCTCGGCGGTGGTCGAGGTGAGCGAGGTGGGCGCGGGTGCGGTGATCGGGCCGCTGGCGGTGGTGCGCGGCTCGGTGGTGGGCGAGGGGGCCAGCATCGACGCGCAGGCCCACGTGGTGGCCTCCAGCGTGGGGGCGCGCGCGCAGGTGGGTCGCGGCGCGCACCTGGCGCTCTCGGTGCTCGCGGAGGGCGCGCTGGTGAGCCAGGGCTGGGGTCACCAGGCCTGCGTGTTTGGTCGCGACAGCTTCATCGCCCAGGGCGTGACCACGCTCGACCTGTCCTTCGGCGGCCCGATCCGTGTCGATGCCGGCCAGGAGCGCGTGTCTGCGGGCACACACTTCCTCGGCAGCTGCGTCGGCCACCGCGCGAGGATCGGCGCGGGCGTGCGGCTCGGCTACGGAATGGCCGTGCCGAGCGACGCGCTCCTCGTTGCCCCTGCGGCCGATCTCGCTCGCCGCTGGCCTCGCCTCGTGCAGGGCCCCGCCACCATCGCCGGGGGCGAGGTCGTGCCGGTCAAGGGTTCATGAAGCCCAGCGTCCTGTTCTTGTTGCTTCTCGGGGGCTGCTGCGAGGCGCCGCCCTCGTGGTCGGAACTCGAGCCCGTCACCGTCACCGAGGGGGTGGATGTGTCCCTCGATCTCGCCGACTATGCGGAGGGCAGGTCGCTGAGCTTCTCCGCCGTGTCCGATGGCAAGGTCAACGGCGAGATGCGGGGCACCAAGCTCCACCTCACCGGCAACGGCAACGACGTCGGCTACGCCACGGTGCGGCTGGTGGCCACCGACGCCTGCGGGCAGGACGCCGAGACCAACCTCAGCGTGGAGGTGCTGCCGGGCTCGATCTCGGGCTGCCCGATGATCTTCTCCACCGAGGCGCCGGGGGCCCAGGGCGTGGCCATCGCGGGTGACTTCAACGGCTGGTCGACCACCGCCAACGTGCTGGAAGAGGGCACCGACGGGAGCTGGAGCACCACCCTGGTGCTCTCGCCGGGCAACTACGCGTACAAGTACGTCGAGAACGGCAGTGATTGGCGCTGCGACGCGGAGGCCGACTACATCCACTGCGACGAGGGCCAGAGCTACGACGCGGAGTGCACCCCCGGGGCCAACGGCTGCAACTCGCTCGTGGTGGTCAACGACTGCGACGAGCCGGCGCTGGAGACCACGAGGGTGAAGATCGACCGCGACACTCGCGGCATCGAGGTGGGCGCGCGGGCGGATCGCGAGGTGTCGGGAGTCTGGGCCACGCTCGACGGCGCCGCCATCGACGGGTGGCGCGACCGGAACTTCTACTTCGCCACGTCTGGCCTCGACAGCGGACGGCATGTCATCCGCATCGGCGCCGATGGCGCCGACGATCTCTACGTGCCCTTCTGGCTCGACGAGCGCGACTGGGAGAGCGGACTCCTCTACTTCGTGTTCGTCGACCGCTTCTTCGATGGTGACGCCGCGCTCAACGAGTCGGAGGGCGCCGATGTCGACTACCAGGGCGGCGACTGGGCGGGCGTGGTGGCCAAGCTGGACTATCTCGACGAGCTGGGTGTCACCGCGCTGTGGCTCACCGCCCCGCAGGACAATGCCGAGGGCCCCTGGGAAGGCCAGTGCAGCGCCAGCTACGCAGGCTACCACGGCTACTGGCCGTCGAGCGGCGATCCCGAGGAGCACTTCGGCAGCGCCGACGACCTCCGCGTCCTCGTCGACGAGGCCCACGCGCGCGGCATGCGGGTGATGGTCGACTGGGTGGCCAACCACGTGCATGAAACCCACGACTGGTACACCACCCGGCCCGAGTGGTTCAACGACCGCTTCATCTGCGAGGAGGACGAAGACGGCGACGGCGAGCTCAACTGGGACCAGCGGACGGAGACCTGCTGGTTCGCGGAGTACCTGCCCGACATCGACTACACTCAGGACGATCCGCTCGTCCGCTCGGTCGACGCGGCGATCGACTTCGCCAGGGACCACGACCTCGATGGCTACCGCATCGACGCGGTGAAACACATGCCGATCTCGGTGGTGGTCAACAGCCAGGCCCGCATCGCCCGGGAAATCGAACACTCGCGTGTGGGTGGCACCGAGGACTTTCGCACCATCGGGGAGACATTCGACGGCTACACCAAGATCGCGGAGTACATCGGCGACGGCAAGCTCGACGCCCAGTTCGATTTCCCCCTGTACTACAGCATCATCGCCGCTTTCGCCGAGGGGAGCGCCGGGCTGAGCAACGGCGACGGCTCGCTCCAGGCGTCCTGGGTCGCGTCGCAGGCGGCCTACGGGGGGGCGCTGATGTCGCCCTTCCTCGGCAACCACGACGTGTCGCGGTTCATCGCGGCGGCGTCGGGCGAGGGCTCGCTGGGCGCTTGCGACGACGACGGCAACCTGCGCGACCCGGCCACCGCCCCGGGCTGGTCGGAGCCCTACGATCGCCTGCGCCTGGCCTGGACCTTCCTGCTCAGCTCGGAGGGCCTGCCGCTCATCTACTACGGCGACGAGATCGGCCTGCCCGGCTACGCCGACCCCGACAACCGGCAGCAGATGCGCTTCGGCAGCGATCTCAGCGCCGACGAGTCGCGCGTCCTGACCCACGTCCAGGCGCTCGGGCAAGCCCGTCGCGAGCACCCGGCGATGTCGACGGGCACGCGCGTGGACTGGTGGGAAAACGAGGCCGATACCTGGGCCTACGCGCGGGTGAACGGCAGCGACGCCGTGCTGGTGATCCTCAACCGCGGCGAGGCACGCACGCTGAGCAACGGGCTCAGCTTCGCCGGCCTGCCGAGTGCCAGCTACCTCGACATCTTCACCGGTGAGCGTTTCGAGCCCGACGGCGACAGCCTCTCGGTGCACGTGGGTGCCCTCGACAGCCGCGTCCTGGTGCCCGAGTGACGCTCCTCGTCCTGTCTGCGCTCGCGGTGGAGCCCTTCACGTCGCTCTACACGCGCGCGGCCGGGAATGGCTTCGGGGTGATCGTCTACGACGGCGACCGCCTCACACAGGCCTGGAACCACACCTATTCCCAGTACGACGCCTACGAGTACACCGACGACATCCTGTACGACACCTACTTTGGCTACACCGACCTCGACGGCACCGGCAACTGGCTGAGCGACCCCGAGTCGGCGTGGACCGAAGACGGCACGGGCGTGATTGGCAGCAAGCAGGTGGCGGGCAACCTGGAGTTCACCCAGTGGGCCTTCATGCCGATGGCCTACGAGGGCTTCGGCGTGGCGCAGGTGGTGCGCGTGCGCAACCCGAGCGCCAGCGCGCGGGTGCCGGCCTTCCAACTCGCCTCGCTGCACAACTGGCAAGCAGGCGGCAGCGAGACCGTCGCCACCTACTCCCACGACCTCGTGGTGGAGGAGGCGAGCGATGTCGCGCTCTGGTTCCACGCGCCGGGGGCCGCGGGCAACACCTGCGAGCAGGTTTACGACACGGTGCTCGCCGGGCGGAAGCTTGCCGGGGACTGTGCTTTCTACGCATCGAGCATCGTCCCGGGCTTCGGCTGGAGCGTGCCCTCGCTGGGGCCGGGCGAGGAGGCGTGGCACGGCGTGTTCACCACCACCGATCCCACGCCGGACTGGTCGCCGCTCGAGTCGGGCGCGCGCGACTGGCTGGTCGCCGAGTTGCAGGGCTGGGCGGCGTTCCACTCCGAGGCCATGGTCCCGGCCGACCTGGGCAGCGACGAGACGGCGGTCTTCCGCCAGCAACTGGCCTACCTGAAGATGGCCCAGGTGCGCGAGCCCGGCGCCGCCTTTGGCCAGATCGTCGCGAGCTACCCGGTGGCCGCCCCGCAGGACGACTTCCCGCACTACTGGAACATCACCTGGGTGCGCGACTCGGCCTACAGCATCGTGGCCCTGGCGCGCGCGGGCTACGGCGAGGAGGCGGCCAACGCGCTCCGGTTCCTGTTCCAGGAGGGCAAGGCGGGCGGCTACTCGGAGTATGTCAACGGGCAGGACTACGGCGTGAGCGTGTGTCGCCTGTACGGCGACGGCACCGAGTGGTCGGACGACGACGGCACCGGGCCCAACGTGGAGCTCGACAACTGGGGACTGTTCCTCTGGGCGCTGGGCGAGATCTTGGCCGAGGGCGACGAGACCGGCCTGCTCGGCGAAGTCGGTCCCCGCGCCCTCGACGAGGTGGCCGACCCGCTCCAGGCCATGATCGTGGCCAGCAACGGCCTCATCGCGGTCGACAGCTCCATCTGGGAGCGCCACTGGTCGGGCCAGCAAGACCAGTACACTTACACCTCGGTGATGGCGGTGGCAGGCCTGCGCGCCGCCGCGAAGATCGCGCTGAAGCTCGGCGACCCGCGCGCCACGGGCTACCTCCAGTCGGCGGAGGGCATCGCCGCGGCGGTGGCGCTGGAGCTGGTTGACGAGAACGGAGTGCTCGCGGCGAGCAAGGGCCAGCTCAACTCGGGTGACGACTACCTCGACATCGCCGCCGTGGAGGCCTACAACTTCGACGTGCTCGAGCCACTGGGCAGCTCCTTCGGCCCCACGCTCGCGGCCTGGGACGAGGTGCTCCGGGTGGAGTCCGGCGTGGGCTACGCCCGCAACGACGACGGCAGCGATTATGACAATGCCGAGTGGGCCTTCGCCGATCTGCGCGTGGCGACGGCGATGCGCCGGGCCTGTGCCACCGCCCGCGCCGAGGAGCTGGAGGACTGGATCACCGGGCAGGCGATGCTCAATGGCCGGCAGATCCCGGAGCTGTTCATGCCGGAAACCGGCGAGTACGCCGGCCCGGTGCCGATGGTGGGCTTCGGCGCGGGGCTCTACGTGCTCGCCATGCAGGAGCGGGCCGCCAGCAGCGCCTTCTGTCCCGAGCCGGTCGACCCGGTTTTTGACACCCCCATCGAGGCGGTCTACACCCCGGCCTGTTCCTGCGAGGACGCCGGCGACTCGGGGGCGGCGGGTGTCCTGTTGCTGGGGATCGCCGCGTGGAGGCGGCGGCGGCGGTGAGGCCTGGCTGAACCCCCGCCCTACAACCTCACCACCCCGCCTCCTCCCACCAGCCACCGGTTGTCCCCCTCGCTCCACGTGGGCGGCCGCCCGTCGGCGTGGAGCACGACGGTCTTGTAGAGGTAAACCTCGGCTTCCAGTGCCACCTTGCCCGGCACCGGTACGCCCCGGGACGGGTCCCAGCTCCCCAGCTCCGGCGCGTCGCCCACCACCACCAGTCGGTCGCCCGGGGGAAGCGTGGTGCCAGTCCGGAAATGGGTGACGCCCTCGGGCACCCGGGGCGCCCGGTGTTTCCCGGGGTTCCACGCGGTGACGGAGCGCCCGTCGAAGCTGACACCCCCGATCTCGACCGGCGCGGAACCCTCGTTGTAGACTACCCAGCGGCGGTCGCGACCCGCCACTCGCTCCCAGGCCACGAAGTCCTGGCCCACGGCGATGACTCGGCTGTCGCCGCGCGACAGGGCCTCGCTCTCGCGCCGCCCGCGGGCCAGCGCGCCGAGCCACGCCACCCGGTCGCCGTCGAGCAAGTCCCAGCGCATGTCGGCGCGATTGTCGGGTTCCTCGGCGCCCAGTGGTAGGTACTCCGTGCCCCAGGTGATGACGGGCCGCCCGCGCAACATGAACAGGAGCTGGACCGCGGCCTCGGCGGCCCAGGTGTCGCCGTTGCAGGCGCTATGGATGCGCGGGGTGTCGTGATTGTCCACGAAGCTGAGCCATGTTTCGCCCGGCACGCCGTCGCTCCGGTCGAGGGCGGCGGCGAGCACGGCGGGCGGCGCGTTGCCGCAGGTCACGTCGCGGAGCGCATAGTAGAGCGGGTAGTCGAACACCCTGTCGAGCCCAGCCTTCTCGCGCGTGTCGAGCACGGCGGCCACGTTGCCGTCGAACACCTCGCCCCAGGTCTGCACGCCTCGCGCCCGCGCCCGGTCGCCCATGGCGCGCACGAACTCGGGCGCCATGTGACGCACCGCGTCGAGGCGCAGGGCCACGGGGCCCGCGCGCTCGATCCACAGGTCGGTGGCGGCTTCCAGCCAGCCGCGTACCTCGGGGTTGTCCTGATCGAGGTCGGGGAGCCCGTGTACCCAGCCCCGCTGCAACTGGCCGGGTTCGTTCCAGTCGGCGATCTTGCCTGGCGCGTGAAACCACTCGGGATGCTGGGCCACGAGCCCGTGGTCGGGTGCCACGTGGTTGTACACGGTGTCGAGCACCAGCCCGATGCCACGCGCCTCGGCTTCACGGCGCAGCGTCGCCAGCTCGTCGAGCGTGCCGAGGCGCGGCTCCAGCGCCACCGGGTCGTCGAGCCAGTAGCCGTGGTAGGCGCCCCACTGGAAGAACTTCTCGGTTCGCATCTGGGTGATCGGCCCGAGCCATAGGGTGTCCACGCCCAGGTCGCGCAGGTAGTCGAGCTTCGCGGTCAGGCCCGCGAGGTCGCCCCCGTGGAAGGCCTGCGGGTCGGCGAGGTCGATGGCGCCGTCGTTGGCGGGATTGCCGTTGGCGAAGCGATCGACGAGGAGGAAGTAGATCACTCGCGCCCGGCGATCCACGTGTCGAGCAACTGTCCCACGCGTCGCGATACTACCGGCGTGGCGGCGGCCACCGCCTCCGCCTCGCGCTCGTGGTGGTAGGCGAGGAAGACCGGCACGTCGAACTCGGCCGCGACCGGCGGCGCGTTGCCCTCGGTGATCGTGAGCGTCACCCCCACGGTCCAGCGGTACTGACCGTTCATCTCGGAGTAGTAGCTGGGCTCCGTCTCCACCAGGAGGATGGCGCCCGGGTACGCCTCGCGCAGCACCGCGATGCGCTGGGCGGTGTCGCCCCGGGCGGCGAGGCGCCCCGCATCCGCGGCGCTGGTGCTGAAGGTGGGGATGGTGCCGTGAGCGTTGAGCACCGGGGCGAGCCCCATCTCGAAGTCCGGCGGTGCCGCGCTCGCCTCGCCCGACACCGGGAGCATCAGGGTAGCCACCGCCACCGGCACCGCCCCGGCGGTGGCCGTCGGAGTCGGCTTGATACACGCGAACAATAGCCCTAGAACCATGCTTCCGTCTCCAGGGCCAGCACGCTGTGGTAGTGCCGCTCTACGTTGCCGAAGTCGTTGTACTCGTCGAGCGACTCGACGAAGCTGTTGCCGAAGGCGTTGTTCTGGGTGCTGTACTGGAGCCCGTACAACAATCGAAGCGAGGGACGGGTGTAGATGCCCGGCCCGAGCGGGTTGAGCACCACGCCGCCCTTGGCCTGCCAGGTGAAGCGGGTGTCGCTGTCGCCGTACTCCAGGCCCTCGCTGTCGGCCTTGCCCCCGGAGTTCTCGAAGAGGCTGTCGACATGGTTGCGGTAGGCGTTGCCGTTGTGCGACACCTCCTGCGCCACGCTGCCCTCCACGAGGAGGTGCACCACCGGCGAGAGGTACACCTGGTTGCGGAGCACGGCCGACATGTAGGTGCGGTCGTGGTCGGAGGGGGCGAGGTCGTTGTCGCCGTCCTGGTGGACGCCGTACAGCCCGGCGAGCACCACGTCGTAGCGCCCGGGGACGAGCTGCCACTGCATCTCGTCGCCCACCAGGAGCGCCGTGCGCTCGTCGGTGAGCGAGGTGATGTAGATGTCGACCGTCTCGCCGTCGACCGTCTCGCTGGTGAAGTTGTCCGGGTGGAGCTGGGCGTAGCTGGCGTAGAGGCTGTTCCACCGCAGGGGACCGAGCTTGCCGAAGCCAAGGTAGCCCACCATCTTCCACGAGGAGGCGTCGGTGGCGGCCGGCGAGGGGAAGTCGGCCAGCTGGCCCGGGTTCTCGTCGAGGTAGGCCTGCACCACTTCGCCCCGGAGGTAGTCCTCGTAGCTGACACCCGGCGTGTCGTGGGGCGCGTAACGATTGCCCACCACCTCGGGCTCGTAGTAGCCCTGCCCGCCCACGCCGAGCTCGAGCTTGCCCGCGATGTTCACCCGGGCCGTGGCCCCGGCCGAGAGCACGGTGTTGTACTCGCTGCTCTTGAGGTTGAAGCCGGCGTCGCCCGCGCCGACGGTGAGCTCCAGCGCGCGCGTTTGATAGCGGGCCTGGGCGCCCACCGTGTCGAAGAGCACCTGCGCCGGCCGCATGTCGTAGAGGCCGAGGTCGCCGAAGTTCGACTCCAGCGTGCCGAGGCGCCAGGTGGTGTCGCGCAGGCCCACGTTGCCGGCCTGCACGTAGAGCTGCGACAGGCGAAGGTAGGCCAGCGAGCCGCCCCCGCTGTCGGCGTTCTGCACGGTACCGCCCTCGATCTTCGCGTGGAGATCGGTCCAGGGCTGGGTGCTCCCGGGCACCGGGTCGAGCACCGACTGGCGCAGCTCCAGCGCCGCGTAGGGCCCCTCGTTGAGCAGGCGCCCGTAGAGGTTCCAGTAGCCGAGCCGCCCGTCGCCGCCCTCGAAGTCGGGGCGGGTCATCACCCGCAGGTAGCCACCCACGTCGGCGGCCAGCGCCGCGCTCGCCAGCAGGATCATTCTGCTTCCTCGAGGATCACGATGCTGGTGGAGGGCACGGTGTAGCTGCCGCCGGTGATCGCGGTGGCGGGGCTGAAGTAGTTGGCGCTGGCGCGGCTGTCGAGGCCCTCGGTGGCCACGTACTCGTCGGTGTCGAAGTATTGCTGGGTGTCGATCACCCGGGCCCAGGCGCGTCCCTCGGGGAGCGTGTAGCTGACATCCCCGCGTTCCATATTGAGTAACATCAGGATCTCGGGTTTTCCGACCGAGCCATCGTCGTACCAGTGCACCATCAGGTGACGCCCACCCCAGTCCGGATCGCCGTCGTTGGTCGCGTTCTTCCAGGCCAGGGGCATGGCGCCGCCGTACTCGCTGGGGGAGAAGGCATGGGTACGGTCGAGGCGGAAGCGCGTCATCTTCGACACGAAGTCCATCATGCGCCACCGCTCGTCGTGGCTCTGCCACTCGCCCCAGCGGAACCAGTTCCACTCGTTGTCGGCAGCGGTACTGTAGGCGTTGTTGTTGCCATACTGCGTGCGCAGCCACTCGTCGCCGCCGTAGAGCATGGGCGTGCCCTGCGAAACCATCATCGCCACGTAGAAGTTGCGCATCAACTGGCGCTTGAAGTCCTCGGCGTCCTGCCCCCAGTCCCGCGATCGATTGTTGCTCTCGCCGCTGTCGGTCTCGCACCAGCTCGACGTGGGATCGTCGCAACAGGTGGGGTTGAGCGGGCCGCAGAAGTTTTGCTTCTCGTCGTACGACAACAGGTCGTACATGGTGAAGCCGTCGTGACAGGTGACGAAGTTGGTGCTGTGGTACGGGCGCCGGTTCCAGCCATAGCGCAGCTCCGATCCGGTGATCACGCCGCCGCCGTCGATGCTGTTCTCGGCGCTGTTGAGCGTCCAGTCGTCGTCGTTGACGATCTCGCGCCACCAGTCGCGGAAGCTCGCGTTCCATTCCCCCCAGCCCACGGCGCTATCGACCGTCGAAGCCGGGAAGGCGCCGATGGAGCTGTAGTAGCCCCCCGCCGTCCAGGGCTCGGCGATGATGCGCGTGTTGTGCGCGAGAAGCACCTCGTCGTCGACGATCTCTTGCAGCACCGTGTTCGCGGGGTCGTCCCAGTTGTTGTAGTCGCCGTCTTTCTCGCCGAGGATGCCGGCGAGGTCGAAACGGAAGCCGTCGACGTGCAGCTCCTCCACCATGAAGTGCAGGCTGTCCATGATGAGGCGGCGCACGGGGGTGTAGTTGGGGCGGGTCTGGTTGCCCACGCCGGTGTTGTTCCAGTAGCCGGTCTTGTCTTCCGACAGGGCGTAGTAGGCGTTGTTGTCGAGCCCACGCATGTTGTAGATGGTGGCGGCCTCGGTGGTGTCGAGGTTGTAGGCGTCGACCATCGCCTCCTCGTCGGTGAGGAAGTCGTCGGTGTACACCTTGTCGCGCCAGAGGCCGCCCTCGCCGGTGTGGTTGTACACCACGTCGACCACCACCTCGATGCCCTGCTGGTGGAGCGCGTCGACCATGAACTTGAACTCGTCGAGCACGGCGGCGTGCTCGGCCCCGTACTCGTAGTCGGCCGAGTAGGTGAGTTCCGGGGCGAAGAAGCTGATGTTGTTGTAGCCCCAGTAGCCCCCGTCGGCCGGCTTCTCGTGTACCGGGAGCAGCTCCACGGCGGTGACCCCCAGGTCGGCAAGGTAGCCCGCGTGCTCGGCGATGCCCCGGTAGGTGCCGGGGTGATCCACGCCGGTCACCCCGTTGGCGGTGAAGCCTTTGGGGTGCACCTCGTAGAGGATGAGGTCGGTCCAGTCGTGGTTGTCGAGCGTGTTGTCGGCGCGACCGGCTCGCCAGGACGCCTCGTTGTCGCTCCAGGCGTAGTCGCTCTCCACGACGATCGACTTCGCCGCCGCGCCCCAGGTACACTGGTTGCGTCGCGACTCGCCGCTCCCGGCGGAGGCCGCGCCCCAGTCGTGGTCGCGGGTGAGCGCCCGGCCCCAGGGGTCGGTGAGCAACTTGTTGGGGTTGAAGCGGTTGCCCTGACTATCGACATCCGACACGAAGCCGTCCTGGCCGCCGCAGTACCAGTCGTCGCTGAAGCTCCAGTTCGGCCCCCAGGCCACCAGCCCGTAGAGTTGTCCCTCGCCCACGCCCTCCACGTAGAGGTTCCACACGTCGCCGAAGCGGTCCATCTCGAAGCGCTGGATCGGCTCGGCGGCGTCGGGGTCGTCGAACAGCAACAGCTCCACTCGCTCGGCGGCCTGCGCGTAGGCCGCGAAGTTGACGCCGCGGTCGATGATCGTGGGCCCCATGTGCTCCAGCGCTGCCACCGCGTCGGCGCCGAGCGACGGCGCCACCGACTCGGTGTGGTAGAGCCGGGTGTAGTCGTCGGTGGGGGTGCAGCCGGTGCAGGCGAGGAGGAGGGCAAACCACATCGGGCGGCAGCCTAGCCGCCCGGCGGCGATGGGTGCAGCCTCGATTCGCGGGCTACCGACCTCTCGTTGGCGCGCGCACTCGCTCCCGCAGCTCGCATCCCTCCTGGGCGCCTAGATCGCAGGCGCGCGCGGCGTCGCGGAGCGCCTCCTCCATCGAGCCCAGGCGGTAGGCGCAGTCGGCGCGCATGTGCAGGGCCTCGGCCGCCCCGGGCACCAGCGCCAGCCAGCGGTCGATGGCCTCGATCGCGCCCCGGTCGTCGCCGGTGCGCACGCGCGTCCACGCGAGGGTCCGCCACGCCTCCACGATGGTGCCGTCGATCTCGGCGGCGAGGGTGATGTCGATCTCTGCCCGCTCGTAGCGCTCGAGCTGGGCGTAGCTCTTGCCGCGCGTCAACAGGGCCGCGGCGTTGGCGGGCTCCTGCTCCAGGCACTCGTCGAGGTGGGCGATGGCCCGGCCGAAATCGCGGCCCGCGTAGGCCACGTCGCCCAGCTCGCACGCCGCCGCCTGCCGCCCGCCGGCGGTCTCGTCGGCCGCCTCGATGCGCGCGGCCACCGCCTCTTGCTCGGCCTCCAACTTCTCCAGCCGGAAGTACTCGAAGCTCCCGTAGCCCCCCAGCACGAGCACGCCCGCGCAGGCGAGGACCACCAGCGCAACCACGGCGGCGAGGACTTTCCACATGCCGCGATTCTAAACCGCGGCGGGTAAGCTGGCGCCCTTGGCAGGGATCGAACCTGCGACCTGGGGATTAGAAATCCCCGGCTCTGTCCAGCTGAGCTACAAGGGCCTGCGCTACGCTATCCTAGCCACGGAGACCGCATGCGCCCAGTCGCCGTCCTCTTCCTCGTCGGTTGCCCAAACGACGTGTCGGTCACCGAGACGGCCCGCTGCGACGGCGTGCTTCAGGGCGCCGAGGGCAAGGACGTGGATGGCCCCTTCGATCGCGATGGCGACGGCTACTTCGACGGCGACAACGACGACTGCGTGGCGACGTACACCGCCGAGAAGCTGGACTGCAACGACGCCGACCCGGCCATCAAGCCGGGCGGCCAGGAGGTGTGCAACGAGGTGGACGACGACTGCGACGACCTCGTCGACGACGCCGACGACACCCTAGACGGCAGCGGCGGGAGCACCTACTTCGCGGATGTCGATGGCGACGGCTTCGGGGACCCCTACAACCCCGGCAGCGCCTGCGAGCTGGGCGAGGGATTCGTGGAGAACGACGCCGACTGCAACGACAGCGACGCGCTGATCAACCCCACCGCGTCGGAGGTGAGCTGCGACTCGGTCGACAACGACTGCGACGACGAGACCCCCGATGGCCTCGACCACGACGCCGACGGCTACACCGAGTGCGAGGACTGCGCCGACCTCTCGCCCACGGTGAGCCCCGGCGCGCTGGAGACCGCCTGCAACGGCATCGACGACGACTGCGATCCGGCCACCCTCGACGAGACCGACGCCGACCTCGACGGCGTTTCCGCCTGCGACGCCGACTGTGACGACAGCGACGCCACCCGCTCGCCCAACCTGGAAGAGGTGTGCGACGATGGCATCGACAACGACTGTAGCGGTCGCGACGACGAGTGCTCGGTGGACGGCACCTACGACCTCGACACCACCATCGAGTACGACTGCGCCTACACCTACGTGATGATCGACTTCGACCAGGTGTCGATCCTCGACAGCTACCCGGCGATCGACATCACCTCGGTGGGCACCGGCTCCCAGCCGGGCACGATGAGCGGCTACTGGAGCAGCAGCACCGAGTTCTCGGTGGAGCGCGTGCTCGCGGGCACCTGCGAGGAGGCCTACACGCTGGAGGGCGAGTTCAACGGCGACGGCACCTTCACCGCTTCCTTCACCGCCACCTTCACCGGCGGCCGCGCCTGCGTGGACTGCACCAACCAGTCCTGGACGGGGATCGTGGGGACGATCCGCTAGAGGGGCCGCAGGCGCCGCGCCGAACATGCCCCCCGCGTGACATGGGGCGGCTCTCACCCTGCAACTCCGGGCTAGGCGTACGCGATCGAGTAGACGCGGAAGTAGGCGCCCGGGCGCATGTCGAAGCCGACGAGCAGGTAGTCGTCGCCGCCGAGGGTCACGCGGCTCGCGTGGGGGCGGTTCACCAGCGAGCCGTTCCAGAGCCGCGTGAAGGTGATGCTGGGCGGCCATCGACGGCACCGCCGAGCTGCCCGGGGCGAAACCCCGGAGCAGGTAGAAGGCCTCCGTGCCCTCGTCCCACTCGCCGGCGCTTGCCAGCGACAGGAGGAGCGCCGGGAGTCGAGCATGGTCGGCGGCGGGCATGGCGGCTAGGCCCAGGCTGTCTCGGGGGAGCGGGCGCAGGCGCCTACAGCCTCACCCCACGCACCACCAGTCGGTCACACCCCTCGCGCACCGGCCCGCCGGCGTGATCGCCCCAGGCCTCGTCCAGGTAGAAGCCGTTGGCCTCGAGCATCCACTCCATCTCGTCGCGGGTGAACAGGTGAAGCACCAGCTCGCTCACGATGGGCTCGCCGCCGGCGTGGTAGCGGTCCAGGAGGCGCAGGCGCTGGGCCACCGGCTCGCGGAACACCTCGCGGGTGCGCTCGACCGCCACGCCGTCCACGAGCCCCGACCACGCCGGTCGCTCGGGCGTGTGCGGCTCGCCGAGCAGCGCGTAGTCGGGCATGGGCACGTCGATGGTGAGCACGGGGGCCGCGCGGGCGCAGGCGGCGAGGCAGGCGGCGCGGTCGGCCCGGCTCCGCAGGAAGGCGAAGCTGCCGTTGGGGATGATCACCTCGTCGAATCTACCCAGGTCGAACGCCCGCATGTCGCCCACGTGGTAATCGCCGCCGCGGGCCCGGGCCGCCTCGATCATCGGGGCGCTCAAGTCGAGGCCCACCACCTTCCGATCAGCGGGGAAACCCCGGCACACCCGGCCGGTCCCGCAGCCGAGAACGAGCACCCGAGGGCCCACGTTCCTAGCCACGAAGCTTCGGATGTCGGCGGTCGCGCTCTCAAACTCGGCGTCGTACCACCGGGCGATCTTCGCGTAGGGGTCGATCATGCTTCTCCTGTCGCGCGTATTGCGCTAGGATTCCGCCGCCCCGGGGTGACCGATGCTCATGTCCCTCTTCGTGACTGCGCTCGCCAAGGACGAGGCCGAGTTCGACATGGACGCGCCACCGCCCTCGGCTGCCGCCGAGCCCGCCGCCGCCGCCGACATGGACGAGGGGCGCGACATGGACGAGGGCCAGGGCGAGCTGCTTCCCAGCCAGATCTCCGCCGTGATCAAGAAGGGGAGCTGGACCGTGCAGGACTGCGTCACGCGCTACGGCGGATCGGCCGTGCAGGGCCGGATGGTCGTTTCCTGGGAGATCACCAGCAGCGGCGCCGTGGCCAACGCCAAGACGGCGGAATCGAACCTCCGCAACCCGATGCTCGAGGACTGCGTGGTGGCAGGTGTGAAACGCCTGAAGTTCCCCGCGCCGAGCGGCGGGACGGTTTTGACCTCGCACCCCTTCGTGTTCAACTAGCCGATGGACGCGGCCGCTCTGGCCGCCAGATGGGCGGAGGTGGCGGCCCAGGTGGAGCAGATCGCGGAGAACCCGCCGCCCAGTTTGCCTCGCGCCGTCTTCGACGAGGCGGCGGCCGGTCGCGTGGGACGGATCAGCGGCGCCGACAGCGCCGTGGGCGTGGGCCTGATGCGCGTGCCCCAGGCGCTGGTGTGGCTGTCGCTCACCGACGACCGCCTGAGCGAGGACGTGGAGGGGCTCACCGAGATCGCGCTGGAAGGGCGATGGTCATCGCCCAAGCTCCTGTACCAGCGGCTCGACATGCCCTGGCCAGTGCAAGACCGTCACTGGGTGCTGCGCCTGCGCAACAATACCGCGCTGGCCATGTCTACCGGCGTTTGGGAGCGGGCCTGGCGCATCGACAACGCCCGGCTCGCCGAGTCGCGCGGGCGTACCGACCCGGTCGCCTTCGACGGCGCCATCACCATGGCCGACAACACAGGTTCATGGTTGCTTGTATCGCTTGATACATCCGATACACTGGCGGTGTATCAGGTGCGAGTCGATCTCGGGGGGAACATCCCGGCGGAGGCCGCCGAGGCTTACACCCGCTCCTCGATGGCGAGCTTCATGCGCGGCGTGGAGGTACACGCCGCCGACGTGGCGGCTCGCTACGGCGCGGGCTGCACGCCCCAGCTCGGGGGCGATGGGAAGCCGATTCCCTGCCTGCCCTGAGCTCACGCCGCCTTGGCTACCGGGCCTTGCGCTCGGTGCGGACGCGGAGCTTGTCGAGCACGTTGACCATGCTGTCGTTGGCCAGCCACTTGCGAATCCACGAGGGCGCCCACACCTCGGAGATGAACTCGCTGTGAAAGGCGATGGCGCTGCCCTCGGCATGGGGCACCACCAGGAGCCAGCCCTTCTCCTCGCGCACGTCGCTCTTGGCGTCGGGATCTTGCGCCCAGGTGCAGTAGAACTCGGCGGGGAAGCAGGTCCAGTGGTCGTGGATGGTCACGTGGATGCCGAAGATCGACATCTCGAAGCGCACGTACCAGTTGTCGGGCGAGATGCGGCCGTATTCCTCGATGCTCTTCAGCGTGGGGTTCTCGGGCAGCCGAGCGGGGAAGTCGAGGGTCTCCGTCCAGAGCAACTCCGGCGGCGCCTTCACCTTCACGATGCCGGTCGACACCGTGGTGGGGGAGCTGGTGTCGGCCCGGATGACAAGTTCACCAGCGTTGAACTTTGCCTTCTCCTCGGCGGAGAGCGAAGGGAAGGCAGGGGCCTGGGCCAGGGCGAGGGCGAGAGTGAACAGCACGGCTCGGCGCTAACCCGTGGGGCGGGGCTTGCCGTCCGCCGGGAACGCGGCGAACATCGCCACGAGGCCCATCGCGGTGCACGCGGCCTGGAACAGCCGTGGCGCGCCCATGAACGCCGCGACGAAGCCAAGGATCGTGGCGGGCTCGGCCAGGGCCCATCGCACGACGTGGAGGGTGAGGCGGTCGGTCTTGGGGCCGAACAGGTGCGGCGCCACGAGCGAGAGGCCCGCCGTGGCCGCGGCCGGGAGCACCAGGGAGGGGCCGATCGACGGGTTGCTCCCGCTGGGCGGCACCGCGAAGGACGCGGCGACTAGGACGAACTGCGACATCAGCATCGCGCCGAAGATCACGAGGGGAACGGGGAGGGCGCCGGGCTGGGACATGCGCGCCGCTATCCCACGCACCAGCAGCCGTCCTCGGTGACGATGGCGTCGACCCGGGCGTCGTGGGGCTCGGTGGGTACGGTGTCGAAGAGTTGCTGGGCGAAGCACACCCCCACGCGCCGCGCCCCGAGCCGGGGCAAGAGCCGGTCGAAGTAGCCGCCACCCCGCCCGAGGCGGGAGCCGTCGCGCCCGAAGGCGAGGCCGGGAACCAGCACCACGTCGATGTCGCCGGGCTCCACCCGGGGGTGCTCGTCGCTCGGCTCGCGGGTGCCGAGGGCACCATGTTGCAGGCCGGCGAGGTCGGCCACGCGGTGCAGCGCCAGGCTCTCGCCCGCCACCCGGGGGAGCACCAGTCGCCCCTCGGTGGCCAGGGTCACGAGCGCGGGATCCAGTTGCACCTCGCGCGGCAAGGGCGCATAGGCGAGCACGATGCCGCGCGCGATCTTCGGGGCCAGGACCGCCAGTACCGCCTCGGATTGGCGCGCCACTGCGCCCGGGGGCAGCGCGGCGAGGTCGGCCCGCACCCGGCGCCGGAGGGCGTTCTTATCGGGGCTGGCTGGGGTCGGGTCCACGGCAACTTCTCCGTGCAGTTTGCGGTTGCGGCCACCCGGCGATGCACTCGACAATCCGTCGCCCGGCGCAGCCGCGCACTAGTCTCCCCTAGCTCGTTCCCTCAGAGGGTCGCTCCATGTCGCCAAAGCAGTTCACAGACCTCGAGGTGTTCGTGCGCGTCGTAGAGACGGGCAGCTACGCCTCCGCCTCGAAGCAGCTGGGCATCTCCCGTAGCCACGCGAGCCGCTTGGTCACCCACCTGGAGACGCGCCTGGGGGTGCGGCTGCTCCATCGCTCCACCCGCCGCATCTCCACCACGCACACCGGCCTCACCTTCTTCGAGGCCGTCTCGCCGCTCCTCGACTCGCTGCGCCACGCCGAGGCCCGGGCCAGCGCCGAGCGCGACGAGGTGGTCGGTACGCTCAGGGTGTCGCTACCCGCGTCGCTCGGGCGCCGCTACCTGTCGGCTGAGTTCGCGTCGTTCCAGACGCGCTTTCCCGGGCTCGACCTCCTGGTCGACCTGACCGACCGAAAGGTCGACCTCGTGGCCGAGGGCTACGACCTCGCGGTGCGAGGAGGCACCATCGAGCACAACTCGCTGGTGGCGAAGCGGCTGTGGCCCTTCCGGGTGCTCGCGGTGGCGGCGCCGGCCTACCTCGGCTGCGCGCCGCCGATCAAGCGCCCGGCCGACCTCGCCAAGCACCGCTGCCTGCTGTACTCGGGGATGTTCAACACCCGAGCCTGGCGCTTCAAGAAGGGCAAGGACGAGACCGTGGTCAATGTCGGCGGTCCCGTCACCTCGAACTCCACCGACGCGATCCTCGACTGCGCCCTCGCGGGAACCGGCGTAGCCTACCTGCCCGACTTCGAGGTGCACGAGCACCTGGCCAGCGGCCGCCTGCAAGAGGTGATCACCACGCACGAGCCGATCACCCAGTACTTCTGGGCGGTGCGCCCGCACCGGACCCACCTCCCGGCGCGCGTGCGGGCCTGCCTGGAGTTCCTCGGCCAGCTGTGGCCCACCTCGCCCTGGTCGGCGACGTAGTCCTACTGTCGCGACTCTAGATCCGACCAGCGCGCGTAGGCCGCCTCGATCCGCGCGACGAGCTCGGCCAGCCGTCGCGACAGTGCCGCGCCCTGGCCGCCCTTCCAGGCGGCGGGACCGGCGACCTCGACCTCCAGTTCGGCCTTCTCAGCCTCGAGCTTCTCGATCTCGGTGGGTAGCCGCGCGAGTTCCTGCGAGTCCTTCCAGCTCAGCCTCGCGCGGGCGCGCGGCGGGTGCGCGGCGGGTGCCGGCGCCGCGCGGGGCACCTCGGCCTCGGCTTGGGCGCCCAGGGCGGCGAGCCACTGCTGCCGGCTGGCGTAGCGCAAGACCTGGCCGTTGCCGTGGAAGGCCAGCAGGCCGGTACACACGCGATCGAGGAATGCCCGGTCGTGAGTGACGACGATTACCGCGCCGTCGTAGTCGATGAGCGCCTCCTCCAGCACCGCGAGCGTGGTGAGGTCGAGGTCGTTGGTGGGCTCGTCGAGCAAGATGAGGTTGGCGCCTTGAAGCATGAGCTTCGCTAGCAACAGCCGCGCCCGCTCGCCGCCGGAGAGCCCGGCCACCTTCTGCGACAACATCTCGCGGGGAAACAAGAATCGCCGCAGGAAGCCGGCCACGTGTACCGGGCGCTCGCCCACGGTCACGCTGTCGTTGCCGCCCCCGGCGGCCTCCCATACCGTGTCGTCGGGCCGCAGCCCGGTGCGGGCCTGGTCGAGCACGGCCGCCTTGAGGCGCGACGCGCGGTGGATGCTGCCCGAGTCGGGCGCGACCTGTCCCGTGAGCATGCCGAGGAGCGTGGACTTGCCGGCGCCGTTGGGGCCCACCACGCCGATGCGCTCGCCGGGCCCGATGTCGAGGTCCAGGTCCCAGAGGATGCGCCGGTCGCAGAATTTCTTGCGCAGGCCGCGCGCGTCGACCAGCGTGCGCCCGAGCTTCACGCCGCCGATGCTCAGTGAGAACTGCATGCTCTCCTCACGACGCATCGCTGGCAGCGCCTGGAGCGCCGCCAGCCGGTCGAGCCGCGCCTTCTGCTTCTTCATCTGCGCGCCCGGGGAGCGGCTGGCCCACTCCGCCTCCCGCGCGATGAGGTTGAGCCGGGCGTCGTCGGCGCGCTCCATCGCCAGCTGTCGCTCGGCCCGCGCCACGAGGTAGTCGGCGTAGCTCCCCGGGTAGGAGATGGCGACGCCGTCTTCCATCTCGACGATCCGCGTCGCGACACGTTCGAGCATGTATCGATCATGTGTCACCAGCACCGCGCCTCCCGCGAAGCTCCCGAGGAAACCTTCCAGCCACTCCACCGTCTCGGCGTCGAGGTGGTTGGTGGGCTCGTCGAGCAGGAGCAGGTCGGGCGAGGCCAGGAGTGCGCGGGCGAGCGCCACGCGGCGCCGCTCGCCACCGGAGAGCTGGGCCACGTCCTGCCCGGGTGGTGGGCAACGCAGGCGCGAGAGCACCGCGTCGACCTGGTGGGCGAGGTCCCAGCCCACGGTGTCGAGGCGCGATTGCAGGCGCGCCGCGTCGTGCTCGTTTCCCGCGTGCATCGCCCTTTCCCACTCCGCCAGGAGCTGGGCGTGCCAGCCGAGGGCGGCCTCAGCGGCCTGCCGTACCGTGCCCGCCGGCAGCACCGGGTCCTGGACGAGGTGCCCCACGGCGGCGCGGCGGTCGACGGTGCCGTGGTCGGGGGCCTCGGCGCCCGCGAGGATCGAGAGCAGCGTGGACTTGCCGCAGCCGTTGGGTCCGACCAGCCCCACGATCTCGCCTGGTTGCACAACGAGATCCACCCCGTGGAGGATCATGCGGTCGCCCCAGGCCTTCTCGATCTCGTTGGCGGCGAGCAGCACGGCGATCCCTCGTGGGCGGGTTGCTATCCCGGGGCGCGGAGGGCTACGCGACCGGCATGGAGCTGCGGGCCTGGGCGGAGTCGATCCTCGGGGCCACCACCCTCGACGGTAAGCTCTGGGCGCCACCGGCGTGGACCGACCACACGCCGGGCGCGGCCACCCGGGTCGACCAGCCCTCGCGCCCGCCGGGCCTGGCCTTCGCCCGCGAGCGCGCGGATCTGCCGGGCCGACTCGAGGACGAGTCTGCGCGTGGGCGGCTCCTGCACCGCTTCGCCAACCACGAGTTGCTGGCCCTGGAAGCGATGGCCGCCACCTTGCTCGCCTTTCCCGCGGCGCCGCGGGCGTTCCGGGCCGGCATCGCTGCCACGCTGGTTGAAGAGCAGCTTCACCTTAGGCTTTACCTCGGTCGAATGGCCGCGCTGGGCGTCGAGCTGGGCGAGCTGCCGCTCAACGACTTCTTCTGGCGTGCCCTCAAGGGCATGAGCTCGCCGCTCGACTACGTGATGCGCATGGCGCTGGTGTTCGAGCAGGCCAACCTGGACTATGCGCTGCACTTCGAGCGCCTTTTCCGCGAGGCGGGCGACGGGGAAACCGCCGGGGTGCTCCGCCAGGTACACGACGACGAGGTGGGCCACGTCCGGTTCGGGCTGTCCTGGTTTCACCGCTGGAAAGACCCGTCGCGCACTGACTGGGAGGTGCTCTCCACGGCACTCTCGCCGCCCCTGGGGCTCGCCCGCGCCAGGGGGCCAGCTTTCGATGTCGAGGGCCGTCGCAAGGCGGGACTCGGTGAGGACTTCATCGAGCGACTGTCACGACACCAGGCGTCGAAGGGACGGCCCCCTGCCGCGTGGGTGTTCAATCCCTCGGTAGAAGACGAGCTTGCCCGCGGTAAGCCAGGGCACGTGCCGACCGGGGCCGCGCGATCGCTGGCCGCCGATCTCGCGCCCCTGCTCAGCTTCCTGGCCGCCCCGGACGACGTGGTGGTGATGCCCCGGGCGCCGACCGAGAGCTGGTCGCGGGAGATGGCGGCGGCCGGTTGCCCGCTGCCCGAGCGGGTAGAGAGCCTCGACGAGCTCGGGGGGCGCAAGCTCGGGCGGCTGGAACCCTGGGGCTGGGGCCCGGGAACCACCGCCGAGGGCTCGCGACTGGTGCGCGAGGGCCGGCGCTACCTGCCCGGCTTGCGCGTGGCGGCGGACAAGGTGCAACACCTTCTTTGGAAGCACGATTTTTCGAGCATGATACATGATGCACACGTTCGATGTATCAACGGTGAGGTGGTGACGACGGCGGGTGAGGTGCGGGCCGCGCTGGGCCGGGGCTGGGTGGTGAAGGCCCCGTTCTCCACGGCGGGACGGGGCCGCGCCCGGGGCGTGGTGTCGCCTCCGGTGGAGGAGTGGGTGGAGAAGCAGCTCGCCCTGCACGGCCGCCTGCGCGCCGAGCCATGGGTGGACCGGGTGCTCGACCTCAGCTTTCACTACGACGTGGCCGCGGGGCGCGCCCACCCGCGCGGCGTGGTCCGTTTCGACACCAACGCCCGGGGGCAGTTCACCGGCACGCGGCCGAGCCGGTGGCTGGAGCAGGAGCCGGCCCCGGTGCGCCGCTGGCTCGGGGGCGAGGGGGGCGACCCTCGCTGGCTCCAGCGGCTCGTGGCGGCCGTGGGCGACTTCCTCGGCGGGCGCCTCGCCGCGCTCGGCGTGGAGGGCCCGGTGGGCGTTGATACACTGGTTTATCAACACGACGATCAGCTTGTCGTCGACCCGATCGTCGAGGTGAACCCCCGCTGGACGATGGGGCGTGTATCACTGGCGATCGGCGCGCGGGTACACCCCGGGTCGCGCGCGTGGTGGCGCTTCGTGCCGGTGCGCGCGGGCCGTCCCGAGGCGCCCGGGATGGAGATGCTGCAAGGGAGGATGCGACACGGGCGGCTGTTCACCACCGACCCGGCCACGGCTGAGACGGTGTTCACCGTGCTCGATGTCGATCCCACCTGATACGGGTCGCTGGCTATGGACTACCACCTCGCGCGTTTCTTGCACCTGGCCGCGATGCCCGCGTGGTTTGGCTCGATGGGCTTGCTCGACACCCGGGTGCTCGTGGGGGTACAAGCCACCTACTTCCGCACCCTCGATGCCCTCCTGGTCGACACCACCGACCCGGTGGCGCCGGGGCGCCCGCGCTGGCTCGTCCGGGCTTTCCACGCGCTGTGGTCGGCCTCGCTGGCGCTGATGGTGTTTCAGAAGGTGATCGTCTGAGGCGCGGCCGGCCGCGCGCGAGGGTGTCGCCGGTGGATGGCACCTGGCGAGTCCACAAGCCGCCGGGCGTCACGAGCTTCCAGCGCTTCAAGGAGGTGGTACACGAGCTCGAGTTGCGGGCGGGCAGTCGCCTCCGGGCCTGCCACGGGGGCACCCTCGATCCCTTCGCCGAGGGGCTGTTGCTGGTGCTGGTGGGCGAGGCCGTCCACGGTTTCGAGGCGCTCCATCGCCTGCCCAAGACCTACGTGGCCGACGTGCGCTGGGGGATCGAGACCGACAACCTCGATCCCACCGGCGCCGTGGTGCGCGAGGGGACGGTGCCGCGGGCAGGGCTCGACGAGGCGCTGGCTGGCTTCATCGGCTTCACCGAGCAGGTGCCCCCGGCCACCTCGGCCAAGCGCGTGGGCGGGGAGCGGGCCTACGCGCGGGTGCACCGTGGCGAGCCGGTGCAACTGCCGCCCTCCCGGGTGTACGTGCACGCGGCTCGGTGGTTGATACACGGTGATACATGGTCGCGAATTGAAATCGTGTGTGCAGGGGGCTTCTACGTGCGCGCCCTCGCCCGCGACGTGGCGACCAGGCTCGCCACGGTGGCGCACCTCTCGCGGCTCGAGCGCTCCCGCATTGGTCCCTACGTCGACGAGCCGGGGTTGCACCACGGAGGCGAGCCCGGGTGGGCGCCACCGGCGGGTTGGCCCTTCCCGTTGAGTTAGGGTCGGTCGTGATGCTCGGACTGTTGTTGTCGTTGGCGTTCGCAGCGCCCAAGCTTGGCGTGGCCACGCCGGTGGTCGACGCGGAGCACCGCGGGCTGACGCACTGGTTCCAGTCACTCCGGGCTGCCGAGCGGGGCGCGGGGGTGGCCCGCGCCCTCCACTACGGCGACAGCACCATCGCGGCGGATGGCTTCAGCAGCACGCTCCGGGCTCGCTTGCAGGCCCGCTTCGGCGACGCTGGACCTGGCTTCGTGTCGGCGGGGCTCACGCCCCAATGGAATCACCGGGTCGACGTGAGCTACTCGCGCGGCGGCGAGTGGTCGTGGCGCACGATCCTGCTGGGCGGCGCCGGCGGGCGCTACGGGCTTGGCGGCATCGTGGGGATCGTTCGCGCCGGGGGCTACGCGGTGGTGCGCGCGGTGGACGGGTCGAGCCAGC
>Ga0194131_10002425_pt1 | contig 30588 bp, 26 predicted proteins | sample TA2KigO120mmetaG_FD_148631 | JGI IMG/M metagenome (GOLD analysis project Ga0194131, IMG submission 148631) | Freshwater microbial communities from Lake Tanganyika, Tanzania - TA2015053 Kigoma Offshore 120m | ecosystem: Environmental > Aquatic > Freshwater > Lake | place: Tanzania: Lake...
CACACCGCCGACCGTCGAACACATGCAGGAACTCCCGCACGTAGGCATCGAGCTTCGCCTGTTGATCAGGCTGATGATGACGCTGGTCGGGCACGGCCCCTGTTTCGCGGTCAATGGCCTCGAGGGCGGCTTCGAGGGTCGTCGTCCTGTAGTTCGGCAGGTCGAGATGCGACTCTCCGTACAACTGCAGGCTTCTCGCGGTTTGGAGTTCCATGGCCGGCACACCGGCGAGCAGCGCCTCGACGCTGGTCGTACACACATTAAATGCAACGTGGAAGTCCGAGACCCTGAGGAGGTGGTTGATCGGTTCACCAACCACCAGGCGCACCTGCGGCTTTGCCAGCCGGGTGATGAAATCGGACCAGAAGACCACGTTCTCGTTAGGGTGGGGCTTCAGCGCGATGTTCACGTCGGGCCGCGTCTCGCTCAATGTCGTCACGAGTTCCATCGTGCGATCCCGGAGCTCACGCATGTTCGCGACGATCTCGAGATAGTCCGCCGTCTTTGCCAGACTGCGCGATCGCCGTTTGCGCTTCTGTCGCATTCGTTCTTCAGAAAAATGAGAGTCCTGGGCGCTCGTCGCAATCGTCACTGTCTTTCGCGCAGCATCAAGCTGATACCGCGCCAACAGCTCCGAACGAGTCGGGAACACCGCGTTCAATCGAGGATGCAGCAGGTCTGACCGATGAAAACCCACGACCTTCATGTCGGTGCCCCGCGGCGCCAAGCGGGGGCGGTACCGATCCGCAATCGCGTCGTTCCAGAACAGGTAAAGGTCGGGCGCGACGAGGATACGCATCTCGAAGACCTGGTCCTGGGGGTTGCCTTCCGTCTCAAGCACGATCAGGTGTCGCCCCTCGCGCCGCCATCGCAGCAGACGCTGATAGTCAAACACCGGCTTCGGGAGGAGGATCGCGACCGGGTTCACCCTGGCGATCACATCGAGTTCGTCGCCCATCCCGACAAAATGGGGCTCCCAGCCCATCTGCTTGAGATAGAACCCGATCAGGCTGAGACTCGGAAGGTCGCGGTGTTTGTGATCGACCAGAAACAGGACGGCCCGATTCGCTGTCACAGCACTTCCCCGGCAGCAATTTTCTTGACGACGACTGCGGGAACACCCGCAACCATGACCCCATCCGGCACGTCCCTGGTCACCACCGCACCGGCGGCGACAACACTCTGCCGACCAATCCGGACCGGCCCGACCAGAATGGCGCCACTGGCGATCCAGGCGCCCCGGCCAATCCAGATGGGTCGCGTCTCCTCAGTCACCGTGGGTCGCTTCCCGTCAGTCTGGCGGTAGTCGTGCCAACCCGTGAGCACCATCACATTGTGTCCAAATATCACATCGTCTTCGATGGTGATTGAACCACTGCGCAGGTTAAGAACGGCGTTGGCAAGGCTGACGTTCGTTCCAAGAGTGAGAGGGTGCTGTCCGTAAATATGCGGCACATCATGAAGCACGGCCACGAGCCGGATCGCTAGCCGCCTGACCAGGCGTTCGCGCAACCGTCTCAAGTAGTAGAACATCGTGTCGACCTCCTGTGCCCACTCACGTCGCCCATCACTGCGCGGCCCGAACGAGTTCCGCGAAGACCCCTTCCCTCTTCACCAAATCCTCGTAGCGACCGCGCTCGCAAATTTCGCCGGCCTGCAGAACCACGATCTCATCGCAATCCTGCACGGTGGTCAGACGATGAGCCACAACCACAATGGTTTTTTGTCCGGCTAACGCGCGGATCGCGGCCATGACCGCCTGCTCCGTCACGTTGTCCAGGGCACTGGTTGCTTCATCCAGCAGGACAATCTCCGGATCGTGGTACAACGCTCTCGCGATGCCGATGCGCTGACGCTGGCCGCCGCTCAAACGCACGCCGCGCTCGCCCACCTGGGTCTCATAACCCTCGGGTGTTTCCTCGGCGATGAAGTCGTGCACACCGGCAAGGCGGGCGGCTTTGACCACCGCCGCGTCATCGATCACCGCATCTTCCACGCCAAAGGCGATGTTGCGTCGAATCGAGGCATCCGCCAGGAAGATCGTCTGCGGGACGTACCCGATGTTCTGGCGCCACCGTCTGAACTCAGCGGGGCTCAAGCGCCGCCCGTCGACCACCACGGCACCCGCTTGCGGAGTCAACAACCCAAGCAGCACGTCGATGATCGTCGACTTCCCGGACCCGGTACTGCCGACCACCCCGATGGCCTGATTTTTTGTAATCGTCAGTGTCACGTCGTTCAGCACCGGCGTCTCGCTTCTCGGATACCTGAAGGTCGCGCCATCCAAGCCGAATGAGTGCGCGAGTTCCAGCCGTTCAGCGGGATTGGCCGGGCTCGGCGGTTGCGGCGGCTGATTGGCCAGCTCATCGCGGAGCAGCAGGATCAAGTCACGACAGAACTTGAGATTCGTCACCCCGGTATAAATCTGCTGAAGAGCCGGCATCAGGCGATACGCCGCGGCCGCGTACAACGCCAGGAGTGGCACGACCTCCGCACCGTTTCCTTCCTGCTGGAGCGACGACAGGAGCAACGCGAGGATGCCGCCAATCGCCACGGCCTCGAGGAAGTACTTCGGCACGCTGCCGATGATCTGCCCACGCGCGATCACGGTCGTGAACTCCTGCGCGGACTTCGCAAAAGCGCCGGCGAAGAACGCCTCGCGCCCGAGCACCTTGACTTCCTTGATGCCGCCGAGTGCCTCCTGCGCCGTCCGGAACCGATCCGCGTTCGATTGAATACGCCTCGGAGCAAGCCGCGCCACTGGTCCATGAATGGCCAGATAGAGCGCACCGTACAACGTCGTCAAGGTCACCATGATCCCCAGAGCCGATAGTCCGTATTACGTGGGTGTTCGGTTGACATAATACGCCCTATCAGACGCTGGGGCAGATCACCAAGGGCGGATTTCGCGGCCACAGCGACCGGGCGCAGTGTAGTCAAGGGCGCCGCACACCGCAAAGCTCGCCTGGGGCGGCCGATCCCGGCAGCGGTCGATAGGCCTCCGGCCATCCGCCTGCGCGCTGATCATCGCCTGTGGTCATCTGTGTGAACGGGGGCACCTCGTCAGTCAACGCCAGACCACTCGGGTACGGCGTCGGCCTCCCACGGAAGTGGCGGGGCACGCCCGGCGCGCGGCGCGGGCACCGCGTCCGGCAGGCCCAGGTGCCGCAGGATGCGGCCGACCACGGCCGCGTCACGCATCAGCGCCACCAGCGTCATCCGCCCCGCACAGCGCGGGCACACCAGCACATCGAATCCGAAACTGCGTTCCATCAACTCCGCCCATGCGCGATTGGGACGACGGCCGACGCGACTCGTGTGGCCACAGGCGTTCGAGGCGTCCCGTTCGGCGGTACCGTCCTCGGTCGGCGACGGCACCACCGCCTCCCGCCACGCGGCGCGTGGCGCCAGCAATCCGTAATACAGAACAAGGTTGATTCGAGGTCGAGGCACGAGTGCCGCCAGGCGCTCCAGAAACTCCACCGGATCAAGCACCAGGTGCGTCGTGCCATCCGCCCACCGCCGCCGCAGGTCCAACACGACCTGGCCCTCCGGCGAGACGCGCAGGCGCTCCTGCCCTACCGCCGGACGCAACGCATACCGGCACAGACGCTCCAGCCGGTCACGTGCGCCCGCTCGCACAGCCACGGCGGCGTGCAGATCGAAACCGCGAATTCGCGCCTGCCACGGACGCAGCGCGTCGTTCGAACGGCGCCCGAGCCCGTCATCTCCCCACCGACGCACGGGCCGTCCAGCCCGCGGCCCCAACGCCGCCACGCCCCGCACCGACGCCGCCGCCAACCCTGCCAGCGTCGGCACATCGTCGGCAAACGGGTCCCACGCGTCGAGGCTCAGGCCGTCCCCGCCATCCACGACACCCCGCCGGGTCAACAGCCGCCGCAGTCGCGTCGCCATCGTGACGAGGAGCGGCGTCAGATCAGGCGCCGGGTGCGTCGGCGCCGCGTGAAATCGCACGGTGCCGTCAGCGCCCTGAGCGAACACGCCGTCCAGGACCAGCGCATGGAGATGCACGTTGAGATTCAGCGCCGACCCGAAACGCTGCACGATCACCACGGCCCCACCGCGCCCATTCGAGACACCCCGCAGGCGAGCGTGACGACGATACCAGCCCAGGACGGCCCGTACGAACACGGCGACCACCGCGCGACAGAGCGCATGGTCCCACGCGAGGGCGTATCGCACCCGAGACGGCAGCGTCAGCACCCACTGCCGCACCGGCACTTCCGGGAACACGTAGTCCACCAGGTGCGCCGCTCGTTCCGTCATCCGCCGTCCGCCACAACTCGGACAGAAGCCTCGCCCCTTGCATGAAAACGCCACCAGCCGCTCCTGGCGGCACCCCGCGCACCGGAACCGCGCGAACCCGGCCGCCAGGCACCCGCACGTCAGGAAGTCCTGAAACGCACGCTCCACGAATTTCGGCAGGCCCTGCCCGTCGCGGTGCTCCGCGACTTGAGCGCGAAACGTCTCATAGTGTTGGCGCACAATCTGATGCAGCGCGCCTTGATCGGGCTGGCGCGGGCGATAGCTGAGCGAGGACGCCACGCCGCAAATCGCGAGCAAGCCGGATGCCGACGTTGCATCCCACAGCGACGCGGGCGGGTGGCAGTTTCTGCGTACTCACTGTGCACCGGGTGCTCGGTTCGTGCTGCACGGCCACATCCGACGGGGACTTCCTCGTCCAGCACCGCCGGTCCCAGGGCAAGGGCACCCGACGTCTTTTCAGCGTGGCCTGCAGACGCCCTTCAGCGGACACTGGGTGTCACGCTGTTTTGTCTTGTAGCCGCACGCGCCCATCATACCGAGGTGACAGAGGGAGAAGTCGTAGCGGACGGGATCGGCGGGATCGAGCGTGCGCAGCGCGGCGGTGATCTCGGCCGCCATCTTCCAGCCCGGTGAGGCGCGCTTGGTGAGGCGCAGACACTTGCCGGTGCGGATCGTGTGCGTGTCGAGCGGAATCACCAGCTGTCCGGCGCGCGGCGTGGCCCAGCCACCGGGATCGACACCATCGTGACGCACCATCCAGCGCAGAAACAGATTGAGTCGCTTGCAGGCGCCGCCGCTTGATGGGCGGCTGAAGAAGAAATGGACGCCAGGAGCTTTCGGCACTTTGCCGTAGGCCGGCTTCAGATCGATCGCTCGCGCGCGTTCGGAGAACGACTCGAGCGCGTCCGACACATCCGCCGACTCTGCATTCCACCCCCTGGCGAAGTACGCCTCCAGCGAGCCGGCCTCGTTGACCATCGTCTTCAGGATCCACAACAGGGCCACAATGTCGCGGCCACGAATCCAGCGGTGCACGATGGGCAGGAGCGCGGCCGAGTGTGTGGCGGGATCACACCGGCGAATGAAGTCTGCCGGGCGCGGACCGAGCACCACGCACACGGTTTCGATCGAGTTGACCACCGACTGCACGCGCCCGAACGCCAGACCTGCCGAGATGAATGCGATCAGTTCGCGGTCTTCGACACGGTCGTACCGCCGTACGACCTGAATGGGATCAAAAGCGGATTCGGGGTGATTGAAGGACGCGTAAAGTTCGTCAAAGCGTGTCGCCACGCCTGGGCTGAAGACCACTAGAAACTCGTGACGGCCGTGCCTGCTTTACACAGCGGACATGCGTCGGCCGGGTAGTTCTCGGGCGCGGGATAGTCCACCAGCGCAATGTTCGGCACGCCGAGGTCCACCATGGCTTCGAGACGGTCGCAGATTTCGACCGTCGCGATCACGGTGCCGCCCGCAGCTTCGATCAACGCCTTGCCGCGTTCAAACGTCTTGCCGGTGTTGCGCATGTCATCCACAAGCAACACGCGGCGCTCCTTGACGACATCCTGATAAAACGCACGCAGGACAAGTGCGCCGTGACTGTCCATCGACAGCGGCGCGAACATCGAAGCCGGGTGGCTGAGCGGGCGCCGGCCATCCATCAACCCCGCCATCGTGTGCGCCAGCAACGCGCCACCCATGACCGGACCGGACACGACTTCCACCGACGCGACGAGATCGCCGGGCATGGCATCAATCAGATCCTGCGCAAACCGCCAGATGGTGGAGGGATGCTGAAACAGGCGATGGGGATTCAGATACACACTGCCGTGATAGCCGTTGCCATAGTCGAAATGGCCGTTGACCATTAACACGCCGTGATCGGTCAAACGCTGGAGGTGGGTGCTCATCGAGGTTCCTGGTTCATCGGTTCATGGTTCATGGTGCTGTTCTGGGTGCTGGGTTCGGGGTGCTGGGTTCGCCCGTCAATCCTCAATCCGCCATCCTCAATAACTCAGTTCCATGCACTATTGGATTGCTGTACAACACACGTCCACCGACGATAGTGGCCGCGACGGCGCCTTTGAGGGACCAGCCGTCAAAGGGCGAGTTCTTTGACTTTGAGACAAGGTCGGCCGTGTGAATGGTCACCTGGGTGTCGGGCGACAGAATCGTGATGTCGGCGGGTTCGCCTTCGCGCAGCGTGCCGCCCGGGAGCTTCAACAGCGACGCGGGATTGCACGTGAGCAACGCCACCAGGCGCGGGAGCGACAGCACCTCGCCGTGCACGAGACGATCGAGACAGATCGGCACACACGTCTCGAGACCGACGATACCGAACGGCGCGTGATCAAATTCGAGCGCTTTTTCGTCCGCATGGTGCGGCGCGTGGTCGGTCGAAATGACATCAATCGACCCGTCGCGCAGCCCATCGATCATCGCGAGTCGGTCGGCCTCCTCGCGCAGCGGTGGATTCATCTTGTAGTTGGTGTCGTAGCCGGAGCCCTTCCGGAGCGCTTCGTCCGTCAGCGTGAAGTGGTGCGGCGCCACCTCACACGTCACCTTGATCCCGCGGGATTTGCCTTCGCGCACGGCCCTCAGCGTCTGCCGGGCGCTCATGTGCGCGATGTGCACGCGGCCGCCGGTCATCTCCGAGAGGCTGATGTCACGCTCGGCCATGATCGACTCCGCCACGCTGGGAATGCCACGCAGGCCGAGCATCGCCGCCACCGCCCCCTCATGCGCGACGCCATCCCCCTTGAGTGACGGATCCTCGCAGTGTTCGATGATCGGCACGTCAAACATCGACGAATACTCCAGCGCGCGGCGCATCAACATCGCCGTCCTCACCGGATGCCCATCGTCTGTAAAGGCCACACACCCGGCGGCACTGAGGTCGCCCATCTCGGTCATCTGGTCGCCCTTCTGCCCCACCGAGACCGCGCCAATCGGGTACACGCGCGCGAAGTTCGCCTCCGCTGCGCGTTTGAGAATGAACTGCGTCACCGAACTGGAGTCGTTGACCGGATCGGTGTTCGGCATACACGCCACAGCCGTGAAACCACCGACGACGGCTGACCAGGTGCCGGTCGCGATCGTCTCCTTGTGCTCCTGGCCGGGTTCACGCAGGTGGACGTGAATGTCGATGAGGCCCGGGGTCACCACCCATTCCTTCGGCACCTCCACCACGCGTGCGTCGCCTGCGGGGATGTTCTTGCCAATCCTGGCGATCTTCCCATCGGCGATGAGCACGTCGAAGTGCCCGTCACGCCCGGCGCCGGGATCCACCACGCGCGCGTTCTTCAACAACAAGCTCTGAGTCGTCATGACTGAAGGTCCTCACCGGCCAGCAGGTACAACACCGCCATCCGTACGGCCACGCCGTTGGCGACCTGATCCAGAATCACCGACCAGGGACCGTCGGCCACGGCGGAATCAATTTCGACGCCGCGGTTCATCGGCCCCGGGTGCATCACGATGACGTCGGACGCGGCCCGTTCCAGGCGCGCCGGCGTCAATCCGAACAGCGAAAAGTACTCACGCACCGACGGCAGGAACAGGCCGTGCATCCGTTCGTGCTGCACACGCAGCATCATCACGACATCGGCTCCCGCCACCGCCTCATCAATCGAGGTCGTCACGTGGACGCCCAACTGCGTGAGCCCGAGTGGCATCAGTGTCGCCGGGCCGCAGGCCCGCACTTCGGCGCCCATCCGCGTCAGCAGGAGCACGTTCGACCGCAACACGCGGCTGTGCATGAGGTCGCCAATGATGGCGACCTTCAATCCGGCCAACCGGCCCTTCCGCTCGCGGATGGTCAGCGCATCAAGCAGCGCCTGCGTCGGATGCTCATGTGTGCCGTCACCCGCGTTCACGATGCCGGCTTTGCAGATCCGCGACAGCAGATGCGGCGCGCCCGACGAGGCGTGACGGATGACGATGATGTCGGGGGACATGGCTTCGAGCGTGCGCGCGGTGTCGGCCAGCGTCTCCCCCTTCGAGACACTGGAACCCGCAGCGGTGATGCCCATCGTGTCCGCGCTGAGCCGTTTCTCCGCGAGCTCAAAGGAGAGACGCGTGCGCGTGCTCGCCTCGAAGAACAGGTTCACGACCGTGCGACCGCGGAGGGCCGGCACCTTCTTGATCGTGCGGGTGCCGATTTCCTTCATCGCCTCGGCCGTGGAGAGGATGAGTTCGATCTCCGACGGATCCAGGTCGGCAATCCCGAGCAGGTGCCGGCTGCGAAGTCTGGTGGCGGCCGTCATGATGCCCCCTCCACGTCATGGACTTCGACTTCGTCGTGACCATCAATTTCGGCGAGGCGGACCTGCACGGTCTGCTGCCTCGAGGTCGGCACGTTGCGGCCCACGTAGTCGGCACGAATCGGCAGTTCCCGATGGCCGCGGTCCACCAGCGCGACCAGTTGGATCGCGCTCGGCCGTCCGAAGTCGATGAGCGCATCGAGGGCGGCGCGAATGGTCCGTCCCGTGTACAACACATCGTCGACCAGGATGATGGTCTTGCCGTCGAGTGAGAACGGAATGTCGGTGCGTCGGAGGATGGGTTGGGGCCCGACCTGATGTTTCATGAGGTCGTCCCGGTACAGCGTGATGTCGAGTGACCCGAGCGGAACGGCGGCCCCGCCGGCCGCTTCAAGGTTGGCCGCGAGGCGCGCGGCCAGCGGCACACCACGGGCCCGGATCCCGACAAGGGCCAGATGGTCGATTCCGCGATTCCGTTCAAGAATTTCGTGCGCGATGCGCATCAGGCTTCGCCCGATGCGATCGGCGTCCATGACGACAGGCATGTCTCCCCTCTTTGCGGCCTCTCAGGACCGCGTTAAAGAAGCGAGCACAAGTCTAGCACTACTTCTCGTGGGTCGAAATGAACGTCACCGGATGCTCGCGTTGATACGCGCGGACGAAGATACCGGTGCGCGCGAAGCCGTCCATGTCACGGCCGACGGGCAGCCCGAGGTAGTACAGGACGGTCGGCGCGAGATCGACGATCGAGCCGCGTGACAGCTCGGCGCGAGCGACATCGCGGCCGTAGGCGAGCAGGAATCCATCAGGGGCGGCTTCGTGACTTCCGGTCAGTGCGGGTGCGCCGAGGAGCTGGGCGAGCGCGCGTTTGGGCCAGGTCACGGGTTCCATGCCGAATCCCGAGACGACCAGCAGCAGATCGCCAGGGCGGAGCCGCGCGAGTTCGAATCCGACATAACGATCGAGGTCCCGATACGCCGCTTCAAAGAGGGCGGCATCACCGGATCGACGGTCGGCGGGCCTGGCGGGATCCCCCGCACTCCAGTCGGCGTGCGACACCGCATCGACGCCGGTCAACCGCAGCGCCGTCACATGGGGCGCAAACAGGGGTTCAAGCGCCATCGCCACGTCCCGGTACACGCGATCCCACTGGGCCCGCGGGTCGCCAACGACCGCTTCAGAGGCCGCCACCACTTCACGCGTGGCCTCGGGCAGGGAGCTGGCGTCAAACACTTCGCGCGCGATGTCGACGGCGCTGGTCGGCGCGCCGGCCCGCGCGTCCGAGAGGCGGAGCGGCGAACTGGTGCCCAGGTGGAACTGATCGCTGATCAAGTAGCCGCGCGCGGACGTGACAGGAAACGTCAGGGGCCACCGCACAATGCCCGAGGCGAGCCCGTAGTCGGCCAGGATGTCCCAGAGCATGCGGGCGCGAATGTCATCCGGTGTGCGGCGTTCCGCCGTGATGTGCTGCTGGTAGACGAGGCCGTACGCGAAGCAGTAGTCCGGCAGCAGGTCCACCACTTCAGTGTCGGATGGAGAGACGCGAAAGACCGCATTGGTCCGCACGCCATTTTTCACCGGGTATTTGCCGGTGGCGGCGGCCGTCCATACCGGCTCGGCCTGGGTCGGCTTGAGTGTCGCGAGATCCATGACCGCGCCGCGATCCAGAATGCGGCCGAGGTTTGGCAGACGACCGGCGCCGGCCCCGTCGCGGATCGCGCCGAGGCTCGCGCCATCAATCAGCAGGAGCCGGACGCGGGGCGCCACGGAGGCCAGCACGGATCCCTGCCCCGCCTCCACCAACGCGGGGGTCACGGCGCGGCGCACCACGGGGACCGGAACCTGCCCCGGTCCCCGCACCCACACCGGCACCGCGATTGAGGCGAGCAACGCGACCGTCAACAACACGCCGGTGGCGCGGCTCCCCTTCTTGCCAAACGAGTACCGCAGGACGGCAATCCCGACGAGCACAACAGCGGCCACCGTGCCGGCCACCGCCGCCGTCTGCATGTGCCCCGAGGCCGATTCTCCGAGCACCGCGCGAAACCCCTGGAGATTCGCCCACGTGATGGCTGCAGACACGGCCGCGAACATCGCTCCCAGCCATGCGAGCAACCGCACGCTGAGCCAGCCTGGATGGAGCGGCCGCGAGGCCAGCACCTCGCGCACCAGAATCACAATGTAGACCGCGACCGTCAGGTGGAGGCCGTAAAACGACACGATCGCGCCGAACCACCGCGCGGTCGTCGGCGAGACCAGCGGCACCTGGGGATTAAGAATGAGCACGAGCACCGCGACGTAGATGGCCCCGAGCACGCCGGCTGCAACGGCGTTGGTGAACATGCGCAGGTACCGCATGGGGGCTAATGTACACTTTGGGTGATGCCCGTCGATATCCCGGCCGAGGTGTTGTCGAACACCCGGCTGTCTCCCGATTACAACGTGGTCGCACTGGACGCGCCTGATGTGGCGCGTGCGGCGGCCCCCGGTCAGTTCGTCATGATCAAGACGGCCCCCGGGCTTGATCCGCTGCTCCGCCGGCCGTTTTCCATCTTCGAAATCCTGCGCGACGCCAGCGGCGAGGCGCGCGGACTGAGCCTGCTCAATAAACGTGTGGGCGTCGGCACGTCCCTGCTGTACGACGCGCGCCCGGGCGATCGCCTCGACTGCCTCGGTCCACTCGGGCGTCCCTTCGTCCCGGTTGATCCGCCGGCACAGGCCTGGATGGTGGCCGGTGGCGTCGGCCTCGCACCGTTTGTGACACTCGCCGAGGCACTCGCCGCGCGCGGCACGGAGATGACGCTGTTTTACGGGGGCCGCAGCGCACACGACCTCTATCACGCGGAGTTCTTCGAGGCCCTCGGTGCGCGACTTGTGCTGACGACCGAAGACGGGAGCCGCGGCGAACGCGGACGCGTCACCGGGCCGCTGGCACGGGAACTCGCCGCACTCCCCGCAGACACGGCCGCCACGCTCTACGCCTGCGGGCCGACACCCATGATGCGCGCCGTCGCCGACCTGGGCACTGCGCACGGGCATCCCTCGTTTGTCTCACTCGAGCCTGTCATGGGCTGCGGCATGGGCGGCTGTTACAGCTGCGTCGTGCGCGTCACGCGCCCGGGAGGCACACATCTCGTGCGGTCCTGCATCGAAGGCCCGGTGTTTGACTCGTCCACGCTGATCTGGGACGCGCTGCAGGGAGGCCACTGATGGCAGACCTCTCCGTCCCCATCGGCTCCCTCACGCTGAAGAACCCGGTGATCGCCGCGTCGGGCTGTTTCGGCTACGGCGTCGAGTACTCGAAGGCCTTTGACATCTCCACCCTGGGCGGCGTGGCGGTCAAAGGGCTCTTTCTGAATGAACGCGAGGGCCACGCGCCGCCGCGCATTGTCGAGACGCCGGCCGGCATGCTCAACGCGATTGGGTTGCAGGGCATCGGCGTGCATCGGTTTGTCGCGGAGAAATTGCCCGAACTCCGGGCGCTGGGCGCGACCACGATCGTCAACGTCTGCGGCACCACGATCGACGAGTACTGCGAAGTCTCGCGCATTCTGTCAGACCACGACGGCGTGCACGCCCTCGAACTCAACATCTCGTGTCCGAACATCAAGGAAGGCGGCATTCAGTTCGGCTGCAGCCTGATCGGCACTCACGACGTGGTCTCGGCCGTCCGCAAGGTCACGTCCCTGCCCCTGATTCCAAAGCTCACGCCCAACGTCACCGACCCCGCCTCGTTTGCGCGCGCGTCGGAAGAGGCCGGCGCCGATGCGATCTCGCTGGTCAACACCTTCCTGGCGATGGCGATCGATGTCGAAACACGCCAACCGAAGCTGACCACCGGCATGGGCGGCCTCAGCGGCCCGGCGATTCGACCAATCGCGGTACGGATGGTCTACGAGTGCCGGCAGGCTGTAAAGATTCCCATCATCGGCATGGGCGGCATTGCGACGGTCACCGACGCGCTGGAGTTCATCATCGCCGGCGCCAACGCGCTGCAGGTGGGCACCGCCAACTTCGTGGAGCCGCTGCTCTGGCAGGGGCTCATTGACGGCATCAACGCCTATCTCGACCGCCACCAGTTGGCAGGGGTCGGCGACCTTGTTGGTCAGGTCAGGTCCAGAAAATGAATCCCATACTCGTCGCACTCGACGTGCCGTCGGCCCGTGAAGCCCTGGCCCTGGCCGATGTCCTGCGGGGCACGGTCGGCGGCTACAAAGTCGGCAGCCAGCTCTTCACCGCCGAAGGCCCCGACATCGTGCGGGCGCTGACGATGCGCGGGGATCGGGTGTTTCTTGATTTGAAATTCCACGACATCCCGAACACGGTGGCCGGCGCGATCACGTCGGCGAGCACGCTCGGGGCGTGGATGATGAATGTGCATGCCGCCGGGGGCCCTGCCATGATGGCCGCCGCAAAAACAGCTGCGGACACGGCCGCGGCCGGCGGATACACACGCCCGATCGTCATCGGCGTCACCGTCCTCACCAGCATGGATGCCGCCACGCTGCGGGCGATCGGCGTCGACAAGTCGCCGCTGGAACAGGTCGTGTCTCTCGCGCGAATGGCGCAGGATGCGGGCCTCGACGGCGTCGTGGCCTCCCCGCTGGAGACCGCCGCGATTCGTGCGGCGTGTGGTCCGGATTTTCTGATTGTGACGCCGGGCATTCGCGGCGGAGCCGCCGGTGACGCCAAGAACGACCAGTCGCGCACCATGACCCCGGACGAGGCCATGCGCGCGGGCGCGAGTTATCTGGTGGTGGGAAGGCCAATTACGGGAGCTGCTGCGCCGCGCGAGGCGGCGCAGCAGATCACCACGGCCGCTACTTCGCGGTAAAGATAAACCGTCCGCGCCGGTTCTGCGACCAGCAGGATTCGGCTTCCTCGGTACAGACCGGCTGTTCTTCGCCCTTGCTCACGATATTCATACGCGTGACAGGGACGCCAAGACTGACCAGGTAATCACGTACCGATGAGGCGCGGCGTTCGGCCAGCGCGAGGTTGTACTCATTGGTGCCGCGTGAGTCCGCGTGGCCTTCGACCGTAATCGTCGTCGACACCCAGCGGCGCAGCCACTCCGCATTCTTCTGCAGGACCGCGCGCGCGGTGTCTGACAGGTCCGCGCTGTCGTACTCGAAGAACACGTCGGCGAGTGGGCGCTGCGCGTTGAGCTGCTCCAGCGTCATGCTCGCAAACACCTGGTCCTCCGTCGGCGGGGCCGGCGGGGCCGGCGGGGGTGGAGGCGGCGGCTGCGGCGCGGGAGGTGGAGGCGGCGGTGGCGGCGGTGGCGTCGCGACCACAGGCGGCGGAGGCGGCGGCGCAGGCGCCGGCGGCGGCTGTTTCTTTCCGCAGGCCACGGTCACAGCCAGCGCACCGGCCAACATCGTCAGGGAGAAGACACGAACTGAAAATCGAGCCATGTGCGGAGCTTATAAACCCACGCTGGCGGTGTCAACGAATACCGTGTCGATTCCGGTCCCGACCTTTTGTTATGGCACTGAGTGCGAATGTCCTCCCCCGTGCCCCGGGAGCCATTGGGAAATACGCCGCCTGGGGTGAGGCGCTGGGGGCGTCAGGGCACCTCGTCTTGGCCAATCGCTGGTGGACGGCACGGGACGCGCGGTGCGGGGCGTCGGATCGGCGTGCCCGACAACCCACCTTTGCCCTTCCCCTCACCCAACCAACACGGCGCGCTACCGTGCAGCACGCCCTGCGTCCTCAACCTCACCCAACCTACAATTGTCCCCACATGGACGTGATGCTGACCGCAACATCCAACGCCGAAGACACTCATTTCTGGTTCAAGGGCCTCCGGAGGACAACGCGCCGCCTGCTTGACGCGGAGTTGCAGGGCACCCGCCCGGCGCAGATCGTGGATTGTGGCTGCGGTACGGGTCGCAATCTGGACTGGCTGCAGGAGATCGGTCCGGTGGTCGGGGTTGAGCTGTCCCCCACAGGCCTCGCCGTCGCGCGTGCCCATCGCCGCCCCGTCGTCCAGGGTTCGGTGCTCGACCTGCCGTTTGCCGATGCGTCCGTGGATCTGGCCACCTCGTTCGATGTGTTTTATTGCCTGCACGACGATCAGGAACAGCGCGCACTCAGCGAGATGCACCGGGTGCTGCGGCCGGGCGGTCTTGCCCTGTTCAATGTGGCCGCACTCGACGTGCTCCGGGGCTCCCACTCGGCCCTGAGCGGCGAAGTCCGGCGCTACACACGCGCCACACTCAAGGCGCACGTCGAGGCGGGCGGATTCCGGGTCACGCGCCTCACGTTCACCAACTGCCTGACCTTTCCGGTCACACTTGCCGCGCGACTCTCCGATCGCCTGCTCGGCAAAGCCAACATCGGCTCCACCGCCGACCTCCAGGTGCCGATGGCGCCGATCAACGCCGCACTCGATTTGACCCTGCGCCTCGAGTCTCGCCTCATCCGTCACATCAACATGCCGATTGGCTCGTCGTTGTTCTGTCTGGCGCGGAAGTGAGGTGGGTACGTAGGGCGCGCTGCACTCGAGCGCGCCGTGTCGGTTGGGTCAGGGCGTCTTGGTGATGCGCAGATCAGGCACGCACAACCCAAGCTGGCACCCTGCGCAAAGCAGCGCAGCGGTGATTCCCCGGACATCGTCAGCGTGAGGTCGCCGGACGGCGGCGCGACCGGCTTCTACTCGTCCCAGTCGTCGCCGTCGTCGTCGCCGTCGTCGTCGCCGTCGAGTTCCTCGACGTCGTCCTCCCGGCTTTTTTCTTCGTCGTCGTCTTCGTCTTCGTCGTCGTCGACGTCGAACTCGAGAGGGTCGAGAGCCGCTATGCGGAGGGTGCTGGCGCAGCCGTCACAGACCCAGGGGTCGCCCACTTCCATTTCTTCGAGGTCGTCTTCGTCGATCTCGATTTCGATGTCACATTCCGGGCAGGTCGCCATACACTCTCCTCCGAGCGCGGGATTATACCGAATGAGCAAGCTCGTTTTGTTGGCCCACCGGGACGGCACGGTGCGTGACCGATTCGCCGCGGCCCTCGCCGATGCCCATCACCAATATGTCACGGCTTCGTCACACGCCGACGCGGTGGCGGCCGCGGGTCGTCGCGACCCGGCGGTGAGTCTGGCGCTGATCGACGTGCGGATGCCTCCTGATCCTGTCGTATGGATCCGGCACTTGCGCGCCGCGTCGCATTCGGCCCTGCCGATTCTGGTGTTTGCCGGCACCGTGGGTGATGCGTCGGCCAGCCGTACGCTGCTGTCGGCGGCAATTGCCGGGTACATCAACGACCACGCGGCCACCGCGCAGATCCTGCCGGCCCTGGCGCCGCACCTGTTCCCCTCGAGTTTTGATCGGCGGTTATCGCCGCGCCAAGTGCTGAGCGTGCCGGTGTCCTATCGATCCGGCGCGACGATTGCGGGTGCCGTCACCCTGAATGTGAGTCGCGGCGGCCTTGCCATCCGGACACTGAGTCCCCTGCCCTCAGGTTCCCCTATCGTGGTGAAATTCCGCCTGCCACCTTCAGCCGCCGAGATCGAACGTGCCGGCCATGTGATCTGGTCCGACCAGCGCGTGGGCATGGGGATTCAGTTCGAGCAGGAACTCGACGATTGATCGGAGCCGCCGGGCGTCAGCCCGGCGGTGTCGTTCGCAACAGCCGCAGGCTGTTGGCCACGACGAGCAGTGACGCCCCGGTGTCGGCGAGCACGGCCATCCACAGTGTGGCTGCACCAAACAGGGTCAACGCCACAAAGGCGCCCTTGAGCCCCAGCGCGATGCCGACATTGACCTTGATGGTCTGCACCGTGTCACGGCTGAGCCGCATCACAAACGGCAGGCGCGCAAGGTTGTCGCCGACGAGCGCCACATCCGCTGTCTCGAGGGCCACACCCGTACCCGCGCCCATCGCAATCCCGACGTCGGAGGAGGCCAGCGCCGGCGCATCGTTGACCCCGTCGCCCACCATGGCCACAACACCGTGTTCACGCCGCAACATCTCGACGAGGGTCACTTTGTCCTCGGGCATGAGATCGGCGTAGACCTCATCGACGCCCGATGCGTCCCGAGTAGCGGTCGCGGATTGCCGGGTGTCTCCCGTCAGCAACACCACGTGTTCGATGCCGGCGGCGCGCAGGTCCTGCACCGCCCGGCCCGAGCCTTCGCGCAGGGCATCCGCCAGTCCGATGACGCCGAGTGCGGTGCCATCACGTCCGACGAACACGGGCGTGGCCCCTGTCGCCTCCACCTCGGCCATCCGCGCATGGATATCGTCCGTGCAGAGATCGCGGGACTCGAAAAAACGATGACTCCCGATGACCGCGACGCCGGACGTGACCGTCGCTTCGGCGCCGAGACCTGGCAATGCCCTGAAGCTGTGGCCTTCCGCAAACGCCACACCGGCTGCGCGGGCGCGGTCGACGATGGCGCGACCGATTGGGTGTTCGGAACGGGCTTCGAGTGACGCCGCGACGGTGAGCACCTCGTCGGCATGCGTGGCCCCCACCCCGAACACATCGGTCACCGCGACACGGCCCTCAGTAAGGGTCCCGGTCTTGTCGAAGGCGACACAGCGTACGGACGCGAGCCGTTCGAGATGCGCGCCGCCTTTGATCAACACGCCTGCGCGGGCAGCGGTGGTCAGCGCTGACACGATGGCGACCGGCGTGGAGATGACGAGCGCGCAGGGGCAGGACACCACGAGCAACACGAGTGCGCGATACCACCACTCACCCCACTGACCGGCGGCCATCGACAACGCCTCAATCGACGCGATGCCCGGCGGAATGATCGCAATCGCGGCAGCCAGCATGACGACAGCCGGTGTGTAGCGGCGGGCGAACCGGTCCACAAACGTCTGGATGGGCGCGCGGCGGGATTGTGCTTTTTCGACCAGTTGAATGATGCGCGCGATCGTGCTGTCGGCCGCGAGGCGATCCACGCGCACATCGAGTGCACCCGTGCCGTTGATCGACCCGGCAAACACCCGGTCGCCGATCGTCTTGTCGGCCGGCCACGACTCGCCGGTGATCGGCGCCTGACTGACGGCGGATTCGCCGTGGGTCACGGTGCCGTCCACGGGCACGCGATCGCCGGGGCGCACAAGCACCACATCACCGATGCGCACATCGTCGATCGGCACGCCGACGGCCTGGCCGTCACGACGCACCAGGGCCTCCTGCGGCGCGATGGACATCATGTCGCGGATGGCGTGGCGGGCGCGGGCGAGGGTGCGTGCCTCGAGCCATTCCGAAATCCCGAAGAGCCAGACGACCATCGCCGCTTCAAACCATTCACCGAGGGCAATGGCGCCGATAACGGCGATCACCATCAGGACGTTGATGTCGAGCACCCGGCGCTGCACTGAGCGCCACGCGTGTTGCGCGGGCTCCCGGATGGCGAGCAGCGCCGCAACGCCGAACGGCACGGGCGCCCAGGCGGAGGCCCAGATCCACTCCAGCGCCGCGCCGAGACCGATGAGCCCGCCGGCTCCAAGCAACGCGCGGTCGATGGCTGATGCCCCGAGCGCCGGCAGGGCAGTGGTGGTGCAGGTGCCTGATCCGCAGCAGGCGTCGCTCATCGGGTGCCCTGCCGTTTCGGCGTGGGCTCCTCGGCGTGTTTCCGAGCATCACGCAACAGCCCGATGACATGGTGGTCGTCCAGTGCGTAGAACGCCTGTCGCCCATCACGACGCACCCGCACCAGGCGCGCGGTGCGCAGCAGACGCAGCTGATGGGACATCGCGGATTCGGAGATCACCACCACGGCCGCCAGGTCGCCCACACACCGTTCCCCATGACTTAACGCATCGAGAATGCGCACCCGCGTCGGATCAGCGAGAAGCCCGAAGATCTCGGCCACCGCCCCCAATGCGGGACCGGTCAGCAGTTTGCCGCGGAGGTCGTTGAGTGTGTCCGGCTGCACTACTCATTGATATCTGAGCAAGTATGCATATGTCAACCAACGAATTCCCTGCGGAAATATTGAACGAAACGGCGTACGCGACTACGATCCAAACTCTGTCTACGCATGTGATGGCCCTGCCATCCCAATCTCTTCGAAGGAGTCAGTTCAGTGATCGAGGTCCAACACCTCACGAAACGCTACGGGCCCTTTACCGCGGTTGACGACGTCAGCTTCCGCGTCCAGAAGGGCGAAATCCTCGGATTCCTGGGTCCCAACGGCGCCGGCAAGACGACGACGATGCGGGTGCTCACGGGATATATGCCCGCGACCGACGGCACCGCGACGGTGGCCGGGTTCGACGTGTTTGCGAACCCGGTGGAAGCCAAGCGCCGCATCGGCTACCTGCCGGAAACGCCGCCGCTCTACCCCGACATGACGGTGCGCGAGTACCTGACGTTTGTGGCGAAGCTCAAGCTGCCGAAGACGGTGTCGAAGTCGGAGCGGACGGAGCGCATCGACAGTGCGATGCGCAAGACGCACGTGGACGACATGGCGAACCGCCACTGCTCGCGGCTCTCGAAGGGCTACAAGCAGCGTGTGGGTCTGGCGCAGGCGCTGCTGCACGACCCCGAGGTGTTGATCCTCGACGAACCGACAGCCGGGCTCGACCCGAAGCAGATCATCGAGACGCGCGATCTGATTCGGGGACTCGCCGGCAATCACACCATCGTGCTGAGCACGCACATCCTTCCCGAGGTCTCGCAGACCTGCAACCGGGTGGTCATCATCAACAAGGGCCGCGTGGTCGCCGTGGACACGCCAGACAACCTCACGCGCCAGCTCAAGGGCTCGGCGACGTTGTATGTGCAGGTCGATGCCTCGGGCGCGGACGCCGCCGCGGCGCTGGCGACGGTGCCTGGTGTGCGGGGCGTCTCGCCGTTTGATCGTGACGATCAGGATGGTCACCTCGGCTTCGAGATCACGGCGGAGACCGACCGCGACGTGCGTCGCGATGTGGCGCGCGTGATTGTGGACAAGGGCTGGGGCCTGCTGGAACTGCGGCCGCTCAGGATGAGCCTCGAGGACATCTTCCTGCAGCTCACCACGGACGAAAGTGCCAAGGCTGAGGAAACCCCGGACGCGCCAGAGGCGTCTGCGGCGGTGGACGCAACGAACGGTGAGGTGCCCAATGCGTAACGTGCTCACGATTGCCGGCAAGGAGCTGCGCAGCTACTTCACCTCCCCGGTCGGCTGGGTGGTGATGGGCTTCTTCGCCCTGTTGTTCGGCTACTTCTTTTTTGCGCACCTCGACTTCTTCGTGCGTCGCAGCATGCAGTCGGCGATGGGCGGCGGTCCGGTGAACGTCAATCAGGACATGATTCGCGGCGTCTTCAGCAACGCGACGATCATCATCCTGTTCCTGATGCCGATGATCACGATGCGGACGTATGCGGAGGAAAAGCGGTCGGGCACGATTGAACTGCTCCTCACGTCGCCGGTCACGGACATCGAGATCGTCCTGGGCAAGTTCTTCGGCGCGGTCGGCTTCTTCGTCGCGCTGATGGGCGTCACGATGCTCGACATGTCGCTGGTCTTCATCTTCGGCAACCCCGAGGTGATGCCGGTGCTCACGGCCTACCTGGGCCTCCTGCTGATGGGCGGGGCGTTCATTTCCCTGGGCCTCTTTGTGTCGAGCACGACGAAGAACCAGGTCGTGGCCGGCGCGGCGACGTTTGTGGTCCTGCTGCTGCTCTGGGTGATCAGCTGGGTCGGGTCGAGTTTTGGTCCGAACACGGCCGCCGTGTTGTCGTACCTGTCAATCACCGAACACTTCGACGACTTCAGCAAGGGCGTGATTGATACCAAACACGCCCTCTATTACCTCAGTGTGACGGCCTTCGGGCTGTTCCTCACGGTGAAGTCCGTGGATACCGAACGGTGGAGGGGTTAATCGTGAAGCAACTGATTGCAGCACTCGGATGGATCGGCGTCGCGCTGGTCGGCGCGGCGGTCGTCCTGCGCTTTACGCAACCCGACCTTCTGGAATGGTCGCAGCGGCTCGCCATCGCGGGTCTGGTGACCACGCTCCTCTACACGCTGGGCCAGTGGCGCGAAATTGCCCGCTCGTTCCAGGGCAAAAACGTCAAGTACGGCTCGATGACCGCCGGCAGCGTGCTGCTGGTGCTCGGCATCCTCGTCGCCCTCAACTGGATCGGCAACCGGCAGAACAAGCGCTGGGACTTCACCGAAACGCAGCAGTTCTCGCTGTCGGATCAGTCGAAGAAGATCGTGCAGGGGCTCACCGCGCCGGTGAACGTGAAGGTGTTCCACGCCGCGGGCGACCGCCGGCGCTTCGAAGACCGGATGGCCGAATACCAGTACCTGTCGAGCCAGGTGAAGGTCGAGTACTTCGACATCGATGGATCGCCCATCGAGGCGCAGAAGTACGAAATCCAGCAGTACGGCACGATCATCATCGAACACGCCGGACGGACCGAGCGCACGCTCCAAAGCGGCGAGCAGGACATCACCAACGCGATGATCAAGGTGATCGAAGGCAAGGCCAAGAAGGTGTACTTCGTGCAGGGGCACGGGGAACGGGACTCGGTCAACGGCGAAGCCCGTGGCATGAGCCAGATCGCCGGCGCCCTCACCAGTGACAACTTCGAAACGGCCACGCTGGCACTCGCGCAGGAAGCCACGGTACCCGAGGACGCCTCGCTCGTGGTCATCGCCGGCCCGACGACCGACTTCCTCGACGGGGAAATCGACGCGTTGACGCAGTATCTGGCGCGTGCAGGCAAGGTGCTGCTGATGATTGACGCGCCCGACAGCAAGGGCTCGCCGAACGTGCCGAAGTTGATCGCGTTCGCCCGCTCATGGGGCTTCGAGATCGGCAACGACATCGTGCTCGACGCCAGCGGCCTCGGTCGCGCGATCGGCGCGGGTCCCGAAGTGCCGTTGGCGATGACATACCCCGCACACCCGATCACCACCAACTTCCGGGTGATGACCGCATTCCCGATGGCGCGCTCGGTTGTGCCGGTGGAGAGTGGCGTCGACGGCAAGATGCCGCAGGCGATCGTCCAGACCAGCCCGCGCAGCTGGGCGGAGTCCGACATCCGGAATCTGTTCGCCACCAACTCCTCGACGCCCGATCCCGGGAAGGACAAGACCGGACCGATCACGATCGCGGCTGCGGTCTCGGCGGCGGCCGCCAACGCCACGCCCGCAACCCCGGATGCCCCCTCACCGGAAGCCCGCATGATCGTGGTGGGCGACTCCGACTTTGCCACCAACGGCGCACTCGGCATCCCCGGCAACAAGGACCTGTTCCTCAACATGGCGAACTGGCTCGCGCAACAGGAAAACCTGATCGCGATCCGGCCCGTGGACCCGGCCGACCGTCGCGTGCAGCTCACCGAGGATCAGACGTCCCGGATCTTCTGGCTCGCGCTGGTCGTCTTCCCGCTCGCCTTCATCGGCATGGGCGTGCGGGTGTGGTGGAAGAGGCGCTGACATGCGGAGCGGAAAGTCGTTCCTTGGACTACTGATCGTCGCCACGGCGCTCGGCGCGTACATTTACTTCGTGGAAATGACGCGGGATCCGGCGGCGGATTCCGCGTCCACCCGCGAAAAGGTGTTCACGCTGACGCCAGGCTCGATCGAGTCTGTCAACCTCACGAACGCGTCCGGCGAGACCACGACGGTCGTGCGGCAGGAGGCCGTGTGGAACATCACGGCGCCTGAGGCAGCCGAGGCCGATACAGTGGAAATCAGCACCGTGGTGTCGTCGATCGAGTCCCTCGAACAAACACGCGTGGTGACCGAGACGCCGGAATCACTCGCCCCCTTCGGCCTCGATCCCGCACGGATCAGCGTGGCGTTCACCGTGGCCGGTGAATCCACGCCGAGACGCTTGAAACTCGGCAACAAGACCCCGACCGGCGGTGACCTCTACGCGCAGGTCGAAGGATCACCAAAGGTCTTCCTGATCGGGGGCTACCTCGAAGACACATTCAACAAGGGGCCGTTCGCCCTGCGTGAAAAGAGCGTCCTGAAGTTCTCGCGCGACGGCGCTGATGCGCTGACGATCACCCAGGGCACCTCGCGGCTGTCGCTGGCAAAGTCCGGCAACACCTGGCGGCTGTCGGTGCCCATTGACGCCGCGGCTGACTTCAACACTGTCGACGGACTTATCGGCCGGATCTTCCAGGCCCGCATGGCGGGATTTGTGGCGGCCGACGGTACTGCGTCGCTGCGCGAATATGGTCTCGACCGCCCCCAGGCCATCGTCACGGTTGGTTCCGGATCCTCGAGGGCGGAGTTGGCCATCGGGTCGGCACAGGACGACACCAACGTGTACGCGCGTGACCTGTCGCGATCGATGATCTTCACCATCGAAAAGGCCCTGCTCGACGAACTCAGGAAGAAGCCTGAAGACGTGCGACTCAAGGACCTCTTCAACTTCCGATCGTTCACGGCAACGGCCTTCGAGATCACAACCGGTGGCACCAAGTACACCTTCACCAAGACAAAGGGTGAAGGCGACAACGCTGACGTCTGGACGCTGACGGCGCCGACCACCAAGGCCGCCGACGCCGCCAAGATGACCGACCTCCTCACCACCTCGTCCAATCTGCGCGCCGCATCGTTTGCGGCGGCGGCGTTCGCCTCCGGTGACACGGTCACCATTGCGGCGACGTTTGACGACGCCGGAACCGCGAAGACGGAGACGGTCACGTTCCGGAAGTCTGGAGCCGTCGTGCACGGCATTCGCACCGGCGAACCCGGTGCGGCGGTCGTGTCGACGACGGACTTTGACCGCGTGCTGAGTCTTCTGAAGGAAATCGCAGGGTGACGGGCTTCAGCCCTCGCGTCGTCCCAAGGGCTAAAGCCCTTGGGCTCCGTCTTGTGTTGGCCCTTCTCCTGCTCACCGACGCCACCGACGCCACCGACGCCACCCGCCTACGCTCCGATGGAGCTACGGCGAGCTTCGCCCACACCACCCAGAGTGCCCTTGCCACCGAATTCGATGCGTTGTTCAACGACCCTCGGTTTGCGCGGGCGTTGTGGGGCGTGCGTATCGAGTCGCTGCGTGACGGGCGCGTGATTTACACCCGTAACAGCGACAAACTCGTGGTGCCCGCTTCCAACATGAAGTTGTTGACGATGGCGGCGACGGCGGAGCGGTTGGGCTGGGATTTCCAGTTTGAGACGCGGCTTGAAGCGGTTGGCACGGTCACGGACGGCACGCTGCACGGGGATCTGATCGTTGTTGGCGGTGGCGATCCGTCGATCGACTCGATCGCGTTCGGTCCCGCGCCGGTGTTCGAAGCGTGGGCGGATGCGCTCAAGGCGGCCGGTATCCATCGAGTGACCGGGCACCTCATCGGTGACGACAACCTGTTTGACGATGCCGGCATCGGACCGGGATGGGCGTGGGACTACCTCAACGACGGGTATGCCGCGCCGTCGAGTGCGCTCAGCTACAACGAGAATATCGCCATCATCCGGATCTGGTCAGGCGCGACGGAAGGCGCGCCCGCTCGTGTTGAAACGTCGCCCGCCGGGCACGGACTGACGATCACCCATGCGATCACGACTGGTGCGGCAGGATCGTCGGCGTCGATTTCGCAGACGCGCGGGCTGCTCGCGTCCGAGGTCGCGCTGCGCGGCAGCATTCCTCTGGGCCGGGCAGAACCGCTTGTCCGGACCACCTCAGTGCACAACCCGACGGCGTTTTTTGTGGGCGGGCTGCATGCCGCCCTTGCGGACCGGGGCATCCCGGTGCGCGGCGGCGCGGTCGACATTGACGATCTGCCGGCGGCACCGGCTACCGACGGTCGTCGCGTGATCGCAACCCGGAAGTCGCAGTTGCTCTCGTCGCTCGGGGCCTACTTCATGAAGGCGAGCCAGAATTTTTATGGCGAGACATTCCTGAAGACACTTGGCCAACGCTTCGGACGCGGAGGCACCACCACCGCCGGCCGTGCGATTGCCAGCGAGACGCTCGAGTCGTGGGGCATCCCCGATGGATCGTTCGTGATGTACGACGGCTCCGGATTGTCGCGCTACAACTACGTGTCCTCCGACGCCATCGTGACGTTGCTCAAGCACGTCTGGAACACCGAGCGGCTGCGTGGTCCATTCATGGCGACGCTCCCTGTCGGCGGCCAGGACGGCACGCTCGGCAGCCGCATGCGCAACACGGCGCTCGCCGGCAAGGTGCAGGCCAAGACCGGCACCATCGCCAATGTCCGCTCTCTCTCGGGCTTTGTGGACGCCCCCTCAGGCGAGCGCTTCGTGTTCTCGATTATCGCGAACCACTTCACAGTTGGCAGTGCGGCGGTAGATGAGGTGGCGGAGAAAGCACTCCTTCTCCTGGTCCGCTAGTCCGCCAGTCCGCGGTCCTGCGGCCGACGCTCCCGCGGTCAGGACGAATGCACCAGACCGTAAGACGGACCGCCCGAGGACACCAGAGACAGAATCAGCCGTTCGTTGGTGGCCTTGACAGCCCGAATGCGCGGGGAACAGTACTACTTTCAGGAGTAAGACCATGAAATTGACGACCAAGGGCCAGGTGACGACTCCGCTGACCATCCGCGAGCGGCTTGGGCTGCTGCCGTGGACCGAAGTCGAGTTTGATGTGGTCGGCGACTCAGGCCGGATCCGCAAAAAGGCGACGGACGCCGGGCGCGAGCAACGAGTCGTCGAGGCCATGCGTCGTGCGCCAAAGCCCACACGCAGTATGACCACAGATCAGTTGATGGCACTGACGCGCGGAGAGTAACACGAACATCCCCGTTGCCTGATTTCTATATCGGCGCCCATGCGGCCGTTGCCGATCTCACCCTGCTCACCAGGGACCCGAAACGCTGCGTCACGTACCTGCCGAAGCTGTCGCTTGTCGCGCCGTGACGCGCTGAATGACGGTCAGCCGAAACTCGGTGTCGATCACCGTGAACCGCGGATCACGGGTGATGACCTGTTCGGTAAAGTTCTGGCTGCCGGCGCCAGGGGTCTCCCGGCTGTCGTGAAAGGCCATGATGCCACCGGGCGCGACCTTGCCGCTCCACGCCTCCCAATCATTGGAGATGCCGTCCCAGGTGTGATCGCCATCCACAAAGACGAAGTCGACATCACGATTCGCCACGCGCGGGTCCCGCGCCGCCTCCCGGCCGGTCGCGCGGATCCACTCCACGCGGCCTCGACGGCTTTTCGCGACTTCGCCAAGCGCAATCCGTTGATGGAGCGACACACCAAGCCGGCCGGTGAAGAGCGGGTCCACCGCGAACAACACCCCATCGTCGGCCATCACGTCGCGGAGGACACGTGTCGTGACGCCCTCGAAGACGCCGATTTCCACGACGGCACGGCGGCCGGCGGCGTGCTTCGCGAGACACGTCCGCTCCGCCGCAGTGGTCTGGGTCTCTGCCGCGTCGAGCCCGACCGCCCAGCGCAGATAGTGAAGGGGAACGGACACCCGGCGTCCGCTTACCGCCCGCCCCGTTTGGCGAGCGACCGGTAGTACTCCTCCACAAGATTGCGGAAGTTGGCCGGAATCTCCTCGTTGCCGTTGAGGAACAGCGCATTGCTCGACTGGTCGAGCTTCTTCCGGAGATCGAACTCGAACTTCTTGAGTTTTTCGAGCGCCGCGACGGTGAGTTCCTGTACGCCGAGGGGGTCACCGAAGGCGGACTCGCTGTCGAGTTGGCGGAGCCGACGCACGACCTCGTCGAGATCCTGCGCGTTTACGCCCGCCTGCTGCAATGCCTGACGCAGCGCCTGCACATCGTTCGCCCGTTCGGCAAGCTCGCGGCGGAACTGACGCGCCTGCTCGGCCGTGAACTGCTGCCCGGTGTTCCGCGCATCACCAGACGCGCCGCCCATCCTCGACGGTCCACGCTGCATGCCACCGTTGGGCTGGCCACTCCGGCCATCAGTCATCTGACCCTGCTGGCCCTGCTGGCCCTGTTGGCCCTGTTGACCCTGCTGGCCTTGCTCGCCGGCCTGCTGCATGCGGTCGGTCAGCGACTCGAGGCCGCGCAGCGCATTGCGCGCCTGATCAAGCGCCTGCGTCTGCGCATTCTGGCGCGTGGCGTTGGACATGGCGCCCGCGGCCTGTTCGATCGTGTTCTGCAGATTCTGCAAGTCGCTGCCGATCGACTGCTCGTAGTCACGCGCCATCTGGGGCGACGATGCGGCCAGTTGGCCTTTGGTGAACTCGATCTTCTCTTTCACCTGGTTGTCACGAATGCCGGCAGCGGCCTCGCGCAACTTGTTGCCGACCTCGCGCTGATCGCCGCGCATCTGGCCGGCCATGCGGTTGAGCTGCTGCTCGATCTGCGAAAGCTGCTTCGACATCGCATCCTTGCGTTCGCCGATCTGGCCGAGCTGCTGGTCGCGGCCCTGCGCACCCTGCTGCGGCAGGTTGCCGACCTGCGACTGCACGGCCTTCTGCTGATTGACGAGCTCCTGCGCCTGCCGCTGCATCTCCTGCACGGCCTGCTGCGGATTGCCTGGCTGCATCGCACTCTGCAGTCGCTTCTGCGCCTCCTGCAACTGCTGCGCAGCCGACGCCGCCTGACTGCCGGCCGCCTGCTGACCACTCGCGGCCGCGCGGCGCATCTGATTGGCCGCTTCCTGCATCCGGCGCGCTTCGTTCGCCAGTTGCTGACGCTGTTCCTGCTCACGCTGCTGATCGCGGCTCAACCGCTCCAGCTGGCGCGCGAGTTCTTCGAGCTCTTCCGCCAGCGCGCGCTGGCCGGAGGTGCTGCCACCCGCGCTCTGCTGTGCGGCGGCCTGCCGGCGCTGCCGCTCGGCTTCCTGCATCTGACGTTCCGCCAGTTCCTTCAGGCGCTGCGCGACTTCATCCACTTCCTGGTCGCCGCCGGCCTGCTGCCCCCCCTGGCTGGCACTCTGCTGCAACTCGTACTGGTTGGCGAGTCGATCGCGCTCAAGCTCAAACAGGTCGGCGAGCTCCTCGGCCATCGCACCGCCGCCGCCCCCGCCCCCACCGCCCCCCTGCTGCTCGCCGCGCTCGCGCACTTCCACTTCGTACGCGGTCTCGGCATCCTGCAGGTGCTTCAACGCCTTGTTCTCAGGCGCCAGGGCTTCCTGCGGCTTCTCGGCGCGCAGCAACTTCTCCGCCGCTTCCATCGCCTCAGCCGCCTGCTTCAGCGTCTGGAGAATGGCCTGAAAGTCGGCATCCCCGCCAAGCCGCTGCGCCATCTGTTGCATCAGCGCGGTCACTTCATCGCGCAGCTTCGACTGCGAGAGTGCGACGACGACGGCGTCTTCCTTGAACTGCTGCGCCGCCGTCTTCGCACGATCGCGATTGAGGTTGAACGTGGCCGAAATCACCTGACGCTGCTTCTCGGAGAGCGCCCCCGGCTCCTGCTGACCGCCGCCACCCCCGCCGCCCCCGCCGCCGCCACCGGCCTGCGACTGCCCGGGCCGGAACGCCTGCTGGAACGGACGAATCTTCACGAAGTAGATGTCGCTCATCGCCGTCTTCGCGCCGGCCACGCCGTCGTTGTCCACGGCCTTTGCGTAATACGACACCGAGTCGCCGACCTTCACGTCGAGTTCCTCGAGATACACCGTGTGACCCGCCGACACTTCCGTGCGCGACGTGCCGCCCGCGGAATACATCCGCACGGTCTTCTCTTCCCCACCATTCACGGAATACACAAGATCAAGCGCCTGCACACCGTAGTCGTCCTCGGCACGCGCTTCCAGGAACACTTCTTCGACGCCGGTCGCTGACGTGTCGCGCCCAGGCTTCACAAACTTCACCGTCGGCGCGAGGTCCTCGATCACATCAATCGTGTAGGACGGCGACGCCGCGATCCCTTCCTTGTTCGGGCCTTCCAGCTCGACGCGGTAGAACCCCTTCTTCTGCACCGTGAACTGCCCGGTCAGCGTCCCATCCGCCTCAATCTGCAACGGAGACGACGTGTCGTCGCCGAAGACGATCCGCCCACCAGTCGTCGCCATGGTGGATTCAATCTTCAGCCGTACTTCCGTGCCCTTTAGTGACGCGACGTCGCCGCCACCTTCGATCACCTGCGGCGGCAGCTTCGTGTAGGACGGGAACCGGTACTCGTGGTCCATCTCCTTCACCGCCGGCAGATCCACCATCGTCATCCTGTAGGTGTCTGATCGGACGCCGTCGGACTCGACGTAGTACTCGATGTTCTGCATCAGGTCGAAGAGGATGCCTTCATACATCCCAGACTCGAGTCCGGGCACGAGCGGCACGCGGATGTAGTCGCCCTCCGATCCGCTCCGCATCATGAGCACGACATCGTCCGAGCTGAAGTTCAGGAGTCTGGCCTTGACGTTCTGGTCGGAGCCCCGCGGCGCTGTCAGGTGGCCGGGCAACACTTCAATGGCATACGGGCTGGCCGCTTCGGCGCGGGTCATCACGAGGAGCGCCGAGAGACCGTGACGCATCGACTCCGGACCAAACGACACGGCGGCGGAGATAGCCGCGAGCACGATCACGAGCGCAGCGGCGAACCGGCGGCGCGACGACTGGTCAATGGTCTGGCTGGTGTTAAGCGCGCGGCAGCGTTCGGTCGCCTGCTCGACAAGTTTTTCGAGCAACGCGGGCGACGCCGAGGCGTTGGCGGTTTCCACCGTTTCGACGGCGCTAAGGATCGACGCCTCAAGCGACGGCTCGTGTTCTTCCACGTAGAGCGCGACCTGGCTGTCGGTGACCTGCCGGCGCAGGGGACGAATCAACCAGAGGGCCACAAGCGCGAGGACCGCCAGCAACGCGCCGACGCGGAAGCCGACGATGGCGCCTGGAGAGAAGCGGAGGGCGTCGATGCCGAGTGCGGATCCCAGCATGACCACCCCGGTGCCCAGCACGACAGCGGCAGCGCCACGCAGCGCCAGCTTCATGCGCCACTTGCGGCGGACCTCACTGATGACAGCGGTCAACTGCGCGCGTGGATCGGACGAATGCGGATGTGCCATAGATCCCCTCGATTTACATCGAACTCAACGTGTCCCCGGCATGGCGACGACGGGCTTTTGCGACAGCCGGTTCGCCAGCACACTCTCGGCCACGAGCAACACAAATCCCACAAGCAACAGGAACCACCACATGGACTGGCGGCGTTCGGTCTCTTCCGGCTTGACGACGGTCGGAACCGCCGAGGCCACAAGCGACGCGCGCCCGGTGGCGCCCGCCGTGAATTCCTGCGCGTCCATGGCCGACAGGTCCGACTCGCCGGCCTCGAGATTCACCGCCAGCGTGAACGGCCTGCCACTGGCCGCCCCACCCTGCGGGCGAATTTCGTAAAACCCCTGCTCGTTCACTTCCACCGAACTGACGGCACCGCCTTCACCCACGGTGAGCCGCCGCCCTGAGGGCGACAAGACGACCGCGGAGGAGACCCGGACATCGGCACCGCCCGCCGTCAGCGCCGCCACACGCTGGGTCACGTCCACGACCTGCCCCGACGTCTGCCATTCCGGTTGTGTTTCGACCTGTCCAAGATACCGCGTGATCTGGTGCAGGAGGGGCACAAAGACCGGTTTGAGGACGAGGTCGTTCCAGTCGCCGTCGAGGGTCGAGCCAAAGGCAATCACCCGGCCGCCGCCCACTTTTCGTTCGGCCATGGCCACGGTGCCGTCGGCAAACCTCGCCAGCACGACATCGGTGGGCTCCGGCGTGATCGGCCGGAAGCGGAAGAACCGGACGCCCGAAAAGTCGCCGCTCTTGGACATCTTGAAAAGTTCGAGCGCCTGGTGGCTGAAGTCGATGACACCGAGCGTCTCAAAGCGGCCACCGGGCGCATCCTTCGGCGCCGCCAGGGTGCCCGGTAACAGCGCGCCCTCGCCATCGAGCGTGTTGCTGCGCCCACCCAGCACCGTGAGGATGCCTCCACCACGTTCGACGAACCGTTTGAGGTCGGCCCCGAGCGCAGTCGGCACCGTCACGTCGGCAAAGACGAGCACCGAGGCGCGGGACATCGCGGCACTGCTCAGCTTCGAGATGGGCATCGACTCCACCTGAAATGCCGCGGGTGTGCCCACCACGAGGCCTGCCGTCAGATACAGGCTCTCTGCGGGCGTGGCGCCATCACGTGTAATGACCAGCACCGGCGACGGTCTCGCCGGCGACAACACGAAGTTGAACGTGTTGTC
>Ga0194131_10002435_pt1 | contig 30538 bp, 24 predicted proteins | sample TA2KigO120mmetaG_FD_148631 | JGI IMG/M metagenome (GOLD analysis project Ga0194131, IMG submission 148631) | Freshwater microbial communities from Lake Tanganyika, Tanzania - TA2015053 Kigoma Offshore 120m | ecosystem: Environmental > Aquatic > Freshwater > Lake | place: Tanzania: Lake...
TTTTTGTCTCCTTGTGGTTGACATAATTGCCGGAAAACGCGGCCTAGATTGTTCTCGATTCCCGATGTTTACCGGAAACCCCGGCGGAAGTTTTTGACTTCCGACGCATATAGAACCGTAACGAACCTGGGACCGGATTCATGCAGGACGCAACAGGTAAATATCACCAATCGCACAACTGGCATCCGGACCCGTTTGCCGCGGCAAAGGAACTGTACCATCCATGTGGATATACGCGGGAAAATCCATTGTCAGCGGTGCGGGGACACCATGACGAAACCATGCCCTTTCTGCGCGAAGGGGGATCTATACGCCGACGACCTGGTCTCGGTGCGCTACGACCTGTACCCGGTCGCCGACGGGCACATGCTGGTCACCCCCAACAGACACGTGTCCAGTTTGCTGGAACTTCGAGAGGATGAATGCGCGAGAATACACCAAGTTTCCTTGAAAATGATCCGGGAATACGATGCGCGCCTGAGCAGAAAACCGGACCAGAGAAACTGGAACATAGGGGTAAACATAGGAAAGGATGCCGGTCAGACCGTGCCACACGCCCACGTGCACCTTATACCGAGAACAGCCGGGGACGTGGAAGACCCGCGGGGAGGAGTCCGGTGGGTGGTTGGCAGCAAAGCCAAATATTGGAATTAAACGACCCGCAGCAGGACGCCTGCGAGTTTCCCCGGCGCGTACGCGCCTACAGTAAACAGACAAGAACCCACAAAAAAACAGCAAAGAAAGGGTCGTGACACATGACTCGCAGAATACGAACAAGTTACCTGTACGACCTCGGTAAAGAGTCGTGCAGAACAGGGTACATCCCGAACGACGCGGCCGACCGCCAGTACGAGGATTTGAAAGCCAAATACAACCGGGAACTCGTCGAATTCGAGGACAAACTAGGCAAAAAAATCCCGGTAAAAGCGGGCACCAATGCCGACATCCTCGTCGAAGCCCTTTGGGACCTCGCTCAGAGGCGCAGTGACTACGAAACGTTGGCCGGCATTCTCGCGACCTTCGACTATTTGCCGAAGTCGTGCCTCGCCAAAGCCAGGGAGATCAGCGTCGAAACCGTGCGCTGCTTCTACCTCAACAGGGAGGAGACGACCGGCCGCGGTGAACTCTTGAAGAAGGAAAAACGGTCCAAGGTATTTGTCAGCGTGTGCAACCTGGCGGAGACCGACCCGGAGGTGCTGGACGCGATTGCGGCGCAATTAACCGTGAAGCCGACCAAAATCCTCGCCAAAGGTATTTTGAACAGCTCCATCTCCCACACCCAAACCCTTGTGGCGGCGTTGAACTTACTGGCGGAAAATCACGACGGAGTGCAAAGCGGCCGCATGGACAACATAGACAAGGCCCTACGCAAATCGGCGGAGGACTTCCAAACCCTGGCAAAGTGCCTGATCGACAACAAGAAGACCGCCTACATGGCGTCCTTCTCCCTTGACGACAAGACACCGGCCGACTACCATGCGTACACGCCGACACTGCTGAAATGGTTCAAATCCGTAGCGGATTCCTCCATAAAGAAAATACACCCGGGCAACGTATACAACGGCGACACCAACCCGTGGGAACAACAAGCTTCCCTGACTCGGGCGGCTACGCTGCTTGCACAGACCCTCGATCCCTCCCTAAAACCCAGCGAACATCATGTCAACGAGGTTCGCGCGTTTTTGGCGAAAAACTGGATCGATCTCACCTTCGTGAACGGCAGCGACCAGTTCCTGGGGTATCTCAGTAAAACGGTGGGGCACACACCCGACTACACTCTGAGCGCACCAAACGAGGCAGCCGTGAAGGCAGGGAACAGCAAAGGAAAGACCCTCGTGGGTGCCGTGCAGAAACTCACCAAACTCATAGAGGAGGGTGCGACGCGCAGCAAGTACAGGGACTCCCTGATATACGTCCTGAGCAACCGGGAATTCTACGCCTTGCCGGATACGACCGTGTACACCATACTGTGCACCGCTACCGGTGTCGACCTGTGCTGCGCTTTGACCATCAATCCTAGCGTGGACCTACTGGCAGACATGGTGATCGAACAGGACATCGTTCCCGTACCCGAAGAAGCGTGGCCCATCGTGGCCCCGAGCGACGCGGAGATGTCGAACATCCTGACACGACTGCTCGATGACGCGAATAAGCGCCAAAACGAGGTCATGTGGAGCTACCGCGGGAAGCAAAACTTCCTGCAAAAACTCAACGGCGTACTATCGGCCAAACCCTCAAGAGAAATCTACGAGATTACACCTTGGGAGTACATGAGCAACATCAGACTCGCGGAGAGTCTGAATCTGGTAAACCAGATGATCGTGGACGCCATGGGCGGGGATCTCGATAATTGGGAATCTTTCTACGATCTGGCCCACGATTGGACCGGAAGTTTCGGTCAACTGTTGAACGCGTCAGTACGGTTATAGTACCATAGACCGTTAAAAACTTGAACGGGGGCCGAAAGGCCTCCGTTTCTTGTTTTCGGGAAACAAACGGGGCACGACTCGCCCCGAACGTACGGCTCTAGGACGGCAATCCGGCGGCGGATGGCCTGACTTTGAACTCCCCGTCAACCATGTCCACTAGTATCATAGCATCCTCCCCGGACTCCGACACCTTGCCCTCCAGAAGCAACAGCGAGGCGGGGTCGGCGATGACCTTTTGGATCAGTCGCTTAAGGGGCCTAGCGCCGAAATCCCGGTCGTAGCCGCGGGCGGCGAGCGCGAGCCGGGCGGCGGGAGTCACCGCCAAAGTGATGCGGCGCTGCGCCAACCGGTCGATGAGTTGCTGCAATTGGATCTCCACAACGGCCCCCATGTCTTCGCGGGTGAGGGTCGCAAAACGGACGATCTCGTCTATGCGGTTCACGAACTCCGGCTTGAAGTACTCGACGGGTTCGACGCGCAGGTTGCTGGTCATGATCAGCACGGTGTTGGTGAAATCGACCGTGCGGCCCTGACCGTCGGTGAGGCGACCGTCGTCGAGAACCTGCAGCAACACGTTGAACACCTCGGGGTGCGCCTTCTCGATTTCGTCGAACAACACCACGCTGTACGGGCGGCGCCGGACCGCCTCGGTCAACTGCCCGCCCTCGTCGTAACCGACGTATCCCGGTGGCGCACCGACCAGGCGGCTGACCGAATGCTTCTCGGAATACTCGCCCATGTCGATACGCACCATGGCCTTGTCGTCGTCAAACAGGAATGCGGCGAGAGCGCGCGCCAACTCGGTCTTCCCGACGCCCGTCGGTCCCAGGAATATGAACGAACCGATCGGGCGATTGGGGTCGGAGAGCCCCGCGCGACTGCGACGTATAGCCTTGGCAACCACGGCAACCGCGGGATCCTGCCCCACCACCCTCCGGTGCAACAATTCCTCAAGGTGCACCAGTTTATGTACCTCCCCCTCCATCAGGCGGGTTACCGGTATCCCCGTCCACTTGGCAACCACCTCCGCGATATCCTCGGCGTCGACTTCTTCTTTCAACATCCGCTGCTCAACCGGACCGTGACCCGCCGCGGCGGCATTGCCCGAGGTCGCCAAAGTGATGCGACGCTCTAGATCGGGGATGCGCCCGTAGATCAGTTCGGCCTTCTTCTCCAGATCGGTTTCCCGTTCGGCTTGCTGGCGCAGAGAATCGAGATCCTCCTTGAGGGAGCGCACCGCACCGATGGCCTGCTTCTCCGCCTCCCAGCGCTTCTTGAGGTCCGAGGACCGGTCCTGCAGTTCCGTCAACTCGGTCTGGATGTGCGACAGCCGCTCCTTGCTGGCGGGGTCGGTCTCCTTGGACAGGGCCACTTTCTCTATCTGCATCTGGAGGATACGGCGATCCACGACGTCTATCTCGGTCGGCATGGAATCTATCTCTATGCGCAACTTGCTGGCCGCCTCGTCCACGAGATCGATCGCCTTGTCGGGCAGGAAGCGATTGGTCAGGTAACGATTGGACAACACCGCGGCGGTGACGAGGGCGTTGTCCTGGATGCGCACGCCGTGGTGGACCTCGTAACGCTCTTTGAGGCCGCGGAGGATGCCGATGGTGTCCTCGACGGTCGGTTCGCCGACATAAACCTGCTGAAACCGGCGTTCGAGCGCGGCGTCCGCCTCGATGCGTTTACGGTACTCGTCGAGGGTCGTGGCGCCGATCATGCGCAGCTCGCCGCGAGACAACATGGGCTTGACTATGTTTCCGGCGTCCATCGCCCCTTCGGCGCCTCCCGCGCCGACGAGGGTATGGGTTTCGTCCACGAAGGTGATGATCTCGCCGCCCGCGTCCACCACTTCCTTGAGCACCGCCTTCAAACGCTCCTCGAACTCTCCACGGTACTTGGCGCCCGCCAGCATCGCCGCCAAATCCAGGGAGACCAGGCGCTTGGTCTTCAAACCCTCGGGCACGTCACCCGAGGCGATACGCTGGGCGAGACCCTCCACGATGGCCGTCTTACCGACCCCGGGTTCACCTATGAGAATCGGATTGTTCTTGGTGCGACGGGAGAGCACCTGCACCACGCGGCGGATCTCCTCGTCCCTGCCGATGACCGGGTCCATCTTGCCGTCACGGGCACGGGCGGTAAGGTCTACCCCGTATTTTTCCAAGGCCTGAAACTGGCTCTCGGGATTCTGGGAGGTGACCCGGTGCGAACCGCGGACCTTTTTAAGGGCGGCCAGCAGATCTTCGCGTGATACCCCGACAATCTCGTGCATGGCGCAGACCAGAACCTCAACCGAAAGGTACTCGTCGCGCAAATCCTTCCGCATCTCGGAGGCGGCGGCGAACACCGCGACCAACTCCCGGCCGAGACGGGGCTCTGGGCCCCCCATGGTCGCGGGTATCTTGGCGAGGGCGGCCGAGCATCTGCCTAGAACGGCGGTGACGGCCACCCCTGCGCTGCCCAGCATCGACGCGACGATAGTGCCTTCCTGTCTAAGAATCGCGGAGAGAACGTGATGCGCGGTGACCTCAGAGTGGCCCGCCAGGGCGGCGTTCTGCACGGATTCTGCCACGGCTTCCCCTGTCTTAACTGTCCAAGTACGCGGATCTATCATGTGTCCTCCCGGTCGAACTCGATTAGCATTTTTTTCTGACTTTCGGTCAAATTGGTGGGCACGACCACCTCAACGGTGACGATCAGATCCCCGCTGGCCCGGCCGTCATGTACACCCCTGCCTTTGACACGGTGCCGACTGCCCGGCTGCGTACCAGGCGGCAAACGGAGGGTGACGTGCCCGCCTTCAAGTACGGGAACCTGTACGTCGGCTCCCAGGGCGGCGGTGGTAAAAGAAACGGGCAGACGTACGAGCAGATTTGCGTCCTCCCGCGAGAACACCGGATGGGGGGAAACCCTGCAGACCACGTATAGATCCCCCGACGGGCCGCCGTTGCGACCGGGCGCGCCACGGCCCTTGACGCGTATGCGCGCTCCGTCCGCCACGCCGGCGGGCACCCGTACATTGAGTTCTCGTTGGCGCATCTCCGTGCCGGTGCCGGTGCAGGTGGTGCACGGATGTTCGATTATCGCACCGTGGCCGGAGCACTGCGCGCAAGGAAGGGAGAACGCGAAGCCGCCCTGGTTTACTTCGGTTACGCCCCGGCCCGAGCACCGCGAGCATTGCTTGGGAAACGTGCCCGGGCGCGAACCCGAGCCGTTGCAGGTCGAGCATACCGCGGCGGCCTCGATACGCAGGGTCGCCGTCCTGCCTTTCACCGCGTCCACGAAATCTAGCGGCATGACCGTCTCCAGATCTGAACCCCTCTGCGGGCTTGAGGCGCCAGAGCGGCGGGCGCCGGAGAAAACCCGACCAAACAGATCGGAGAAACCCCCGGAAATGTCCGGGTCGCCCGCATCGAAACGGAAGGAGCCGCTGCCCGGGACGCCGAACGCCCCGGATCCCAGGCTCCGCACCTGGTCGTATTCACGGCGACGGTCCGCGTCACCGAGAACATCGTAGGCCGCCGATATCTCCTTGAATCTCTCCTCGGCTGCGGTGTTGTCGGGGTTGGCGTCCGGATGGTACTGGCGTGCGAGTTTACGGTAGGCCTTGGTGACGTCCTTGGCCGAAGCGTTCTGTGCGACGCCGAGCACGGCGTAGTAATCCTTCTCGAACCATTCCCGGTGAGCAACCATACTACGATCGTCCCCCCGTCCTCAGCCTTTTACCCGAACGATTGCTGGTCGCAATACGCGACCTTTCCACAGATACCCGGTGCGCAGCACCTCGACCACCACCGGACCGTCGCCATCCCCGGGTTCGTGGAGCACCGCATCGGCGGTGGCCGGATCGAAAGGTTCCCCCTGCGGGCTCAGGACCTCCAGACCCTGTCTTTGCAGGGAGGTCAGGAGGGCCGAGTACACCGGATCCACCTCCGGCGCGCCGTGCGCGGACCCTGCTTGGCAGGCGTCCAGCACGGGCAGAAGGGACTCGACGACCTTGCCGGTAGCCCGGTCGACGTCGTCCAGCATCTGGGAGGCGGCACGCTTGCGGAAATTCTCGAAGTCGGCCTGCAAACGCACGGACAGGTCCCTGAAATCGTCGCGTTCCCTGGACACGACGGTCAGCGGATCCGGGTCGCCGAGATCGTCCTGGTCGGTGTTGCGGGTGTCGTCAACCATGCCCTACCATCCGCCGGGCCGGGTCACTTCTCGTCGACGATTTCCCCGTCGACGATCTCCGCGTCGCTGATGCCGGCACCCGGCGCGGCCGAGGTGCCGGACGCGGCGTCGCGCGACGCCGCCTCATAGAGTTTTTGACTGAACGCCTGACTGGCGGACATCAGCCTATCGGTTGCCGCACGGATCGCGTCCACGTCGTTTCCGGAGAGGGCCGTCTTCAGTTCCCCCAGGGGCTTCTCTACCTCGTTGCGCTCATCGTCCGAGACCTTCCCGCCCTGCTCGCGCAGGACCTTCTCGGTCTGGTACGCCAGCGAGTCGGCCTTGTTGCGCACCTCGGCGGCGGCACGGGCGGCGGCATCCTCCTTGGCGTGGGTCTCGGCGTCGCGCACCATGCCCTCTATCTCCTCTTTGGACAGGGAGGACTGGCCCGAAATCGTGACGGATTGCTCCTTGTCGGTGGCCCGATCCTTGGCGGACACGTGCACGATGCCGTTGGCGTCGATGTCGAAGGTGACCTCGATCTGGGGTACGCCGCGCGGGGCGGGCGGCAGGTCCACGAGCTGGAACTTACCGAGAGTCTTGTTGTCGCTGGCCATCTCGCGCTCGCCCTGGAGCACGTGGATCTCCACCGCGGGCTGCATGTCCTCCGCGGTGGAGAACATCTCCGAGCGGCGGGTAGGAATGGTGGTGTTACGCCCTATCAACTTGGTCATGACTCCGCCCTTGGTTTCTATACCGAGCGACAGAGGGGTTACGTCGAGGAGAAGAACGTCCCTGACGTCCCCCCGCAGGACACCGGCCTGAATCGCGGCGCCCAAGGCCACTACTTCGTCGGGATTGACGCTCCTGTTGGGTTCCTTGCCCGTGAAATTGCGTACCAGTTCGTGGACCGCCGGCATGCGGGTGGAGCCGCCGACCAGAATCACGTGATCCAGTTCGGACAAGGACACCCCGGCGTCGGTGACGGCCTGCTGCAGGGGGGCGGAAAGTTTCTTCAACAGGTCGGAGGTGAGTTCTTGGAACTTGGAACGCGACAACATCACGTCCAGATGGAGGGGACCCTGGCTAGTTGCGGTGATGAACGGCAAGTTTATGCTGGTCTGCTGGCTTTGCGACAATTCGATCTTCGCCTTCTCGGCGGCTTCCTTGAGTCGCTGAGAGGCCATGGCGTCGGTACTCAGATCTATCCCGTGGGCCGCCTTGAAGTCGGCCACAAGCCAAGACACCACAGCCGCGTCCCAGTCGTCACCGCCGAGGTGGGTGTCGCCGTGGGTGCTCTTGACCTCGTAGACCCCGTCGCCTATCTCCAGGATGCTGACATCGAACGTTCCGCCGCCGAGATCGAAAACCAGCACCGTCTCGTCGCGATTTTTGTTATCCAGGCCGTACGCGAGGGCGGCGGCGGTCGGCTCGTTGACTATGCGCATGACCTCCAAACCGGCTATCATGCCGGCCTCCTTGGTGGCGGTGCGCTGAGCGTCGTTGAAATAGGCGGGGACGGTGATGACCGCGTGCGTCACCTTGTCACCAAGGTGGGCTTCCGCGTCGCGTTTCAGTTTCATGAGGATACGTGCGCTGATCTCCTGCGGAGTGTACTTCTTGGAGTCCACCTCGGCGCTGACCCAGTCGGAACCCATCTTGCGCTTGATGCTGACGAAAGTCCTGTCTATGTTGGTTATGGTTTGGCGTTTGGCCACCTCGCCGACCAGAACGTCCCCCGTCTTGGAGAACGCCACGACGCTGGGGGTCGTACGACCGCCCTCGCTGTTAGGGATGACCACCGCCGTGCCGCCTTCCAGTACGGCCACAACCGAGTTGGTCGTACCGAGATCTATACCTACTGCCCTTGTCATGTACTGCTTTCTCCTTGCGTTAAACGAGTCGCAGGTCATACTGTTATCCTGTACGGGTTTTCGGCATACCTGGAGCAGAAGGGGCCCGTGAAGGGGACAACACCCGGAGAACCGGGGAGTCGCGGAGGATCCGAAGACTTGAGGAGGGGTCGGCGGCGGCAACGGTTCAAGGTACAGGCAGCAAGTAGACTGCTTGCGTCACGGTCGAACCCATAAGGTTTGGCGGGCGTAACCTTGACTCCAGGTTCGTTACCTGGAGACCCTCAAATGGGGGGCCGGTAACTCCGGCCAAAACACTGCGTTATGCGGTGGAACTAGAGTTGCGTATTCAAGGCGAGCCTCTAGAGTCGACACTACATGTCGATACGGCACCTCAGAATGCGTCGGAGAACGTCGGCCTCGTCCACGTGTCCACTCATTCTGGGGTTGTCCTGTGTTTGGCCCCGGCACAGAGAACGCTGAGCGGGCTGTCTGCCCGAATCCGGTCGTGGCCGGAGCCGGAACACGTACCCCGGCAATCTTCTTAGGACGTATGTCCCTATTCGTGGGTCATGCACGACCGATGGTGCCACAATCAGAACATGGCATACAAGACGGATCTGACAGATAACCAGTGGCGAATAATCAAGCAGGTGCTGGCACAACCAACCAAGCGAGGGAGGCGGTACGGCGAGGGCACAAGGCAGGTTGTAAACGCACTGCTGTACGTTGCTCACACAGGATGACAGTGGAGGTACCTCCCCGACGATTTCGGTCCTTGGACCCGTGTCTGGTCCCAGTTCCGTAGATGGAGTGAGAACGACACTCTGGGTGTGCTTCTCTCCGAGATACACAAGGCAGCTCGTGAGGCTCGGGGGCGGGAGCACGGCTTGCCATCCTTAGTTGTAGTCGACACGCATCTTTCCCGAGGAGCATCCAACGGAGGTGTCACTTTCCACAACCAAGGCGGCCCGAGGGGGTTGGACAAAGGGTGCAAAGAGGGTTGTGGCTGTTGACGTGACTGGACTGCCTCTGTCCGCGATTGTCGTACCTGCAGGAACATCTGGATCAGCATGTGTTGAGATGTCGGCCTCACGGCTTGTAGCGTTTGGCCAGAACGAGCGACTCGACGTGCTGCTTGCTGATAGGGGTATCAGCGCAAAGACAGCGGAACGACTGACAAAGGAACATGACTTTGAAGTGAGACGCTACGGTTGGGCCACCCAACCGGTTGATCCTTTGACGGGTCGAAAGGTGTTCAAACCTCTCAAGCATGCATGGAAGGTTGAAGCCGCTCACGCGCAGCTAGATAAGTCTCGCAGACTTGCCAAGTCCTTTGAGAACACCGAGCGGTCTGCAACAGCCTGGTTGAACCTGGCATGCATTGCGATGGTGCTCAATGATCTGAGGTAAGAACACTTGATCGGGGAGTGTGGTGAGTGTGCGGCGGGAGCCGTTCTACAAGTTTGGCTCTGCGGGTACCCGTCCCGCGAGGATCAAGGCGTCCCGGATCCCGACGGCCTGCTCGATGGCCAGCTGCCAGAACGGTAGGTCGTCAACACGAATCCAGCGGTGGTCGAGGGCATCATCGCCAGCCACAACCTCCGGCTGGCCGGTGACGCGCAGCAAGAACCGACGAGACCACAGGCGTCCGCGCGGATCGAAGTCGTCGTACCGGTAGTCCCTGACCACCTCAAGGCTCCCTTTGGAAACCATGAGACCCGTCTCCTCGCGGAGCTCGCGCGCCGCTGCCTCCTCGAAGGACTCGCCATGCTTCACACCGCCGGAGGGTGGTACCCAGAACCCGCGGAACGGGTTCTTGCCGCGGACGAGCAACAACAACGAGTCTGGGTTCTAGTGGAGTACACCACCACATCAGCACCCCGAAGCCCGTCGTACGTGTCATCATCCGGGTAGGTCGCACCCAGGTACGCGGTGATCCAGTAGTCGAAGCGTCCCACACCACTAACTGTGCCGTGTACGAGGGGACGCCGCACCTATCGAGTCTGGGCCGAGCGGATGTTCAGCACACGTCCTTAGAGCCCCTCCAGCACGTCCGCATACCCGTCCGCGTCCACCAAGCACAAGGCCTCAGCGGAATCGGGGTCGAGATACTCGGCGTTGCACAGATCCGCCTGACAGCCCGGACACTGAACGGCGTACGAACTACCGAACACTATGGCGGGTTCCATACAATAAGGACACTTGTCCCCCTCGCGTATCTCGTCTACTGTGAACATTGTTGCCTCCGTTGTACAACGGTACTGAGATTTATTATAGGCGACCCATCCACGACCGCAACTAAGAACACCCCACTATAGAGGGATCCAGTTGAGACACGCTTGGGTGTCGGCTACTTGCACGGGAGTTTGCGGCGTGCACTATGCGATGAGCATTTATTCCACGCGCACTTCAGGCAAACAACGGATCAAAGTATGGTTCCCGTAAGCGAGGCGACCTTGGACCTCTCCCCCTTGGTCAAGGTGAGCCCACCGAACATCGACTGACCCTTGAACTTCTCCATCAGTATAGAGAGGGCGTTAGTATCCGAGGAGACGTAGGGGTTGTCTATCTGGGAAGTATCCCCGAGGAACACCACCTTGCCGCCGGAATACGGGCGGGGACCGTAAAGCGCATGACTACGATCCGCAAACATAACGCCACGAAACTCGCGACTGCCGTCCTGACGGTAGTCCTCCTGGCCGGATGCTCGAACAGCAGCCCGGACACCGGCGCGGAGACCAACAAGCCCCAAACAACCCAGAACAGCGGAAACATGCAAGGCGGGGAGACGAGCGAGAACAGCGGAAACATGCAAGGCGGGGAGACGAGCGAGAACAGCGGAAACATGCAAGGCGGGGAGACGAGCGAGAACAGCGGAAACATGCAAGGCGGGGAGACGAGCGAGAACACCCAGGCGGGATCCGAGATCAGCGCAGAGGCTCTGCGCTACGAGGAGAACATCGGGAAGGACCTGCGAAAAGCCTCCTGCTACCTGATGGACAACGTCCGCACCTGGGTGGAAACCGACCTGGAGTTGGCCATGAAAGAAGTGAACAAAATCCTAGACAAAGTAAAAGCATACAGGGAGTCCTCAGGCAACTACATAACCGACCCCGACGCACTGAAGAAATTCCAAGACAGCCTCGATTCGTCCCTGGCGGCGGGATCCCAACTGGAAGTGTCTCTCGTCAGCATGGACATCTCGGGTCTAGCCAACGTACCCCTGCTGATAGAGGGCATGCAGAACGCCGACAGGGCCGCCACCACCTCTTTGAAGATCCAGGCGCAGATCGCCTGCAAATAGGACGAACTACCTCCACCATTTCGAACCCTGACGCCTCCCCGGGCGCCCAAGACAGGTACGACGACAAGGCGGACAAACACGAAAGCCCGGTCTTCCGACCGGGCTCTCGCGTATTACTACTACCGGATATTCACGGATACGCTCAGGAGTTGAGACAACTTGCCGGTGAAATCCTTGGCAAGACTGTGGAAAACCTCCCACATTTCCGGGGAAACCAGGTGCTTCTCCATCTCGGCGGCGACCATGACACGAAGTTCCGGGTTCCGACTCATACATACGAGCAGATGCTCGTAGGACAGTGAAACGTAGGCGAGATTGGCGTCCTTGACCATAGGTCCGCACGAAGCCAGCCACAACGGGTTGGAGAACCCCTTGCTTTCTCGTTGGGCGACATACGCCTTTACGAGGGCATGGGGATCGCGCGAGCCGTAGAGAACCCTCTCCGGTACACGCACCGCGTCCAACAAGGCGACCATGCTCTCCATGTCGTTGTCGGCCTCCATGCGCGCCAGCAGGCCTTGCAGTTCGGACTCCGTCATCTCCGAGGTGTAGGCCAGCGTTTTAGCCGCCGGCAGATACCTGTGGGATGCCACGGCGCGCACCATGCGCGCCATCTCGTTGTGCCGTATGGAGGCAGCCTGAGACGAACCAGAGCCGCGGGATGCCACCCTGTGCTTGAGTTCGTCCAGGAGCAAGGCCGATTCGTTCGCATCCTGACAGGACACGAACCTTTCGTACACGGAATCGTACTCTGCGTCCGAGTACTTGATCATCTCGAGGATATCCTGGTACGGTCTGACCCGCCACGAACTTTTGACCGAATCCACTACTTTCTCCACGCCTGCGAGCAGGCTCTTGCGCTGCGTCGGGTTGAGTTGGATGGCAGCAAGAACATGGAAGAACTTAGCGGTGTGACGATCGAGCGAAGACCCGGACATCGCGTAGATGACGGGTATTCTCTCGAGTATGGAATCGATCGCCGCAGACGAGATAACCTTGCTGTTCAGGCAGGCCTCCAGATAGGGGGCGACGTTGCTGGTCATGGCGATGGCCTCGTAAAACGAAGCCTGACTTTCCGGACTCGAGCCGTTCTCCACCATCTTCTTAAGCGTGGCGGGGTGCGGATTGGACCCGCCGCGAGGCAGGCGTTTGGCGTACTCCACCAGTTTTCTCTTGCGCAAATCGTCGGCGACAGACGGGTTGCCCGCCAATGCGCCGGTGAGATAGATCGAATCTATGCGCGCCACCGTAGAGTAAACTTTCTGATCCAGGCCAGTTGAGGAAGCCAGGGGCAGCAGAGCGTTTACACGCTTCTCCGTGAGGAGGCGCTTCTCCAGATCCGCGGCATCCCTGTCCTTCCTGGAAGCCCAGGCGACGAGTATGTCCAGATCGTTTTCGCGGGCCAGGAGATTGTCCACTTCTTTGGTCAAACCCGGGTACTCCGCCAAGCGCTTGAGCAGGGCGGTGTCGCGACTGGATAGCGCGTAGTCGCATATCTTGCGCTGGATGTTCGGGGATAGCACGCCACCCCCGTTCTCCAAAAACATGAGATACATCTTAGTTAAATTGCTGTACACAGGCACAAGGTGCCTCCTTTTTTGATAGTTTCACAACCATGATTTACTGTTACCGCGTCGACCATTGAGGCAATCGCGACAGGGTCAAAAAAACCCCGACACCTTGCGATGTCGGGGAAAACCGGATTTGGTTTTAGTCTTCGTTTTCGTCCTTCTTCGTCGGCAAATCTGCCGCGTGGGCGAGACGAAACGCGACGGCGATGGCCTTCCACTTGTCGGCGTCAGCGTAGACGCTGAGCGCCAAAGAGTCGAGCTCTTCGGCCATGCGCGGAAGAAGACCGAGGGTCTTGACCTCGGCCACCATCCCGTCCCAATGCGGGCCGTGGGCGTAAAATTCGTCGTTGCGCCCGAACTGGGTCGGCACACGCACGGACGTGCGCTTCAGGGGGTGGTTGAAGTACACGGCCTGAGCCTGCCAGAGAGGGATGAAGAGATTGCGGGTTCCGCTCTTGAAAAGCGATATCGCCGAATCCTGCTCAGACTTGTCAGACTTGCGGGCTGGTTTGCTCTTGTTCTTGAACGGTGGCACGGGGGCCTCCTTCTGTTGGGGAATTGTTCTCCATACTATTGCCGCAAAGGCCATAAACTCAAGATCGCCGGCATTGAACGGATCGCAACGACATCACGTCAAAGGCGGCGTTTTTTCCGGAAAAAGCACGGTGAACAAACTCCTAACGTAGTGAACATGCACCGCGGAACCGAAATCGGCGAACAGGTGATAGGCCTCCTTCTGCCACTCTCCCAGGGGATCCTTCTGCCCGAGGGCCCTGAGATGGATACCTTCCCGGAGATGGGCCAGGTCACCGAGATGCTGACGCCACAAACCATCCAGGGTGGAAAGATACGTCGCCCTCTGGACCTCCGTCACCTCGGACGCCGGGACGCCGCCGAGTTTCAGCAGGGCGGCGGCGACGGCACGCTCCTTCTCCCGACGCATGTCCTCCTCATCCCATACGTTGTCGCGCAACTCACCGTAACCTGTGAAATCCACCCCGATGCGAGCGGCGAACCCGTCGTCCACCTGCTGCACCTCCTTCGCGGAGACAACCAGATCGAAAAAAGTACCCAGACAAGTTTCGGTCAGCGACAACATCTCCGCGGCGGAGGCCGAAAGTACGGAATCCCGGTTACGGTACACCTCCAGACGCTGGTCCACGAACACCGCATCGTACTTGACCAGATCCTCCCGCACCTTAGAATTTGCCACCTCCGCCCCGTTCTGGGCCCGGTCCACCAGACGGGTGACCAAGACCCCTTCAAACAACCCGGAAGAAGAGTTCTTCCCCAGCAGGTCGGCCACCCCCGACTTGGCGTACACCTGCATAAGTTTGTCCTCCAGGGAAACGTGGAACTGGGTCTCCCCCGGATCACCTTGGCGGCCGGCGCGCCCCCTGAGCTGACGGTCTATCCTCTGACTGGTGTTCTTCGAAATACCCACCACCAGCAGCCCTCCGAGATCCCGGATCTGCTCGGCGTCGCGCGCACAAAGATCCGCGTGCTGCCTGCGTATCTGTGAATGGACGTCCTGGAGAACCTCCTGGGACATCGAGGAAGTGTCGGTGCCCTTGAGCCAGGTGGAATAGGACAACTCCGTGAGAAAATCCACGTTGCCGCCCAGCAGGATGTCCACCCCGCGGCCGGCCATGTTGGTGGCCACGGTGACCTCACCCCACCTGCCTGCCTGGGCGATTATGCTCGCCTCCCTGGAATGATCCCTGGCGTTGAGCACCCTGTGATCCTCACCCATCCCCGAGAGAACCTTGCTGATCTGCTCACTCTCCTCCACGCTCGAAGTACCTATCAAAACCGGTTGACCCTTCCTGCGGCGCTGGGAAACGATGTCGCACACGGCGCTTATCTTGGCGTCATAGGTCGCATAGATCCTGTCCTTGAGATCCCGGCGCACACACGGCCTGTTTGTCGGGACCGAAACGACGGGCAGATCGTAGACGTTGAAGAATTCCGCGGCGGCCGCGGACGCGGTCCCGGTCATACCCGCAAGCTTGCTGTACATCTTGTAGTAGGCCTGTATGCTGACGGTGGCCATGATACTGGACTCCCTGACCACGGGCACCCCCTCCTTGGCCTCCACGGCCTGATGCCGGCCGTCACTCCAGCGCCTACCGGGGAGGACCCTGCCCGTGAACTCGTCAACTATGAGAACTTCGTCGCCGGAAACTATGTAGTCCACCCCGTTCTCCAGGATGAACCTGGCGTACATGGCCACCGACAGATGGTGAATGTGCTGGGGATTGGTGCCGTCGTAGAGATTGTCCAAATCGAACCGCTCCTCAACCATCCTGGCGCCCGACTCGGAAACGTTGACCACCTTCTTGTCGGCGAACACCCGGACGTCGTCCTGCGCGAAGGAAGCAACCAGTTGGGCGTACCGGAGGTACAGATCCTCGGCGTCTTGGTCGGCGCTGGAGATGATCAGGGGGGTACGCGCCTCGTCGATGAGGATAGAATCCACCTCGTCGACGATGGCGAAACTCAGCCCCCTTTGCACCTTGTCCCCCAGACGCAGGACCATGTTATCCCTGAGATAGTCGAAGCCGAACTCGCTGGTCGTCCCGTAGGTTATGTCCTTGGCGTACTCACGGCGGCGGTCCTCGGAATTCGGGGCTAGACCATCTCTCACCAGACCGGTGGAAAGCCCCAGGTACGCGTGGACGCGTCCTATCTGTTCGCTGTCCCTGGCGGCCAGGTAACCGTTCACGGTGACCACGTGCACGCCGTCACCCGTCAAGGCGTTCAAATAGGAGGGAAAGGCGGCCACGATCGTCTTGCCCTCCCCGGTGGCCATCTCGCAGACGTGCCCGGAATGCAAAGCCACCGCACCCATGATCTGCACGTCGTAGGCGCGCACACCGAGAACCCTCTTGACCGCCTCGCGCACGAGGGCGTAGGCCATGGGAAGAGAGTCATCCAAAGACGACTCCCCGCGGGCCAGGGCGGAGCGTAGATCCGCGGTGGCGGCCAACATCTGTTCCGGGGTCATCGCGGACACCGACTCCTCCAGCGCGTTCACCTGCCGGGTCACGGAGGTTAGCATCCTGATCTTTTTGGAATTTTCGTTGATAGACAGCATAAGGATTGAGCGTATCCGCCACATCTACGGTGCGCAGAAATCATCCGCAGTCTACGAACCAGAACCCGCCCTCTAACGTGGCGCATGCGTGCACGGGGCGCCCGAAAAAGGATAGTTCACATGATGGCCGAAACACCTGCAAAAACCGCCGCAGCATCCACCATGCCGAAACACGAGGTTAGCGGGGCGGGCATCCCCCAGGAACGCAGAGTGGTGACCGCAATACCCGGCCCCAAGTCGCAAGAAGCCATCCAACGGCGAGGCGAGGCAGTACCGAAGGCCCTGGGGATGGCCATCCCCGTAGTCGTGGAAAAGGCGGGCGGCGGCGTCATCGTGGACATCGACGGAAACTCCATAATTGACATGGGTGCGGGGATCGCCGTGGTCAACGTCGGAAACTCCGCCAGTCGGGTGGTGGAGAAAGTGAAAGCGCAGGTGGAAGCCTTCACCCACACCTGCTTCATGATCGCCCCGTACATGGGATACATAGAGGTCTGCGAGGCACTGAACCGGCTCACCCCGGGGACCCACAAGAAAAAATCCGCCCTGTTCAACTCGGGGGCCGAGGCGGTGGAGAACGCGGTCAAAATAGCCCGAAAGTTCACCCGGCGACAGGCGGTGGTCGTATTCGAGCACGGTTACCACGGACGCACAAATCTCACAATGGCCATGACCGCAAAAAACGTCCCGTACAAGGACGGATTCGGGCCCTTCGCCCCGGAAATATACCGGATGCCGGTAGCCTACCCTTACCGCTGCGCGGCCTGCCCGACCTCGTGCGAAAACTCGGCCCTGGACAGCGTCGTTGACAAAATCGAGAAGGAGATCGGTGCGGAGAACGTCGCATGCGTGGTAATCGAACCGATCCTTGGCGAAGGCGGATTCATAGTTCCCTGCAAAGGCTTTCTACCCGGGCTTGCCGAGTTCGCGGCAAGCAGGGGAATCCTGTTTATCGCCGACGAAGTACAAACAGGTTTCGCCCGAACCGGCCGGATGTTCGCCTGCGAGGACGAAGGACTGGTCCCGGACCTGATAACCACCGCCAAAGGGATCGCCGGCGGCCTACCCCTGGCCGCGGTCACCGGACGGGCGGAGATAATGGACTCGGTACATGCAAGCGGACTGGGCGGCACCTTCGGCGGCTCCCCGGTCGCCTGCGCGGCCGCGCTCGGCGCGATCGCAACCATAGAGGAAGAACATCTAGTGGACCGGGCGCGGCACATCGGAAATATCATGAGCGGCGCGCTGCATGCCATGAAAGACAAGCACCCGGTGGTAGGCGACGTACGCGGACGCGGAGCGATGCAGGCCCTCGAACTGGTGGTACCCGGAACCCGAGAACCGAACCCGGGAGCCCTAGCGGCCGTCATCAAACACTGCCAGCAGAAAGGCGTGCTGATACTATCGGCGGGAACCTACGGAAACGTCATACGGCTCATCCCGCCGCTGGTCATCCCCGACCATCTACTCAAGGAGGCCCTGCAAATACTCGCCGAGGCCGTCGCCGCGGCAAGCAGGGACAAGTAGCAACGATGCCAATCACGACGACACCGAAGACCAAGGAACCCGTCGTAGCCCAATGACCGCCCGACTCGTGCTCCCGGCAAACCACGTGGAGGTGTTCGACACCACCTTGCGCGACGGCATGCAGGTGGAAGGCGTGTCGGCGAGCGTGCATGACAAGTTGCGCATCGCCGAGCAACTCGACCATCTCGGCGTGCACTACATCGAGGGCGGCTGGCCGGGCGCCAACCCCAAAGACGAAGAGTTCTTCGCCCGCGCCAAGCGCGAACTGAAACTCGGCACCTCGCGACTCGTCGCCTTCGGCAGCACGCGCCGCCCCGCCGGCAAGGTCGACGACGACGCCACGCTGCGCAACCTGATCCGTGCCGAAACCAGCGCGGTGTGCATCGTGGCCAAGAGCTGGGACTACCACGTCGAAACCGCGTTGCAGACCACGCTCGAGGAGGGCGTCGCGATGGTCGCCGACTCGGTGAAGTATCTCGACGGTCACGGCCGCATGGTGATGGTCGATCTGGAGCACTTCTTCGACGGCTACAAGCGCAACCCCGAGTTCTCGTTGCGGGTACTCGAAGCGTCGATCGTCAACGGCGCGACCCACCTGGTGTTGTGCGACACCAACGGCGGCTCGCTGCCGCACGAAGTGGAGTCGATCGTCGCGGCAGTCGCCAAGCACGTCGGCAACGACGCGATCATCGGCATCCACTGCCACGACGACACGGGGTGCGCGGTGGCCAACTCGCTGGGCGCGGTGCGCGCCGGGGTGCGCCACGTGCAAGGCACGTTGAACGGCCTCGGCGAGCGCACGGGCAACACCAACTTGACCACCATCATCCCGAACCTGCAGTTGAAGATGGGTTACGAGTGCCTGCCCGCGGGTCACCTCGAGCGTTTGACGGCGGTCAGCCACCACGTGGCCGAGGTGTTGAATCGTCCGCTCAACCCGCAGGCGCCGTACGTCGGCGTGTCGGCGTTCGCGCACAAGGCCGGCCTGCACGTGTCGGCGATCGCCCGCGCCAAAGACGCCTACGAACACGTGTCACCCGAACTGGTCGGCAACGGCACGCGCTTCCTGGTATCGGAGATGGCCGGTCGCGCCACCATCGCGATGAAGGCCGAAGAACTCAAGTTGAAGGTCGACGGCGCGGCGCTGGGTTCGATCCTGGGCGAATTGAAGCGTCTCGAGTTCGAGGGCTACCATTATGAAGCCGCCGACGCTTCACTCGAGTTGTTGATGCGTCACGCCACCGGTTGGCGGCAGGAGTTCTTCAACGTCGAGTCGATGCGCGTGATCACCGACGAGTCCACCAACGGTTCATTCACCACCGAGGCCACGATGAAGGTGCGGATCGGGGAGAAGCGCGAGGTGCGCACCGCCGAGGGCAACGGCCCGGTGAACGCCATCGACACCGCGTTGCGCGCCTGCCTGTCAAAGCAGTACCCGCAACTCTCGCGCGTACACCTCACCGACTACAAGGTGCGCATCCTCGACTCGTCGTCGGCAACCGGTGCGGTCACGCGCGTACTCATCGACGCCACCGACGGCGACCGCACGTGGACCACCATCGGCGTGTCGCCCAACATCATCGAAGCCTCGTGGCGCGCGCTCGAAGAGTCGCTCGTCTACGGCCTGCTGCACCTGACGAAGTAGCCCCGCGGCGCATGCGTGCACGGGACGACGAAAAAGGACAATGTAGTTTATGCTCAGAGTAGTCACCGACAACGACCTGAAAACCGGGGAAAACCAAACCGTGATAGTGGACTTCGGCGCCACATGGTGCGGACCGTGCCGGCGCCTGGCACCGGTGTACGAATTGTCGGCAAAGATCAACGAAAAGTACGACCATCTGACCGTCGACGTGGACGCAAACCCGCGCCTGGCCAGCGACTTCGCCGTACAATCGGTCCCCACCCTGGTGATGCTCTCCGGCGGCAGAGAGATCGGCAGATGCGGCAACCCGGGAAACCTGGAGGGGATAACCAAATTCATCAACAACACCCTAGAGAAAAACCGCGCCGAAGACGGCGACGCGAAAAACCCGTGACCATACCACAAACGAAGAACCCGGCGGCGTGAGGAAGGACCACAGATGACCGTAGAAAAACCCAGCGAGTACGATCAATGGATAGAATCCGTACGGAAAAACCTGACGCCGGGACGCCGGAAGACCGACGGGAAAACCGTCACCGCGCTAATGCTACTGGCGGGAATCGTCTTCGTCGTCTTCGCCCCCTACGGCAGGGATGCGACCCGACCTGAGACGATGACCCCCATACGCCCCTACGTGGCGGCGGACGAACAGCCCGGACGGGCAGACGCGGACGACGAGGTCAGCGAACTGGCCGAACAGGCCTACGAATTCGTGGTGAGCATACACGCCGACAACGGGATGTTCGCGGCGAGCGGCACGGGAGTGATAGTCTCCCAGGACGGCTACATCGTGACCAACAAGCACGTGGTAGAGAACTCCGACGCAGTGTACATCCGCATCAACGGGGAAATCGACAGCGAACCGGCCACGCTCATCGGCGTGAGCAGGGACACCGACCTGGCGGTTTTGAAAGTCGAGCGAACCAACCTGGTCAGCGGAGTGTTCGCGAAAAAAGACACGGTCAAGGTCGGGGACCCGGTGATAGCCGTAGGCTACTCCGCGGCCCTGGTCGGTCTGCCTTCGATCTCCAAAGGTATCGTCTCCGGACTGGGCAGAACCCTGGACGCGGGGGACGGCACCATGCTAAAAGACATGGTTCAAACCGACGCCGCCCTCTCGTCGGGGAACTCCGGCGGACCGCTGCTCAACGAAAAAGGGAACATCATCGGCATAAACACCCTCGTGCTGGAAAGCAGACAGACGGAATTCGTATCCAACATAGGATTCGCGATAAACAGCGACAAGGTCGTCGACACCCTGACGGCGATCACGGCCGGCAACACGCCCAAAACACCGAAACCCGGGGCGCTGGGCATCAGCGTCAAAACGAGGGGACAGGGAAGCCTGGGAGTGGAAGTAGAGAGCATTCGACCCCGATCGGGGGCCCTGGCGGCCGGAATGCTGGTGGGAGACGTCGTGGTCAGCGTAAACGGCGAACCCGTAAACGACACCAGCGAAATCAAGGGCGCGTTACAGGACCGACAAGAGGGCGAACGGGTGAAAGTAGGCATACAGCGCCAAGGCCTGGGAATGGTACTGGAAGTGGTCCTGGGCCCGAAAACCGAGAACTAAACCCGGTCAGGAAGCGGCTTTTTTCCGCTTAAGTTTACGTTCGTTCCTCCGGGTGGTCAACTCCTCGGCCTTCTTGGCCAACTCGGTCTTTATCTCGTCGAGCGATTTCTCCCGGCCCCTGTCCGACTTCCAGGCCGCCAGACCGCACCCCTTGGACTTGGGGGACTTGTAGGAGTTGCAACTGTACACCTTCTCCCGTTCCATCAAGGTGCCCGCACATACGGGGCAAAGGGCGAAAACCTTCGCGGCCGGCGGCGCGACGTCGAACTTGGCATCCAGGAGCTCCTTGGCTTTTTCCGCGGTGAGCACCGTACCGTCCCTGGAGGTCTTCCACAAGGCGTAGCCGCAGCCCGGTTCGGCCTTGGATCTGTAAGAGGTGCAACTCCAACCTTTGCCGTGCTCCTTGACGTCCCTGCCGCAACGCGGGCACGGCCCAAGAATGGCCGCAGGACCGGAGGCAACCGGGACCACCGCACCGGAGGCAACTTTCTCCATGTGGTCAAGGAGATCCGACACCTTCATCTGCTTGCCTCCCTGGGTCTGCCAAAACACGAACCCGCAGCCCCTGGACTCCTTGGACTTGTAGGAGGAACAACCCCAGCCGGACTTGCCGAAAACCACCTTGCCTGCGCAACCTTTCATGGGGCAGTCACCGTAACTCCTGCGGTTGCTTTTGAAAATGTCGGGAGTCTTGTCACCGAAGTCCTTGACGCATCTAGCGGCAAACAAGGTGACGTCACGGGTGAAGTCCCCCCTGAGCGAACCGGCGGTCGAAGCCCCGCTGCGCTCCATCTCCTTTAAACGCATCTCCCATTCGCCGGTCATCTCGGGGGAAACCAAAGGGTGCACCCCCAGGGAAAGAATCAGGCATCTACCCGTATCGGTGGCCTGCAAGGTCTTGCCCTTCCTGCTAACGTACTCTCTCTTGATCAGGGTCTCTATTATCGAGGCCCTGGTCGCCGGGGTGCCCAGTCCCTTGTCCTTCATGGCCTGCGACAACTCCTTGTCGTCCACCATCTTGCCGGCCGACTCCATCATGGACAGGATGCTCGCATCGTTGTGGTAATCCTTGGGTTTGGTCTTCCTGTCCAGCAGGGAGGCGTTCTTGACCTCCGTGGGCTCCTTGGCCTGCACCGCGCATATGCTACCTTCGTCCGTTTCGTCGGCGTCCTTGTCGGCATCTTTCAAGGTTTTCGCCAAAGCAACCGCTACCGACTTGTAACCAGGCACCAGATCCCTGCGACCCTGGGCGAAGAACCACTGGTCCTTGATGGACGTAGGTACGCGCACCCACAGCATGGTCTTCTCCTGGACCAGGTCCCCGAGAACGGATTCCAGCAACCTGCGGACAACCATGTGGTACAACTTGAGTTCGTCCGGGGACAAATTCGCCAACGGAGGCGCGATGTCCGTGGGGATTATGGCGTGGTGATCGGTGACCTCCGCGTCGTCAACGACGGCCGAGAAATCGTTGCGGGCGAGGACCTCCTTGACCACCGCGGAATGCTCCACGGACAGGGCCGCAATCCTGGACAATATGCCGGGTATGGTGGAGGCCATGTCCTTGGTGATGAACCTCGAATCGGTGCGGGGGTAGGTCAAAACCTTGTGCTCCTCGTACAGGGACTGGGCCAGCGCCAGGGTCTCATGGGCGCTGAAGCCGAAACTCTTGTTGGCCTGGCGTTGCAGGGAGGTGAGATCGTAGAGTTTGGGCGGAGAAGTCGTAACAGGGGCGACCTTCACGTACTCGACGACCCCCTTGCCGGACGACCGGACCGCCTGGAGAATCCGGGAGGCGACGGCAGGGTCGAATATCTTCTCGTCGGCGGAGAGTTTAGGTTCCGGTCTCCAGTGGGCAGTGAACTGCCTGTCGGGGGATCTGAGCAGGAACTCCGCGCGCAACACCTGGTAGGGCTGGGAGACGAAATTCTCTATCTCGATGTCCCTTGAGACCACCATTGACAAGGTGGGGGTTTGAACCCTGCCCAGAGAAAGAAGGAACTTGGAACCAGCCAGGGTGCAGGACGCCGCACGGGTGGCGTTCATCCCCACCAACCAGTCGGCCTGGGCGCGGGCGGCGGCGGCGTTTTCCAGACCCGCGTAGTCGCTGGAAGGCTTCAAGGCGGCGAACGAGTCAACTATAGCGGAAGCGGTCATGGAATTGAACCAGGCCCTCTCCACGGGCTTGGACGAGCCGAGCCAATCGTAGACCAGGGAGAATATCCCCTCACCTTCCCTGCCCGCGTCGCAGGCGTTCACCACACCGCCGACCCTGGGGTCGTCGACGAGGGTCTTCATGGAACGGAGTATACCCAACGCGCGATCGTTGATCGGCCTATAAGAGAACTCAGCCGGTACGATAGGCAGATCGGACATGGTCCACGCCTTATACCTGGGATCGTAGTCCTCGGGAGCCAGCAGTTCCAGCAGATGCCCGGAGGCGGCGCAGACCCAATACTCCGAAGACTGATGACCCCAGGACGTTTTAGCGAAAGGGCCGGGCAGGGCGGCGGCGATACTGGCGGCGACCGAGAGCTTCTCGCAGATCACTAACTTGACCACGCGCTATACCGTTGCCGTCGGCACGATTCCGGCAACATGCCCGCATAAACCACAAACGACCGAAGCGCACATCGTGCACGGCAAGCGTCAAACCGTACGATATAAACGCATGAACCCCAACAAAACGAGTTCCTTCGGTTTTCGCAGCGTCAAAGTGTTCGATCCCTTGAAGGTTCTGCTCATAGGGGTGCCTCTGCTGACCGCGATAATATACGCGTCGCTGTTGATAGGAGGATGGGCCTCCCTTGCCCTGATACCGGTGACGGCCCTGTTCTCTTGGCTACTGGACCACTGGTCGCGCAAGATGCCCCTGTGCGTCTCGGTCAAGTTGCACGGCCCGACCGTAGGGGAACTGTACCAATCGGAGGGCTTCGTGTTCGGGGAGGTGACGATGGCCTACAGCGTAATCGGACAGTTGCGAAGCAAGTTGCAGCTACGCAAACTACGATACGCCCCGGGATACCAGACCGACCGAAGAATACCCTTGGCCGGCGTAGAAGCCGGATGGGTGTCGCGGTGGAACCACGGGGAAACCACCCTGTACCTGGAGGAAGACGAAGTCCCGGGAGCGATATGCGCGGTATCCAAGGGGGACAACCTGTCGATAGAGCTCCTGGTGGGGACCACGCGGGGGAAAGACACCCATACCATGGGGATGAAGCTGCGTTCCGATCTGGGATCGGTGGAGTCGTGGAGCCCGGAACTCAGGGCGCGCGCACTACACTAGGCACCGCGGATAGGTCCGAGGCGACCACCCCTGGTTCGGGCGCACGCGGGAACCGGGACAAAACCAAAATCCCCGACTTTCGTCGGGGACCGGTTATAGACGCGAACAGACTTCCGAGAACGAACTCAGAGATGACCGCCAGTCGGCGCCGATGACGACAAAGACGTCCCAACGGGACTCGTCGATGCCGAGAATAGAGACGACGTTCGCCACATCCACGGGGTCGACCTCGGTATTTTCGGTGTAGTACCCTACGCACGGCTCCAGCCATGACGCCGAGGCGACGCGGGTTGTCGCCATAATGTCACCCTTGGCGTCTGCACGGAAACACAGGTTCCCGAAACGGCGGGCCAAACGAGCTACGATGTGCGGCTCGGGGTGAACCCTGCCGTTGGCGGCAAGTATACTGGAGGCCGTGACCGGGTCGAGCAGGGGATGCTCGACAAGGTACAGATCCGCCGCGGCGCAACCAATTTTGGCCAGGTCGGCCCAAGGTTGCGACACGAAATCGCCGCCATTGAGGTACGGATGGTTGGTCAGAGAACTCCAGCCATGGGACGAGCGCACGCTTTTGGATGCGTAGAGAATCGTCTTGCGGGAGGTCCTGTGGTTCCCGATGATGGCACGCTTTATGTTGAGGTCGTGCCTGTCGAAATTCTCACTATTGAGCATCCACGGATTGTTGTTGACCAACTCGTGGCTACGAACCACGCTGTCGCCCAAGGAGCTTCCCACACGCACCAGTTTGGTGGCCTGGGACACGCTATTTAGGACTTTCATCCGGGATTCCACCGGGGTGGCCGGATTGCAGGCGGCGCGGATCATAGCGAAACGCGTGCCTTTCCGCAGTAGGCGGTCTAGAATGTCCACAGGCGTATGCACGTTGGCGGCGGCGGCCATCGAATAACCCGGGGAGATCGCGGCTTTCGCCAACAGCGAGACGTCGGTCACCTTGGTTAGGGCACGGCGGCGGATCTTACGGTTAGACGACTGGCTCAGTATCGCGGCGTTTACCGGATCGAGATCAGGTCGGGCCGCGAGGATAGCGAGCACATTCCCATGCGACCCGTACCTGTCTATGATCAGACGAATTTGAGTCGACGAGAGGTTGTAGGCCATGGCGGCCAGTTCTAGCAGCGAGTAACGCATGCGGTACGTCCTTTCTTTCTGGTGTTATGTACTTATCGTTACCGTTGGGGCGGCAGGACTTCGTTGGGACCGGCCTGAACCGTGAGTGCGATGGTCGCTACCCGTAGACAGCCCACGGCGACCAGCCCCAGCCGGTAGTTTCTTTCTGCAGGGTGTAGATCAGCAGGGCGGCGCGAAGATTCACTTCGGGATCGTAGAGATCCCGGGGGGAGTCCATTATGTCCGCCCGCCTGAGAATTTTGTGCCAAAAACCGTTTATCTGGGTCAGGCCCCTGGATCCCCCGACAGGGTCGCTTCCGTTGAGTACCTCGGGCAGACAGCGGCTCTCCTTGTACATGACCTTGTCAAGGATGGCCATATCCCCATGTTTCCAGCCCGCCTTCCTGGCCAACTGCCAGTAGTCGGGGCACTTCGCCCAAGATGGAGGCTTGACAGCCGGAGAACGGTCATCCTCCATGGAGCGAGCCGCGACACCGGGACTCCCCGGCGCCGGATCGCTGGCAGGAACGACAGGCGGACTTTGGGCAAAAGTGGTCCACAGGGGGGTGGACAAAAACCCCAGGGAAATAGCCGCCAAAACTCGGAGGACGTAAACCATCCTTGGACTTTGCCCTGGAAAACGAAAGTGTCCACCATGCGGCATAGCGGTGACTGCGCCGGGCGATCGGTGTGGAATGGGGATATGCGGGCATAATAAAGGGTATGTTGATGAACCTTGGGAGATTCGCACAATCGTGCCGCATGAAAACTTTCCTCGCCAAGGCCGCCCTGATAGCGCTGACGCTCCTCTCCCCGGCGGCCGGCAGGGCGCATGCCGCATCGATCTTCCCCGCGGACGAGGCGGCGCCCCTCCTAGGAACCTACCAGGAGGTGGTCGACGCCATCGACCAGGGGAAAGTGCGAGAAGCCTCCTTCCACGAGGAAACCAACGTGGTGATCGTAACCATGGACGACGGTACCCTTATGCAGTCCTACTACCCGCCCGCCCACGGACCCTCTCTGGTGGTGGCGTTACTCAGAAACGGCACCCCGATACGCCTACTGCCCGATTCTCTCCTGCCGCCGAACGTCGAGACCGCTAACGATGGCCTCACGCCGAACGAAGCAGTCGACGACGGAGACACGGGCGTAACCGGTAAGGCGGCCATGTTCGCGGGGGTGGCCGCACTTCTGGGTTTCGCGATTTTTCTCGTGCTGCAAAAACGTTCGGCGAAACGCAAAGAAAAACAAGCCAAAGAGGTCCTCGAAAATTCCGGCATGTCCACCACGACCTTTGCCGACGTCGCCGGATGCGAAGAGGCCATAGAGGACCTCAAGGAACTGGTGGAGTTTTTGAAGAACAGCGAACGATTCCACAAACTCGGCGCGAAGGTTCCCAAGGGCGCCCTGCTCGTGGGCCCCCCGGGTACAGGAAAAACCCTCCTAGCCAAAGCGGTGGCCGGCGAGGCAAGCGTGCCCTTCCTGCCAGCAACGGGTTCGGATTTCGTCGAACTGTACGTGGGGGTGGGCGCCAAAAGGATCCGTGAACTATTCGCCAAGGCCAACGAACACGGAAAAGCCATCATATTCATAGACGAAATAGACGCCATCGGCAAGGTGCGGTCCGAACAGGCCCACGGAGCCAACGGGGCGCACATGGAACAGGAGAACACCCTCATGGCGCTACTAAGCGAACTGGACGGCTTCCGGGAAACCGGGGTAGTGGTCATAGGGGCAACCAACAGACCGGACGTCCTGGACCCCGCCTTGGTGCGACCCGGCAGACTGGAAAGAAAGGTCCACGTTCCCAACCCGGACAGGCACGGGAGGGAACACATCCTGGCGGTGCACACGAGCAACAAACCGCTGGACAAGGACGTGGACCTTTCGTTGGTGGCCCTGCGGACACCGGGGTCGAGCGGGGCGGACCTTGCCGCCATAGCCAACGAGGCCGCGATCGAGGCCGCCCGCAGGAACCTCAGCGAAATAACCCAAGACTGTTTCGAGAACGCGATATCCACCATCGTCATGGGCAGGGCCCGACACTCCGCGCTCGTGACCGAGCGTGACCGCCGGATCACCGCCTGGCACGAAGCCGGGCACGCACTCGTGGCCCTCCTGGAACAGGAAGCCGACAATCCACTTTCGGTCTCGATCGTGCCCCGCGGGGCGGCGGGCGGCGTAACCTGGATGTCCGCAACGGACGACCAGTTCATGAGCCGCAACAAAGCCAAAGCACAACTGACCGTAGCGCTGGCCGGAAGGGCGGGAGAGGAACTCCTAATGGACGGAGAGTTCACCCAAGGAGCCCAATCCGACCTGGTCACGGCAACCAAATTGGCGGGGGCGATGGTAACCCGCTTCGGCATGAGTCGCAGAGGTTTGCAGGTGCGCAACAAATACGACGGAACCATGGACGAAAACTCCGAGGACATCGTAGACGAACTCCTGCAGGAGGCCATGGAACGCGCGAGAAACATACTATCGGTCAACTATGCATCGCTGGAAACCCTCGCTTTGGGGCTGCTGGAGTACGGTACCCTGACCCTCAAGGAGATCCGCACCATACTCGACGGCAGATCCCTGGAGGACAAGCCAAAAGCCATACCGGTCGTACGCGAACCCCTCAAGATGCTGCAGAAAAAAATATTGAACCGGATGGAGGACCGCTCCAAGGGGGACAAACCGCAAACCCGCAGCACAAAGGAAACCCTGACTTCGCTGGGGAAACTCGGCAAAAAACTCCGCAAGAAACCCGGAACAAACCCCCAAACAGCCTAGGGGTGCGGCTTCATATGTCCCCCGCGGATGGCGGAGCACGGTATACCCCATGCGTCCCACACCGGCACCGATCACGCCCCGGGAAAACGACATACTGAAGTCCGTGTACGCGGAACACCGGACGTACATACTCCGGTTGTGCGACGAGGTGAGAAACGGCGGGATCCCCGTCGCATCGGTGGAGGACTACCACGAAGTCCACTACCTGATCAACAGCATAGTGGGATCACTGGATGACGGCACCAAGGACGTGATAGAAAAGTACCCCATATCCCAGCAAATCGAGTTGATTAAGAGACACGGGCAGGGGTTTGCCCAAGGGGTTGGCGAATGCCTGAATCTCATGAAACTCTTGGCCAGGAAAAAAGAGGTCGTCGAACAGGCCGCGGAAACCCTGCGCAGCATGACGGGGACAGGTAAGGACGAAATCGAAGGGGCGGATGAGCGGGAAATTTTCGCCGTAGACTCCCTGCCGCGGTACCACGAGTTCACCATCCTGTACAGGATCAACGTGGTGGAGGGCACCAGCGACACCTCCAACAAAATACTAGTCGACTCCTGCAGGGAACACCGAATGATCCTGGAAAAGTGCGTGGGGCTGACGTCGTTCAGCGAGGAAATGCACCGCAGGCAGCCGGGGATACTCAGCGCACCCTTAAAGCAAGTGGAACTCGTGGACGAGGCCCACTACCACGACACGGAAACCCTGCGGGACGCCTACAGATTGTGGGAAGAAAGCACCGGCAAAAAAAGTACCCTGGATACATTCGCGGCGTGTCTCACCGTGATGAGTTTGCTGCGATGACGGGAAACACCCTACCTGTGACAGGGAAAGCGATCGAGGAACTGAAAGGTTTGAGAGCCACCCCCCTGAGCCTGGAAAGCGTCGACTCCCGCTACCGACGGGTCGGCGAAATCGAGGACGCGTGCCTAACGGAACTGGACACGAAATTGCTCACCGTGCAAGGCAAACGAGACTACCGGAACCTCGAGAAGGCGGAACAAGCCATGCTGGAGACGTACAGCGTCCTTCTGCGTGAGGAGAAATCCCGGTTGCGCGGGGCGATAGGCGACGCCAAAGTGGTACAGGACGCCTACTCGGTGCTCGCGCGCCGCTGGGAGGATATGAAGCCGGGCGAGGACAGACCGTCCAACATGGTGGTATACTCGGTGAGCGGAGGGATGCCAGACGGGATCTGGGACATCGTACGGGGAGACATGGCCCTGCCGGCCACAAAAAGCAAATCGGTCCACTTTTCCTCAACGAACCGGCGAAAGACCCTGGTGCGCAGCCCCTTGTGGCTGTACATCCTACTGGAACGCGACGCGCGGTTGAACAACACGGAACACCACACCCGATTCCTCGTATCGGAGGTATACGAAAACCTGACGGCGGCCGAGACGGAACTGGTCGCCGTACTATGGGATACCGGTCGAGGCGGCACTTTCAACGACCTGGACAAACTAGTGGACGCCGCGAAGAAACTAACCTAGAACCCCGGAATCTGCGCTGGTGTAGGCGACAGACCGGACGGTACTAATTAGAAGGGTAAAAGCACAGTACCTGACCGATACCCGCGTTGAGTACGTTTACCAGACCAATCAACGACTTGCCGCCGCCAAGAACATCGGCATCGCCTTGCTCGGGGATAATTCCGCGGGTCACGGGATCTTCAGGACCACCTTTGGAGGGACCTACTCGAGCATCCGAATGCCCCGGACGAGAAGAAGAGTCGCGTGGCCGAGATTCGTGCCCAAAATTGCCGCCAACGATCTACGTGCAAGGTCTCAGACCCCTTTCGGGCAGGATCGTGCCCCGCAGAGGTCTGAGGTTTAACCCTAGAACCCGGCTGGGTCGGTAACATTGCAGAATTCCGGACCAACGGTACCATAACCATACGTGAACGTCGCACCGCAAAACAAAGTATCGCGCAGAGGACGGGCGATCACCTTCGACCTGCTGGCCCTCCTTGCGAGTGTGCCGGCAGCCTGGGCGCGCGCCCTGGGAAGACCGGGCCCGTTGGATCTGGAGGCTTTCGTAGACGGTCTCAGGTGGGGTCTGCCGTTCTCATTTCTGCTGATCCTAAGCCGACGGTTCATGCATGCGCGAAAACGGGGAACGACCGAAGAGTACGACTACTGCACCATGAACCCCAAAGGAAGGTTCAAGGCCA
>Ga0194131_10002436_pt1 | contig 30531 bp, 15 predicted proteins | sample TA2KigO120mmetaG_FD_148631 | JGI IMG/M metagenome (GOLD analysis project Ga0194131, IMG submission 148631) | Freshwater microbial communities from Lake Tanganyika, Tanzania - TA2015053 Kigoma Offshore 120m | ecosystem: Environmental > Aquatic > Freshwater > Lake | place: Tanzania: Lake...
ATGATGTCACTCTCGGCCAGGGACTCGATTCGAAGAAGATCGTCGAGCTCCCCGTGCTCAGCCGCAACATGAGCTCGCTGACGCTGCTCGGCACCGGCACCGCGGCCAGCTCGAACGGCATCGCCCGCATTCTGGGCGGCATTCTGACTGGCGGCGTCACGATGACGGCCAACGGCATCCGCACGTCGGCGAACCAGTACTCGATTGACGGCGCCAACGTGAACGTCGGCTTCTACAATTTCCCGAGCTACGTTCCTGTGGTCGACGCCGTGGCCGAATTCAAGGTCCGCACCGGGAACTTTTCGGCCGAGTACGGCGGCTACGGCGGCGCACACGTCGACTATAGCCTGCGGTCCGGCACCAACGAGTTCCACCTGACGTTGTGGGAGTTCTTCCGCAACGATAAGCTCGACGCCCGCAACGCCTTCGCGCTCGCCAAGCCGGTATTGCGGCAGAACCAGTACGGCGCGCTCGGCGCCGGCCCGATCGTGAAAAACAAGACGTTCTACATGGTGTCGTGGCAGGCGCTCAAACGCCGCAACCAGGCGATCCCGCAGACCACGGTCCCGACTCAGGCCATGCGCGACGGCGACCTTTCCCGCCGCGTCGACGGTAACGCGGAGGCGGCGATCATGGATCCTGTCTCGCGTGTGCCCTTCCCCGGAAACATTATTCCCCGTTCGCGTTTTTCGGTGCCGGCGCTACGCTATCTCGAGTTCTACCCGCTGCCGAACCAGACCGGCCCCGTGAACTACCGTACCCTCAGCGGCATCCCGCGCGACGAGGACTCCCTGCTCGCCAAAGTCGACCACAACTTCAGCGACAAGAACCGCCTCTCCGGCCGCTACGTCTACCAGCAGACCGACAACCCGAACGCCGTGGCCGTGATCCGTGATTTCGGCACCCGCATCCCGACGCGTTCGCAGAACGTCGCCCTCAACGATACGCACACTTTTTCGCCCACGACGCTGCTCGACCTGCGGCTCTCGTGGAACCGGCAACTGCTCAAGGAACTCGCGCCGCGCCACTTCACGAACTTCGACGTCCAGCGCGAGCTCGGCGTCACCGTGCCCACCTCGGCGCGGCCCGGCACCATCGAAAACGGCATGCCGAACGTCTCGGTGACCGGTTTCGCGTCGCTCGGCGACTCGCTCGTCTCTCCACTCGTCCAGCCGGACGAGAACTACCAGATTGTGGCCGGGCTTTCGAAGCTCCGGGGCAAGCACGCGCTGAAGGCCGGACTCGATCTGCGCCGCACGCGTTCGGCCCGCTTCCAGGGCAACTTCATCAACGGCAGCATCGGGTTCGCACCCGGCAACACGGGAGGCAGCGGGCACGCCTTCGCCGACTTCCTCCTCGGCCTGCCTCAACAATCGCAGGTGGCGACCGTTCCCGTCGTAGTCGACTTCCGCCAGACACGGACGCAACTCTATCTCGCCGATACCTGGACCGCGACGCCCAAGCTCACCCTCACTCTCGGCCTCCGTTACGAGTTGAACAACTCGCCCTACGAAACCTACGGCCGCATTTCGTTTTTCAACTTTGATTCGCCCGGCTCGTTCCGCCGGTTCCAGAACGGCGAGCCCCTGTTCATCACCGACAAGAACAATTTCGGACCGCGGCTTGGCATCGCCTACCGTCCCTTCGGCCGTACCGTGGTGCGCGCGGCCTACGGCGCATTCTTCTCCGAGCCCAAACTGCTTGGCATGAACCTGTTTTCGGTGAACCCGCCGCTGATCACGAATCAGATCTTCTTCTCCTCGCGCGAGAATCCGCTCACGTTCGCCAATCCATTCCCGCTGGGACTCGCGGCGGCGGGCGGCGTCCCATCCATCAACTCCTACCAAAGGGACCGGCGCACACCCTACGTGCAGACATGGTCGTTCAACTTACAGCACATGCTGCCGGGCGACTTCCTCGTCGATGCGGGCTACGTGGGCAACCTGGCCGTGAAGATGGGCCGGCGCGTCGATCTCAACGTTCCTCTGGTGCCCGCGGCTGGTGCCATTCAGCCCCGGCGTCCGCTGCCCAATTTCGGACCGGCGCGGCACTTCATGCATGATTCGAACAGCAATTACCATTCGCTCCAGGTCCGCATCGAACGGCAGTTCTCGCACGGCTTCTCAGTGCTCAGCTCCTACACATTCTCCAGGAACATTGATATCTCCGGCGACGAACAGGTGGGCAACACCATCGACCCGCTCAATCTCAACCGCGACCGCAGCTTGTCCGAATCCCACGCCAAGAACCGCTGGACCCTCTCCTATGTGTGGGAGCTCCCGTTCGGACCCGGCAAGCCCTGGCTCACCCGCGGCGGCGTGGCCGGCGGCATCGTGGGCGGATGGCAGTTGAGCGGCGTCACCAACATTCAGTCCGGCGGAGCGATCACGATCGCCGTTGCCGGAGACCGCGCCAACATTGGCCTCGGCACGCGCCCCAACCGTATCTGCGACGGCAACCTGTCCAGCGGACAGACCGCCACCCGGTGGTTCGATACGGCCTGCTTCGCCGCGCCGCCGTTGCTGAGCATCGGCAACGCCGGCCGCAACGTCATCATCGCCCCCGGCGACCACACCTGGAATCTTGGCATCGGCAAGAAGTTCGCCATCACGGAAAAACACTGGCTGCAATTCCGGGCGGAAATGTTTAATGCCTTCAATAATGTGAATCTCGGGCTTCCCGGAACCACGGTCGACACGCCCGCCTACGGCCGTATCGTCGGGGCGCTCGACGCGCGCAGTATCCAGTTTGGACTGAAGTACGGGTTCTGACCCGCTGGGGGCAGTAGAATAGGGGAAGCGTGCGCGTCCCACTCCTGTTCGCTGCCTTCTCCGCGCTGGCCCAAACCCCGCCCGCATTCGACTCAACAGTGTCGCCATTCCTCGCCCGCCACTGCACGATGTGCCACAACGCCAAGGCGAAAACCGCCGGGCTGGACCTCGAGCGGCTGCGCGATCCCCGCGCGGCCCAAGCTGAGCGCGACATCTGGGAGAATGTCGCCGCCCGCGTCAAGAACGGATCCATGCCTCCCAAGGGCGTTCCGCGCCCCGCGCCTGAATCCGCCGCCGCCGTGATCGAATGGGCAGACTCGCACGTACGCCGGCTTGACGCCGCGCGCAAACCCGATCCCGGCCGTGTCACCGCCCGCCGCCTCAACCGCGCCGAGTACGACAACACGATCCGGGACCTGTTCGGGATCACGTTCCGTCCCGCGGTGGACTTTCCGCTCGACGACTCGGGCCACGGATTCGACAACCTCGGCGACGTGCTGACGGTCTCGCCCACGCTCATGGAGAAGTACCTGCGTGCGGCGAACCAGGTGGTCCGCATCGCGCTGCGCGCCGGTCCACGGGCCAAGCCGCTCATGGAGCGCTATGACGCGGAAAAAACAGGAGAGGCGAAATATGTTCCGGCGGATCCTGAGGGGTCCCGCCTGGTCACCAAGGGAGGACTGATCGTCCGCCACCGGTTCCCCGAAACCGGTGACTACGAGTTGCGCGTGGCCATCCGGGGCCGTGGCGTTCCGGAAGCTCCGCCCTCTCCGCTCGCGATCCTGATGAACGGCAAGGTGGTGGAGACGGTTCCCGTCGAGGTGGGCCAGAACCAGAAGCGGTTCTGGGAGGTCCGCGCGCATATCTCCGCGGGAGAAGGCGAACTCAGCGCAGCCTTTGTGTATCCGGGTGCGGACGCGCACAAGAAGCCGGACAACGCGGGTGCTTTTGATCCTGAGCGCGATGCGTTCTACGTCGACAGCCTCGAGCTGAGGGGTCCGTTCGTTGATGCCGCCAAGCTTCCCGAATCGCACCAGCGAGTTTTCGTGTGCTCACCGGCTCAGCCCGGGCGGTTCGACTACGCCTGCGCGCGCAGGATCCTGAACAACTTTCTCGGCAGAGCGTGGCGCCGGCCGGCCACCACGGAAGAAGTCGAGAATATGCTCCGGTTCGTCCGGATGGCCCAAAAGGAAGGCGACACATTCGAGCAGGGGATCGCGCTTGCCGTCCGCGCCGCACTGGTGTCACCCAACTTTCTATTCCGCATCGAGCGGGATCCAAATCCGCGCGACGCAGCCACGCCGCACCGGGTCAATGGATATGAGCTGGCCTCGCGGCTGTCGTATTTCCTGTGGAGTTCGATGCCGGACGCTGAACTGATGAAGCTCGCCGGATCCGGGCAGTTGTTCAAGCCCGAAGTCCTCACCGCCCAGGCCGCACGCATGATCGCCGATCCCAAGGCGGAAGCGCTGTGCGAGAACTTCGCCGGACAATGGCTTGAGATCCGCAACTTGAACACGGTGACGCCCGACACGCGGCGGTTCCGGTCCTGGGACGCGGACCTGCGCGAAGCCATGCGCCGTGAGACGACGCTGTTCTTCACCGAGGTGCTGCGGGGAAATCGCGACATCCGCGATTTCGCGGACGCGCAGTTCAGCTACTTGAACGAACGTCTGGCAGGACATTATGGGATCGAGGGAGTCCAGGGCCGCCAGTTCCGGCGGGTGGAGCTTTCCGGCGGCCAGCGCGGCGGCGTATTGACCCACGCGAGCGTGCTCACGGTGACGTCCTATCCCACCCGGACTTCGCCGGTCCAGCGGGGGATCTGGGTGCTCGAGAATTTTCTCGGAACCAAGCTTCCGCCACCGCCCGACAACGTCCCGCCGCTCAAGGAGGACCAGATCGGCAAGACCGCCAGTCTGCGCAAACAGCTCGAACAGCACCGCGCCGATCCTGCCTGCGCGGTTTGCCACGACAAGATGGATGCGCTCGGGTTCGGCCTCGAAAACTACGACGCTGTCGGCGCATGGCGGACCCAGGACGGCAATTTCCCGGTGGACACTGCGGGTGTCCTGCCGAACGGGAAGAGCTTCGTGACTCCCGCTGAGATGCGCCGGATCCTGCGGGAGGATCCGGAAGCGCTGGCCCGCAATCTCACCGAGAAGCTCATGGTCTATGCCTTAGGGCGGGGATTGGAGCCCTACGACCGGCCGGTGGTCCGGTCGATAGTTGAACGGGCCTCCAAAGATGAGTACCGGTTTGGTACGATCATCAGGGAGATTCTCTTAAGCCAGCCATTCCAAATGCGCCGGGGGGAAAAATGACACAGAAGCACCTTTCCAGACGGACTCTGCTGCGCGGATTCGGGACCGCCATCGCTCTTCCCGTTCTTGATGCGATGTCACCGGCCTTTGCCGCGGCGTCCAAGCTGGCAGGGACGAACTCACCCACGCGGATGATGTTTTGCTACGTTCCGAACGGCATCATCATGGAGGACTGGACTCCCAAGACCTCGGGGCGGTCGTTCGAGATGCTCCCGATCATGAAGCCTGTCGAGGCGATGCGCCAGAAGCTGACCGTGCTGACGGGGCTGACGCACAACACGGGAAGGGCGCTTGGCGACGGTCCGGGTGACCACGCGCGGGCGGCGTCGACATTCCTCACCGGCATGCATCCGAAGAAGACCGCGGCGGCCGACATCAGCCTCGGCATGTCGGTGGATCAGGTGGCCGTGCAGGCGCTCGGCCGGAATACACGGATTTCCTCGCTTGAGCTGACGCTCGAACCTGGCCGCCAGGCGGGCAATTGCGACTCGGGCTATAGCTGCGCTTATTCGAACAATATCTCCTGGCGGAGCCCGGCCACTCCGAATCCGCCGGAGACCAATCCGCGCGTGATCTTCGAGCGGATGTTCGGCGATGTCGATCCCACGGAGACCGCCGCGGCGCGCGCCAAGCGCGAGCGGTACGAAAAGAGCGTCCTCGATTTCGCGGCCGAGGATACCAAGCGGCTGCAGGCGGGTCTCGGACCCACAGACCGGCGGAAGCTTGACGAGTACCTGACGTCGATCCGTGACATCGAGCTGCGGATCGCGGCCGCGGAGAAGTCCGCCGCCAGCAGTGTGAATCTTTCGGTACTCGCCCCGGGGTTCGAGAAACCTCAGGGAATCCCGGTGAACTATGCCGAGCATGCCCGGCTGATGTTTGATTTGATGGCGCTGGCCGCGCGCGCCGATGTGACGCGGATCATGACGTTGATGATGGCGCGCGAAGGGTCCAACCGGGCGTATCGCGAGATCGGCGTTCCCGACGGCCACCACGGGCTCACCCATCACCAGAACAACGCTGAGTGGGTTGCCAAGATCAAGCTGATCAACGCCTATCATGTGGAGCAGTTCGCCTACTTCCTCAAGAAGCTCGATTCGATCCCGGAGGGCGATGGAACACTGCTCGATCACTCGATGATCGTCTATGGATCGGGGCTTGCGGATGGAAACCGGCACACCCACCACGATCTTCCAGTACTGCTAGCCGGGCGCGCAAACGGCAAGGTCGCATCAGGCCGGCATCTGGTCTATGGCAAGGAGACGCCGATGACCAACCTGTTCCTGACGATGCTCGATGTGATGGGCGTGCGGACCGGGGAACTCGGCGACTCCTCTGGAGAGTTGAACCACCTCACGGTCTAGAGGTTTCGCCAGCGCTATCATTCTCTACAAGGAGAATTTGCAATGGTTGGGAAAATTTCCAGCGCGTTAGCGCTGTCTTTGCTTGCTTCCACGTCTGCGTTCGCGCAGGCAACCGGCTCTCTCACGGGTTCGGTGGTCGATCCCACCGGAGCGCCGGTAGGAAATGTCAACGTCGGGCTGTTCGTCCCAGGTGGCGCACAGGCGCTCATGTCGAGCAAGACGAACAGTTCCGGCTATTTCACGTTTCAGGCGGTGCGCCCCGAGACTTACGACGTTCAGTTCGAGACTCCCGGCTTCGCGAAAATCGTTGAGCGCCGGGTCAAGGTGGATGCACTCCGCGAAACGTCACTGGCAGTCAAACTTGAAGTGGCCAGCACCCAGCAAGTCATCGAGGTGCTAGCAGACCTGCAAGCGGTTCAGGTCACCAACAGTGAGCTGTCCACCACGATTACGAGGGGCCAGATCAGCGACCTTCCCGTCCTCGACCGGCAGGTGAGCAACCTGTTCACCACGCAGGCGGGCGTCAGCTCCGGCCGTGGTCCGACGGTAGTGAATGGCTTGAGGACGTCTGCCGCCAACGTCACCATGGATGGCGTGAACATCCAGGACAACTTCATCCGGACCAATTCGCTCGACTACATGCCGTTCCGGCCGACGATCGAACAGGTAGCCGACATGACGATTGCCGTGGGGAACGCCTCATCGGCGGTGGGTGGAGGCGCGGCTCAGATTGCGTTGAACACGCGATCCGGCAGCAATGAATACCACGGGTCGCTCTACTGGTACAACCGCAACAGCGCGGCGGCTGCGAACGACTGGTTCAACAACCGCGCGGGCGTTACCAAGCCGTTCCTGAACCTGAACCAGGTCGGCGGCGCGCTCGGCGGCAAGATCATCCGCGACAAGCTATTCTTCTTCGTCAACTATGAAGCCTACCGGTTGCGGCAGCAGCAATCGACTTTGAGAACCGTCCTCACCCCCAGCGCGCGGCAAGGGATCTTCAAATACCGCGACGCGGGCGGCGTCGAGCGGGAATCGAACCTTCTCAACACGCGGCAGATCCGTATCGATCCCACGATCGCGGGCTTCATCGATCAACTGCCCCAGCCCAATACTTCCGACGCGGGCGACGGTCTCAACACCAGCGGATTCCGCTTTAACGCGAGTGGCAACCAGAATCGCGACCAGTTGGTGACGCGGTGGGACTACTACATGACACCAGGACACAGCTTCACCGGCACTCTCAACTACGCCAAGGAGGTCTCGGACCGGCCCGACATAGGAAACTTCTACACGGTAGTTCCACCAGTGTTCAACGAAAATCCCAACAAGATGATCGCACTGGGCTGGCGCTGGACGGTCTCGCCGACGCTCACCAACGAGGTTCGTGGTGGTTTGTTCTTCGGGCCGGGAGTTTTTAACACGCGTAACGCGGCCCCAGCTTTCCTTGTCGACGGACTCATCTTCTCAACGCCGCAGAACCGGTTCCTGAAGCAGGGACGCGCGACTGACACCTACTCCCTGCAGGACAACGCCAACTGGGTGAAGGGCAAGCATGACTTCTCATTCGGCTTCACTTCGCAGTTCATCCGGGTGGAGCCGTTCAACGACGGCGGAATCCTGCCGGACTACACGGTCGGCATCAGTGCAGCCAACACCACCGGATTCACGGCGGCCAACTTCCCCGGCATCCGCGCCGTGGACGTCAACGTCGCCAACAATCTCTATGCCTCGCTCGGCGGCATTGTGTCGGGTGCGGTTCAGTCGTTCAATGTCCGGGACCGGACATCCGGGTTCGTGCCCAACTACTCCCAGATCCGGAATTTCAAATACGATACCTACGCGGGCTACTTCCAGGACCGGTGGAAAGCGTCGCGGAAGCTCACGCTCACGCTCGGCGTCCGGTACGAATACTGGACTCCGCTGGACGAGGCGAACGGCCTTTACCTCCTTCCGCAATCGAATGCCAACTTCATTGCATCGCTCTTGAATCCGGGTACGGTCCTGGACTTCGCAGGCGGCTCCACCGGCAGACGTTTCTACAACCCGGATAAGAACAACTTCGCCCCGAACTTCGGGTTCGCGTTCGACCCCACGGGTCGCGGAAAGACCGCGATTCGCGGCGGCTATAGCATTTCGTTCATCAACGACGAAGCGGTCACGGCGGTGCGCAACAATGTTGGAACAAACGCCGGACTGGCCGGCACTTCGCAACTAGTCCGGCTCACGCAGACTCTGGCCAATAAGCCCCCGGTTCCGACGCCGCAGTTCAAAGTCCCGCGCAGTCTGGCGGACAACTACGCCGCGGATCCGTTCGCCGCCGCCGGAATGCCCGATCCCACTTTGCGGTCGGCCTACGTCCAGCAGTGGAGCTTCGGTGTCCAGCACGACGTCAAGGGCAGCATCGTCGAACTCCGTTACGTGGGCAACCGTGGAACCAAGCTGCTAAGGGCGCTCGACTATAACCAGGTTGTCGTCCGGGAAAACGGGTTCATCGACGACGTGATTCGCGCCCAAAACAACGGCTACCGCTCGTTGACGGCGAACGGCCGCTTCGATCCGTCCTACAACCCCGCCATCGCTGGCAGCGTTCCTCTCCCCGTGTTCTCCCGGCTCGAAGCGGGCGGCTTGCTCAACAATGCCACGATTCAGAATCTGGTCCGGACTGGTGAAGTGGGTAGTCTCGGCGAGATCTACCAGACGAACGGCCTTAACGGCGCGATCAACTTCTTCCGGAACCCGAACATCCTGGGTGGCAACGGAATCGGCAATGGCGCGGACTCCACCTATCACGCGCTCCAGGCCGACTTCCGCCGGCGCACCCAGAAGGGCTTGGAGTTCCAGGTCAACTACACCTATTCCAAGGTCCTCAGCAACGGCGTTGGCGACGACCAAGCCCGGTTTGAGCCTTACCTGGACCTGGCAAGCCCCAGTCTGGAGCGCGCCCGTGCCCCGTTCGATCTGAATCATGCAATCAAGGCGAACGGGTTCTACGAATTGCCCTTCGGCAAGGGGAAGCGTGTTGAACTGCAAGGCATCGCCGACAAGATTCTGGGCGGATGGATAGTGAGCGGACTGATGAACTACACCTCCGGGACCCCGTTCTCGATCTTCTCGAATCGCGGCACCCTGAACCGGGGCGGCCGCGCCACCGGCCGTAACACCGCCATTGCGCTGGCCAACAAGGCGGACCTCGACGCCGCCGTCGGCCGGGTGTTCATGACCGGCAGCGGTCCGCGGTTCGTGAATCCTTCCGCAATCGGTGCTGACTTGCGTGGAACTGCTGGCGACGGGCTGCCCGCGTTCAACGGACAGCTCTTTTACAATCCCGGAGCCGGGGCTCTGGGGACGCTTCAGCGGCGTATGTTTTCCGGCCCCTGGAACTTCAACCTCGACACTGGTTTCATGAAGAATTTCACGATCAAGGAAGGTCACACGGTCCAGTTCCGGGCGGAAGCGTTCAATCTGTTCAACAATCCGTCATTCTGGGTCGGTAGCGAAACAACGGCAACCACCCGGTTCAATATCAACCAAACCACGTTCGGGCGGATCGTGAGTACCTTCAACGGCTCGCGTGAGTTCCAATTCAGTCTCTACTACCGCTTCTGATTTGGTACCATGACGCATTCATGCGTCCTCTGGTCCTCTACACTCTGGCCCTTGCCGCCGCTCCCGCGGCCGACAAGGGCCTTTTGGTTTCCGTGGTACTCAAATCCGGCGAAACTGTGGAAGGAACGGCCACGGCCAAGTCGATCACTTTCGACGGGAAGCCGGTCCTGCTGAAGGATGTCCTGTCGGTCCATACGGCAGATCCGGCCAGTCCGCATGAAGCCTCACGGATCCCAATGGATCTGGCCGCCGCCGCTGGAACCGACCGTGTCGCCCGGGATGCAGCGATCGCCGAGCTGGTGGAAATCGGACTTCCAGTGCTCACCCCGCTCCTTGAATCCTACAAAGACACCGCGCTCGCCGAGCCCAAGGACGCTGCCTACTACCGCATCTTCCAGCGGATCATCACCGGCACGGCGGATTCGCGCGACCGCCAGGCAGACCTGCTCCGCACCGCCAACGGAGGCGAACTCCGGGGCGAGTTAAGCGGCCCGGACCTGACCGTCGGGGGCAAACCGGTCGCCACCGCTGACATCCGGCGGCTTGCCGTCCGGCGCGCCACGATCGACCGTGTGCTCGATGTCCACGCCCTGCGGCACTCGAACCAGATCGAGTACCTCGACTCGGGGATCGGCCTCACCGCAGATTCCACATTCTCCTCCACCGCGCGCGGATTCGTCCGGCTGTCCTGGAAGGACGATAGCTGGACCTCTGACCCCGATGGCCTGAAAAAGCCCGGCGGCAACTACAAGTCGAACCTGTTCGAAGGCTACCCGTTCGGCGCGCTCACCGCCCGGATCGGAGTTCAGGGCCAGATCTGGGTCGTCGGATCGAAGGCCTCGAAATCCGGACTCGCACCGGGACGCTTGTACTTCGCCGTCCACGATAACCGCCACTGGCAGAACAATCTGGGATCCTACCGTGCGACGGTCCGGGTCACCAACGCGTACGACCTGGGGGCGCCCCAGTAACCTCACACCGGATGCGACAGGTCGCGGTGTGACACCGCAACCGTGTAGCCGGCGCGGGTGAGGCGCTTTTTCATCTCCTGCGCCATGTAGACGCTCCGGTGATGTCCCCCGGTGCAGCCGAACGAGATGGTCAGATAGCTCTTCCCTTCCCGAATGTAGTGTGGGAGCAGGTAGACCAGTAGATCAGAGATCCGGCCCACGAACTCCCCCGTCTGGGGGAACGACTGGATGTAGCGCGCGACGCTCGAGTTCTTGCCCGACAGGGGCTTGAATTCCGGAATGTAGTTTGGATTCGGAAGGAACCGGACGTCGAACACAAGGTCGCTATCGGCCGGAACCCCATGCCGGAATCCGAACGAGTTGATGTAGATCCGGATCCGCGGACTGCTCGACCCGCCTTTCTGGAATCCCGATTTGATCAGGTCCCGCAGCTCATGGACATTGAACTTCGATGTGTCGATCGTCTGGTCAGCGATACTGCGGATCGGTTCCAGGCGCTTGCGCTCTTCAGCGATGTTCTCGGCTACCGTCTGTTCTCCGCCCAACGGATGCGGACGCCGCGTCTCGCTGAAGCGCCGCGCGAGGGTGGCGTCGTCGGCTTCGAGAAAGATCAGCTTGGTCGGGACCTTGCGCCGGATCCCGGTGTACATCGCGGGAAACTTGCGGAGCGCGCCGCCCTCGCGGACATCCACCACGAGCGCGGCGCGCTGAATATTCGGCGAGTCCTTGGTCAGCTCGGCGAACTTCGGAATCAGCTCAAGGGGCAGGTTGTCGACGGCATAGTAGCCCATGTCTTCCAATGCCTTCAGCACCGTGCCCTTTCCGGATCCGGACAGCCCGGTGATGATCACCAACTCCGGAGGCAGGTTCCCCGCGCGCTTGGTTGCCGCCACGCTAACTCGCTTCGATCAGGTCGAGATGGCCGTCAGGCCGGCGGACCAAAACCGAGAACCGGTTCGACTCGGCGTCACGGAAGGCCAGGTACGGACGGTTGCCGTCCAGCTCCACCGCTGCCTCGTCCACGGTCATCGGTTTGCGGGCCACCCGGCCGCGGAAGATGCGCGTGGCGGGAGGCTCCTCGGCGGGAGGAAGCTCGAGGGCCACCGGGACCGCCGTGCCCTTCTTCGCCTGGCGGCGGGGCTCACGGCGCTTGGCCTGCAGCTTCAGGATTTGCTTTTCCAGCTTATCGAGCGCGCCGGTCAAAGCCGCCAGGCTTTCGTTCGCGTCGTGCGCGCCGCACAGAGGATGGTCGTAATAGTTGACCGTGATCTCCGCGCGGCGGCTGTGCCGCTCGGAGACGAGAATGACGTGTGCCTCCTTTTCCGACTTCCTATCCAGAAGCTTGCTCAGCTTCGTGAACCGGGCGTCCAGCTTCTTTTGATCGGCTGGCGCCAGGGGTTCGAGTTTGCCCGTATAGTGGACTCTCATGTGGACCTCCCCGGAAGGAACTATGCCCGGACCCGGCGCTGGTGCGTCGAAGGGATTTTCATGTCCTCCCGGTATTTGGCAACCGTGCGCCTGGTGACGTCGATGCCGCCGGCACGCAGGAGCGCGGTCATCTGATCATCGGTGAGCGGATGCCGTGGATCCTCCTCATCGATCATTTTCTTTACTTTCCGTTTGAGCAGCAGCAGGGGCGTCGTGCTGCCGGCCGAGCCTTGCACGGCCTCCGAGAAAAAGAAGCGCAGCTCGAACACCCCCTGCGGAGTGTGCGCGTACTTGTTGGCCACCGCGCGCGACACCGTCGAGGCGTGCACGCCAATCTCCTCGGCGAGATCCTTGATCATCATCGGCCGGAGAAAGTCGAGGCCATGGTCGAGCAAATCCCGCTGCCGGTCCACGATGCATTGGCAGACCTGGAGGATGGTGCGCTTCCGCTGCTCGATGTTCTTCATCAGCAACAGCGCCGACTGGAACCGCTCCTTGACGTAGTTGCGGACCTCCTTGCTGTCCTCCTGCTCTTTGTCCAGCATACGGCGGTACTGGCCATTGAGCCGGAGCTGCGGGATATCGTCATCGTTCAGCGTGATGATGTACTCGCCCGCCTCCTTGGTGATGTACACGTCGGGCTCGACCTGCCGCGCCCCACCGCCGGAATAGCGCAGGCCAGGCCGCGGATCCAGCCGTTGAATCACCGACAACGCAATCTGGATGTGTTCCATCGGCCGGCTGAGAACCCGTGCCAGCTCCTTGAACTGCTTCGTCTCGAGCAGCTTCAGGTGCGAGTGGATGATGTCCCAGGCCATACCGCCGCGCGCGCCGCGGCTCTCCAACTGGATTAAGAGGCACTCCTGCAGGCTGCGCGCCCCCACTCCGGGCGGGTCCAACGTGTGGACCACCTTGAGCGCCGCTTCGACGTCGGCCACCGGCATCCCGTTCGCCGCTGCGATGTCCTCGACCGGCTCGGTCAGGTACCCGTTCTCGTCCAGGTTTCCGACAACCGCGTCAGCGGCGTCACGGACGGCTTCCGGCATCAGGACCAGCGCCAGTTGCTGGTCCAGGTAGTCGCTCAGCGTGACCGGCGCCGACAGGAAGGTCTCAAACGACGGCTTTTCCGGATTCTCCTGCGCGGGCGTCTTGTAGCCAGGATCCAGGTAGTCGTCGAAGTAGCTGCCAAAGTCGATCTGGTCGAATGGATCCGCCGCGGCTTGGGCCGCCTCGCCGCCGTCCGCCTCAGCCGCGGCCGACCGGGTGATTTCGAGGAGTCCCGCATCCGAAGGGGCCGGATTCGGCTCCGCTTCGAGAGCAGCCTGGACTTCAGCGGGCGTCAGGTCTTCAATGCCGTCCAGTGATTCCTCCAGGACGGGGTTCTCTGAGATCTCCTGTGTGATCAAGTCCTTCAGTTCCAGCTTGTTCAACTGGAGGACCGTCACGAGCTGGACCAGGCCCGGCGTGAGGATCTGCTTCTGGGCAACCTTAAGCTGCAGCCGTTGTGCCAGCAAACTCATCTAGATTCATTATAAAGCCCTTAACGCGGCGCGGCCTCGGCGTTTCGCCGTATAATGCACGCCATGAAGCTGCTATTCGCATCCCTCCTGATTGCCGGGCTCGCCTGGCCGCAACCGTTCCGCTGGACCCGCGACCAGATGATTCACTTTACTCCGGACAACCCGTTCGAGCGGTTCGCCGACGGCCGTCCCAAGGTTCCGGACTCGCTTCTCGAAGAGGTAAAGAAGCTGTCGGTGGAGGAGGCCTGGGGCCTGCTCCGGTCCAAGGGCTACCACTTCCAATACGCTGGGCCTGGGTTCAAAGTGCTGCACCAGGGGAAGAAGCTGGTCGGGCGCGCGGTTACGGCACAGTACATTCCGCTGCGGCCGGATCTCAACAAGGTGATGGACACCGACGCCAAAGCCGCGGGAATGCCCGCCAGCACGAATCAGAAGGTGATCGACCTGCTGACGTTGAACGACGTGCCGGTGATCGACCTGATGGGTCCGGGCGAGGGCCACAACTTCGGCGGCGACAACCTCCACGCGGCGATCTACGGTGCGACGCGGACCGGGGCGGTGGTCGACGGGACAGTGCGCGACATTGAGGGTCTGTTCGAGCTGCCCACCCAGGTCTTCTACCGCGACGGGCATCCGGCGGCAGTGGCCGGAGTCTCGGTGCTGGGGATCAACATCCCGGTCCGGATCGGTGAGGCGCTGGTGATGCCGGGCGACATCGTCCTGGGCGACCGGACCGGGTTGATCTTCATCCCCCCGCAGTTCGTCAAGGAGATCTGCGACAAGGCGGTGCTCACGCATATCCATGATGAGTGGACGAAAGCCAAGTTCCTGACCGGAAAGTACAAGGCGAGCGAGTTGTATGGCGGAGGTCCGATGGCGCCGGAGATGAAGCGGGAATATGATGAGTACGTGAAGAAGAGGCTTGCGGAGATGGGCCGGAAGTGAGTCACAACAGAGAGGCTTCGATATGAGGCGCACACTTTTCATTTTTTCGGCGGCAGCGATGACGTGGGCCCAGACGCCCACGGCCCTCATCACCGGCCGCGTCACCGATCCCAGCGAAGCCATCGTGCCATCGGCCGACGTCGCGGTCACCGGGGTCGACACCGGCTTGCAGCGGCGGACACAGTCCAATGAAGCCGGCTACTACACGATCTCCCTTTTGCCGCCGGGAAACTACCGCGTCTCGGTCCGCAAGGACGGATTCCGCCCCGTCACCCGCACCGGAGTGACGCTGGTGGTGGACCAGTCGGCGCGGTTGGACTTCGTTCTCGAAGTGGGCTCCGTGACCGAGACGGTCGAGGTGAGCGGCGCGGCGCCCACGGTGGAGAGCACCAGTGCCGCGCTCGGAACCGTTGTCGCCTCGAAGCAGATTCTCGACATGCCCCTGAACTCGCGCAATCCGCTGCGGCTGGTCTACCTGGTGCCGGGCTTTGCCCCGAGCACGACCTTCTCGGATCAGTTCAACCGCGCCTCCAGCTTCCGGATCAACGGCGGCCGGGCCAACATGAACGACCTGTTCCTGGACGGAGTCAGCAACTCCCCGCCAGCCAGCAACGGATTCCTGAGCTACGCGGCATTCCCGTCGCCGGACGCGCTGCAGGAGTTCAAGGTCCAGACGAACAGCTACTCCGCCGAATACGGCCGCACGAACGGCGGGGTGCTGAACATGGTCCTGCGGTCGGGGACCAACCAGTTCCGCGGCGTCTTTTACGAGTTCCTTCGGAACAGCAGGATGGACGCCAACAACTTCTTCGCGAACCGTGCGGGCGCCCGGCTGCCAAGCTTCAAGCGAAATCAGTTCGGCGTGGCGGGCGGCGGCCCGATCGTGCGCGACAAAGCCTTCTTCTTCGCCAACTACGAAGGACTCAGACAACGCCAGGCCACAACGCTGATCGCGACGTTTCCCACCGCGCTTGAGAAGCAGGGCGACTTCTCGCAATCCGCCAAGCGGGTGGGAGCCAACTGCGCGCCGGCGTTGATCTTTGATCCGGTGTCCACCCGCGCCAACCCCGCGGGCGGATTCATTCGCGACGCCTTCCCCGGTAATCGCATTCCAGCGGCGCGATTCGATCCGGTGGGCGTCAGGACCGCCGGGTTCTTCCCGGCGCCGAACCAGCCGGGCGAGGCGTGCACGGGAATCAACAACTATTTCGTCAACGCGTCGGACCCGTTCGACGTGAATCAGCTCGATACCAAGCTCGACTGGAATGCGAGCGAGCGCAACCGGTTGTTCGGCGGCGTGAGCTACCGCCGCAGCTTGCGTACGGAGCCCAACCTGTACCGGAACATCGCCTACACCAGTTTCCAAACGTCCGGGTTTGAGATTCCGAGCTGGAACCTCCGCGCCGACTACACACGCGTGCAGGCGCCCACGCTGGTACTGAATGTTCGCGCCGGCTTCAGCACCGTCACGCAGGATTCGCCCCCGCCCGTGCCGCAGGATTTCAGCTACACCTCGCTGGGATTGCCGGGATCGCTGGAGGCCCAGACCATCCGGCCGATCGGCTTCCCCGTTTTCAACGTCGCCGGATACAACTCGCTGGGGCAGGTGTTCTCCTCGCCGCTTGAAACCTTTCAAACCTACTCGCTCGCCGCCAGCGCCACCTGGACCCGCGGCCGGCACACGGTCAAATTCGGGCTGGATGAGCGCCTGAATCAAGTGGGCTCGAACCTCAAGCAGAACACCAACGGCAGCTATACGTTCAATCGCGCCATGACACAGGGCCCCAACCCCAATGTCGCGGCCGCCAACCTGGGCGACGGCCTGGCAAGTCTGCTGTTGGGCGCGGGAGCGAGCGGGTTCGTGCAGATCCTGCCAAGCGTGTTCACGTCAAACCTGTACACGGCCCTCTACGTTCAAGACGACTTCAAGATTACCTCCAAACTCACGCTCAACCTCGGCCTCCGCTATGACGCCGAGAACGGCAAGCGGGACCGGTTCAAGCAGCTCACCTGGTTCGACTTCGATGCCGTCTCCCCGATCGCCTCGCGCGTCAATCTGCCGAACCTGCGCGGCGGCGTCCGCTTCCAGGGAATCGACGCCGGCCGGCAGTATCCGACAGACTGGAACAATCTCGGACCGCGCGTGGGTCTTGCCTACGGTCTGAATCCCAAGACCGTCATCCGCGCCGGATACGGGTTTTTCTACCCGCCCTACGTCGGCATGGCTGGCAATGCAAGATCCTCGGAGGGCTTCTCGACGCAGACGCCGTGGGTGGCTTCGATCGACGGACTGCGGCCCGAAAACTACCTGCGCAATCCCTTTCCAACGGGGCTGTCGCTCCCCACCGGAAGCCGCAACGGGTTGGCGACCAACATCGGCCAGAACCACCCTGACTCGATCGATCGCGGAGCGATCCGCGCCTCCTACGTTCAGCAGTGGAATCTGAATGTCCAGCGGGAGTTGCCGGGGCGGGTCACGGCCGAGATCGCCTATGTCGGCAATCAGGGCACCAAGCTCACCGACAGCGGATGGGAGATGAACCAGTTGCGGCCGGAGGTGCTCAGCCTCGGCACAGCGCTTCAGCAGCGCGTTCCGAACCCGTTCTTTGGCGTGATCACCAGCGGCCCCCTGGCCACGGCGGAGGTGACCCGCGGGCAACTGCTGCGGCACTTTCCGCATTATCTGACGCTCACCAACTTCCGGCCCACGTCGTCAAGCTCCAACTATCACGCCCTGCAGTTGCGAGTGCAGAAGGACTTCTCCAGCGGGTCAAGCTTCCTGCTCTCCTACACCAACGGCAAGCTGATTGACGACAGCGTGGGAGTCGGAGCGGGCGGGCAGGAGGGCGTCCACCAGGACGCGTTCAACCGCCGTGCGGACCGCTCCATCTCGCCTCAGGACATCTCGCAGCGCATGGTGTTCAGCTACGTGTACGAACTGCCCTTCGGCAGCAAGCGGAGGTTCGGCGGGAGCTGGAACAAGGCGGCGGACGCCGTGCTGGGTGGCTGGCAGATCAACGGAATTGCGACCATCGGCACGGGCCTGCCGCTCCTGATCACCGCAGCCAACAACAGCGGTGCGTTCAATGCGGTGCAGCGCGCCAATGTTTCGGGTCCGGCGGGACTGCCCACGGACCGGCCCACCGCCGCCCGGATCGGAGAGTGGTTCAACACGCGTGCGTTTTCGCAACCGGCGCCGTTCACCTTCGGCAACGTATCCCGGACTCTTCCGGATGTGAGAGGCCCCGGTGAGCGGAACCTCGATTTCTCGTTGTTCAAGGCCTACCGGTTCGGGGAGCAGCGCCGGGTCGAGTTCCGCGCCGAGTTCTTCAACCTCACCAACACACCAAACTTCGGACTGCCTGGCACGATCTTGGGCACCGGAAACTTCGGAGTCATTGGCGGGCAGGCGAACACGCCCCGCCAGGTTCAGTTCGGGTTGAAACTCTACCTATAGATGCGAAATGGCGCAGGTCACCCGTGTCCCCTTGGATTTGCCAAACACGCCGGGGCCGTCGCGGGGCCGGGTGGGGCAGCAAACAGGCTATCCCGGCGGCGATCCCGAGCGTCCCAACCGGGATCTTTACGCAACGCATTGGGTGGACGGGCGCTGGGGCGAAATCACGCACTTCGTCTCCGGACCGGGCGGCGGCTATGGCTGGTGTGGCAGGGCTTTCGCGACGGCCGGTCCGATGACTTCCTGCGACAGTGCGGCAACGGCGCGTGGTCGGCGGTGCAGCAGGTGACCAGCGATAGCGGTAATGACTGGGCGCGCCATCACCGACCACAGCGCTGGCGGCGACTCGGTGGCTTCGCTGTTCGGATAGGAGCGCACGCCGCACTGGCCAAAAGGGGCACAAGAACATTGTTCACGTGACGCGCAACATTCCCATCGTCAACTGTTCACGCGCCCCGATACGCCCGAGCACTGGTCCACCTGCGCGTGCGTGGCACGGCTCCGATTTCGAAACTCGGCAACCTGGCGTGCAGTTCGCCGGTCTGGCTGAATCTGCCGTAGCAAGGATGTTCTATTGCACGGGGCCGGTAAGCCGCACCCGGCTCCGCGCGAGAGACGCAACGCAACGGTCGACCGCGGTCCTGATCGCATCGCGTTCGGCCACCGCCCGGCCCTGCTTGTTCCTCGCCCGAGCCTCGCTCACCGTGCTCCAGACCAGCGAATCATCTTCAACCTTGACAATGCGCATCTCGACACGCACCTCCTGAGCGCCACGCTTTCGCCTGATCGCGGAGAGCATGTCTTCGGGCTCATCAATGACCGTGAGGTCCGAATAGACGCGTTTGGCGCAGCCGGAGGCAACGACAGCGACTCCGTGTAGCGTCAATCGTTCGGCCACCTTGGCGTCGTCGCGGGTGCGGGATTCACCGTTGGGGAAATATTGTTTCAGGGGCGTGACGCAGAACGTGGAATCAGCGGACAGTTCCGCCCCCAGTGTGAGCATCAGGTAAACATGTGCAGGTCTCATGGGTTTTCCTCCTCACTAAGGTAAGCGGAATCCCTGAGAAAAACGTCCAAAGATTTTCGATTTTGCGGGCAATCGATATCAGAACGATATCAGATAGAGACCAACTAGAACGTAATCCGCATCTGGACCTGTAGCCACCGGTTGGTGGCCGCCGTCTGGCTCGTGATCCTGCCGAAATTGGTCGAGAACGGATCCGTGCTCGGGCTGTTCATCTGCGAGCGGTTCTGGATGTTCAGCGCGTCGATCCGGAGCTGGGCGTTCCAGCGCTCGGTAACCTTGAAATTCTTCGACGCGTTCACGTTCCATTGGTTGGTCATGTCGCGCCGGATGCCATCCAGGCGCGTCGGGAAAACGCGCTTATGCGGACCCGTGGGTCCGCGCGCGGCCACCCGTTCGAAATCGGCGGTGTTGAACCAGGTGTCCCAGGTCCGCGTGACGTTGCTCACATTGGCGATGTCGCCGTAGAAGAACAGGTTGCCCCAGTCGAGCAAGGGACCCGGCTGCCATTCGTAGGTCGCGGCGAACTGCCAGCCAGCAGCCAGATACTCGACCGGCTTGCTGGGACCGGTGAGGAACCGCTTCCCCTTCCCGAACGGGAGCTCGTAGATCGCCGTGCCGACCAGTCTGTGTGGACGCCCGTCGTTCGAGGCGCGCTCCGTGCGGACCGTGTCGAACTCGTTGGCCAGGAAATCCGCCTCGCGCAGCCTCGTGCCCGTGTAGCCGATGTTCATGTTCCAACCACCGCCGAAACGCTTGTCGAAGGAGATTTCGAGCGATTGGCTCTTGGTGTAGGAGCTGAACTCGGTGTTGTTTGTCAGTCCGTTCATGTGCGGGAAGGGACGCAGAAGCTGGGACTTGCGGACGATCCGGCTGGTGAAGAACCCCTGAGTGTTCATGTCGGCCCAGACCTCCGGTGTGAACTGGGAGCGGTCGAAATAGCCGATCCAGAAGGGATTGTCGACATTCGCGTTGATGTTGTTCGCGTTGACCTCGTTGCGAACCTTGCCATCGGCGAAGAAGCGCTCCGGCAGCGGACTCATTGTGCGGCCGAGCGAAATCCGGTCCGAGTAGCTGCCTGCGTAGGCGACGTCGAGCACCATCCGCGTGCCCAACTGGCGCTGGAATCCAGCGCGCCAGCGTTGTTGCCGCGCGTGCGGCTGGTTGAAAGCCGTGAATCCGAAACCGCGTCCCGGACGCGCCATGCTGCCGAGCGAGTTGCGGGTCGGTACGTCGAACCGGGTGCCGTCGTCACGGACCGGGAAGGGATCCGCCAGCGGACTGCGCCCATTGGCCGGGTTCGCATTGGCTGGGAAATTCCAGTTCTGCCCGAAGTCGTTGGTGATGATCGGATTGGTGGAGCGCGAATAGCCGAACTGGTCAGGGCCGAAGTTGAGCACGTTGATCGTATCGAAGAAAATGCCGTATCCGACGCGGACGACGGTTTTCGAGTCCAGTTGGTAGGCGGCGCCGATCCGGGGCAGCCACATCAGCTCGTTCTTGTAGAGCTGGCGGGGCGTGCTGCCGAGCCCGGCGTAAAGGTTGCTGCCGTCGAGCACCAGTTGATTCGCGGGCAGCTCCGGGATGGGGCGAGCGGCGTAGGCGGCCTTGGCCGCGGCTGAGAACGGCAACTGGATGCTGGGGTCGAAGCCGGCGATCATTCGGTTGTAGCGTTCGGTTGCGGCGAGCTCGTATTCGACGCGGAGTCCCAGGTTCAGGGTCAACTTGGGTGTCAGGCGCCAACTGTCCTGAACGTACATTCCGTGGTAGGGATTATAGATCGCGTAGTTGTCGTTGGTGGCGATGCTGATTCCGTTGGGGATTCCAAGGATGAACGCAGCCCAGCCGTGGCCGAGGTTGGAGGAGGGGAAGCGGCCGTCGTCGTCGCGGCGGGTGAAGGTGTTCGCGAAGGTGAAGTTGCCGCTGGTGTTGCCGCCTCCGCCTCCGGTGCGGAACATGGCGCGGTTGTCGTATGCGGCGCGGATGGTGTGTTTTCCGCGGATGTGGGTCAGCTCAGCCTTGGACGTCATGGTCCGGGTGCGGGTGGGAATCGAGTAGCCGCCGGGGCTGATCTGCGTATAGCCGTTCACGTTCATCAACGGCAGCAGGTGCTGGTCGCCGGCCTTCTGATCCAGATAGGCGGGCAGGCCCAGGTCGGTGGGTTTGAAATTCCAAGCCGTGGTCTGGATGCTGCCTTCCCGGAACTGGCTCATGGCGGCGTTGAAGTTCCAGAAGGTGGTCGAGGACTGCGTGAAAATCACGTCGACGTTGCCCGCCTTGTTGTTGCGGTTGAGGCCGTTGGAGTTGAGGCCGCGGGCGGTCTCATAGGTCCAGTCGCCACGATCCTCGGGGCCGAAATCGTTGAACGACCAGCGTCCGAAGGTCCGCCAACGGTCATTGATCTGGTAGTCGACCCGGTTGGACCATGCCTTGTAGGACCAGTTGTAGGGGGTCTTCGACGCCAGGTAGTTGTTGACCGGATCCTGGCCGGGCGGCACGGCGTTGTTCGCCAGCGGATACAGCTTCGAGACCGCTTCGTAGCTCGGATTGGCGAAGCGTGACCTGGGCATCACGTTGCCGGGGAATGGAGTGCGCACGAAGTTGGCGGGACGGTCGGGATCGCGCCGCACGGTGATTGGGTCATGGATCAGGTATCGCTGTCCATTGGGCAGATTGAGCATGTCACTGAAATCGCCGTTGCGCGCATTGGCGGTGGGCACGGTGCGGTTGAAGGCGGTAGCGTCTTCCACCTTCACGTCCTTGAATCCGTTGTAGGTGAGGAACCAGAACAGTTTGTTACGCCCGTTATAGAGCTTCGGAATGACCAGCGGACCGCCACCCGACACACCCCAGTTGTTGGATCGTCCGGTGGGCTGCTTGTCGGTGGCGCGAAGCTGATTGGCGAGAGCGGTGTTGCCCTGCGCCTCGGCCCGGGCGATGTTGGAGTAGTACTGCTGCTTGACGAAGAACGGGGATCCCTGCCAACGCTGCTGCCAGTGCTGCCAGGTCATCGTGCCGTGGAATTCGTTGGTCCCGGACTTCGAAATCATGGTGATCGCGGCGCCGGAAGTCTGTCCGATCGAGGCGTCGAAGTTGGTGGTCTCCACCTTGAACTCGGCGATGGCGTCGGTGTAGGGCAGGTAGCCGGTGCGGCGGCCGGGTCCTTGGTTGGGAGAACCGTCGAGGGTCCAGGAGTTGCCGCCGATGTTGCCGTTGACGTTGTAGTCGGACCCTCCGGCGTTGGAGTGGAGCGCGAGGTAGTTATTCACGCCGCCGGTCTGGATGCCAGGCGTCAGCTTGACCAGGAGCATCGCCGAGTTGCCCATGATGGGCAGCTCCATTACCGTCTTGTTGTCGATCACGCGGCCGGAGCTGACGGCGTTGGTTTCGAGCAGAGGCGCCTCGGCGGTGACTGAGACGGTCTCGGCGACAGCGCCCAGCTCCATATTCAACGCGACTTCCAACCGCGATGAAACCGGAAGCGTGATGCCCTTCCGGAGCAGCTTCTTGAATCCGGCCGCTTCGGCTCCGATCTCGTAGTTGCCGGGGAGCAACAGGTTCGCCTCGTAATAGCCGGTTGCGTTGGTGGTGAAGTTGAGCGCGACACCGGTGTCGACGTTGCGCACCGTGACCTGAGCAGCAACCACCGAGGCGCCTTGTGGATCGAGGACGCGACCGAAAAGAATCGAACGGGTTTCCTGGCTGTACGCAAGACAGACCGGAACGAACAGAAGCAGAAGTCTTGAGATTTTCACGGTGACCTCACGAGCGATCTCCTGATCCTAGCAAAGCGTAGCGTCTGGTAAACTCGGCGTTATGCAACGCTTCAAACTTGCGGTCGCCGTAGTCTCGCTCGCAGGCTCTGCAATTTTCGCCCAGGGCACGACGTCCCGGGTGGTGGGAGTGGTGACGGATTCAAGCAGCGCCGCCATGGCCGGCGTCAAGGTCAGGCTCACCAACGAAGGCACAGGCGTGTCCTTCGAGACAGCAACCGCCGAGAGCGGGAACTACCAGTTCGAGGCCGTGCAGATCGGCCTGTACACGATTGAGGTGGAAGCGTCCGGCTTCAAGAAATTCGCCTCCCGCAACAATCAGCTTACGGTGGGCGCGCCGATGACGGTGAACGTGGTGCTTGAGGTGGGCGCCGTGGTGGAAGCAGTGGAGGTGGTGTCCACGGCCGAACTCGTCCAAACCAGCCAGAGCGGCAACCTTGGTCCACTTGTGAACGAGCGGACGATGAAGGAGATGCCAATCATCGCTACCCGGCGGCGGGATCCCACGTCGATCCTCACCTATACACCGGGCATGAACACGGGTTCGAACACAGGGGCGGGCGGCCACATGAACGGCGCGCGAGACCGGGCGTGGAATTTCACGCTCGACGGCATCGACATGAATGAGACCTCGGCCGGCGGAGCCGTGGGCAACAACCCGATCCGCGTGAATCCGGATTCGGTGGCCGAGATGAAGATCATCACCTCCAACGCTTCAGCCGAGTACGGACGCAACAGCGGCGCGCAAGTGGCTCTGGTCACGCGCTCCGGTGGCAACAAGATCAGCGGCAACCTCTTTTGGTTCTACCGGACGCCGCGGCTGAACGCCAATTCCTGGCAGAACAACTTCAACCGGATCGGCAAGGAACAGTTCGTGCAGAACATCTACGGCGGCTCGATCGGCGGTCCGATCCGCAAGAACCGCACGTTCTATTTCGCCAACTGGCAGGAGCTTCGCGCGATCCGCAATGTAACGCAGCAAGCGACGGTGCTCACGGCGAGCGCGCGCCAGGGTGTGTTCCGCTACGCCACCGGCGCCCGCACGTTTCCCGCTGGTGTTCCAGGGGCGAGCGTCGATGCCACCGGCAACCCGATCGTTCCGATCGCGAGCTACAACATGTTCACCAGCGATCCGGCCCGTCTGGGCCAGGATCCGACAGTCAAGGCACTGGTCGACCAGACACCACTCCCCAACCGGTTCGACGCCGGCGACGGGCTGAACAGCGCCGGATTCGTGTTCCGTCCCACGGAAACCGAAAAGCAGCGCGACCTCACGTTCAAGGTCGACCACGTGATCAACAGCCGGAACACAGCCTACGCGCGGATCTACGGTGGCGCGCAAGATACCTTGTGCGACGGCGGCAACGGGGGACTGCCGCGCGTCCCCGGCGCGCCGTGCCTGGTCGATACCCGGCGCAAGCCGCTGAACCTGGCGTTCAACTGGCGCACCAATCCGGCGGCCACGGTGACCAATGAGCTGGTGGTGGGCTACAGCCGGTACGCATTCGAGTTCCCGAACCCGGTGCAGGATCTCGCCAAGCCGTCGTTCATTTCCACCTTCACCATCCCGATTGCCCACACGTTAAACAACCAGCGGGAGTTGCAGACCCGCCAGATCGTGGACAACTTTTCGTGGTTCAAGGGGGTCCACGCATTCAAGTTTGGAGTCAATTTCCGGTTCGTCCGGCACCTGGACACCCGTGGCAGTGTTGGCGGGCTGAATTCCGCCCTGGAGGTCAATTTCGACCGCACGCTCAACACAGTGGATCCCGCCGCGTTCGGCCTGCCCGCCGCCATCAACCAGGCCTTCGACCGGCCGTCGCTCGAGACGATGATCAACTTCCTGCTCGGCCGCGTGGGCCGGGTGCAGCAGGGATTTGTCGCCCAGGGCGACCAGTTCGTCCGCGGCACCTTCGACTTCGACTCGCGGTTCAACGAGTACGACTTCTATTTCCAGGACACCTGGAAGGCGCGTAAGAACCTGACGATTGACTACGGTCTGCGGCTGGACATGCGCTTGACGCCAACTTCGGGCGGCGCCACGCCGCTGCTTGCGCCCAACTTTGTACCCGTGGCGGGCGCGGCGCCGTCGAACACGCTCGCTTGGCGCGAAGGCAAACTCTGGAACAGCGATCGCAACAACTGGGGTCCGAGCCTGGGCCTGGCCTGGGATCCGTTTGGCACAGGCAAGACGAGTATCCGCGCCAACTACCGGCTCGCCTACGACCGCGTGTCGACGTTCCTGATTTCAAGCTTCGTGCTGCCCAACATGCCCGGGTCGACGCTCGGCGTCACCGATCTCGCATTCGGCGCGGGAGGCGGCCGGTTGCGGAATCTGCCGCAGCTCAACCCCACCCGCAAGCCATCCGAGCTGAGGCAGCCGATTCCGTTCAGCGGCAACTCGAACACGGTTGTTGATCCTTCGCTCGAAACGCCGCAGACGCACATGTGGAGCTTCGGGATCCAGCGCGAAGTCATGCGCGGAACCGTGGTCGAGATCAACTACATCGGACGCCGTGCCCACAACCTGCTGGGCGGCTACAACGCGAATCAGGCCGAGATCCGCGCGAACGGATTCATCGACGCGTTCCGGACGGTGGCGGCAGGCGGGCAGAGTCCTCTGTTTGACCGGATCTTCTCGGCGGATTCCCGCCGCCAGGCGAACGAGACCGGCGCGGCCACCGCCCGGCGCCTGTACGCGGCGAATTTCCCGCTCGGAAGTGTCGGCGGACTCGCGGCGACTCTGGCCGGCCAGCCGCAGTCCGGCACGTCCCTATCGAACGCCTCGGGGCTCGGTCCGTTCTTCTTCATGCCTTATCCGCAGTTTACCGGCGGAATGTTCGTAGTGGACTCGAACGACTTTTCGACATTCCATTCGCTGCAGATGAACTTCTCCAAGCGCTTCGCCCGTGGCGCGAACTTCAATCTGAACTACGTGCTGGCGAAGTCGCTCGACACGCGCAGCTTCGATCCGGTGTTCACGCTGGCATCGGCCGGCGGGGTGCAGTCGGCGAGCAGCACGCCGTCTGATATCCTCAACCGCCGTTTGAACTACGCGCCGAGCGATTTCGACCGCAAGCATTCGCTGTTCTCGAACTTCATCTGGGAGCTTCCGTTCGGCGCCGGACAGCGGATCGGCGGTTCATCGGGAAAATGGCTGAACCGCCTGATCGGCGGATGGCAGGTGGGCGGACTTTTCCGGTGGGTCAGCGGCCGTCCATTCAGCGTGTACAGCGGCACGACGACGTTCAACAGCGTCGTGAATGCTTTCGGCAACTGCAATGGATGCGACCGTCTAATGGGCCAGGCGCGCGAAGAGAATGGATTCAAGTGGTTCTTTGATCCGGCCGAACGCGCCAAGTTCAGCGCCACTCAAGTGGGCGAGTTCGGCAACACGGGCCGCAATTTCTTCCGCGCTCCACACCTCATCAATCTCGACGCGAGCTTCGCGAAGAAGACGTCCATCACCGAAACGGCCTACTTCGAGTTGCGGTTCGACTTCGGAAATCTGACCAACACACCGTCGTTTAACGGACCCACCGCGATCTTTACGAACGCGCTGTTCGGGAGGATTGGCGCCGACTTGGCCAGCGCTCCGCGGCAGATCATGCTCGGAGCGAAGTTCAATTTTTAGTACAGCATTCTTGGAATCATTGTTCCGGCCGGCTTCGATATGATAGATCCTCAATGAAGCGGATCAGCGCCCTCCTCGTTTCCACAGCCCTTGCCCAGGAGTGGCCTTACTACGGCGGCGACCCGGGCGGAATGAAGCACTCGCCGCTACGGCAGATCACGCCCGCAAACGTCTCGAAGCTCCGAGTAGCCTGGGAGTTCAAGACCGGCGACGTCAGCGACGGTAAGACCCTGCCGGTGCGCAGCTCCTTCGAGGGCACGCCGCTCGTGATCGACGGCGTCATGTACTTGACCACGCCGTTCAACCGCCTCATCGCGCTCGATCCCGAAACCGGCAAGCAGCTCTGGGCGTTCGATCCCAAGCTTGACCGTGAGCGCCCGTTCAATCTCTACATCAACCGCGGCGCGGCCTACTGGACTAACGGGAAGCTCAAGAGGATTCTCTACGGCACTCTGGACGGACGTCTGCTCTCGATCGACGCCGCCACCGGCGAGCCCGACCCCGGTTTTGGCGTCAAAGGGTTCGTCGACCTGCGCAAAGGGGTAGCCGACAAATTCCCGGGCCGTGGCTATGGAATGACGTCGCCGCCCGCGATATACAAGAACCTGGTGATCTGCGGCGCTCTCGCCCATGACGGCGAGCCGCAGGGACCGGCCGGCGATGTCCGCGCGTTTGATGTGGCCACCGGGAAACTCGTCTGGCAGTTTCATACGGTTCCGCACGCGGGAGAATTCGGCAACGACACCTGGGAAGGCGATTCGTGGAAAGAACGTGGCGGCGCCAATGCCTGGTCGATTCTGAGCGTCGACCAGCAGCGCGGACTCGTGTTCCTTCCACTGACCTCGCCCGCCACGGACCTCTATGGTGGCGATCGCAAAGGAGCCAACCTGTTCGGCGACTCTCTGGTCGCCCTGGATGCCGCCACCGGCCGGCGGAAGTGGCACTTCCAGACGGTCCATCACAACATCTGGGACTACGATCTTCCCGCCCAGCCGAACCTCATCACCGTGACACGCGCCAGACGGCCCGTGCCGGCGGTCTCGCAGGTCACCAAGACTGGATTCGTCTTTGTGTTCGACCGCGTCACCGGAAAGCCCTTGTTCAACATTGAGGAGCGGAAGGTCCCGCCCAGCGAGATCCCAGGGGAGCAGGCATGGCCCACGCAGCCGTTCCCGGTGAAGCCTCCGCCAGTCACCCGGCAGAGCATGCACCCCGGCGAGCTGAACAATGCCGTCCCCGAGACACGTGCGTTTTGCGAAAAGCTCATTGAAGGCGCGGTTTTCGGCGGCCTCTATACTCCGATCGGACTCAAACCGACCGTCTTGTTTCCCTCAACCAACGGCGGACCAAACTGGGGCGGGGCTTCGTTCGACCCCGAGACCCAGACGCTGTTCGTCAACTCCATGGACATCGGGTTCATTCAGCGGATGGCCAAGCGCCCTGAAGGATCTCTGATCCCCTACCGCAGCCAGGGCATGCAGACGCCAAATTCGCGGTTTTGGGACCGGAATCTGATCCCCTGCCAGCAGCCACCCTGGGGACACTTGACGGCGATCGATATGAACACCGGCGAGTTCCGCTGGCGCAGCGTCCTGGGAGTGATCGACGACCTGGTGGCCCGGGGGATTCCGCCCACCGGAACGTCGAACCTCGGAGGATCGATTGTCACCGCCGGTGGACTCGTGTTTATCGGCGCCACCAACGATTCGCGCTTCCGGGCCTTCGACAAGCGGACAGGCAAGGAACTGTGGGTGCACCGGCTGCCCGCAAGCGCGCACGCCACACCGGCCAGCTACGTCGGTAAACGCACCAAGAAGCAATATGTTGTTGTCGCGGCTGGAGGGGGAAACAAGTACAACAGCACTTTTGCCGATACCCTAATCGCGTTTTCGCTACCCTAGTCATACTCGCCCAACGTACTAGGGCATCGCCGCAAAAGTCGTGGTACACTTGTCGGTAGACAGATCTTCGGAGCGAGGGGCGTGGTGTCGTTTCACGTCCGCGCGGCAATTCCGGTCTGTTGAGGAGTAGAGTGATGCGTTACCTCGTGACGGTGCTCCTAGCTTGCGGAGCATCATTCGGGCAGCCGAGACCGACGGTCCAGCCGGTCGTTTTGTCTGACGCTGGAAACCTGCCGGTCCAGAAACTGGGCACGGATGACCTGATCGGTGTCCAGGTGTACGATTCTCCGGAGTTGACCCGGACAATCCGCGTGTCCCGTGACGGCACGATTCGCCTGCCGCTGATCAAGCAGAGGATCAAGGCGGCGGGTCTGTTCCCGCAGGACCTCGAAGTCTCAATCGCCGAGGCGCTGAAGAAGGAAGACATCCTCATTGACCCGGTAGTGACAGTCTCGATTGTCGAGTACCGCAGCCGTCCGATCAGCGTGGTGGGCGCAGTGAAACGGCCCCTCACGTTCCAGTCGTTCGGCAACGTGACGCTTCTCGAGGCGATCTCACGCGCCGAAGGCCTCGACGACGACGCCGGATCGGAGATCCTGGTGAGCCGCACCCAACCCGGTGATGACGGGCGGCCGACCACGCTCGTGCAGCGGATTTCAGTCAAGGCCCTGATCGACGCCGCGGATCCGGAAGTGAACCTGCGCCTGGACGGAGGCGAAGAAATTCGCGTCCCCGAGGCCGGCAAGATCTGGGTGATGGGCAGCGTCAAGAAGCCGGGTGCGTTTCCCATCAGGGACTCCTCTGAGACCACCGTCATGAAGGCCCTGGCGCTATCCGAAGGGACCATGGACTACCACGGCGATCTCGCGTTCATTCACCGCCGGGAAGGATCGACCGGGGGAGGAAACGAAATCGCGATCCCTCTCAAGCAAATCCTCCAAAGGAAATCTCCAGACGTAACGCTTCTGCCGAACGACGTGCTCTATGTGCCGGAAAACACGCGCCGTAAGGAATGGTCGAAGGCCCTCCAGTACGGCCTGCCGGTTTTCGCCGGGTTGACCAGCGCTTTGGTGTACGCATTCGCCATCAGGTAGCCTCTTCATGCCGCAACGCAACGAACCGAACGAATCTCTGGCTCTCCAGGTGACCTCCCAGCGGGCGCTGGCTCCCGCGGGGATGATGCCGGCTCAAGGACAGTTCCTGGAAATGGAAGATGATGAGACACGGGTTCCGCTCTCGCATTATCTGTGGATCATCCGCCGGCATCTCTGGAAGATCCTGCTCTTCATCGTCACCTGTGTGATGGCTGCATTCCTGATTTCGTCCCGGATGAAGCCGATCTATGAAGCCACGGCGACGCTGGATATCGACCGCAACGCACCCACCGGCGTTGTCGGCCAGGAAGCCGCGGCCATGTTCCGGAGTTCATTCGACACGGAACAGTTTCTCACGACCCAGGTCCGGCTCATTCAGTCGGATGCCGTGGTCCGGCCCGTGACACAGAAATACAAGCTGCTGGACCGCGAGGGTTTACTGCGGAACGTCGACCCGGAACGAAAGGCAAGGATTGAGAAGGCCCCTGTCACCCTGACCCGATTGAAGGTGACTCGTCCGTCGAACACGTTCCTACTGCTGGTAAGCTACCGTGCGGACGACCCTGACGTTGCCTCCCAGGTGGCCAACGGCATCGCCAAGTCGTACCTCGAGCTGGTCTACACCCGGCACAGCAAGATGGGCGATCAGGCCGCGGGATTCATGCAAGACCAGTTGCAGGAGTTGCGTGCAAAGGTGGAAGAGTCGCAGCGGCGCC
>Ga0194131_10002440_pt1 | contig 30501 bp, 24 predicted proteins | sample TA2KigO120mmetaG_FD_148631 | JGI IMG/M metagenome (GOLD analysis project Ga0194131, IMG submission 148631) | Freshwater microbial communities from Lake Tanganyika, Tanzania - TA2015053 Kigoma Offshore 120m | ecosystem: Environmental > Aquatic > Freshwater > Lake | place: Tanzania: Lake...
TCCCGCACGCGCGAGATGACGTGCTGCGGCTCGAACGGCTTCACCAGGACGCCGTTGCACCCCACCTGCTCCGCACGCTTCTCGTCCACCGGCTCGAACGCGCCCGCCAGCAGCAGCACGGGGATATGGCGGAAGTCGGGATGGCTCTTGACGAACGCCGCCACGTCGTAGCCGCTGCGCTTCGGCATGCCGATGTCCGCCAGCACGATGTCGGGCTGGTCCACCGGGATGCGCGCGATGGCGGCCTCGCCGTCACCGACGGCCAGCACCTCGACGCCCTGATCGGCAAACGTGAGCTCGACGACGCGCTGGATGGTGATGCTGTCGTCGGCGAGCAGCAGCTTGTGGGTCATGACGAGGGGACCGATTCGGCGCGCGCGCGCGCGTTGCGGCGGATGAACTCGACGACGTCCTGCATGGGGGTCCCCGGCAGGAAGATGCCGTGGATGCCGAGCGCGTTCAGCCTGGGAATGTCCACGTCCGGAATGATGCCGCCGACGACGACGATGACGTCGCGCATGCCCTTCTCGCCGAGCAGCTCCACGACGCGCGGGCAGATGTGCATGTGCGCGCCCGACAGGATCGAGAGGCCGATGACGTCGGCGTCCTCCTGCAGTGCGGCGGAGACGATCTGCTCGGGCGTCTGGCGCAGCCCGGTGTAGATCACTTCCATGCCCGCGTCGCGCAGCGCGCGGGCGATGACGCGCGCGCCACGGTCGTGGCCGTCGAGCCCGGGCTTGGCGATGACGACGCGAACCTTGGGCAAGGCAGTTAGATTACTGGAGTTTCCTCGTATTCGCCCCATACAACCCGGAGCGCGTCGCACATTTCGCCGATCGTCGCGTAGGCACGGACGGCATCGAGCAGGAGCGGCATCGTATTGGCCTCGCCGCGCGCCCCGTCCGCCAGCGCGTCCAGCGCCTTCCGCACCGCGCCGTTGTCGCGGGACGCCCTGAGCCGCTGGAGCTTCGCGATCTGCCGCTCGGCCGTGGTGTCGTCGATGTAGAGAATGCCGATCGACGCCTCGTCCTCGGCGACGAAGTCGTTGACGCCGACGATGATCTGCCCGCGGCTCTCGACCGCCTGCTGGAACGCGTAGGCGCTCTCCGCGATCTCGCGCTGCGGGTAGCCGCGCTCGATGGCGGCCACCATCCCCCCCATGCGATCGATCGTGTCGAAGTACGCCAGCGCCTCGTCCTCGAGGTCGCGCGTCAGCGTCTCCACGAAGTACGACCCGCCGAGCGGATCCACCTCCGCGGTGACGCCCGTCTCGTGCGCGATGATCTGCTGCGTGCGCAGCGCCAGCGTCGCGGCTTCGGCGGTGGGCAGGGCCAGCGCCTCGTCGAGCGAGTTGGTGTGCAGCGACTGCGTGCCGCCCAGGACCGCGGACAGGGCCTGCAGCGCCGTGCGGACGACGTTGTTGTACGGCTGCTGCGCGGTGAGCGAGACGCCCGCCGTCTGCGTGTGGAATCGCAGCTGCAGCGAGCGGGGGTTGCTCGCCTTGAAACGGTCGCGCATCACGTGCGCCCAGATGCGGCGCGCCGCCCGGTACTTGGCGATCTCCTCGAAGAAGTCGCTGTGCGCGTTGAAGAAGAACGAGATGCGGGGCGCGAACGTGTCCACGTCGAGGCCCGCGTCGATCCCGTACTGGACGTACTCCACGCCGTCGCGCAGCGTGAACGCCAGCTCCTGCGCCGCGGTCGCGCCCGCCTCACGGATGTGGTACCCGCTCACCGAGATCGTGTTCCACTTCGGCACCTCGGCCGCGCAGAACCGGAAGATGTCCGTGATGAGCCGCATCGACGGCCGCGGCGGGTAGATGTATTCCTTCTGCGCGATGAACTCCTTGAGGATGTCGTTCTGGATCGTGCCCGACAGCGTCTGCCAGGCGCCGCCCTGCGCTGAGCCACGTCGAAGGGCCTGCTTCTCCGCCACCACCAGATACATCGCGAAGATCATCGCCGCCGGCGAGTTGATCGTCATCGACGTCGTGATCGAGCCGAGGTCGATCCCGTCGAAGAGCGTCTCCATGTCGGCGAGCGACGTGACGTTCACGCCGCACTTCCCGACCTCGCCGAGCGAGAGTGGATGGTCCGGGTCGCGGCCCATCAGCGTCGGCAGGTCGAACGCGACGCTCAGTCCCGTACCGCCCGCCCTGAGCAGGTGCTGGTAGCGCTGGTTCGTCTCCTCGGGCGTCCCGAAGCCCGAGAACTGCCGCATCGTCCAGAGACGGCCGCGGTAGCCGGTGCGGTGAATGCCGCGCGTGTAGGGGAACTGGCCGGGATCGCCAAGGTCGCGCTGGTAGTCGAGCCCCGCCACGTCCGCCGGCGTGTAGAGCTCGTCGATCGTCCGGCCGGAGATGGTCCTGAACGAGCGCTGCCCGGCGGCGTCGGCTGTCGTCGCGCGCTTCATCCAGTCGAATTGTATAGTCCCCGCACTCTTCAGCCACATGCAACTGGTCCCCGGCACTCAGGTCTGTGCGGGACGACGGCACCGTCAAGGTGCTGGACTTCGGCCTGGCGAAAATGCTTGGTCCGGCTGAAGCCGGACACTACGGTGGTCAGGGCGCCGGCGATCGTAGTGTCCGGCTTCAGCCGGACCACACGGTGTCGCCGACGATCACGAGCCCGATGGCGATGACCGGCGCGGGCGTCATCCTCGGCACCGCGGCGTACATGTCGCCCGAGCAGGCCAAGGGGCGTCCGGTCGACAAGCGCAGCGATATCTGGGCGTTCGGATGTGTGCTCTACGAGATGCTCACCGGCAAGCGGCCTTTTGACGGAGAAGATGTCAGCGAAACGCTTGCCAGCGTCCTCAGGAGCGATCCGGACTGGAAGGCGCTGCCGGCGGAGACGCCTCCGTCGATAGACCGGCTGATCCGGCGCCGGTGAACTGACTTCCTCGTCGCGACAGGCGTTCAGTCGCGCCTTCGATCGACGTTTTCGATGAGACCTTCCAACATCTCGACGCGGTCGGGGACCGCCGCCCCAACGGCATGTCGGAGCAGGTCACGGTCGACGCCGGCGTCGAGGATCGCCTCGATGTCCGCGAGATCCTGGTGACGTCCCGCGAGCAGCTTCATGACGACGATGGTCTCGACGGGGGCGATCGGGACGCCGTCGCTCATGCGTGGCGCGTCCAACGCTTTCTCCACGACGCGCAGCGCCCCGGTCAGCGGCACCTGATCGACCTCGATCCCGTCCATCTCGATGATCGGCAGGCGCATCGTCACGAAGCCCCCGGGGTGTGATTCGAACGCCTCGTCACCGACCAGGAAGGAGATGTCCGACGTTGTCCGCGGACGACTGCGGTACGCGTTTGCTCCCAGGGCCCCCACGAGCAGGTGACGGATCTTCGCCTCAGCCAGGCGTTTCGATGTCTCGCGAACTGCCCGCTCGAACGCCGGAAGCAGGCTCAGCGCCCGCTTCAGATCAGGCTCGCCTTTCGGGTTCATCGAACGGCTCCGCTGGATCGTGAGATGCGCTTTCACGCGAAGCCAGCGTAGCACGCGGCTAGAATAGGCGGACATGGCTGAGCACGGCCACATCTTCGCGGCGATGCTGCAGGAGTTCGACCTCGCCGCCCGCATCCTCAAGCTCGAGCCCGGCATCTGGCGCATCCTCACGCATCCGAAACGGCAGATCATCGTGTCGTGCCCGGTGCAGATGGACAACGGCGAGATCGAGGTCTTCACCGGCTACCGCGTGCAGTACAACATCACGCTCGGTCCCGCGAAGGGCGGCATCCGGTTTCACCCGGACGTCTCGCTCGACGAGGTGACCGCCCTCGCCGCCTGGATGACGTGGAAGTGCGCGGTGGCGCACATCCCCTTCGGCGGCGGCAAGGGCGGCATCGTCTGCGACCCCACGCGGATGTCGAAGCGCGAGCTCGAGGCGCTCACGCGCCGCTACGTCGCCGAGATCATCGACGCCATCGGCCCCGAGAAGGACGTGCCCGCCCCCGACGTCAACACCAACGAGCAGGTGATGGCGTGGATCATGGACACCTACTCCATGCACGTCGGCCACACGTCCACGGCCGTCGTCACCGGGAAGCCGATCGAGCTGGGCGGCTCGCTCGGGCGCCGCGAGGCCACCGGACGCGGCGTGATGATCGTCACGCGCGAGGCGGCGAGGCACCTGGGGCTGAACATCACGGGCGCGCGCGTGGCGGTGCAGGGATTCGGCAACGTCGGCTCCGTCTCCGCCGCGCTGCTCGGGGAGATCGGCGCGAAGATCGTCGCGGTCACCGACTGGAAGGGCGGCGTCTACAACGAGAAGGGGCTCGACGTCGCCACGCTTCTCGAGTACGCGCGCGCGAAGAAGACGGTCGACGAGTTCCCCGGCGGCACCGCGCTCTCCAACGAGGACCTGTGGGGACTCGACGTGGACGTGCTGATTCCCGCCGCGCTCGAGAACCAGATCACCATGGACAACGCGCCGGCCATCAAGGCCAGGATCGTCACGGAAGGCGCCAACGGCCCGACCACGCCCGACGCCCACAAGCACCTGCACGAGCGCGGCGTGTTCGTCATCCCCGACATCCTCGCCAACTCGGGCGGCGTCACCGTGTCGTACTTCGAGTGGGTGCAGGACCGCTACGGGTATTTCTGGGAAGAGGACGAGGTCAACACGCGGCTCGAGAAGAAGATGATCGAGGCGTTCGACGACGTGCTGCAGACCTCGCTGAAGTACACGGTGGACCTCCGCACGGCCGCGTACATCGTCGCCATCTCGCGCGTCGGCACCGTCACGCGCATGCGCGGCATGTACGCATGACGTCCGCCTCCGCGAAGTAGCTACCAGCGATTCTTCTTCGTCGTCGGGCGGGGACCGGCCGTGCGGATCTCCTGCGTGTCCTGGTCGTCCTCGACATCCAGCGGCGAGTCGAACTCGACGCCCACGTGATAGCGCAGCAGTCCGTCCGGACCCATGACCGCCACCTCGCAGCGCGCCACGCGGCCGGTGACCGTCGCGGGCTCGAAGCCGCCCTCGAAGGCGACCGTGATCGCGCCGCCGACGCGGCAGCGCATCGCGGTTTCCGCGAGCACGCCGGTCTGCGAGATATTCACGAGCACGCCGGGCGCATCGTCGGGCAGGAAGCGCAGACCGGTTATCTCACGCACCGATGAGGTGCGGCGGGCCGACGTGGTGGTGTGTGCCATCACTTGCGGCCTCTCTCGACGACCTGCTGCGCGAGCAGCATCATCCCGTCGAGCTGCGCCTGAAGCGCGGTGACCTGCTCCACCGCCACGCGGAGATCGTCCTGGGCGGCGCGGCGCAGCTCCTGCTGCTCCCGCAATGACTCTTCGAGGCGGCGCGCCATCGACACGTCGCGGACGACGACGACCATGGACTCGATCCCGTCCGGATGTGGCGGGTGCGAGACGCCCTGCAGGACAACGTCCCGGCGCAGGCCGGTGAGATCGTTCATCTCGCATTCGGCGGAGGCGGAGCCCGACTGGCGGACCCGGCCGACCAGATCGGCCCACACCTGGGGACCATTGTCGGCAAGCCGCTCGACGAGGCTGGTGTCGAGGACGAACACCAGCCCGCGCGCGCCGAGCAGGCTGACGGCGGCGTCGCTGGCCGCGAGAATCGTCCCGTCCACGCCGACGCGCATCAGGCACGACGGCTGCCGCTCCAGCAGCGTACGCAGCCGCTCGACCTCCGCCCCGAGATCGGTCTCCATCTGGTCCACTCCCGATCGGGATCTCGGCCAGATGCCCGACGCGCATGCGTCGGCGAATCTCCTACTCGGTTTTCAGCATTTTTCGCATGAACACGCACGTCATGGAGCGGATGATGACGCAGAGCGTGGTCCGGCCAGCGCGGTTTCGACTTCTTCGTAGTGTCCGGCTTTAGCCGGACCACATACGGCAGTGCCGATCAGCTTGGTCCGGCTAAAGCCGGACACTACGACGTTTCAGAAACCGCTCTAGAGCCGGACACTACGTTCGCCAGGCTGGGGTTATCCGGTGATCCGGAAGGCGACGAGCTCCTTCACCTCGCCCGACGTGATCTCGACGAGATACTCGCCGGGGGCGACGGTGTTGAGCCCGAGGTCGATCTGGTGGGTGCCGCCGGCGGTGGCCGCCGCAATCGGGACGTCGGCGACCTTCCGGCCGTTGCGGTTCATGAGGAGCGCCGTCGGCGCTGCGGCCCCGTAGACGTCGAAGCGAATCAGCAGGCGCTCGGTGCGCGAGAACTCGCGGGCGGCCACGGGAACGGCGGTCGCGTCGGCCGCGACCGTCTGCAGCTCGCGCACGGTGCGCACGCGGTGGACGCGGGGCGTGCTGATCGTCGCGTCGGGCGCGGTCAGGTCGGGCACGGTGATCGTGCGCTGCTCCTGATCGAGCGTCCCGCCTTCGGCGGCTTCCACCGTGAGCCGCAGGTCGAGCGAGCCGGGAGGTGCGTCGAAGACGATGCGCTGCGGACCGGCGGCGGCGGGCGCCGTGGGCACGCGCGCGCCCGCGGCACTGGTCGAGGCCGGCGGTGCCGCGGAGGCAACCGCCGCGTCCGGAGACCGGCCGCGGAAGACGAGGTCGCCCCGCTGGTTCGCCGCAATCACGGCCACGCGGCCGGGCGCGTCGCGCCGCACGCCGGGCACCTGCGGCAGCGGCTCCCAGATCAGCGTCACGCGCGTCTTCCCTCCCTCGCCGCGCGCGGTGCCGAGCCAGGTGCGCACGTACTTGCCGGACTGCACCGACGTGGAGATGGAGGCCAGCGCCTGCTGAATCGGCTTGGCGGTTTCGACCACCGGCGTCACCGCGCGCTTCGCGTCCTCCGCGTTGAACGCCCAGTAGCCCTTCCGTGCACGCACGTCCACGCCGCGGCGCCGCACGTTGACCTTGATCTCGTGGAACTTGCCGTCGGTCGGCGCCTGCGAGGAGGTGTAGCCGATCAGGTAGTAAAAGCTGGCGTCGCGAACGACCTGCGCGAGCCCGGCGACCAGGTCGTTGCGGTTGACGATCGCCCGGCCGTCGGTCTCCTCGGACAACGTGCGCAGCGTGTCCTGCGTCATCTGCAGCGCGCGGCGATCCTGGTTCGGGCCGATCGCCTCGTCGATGCCGAACTCGTTCACGGCCAGCCCGCGCGGGTCGAGGCCGTAGATGGCGGTGTTGTTGCGGTTGGCCGCCGTGAACACCTCACGCATCTCGCTGAGCAGATCCGTCGAGGCAAAGAACGCCGCCGTCTCCTCGCGCGGGTTGTTCTCGCCCACGGAGGGATTCCTGGCCACGGGGTTGTTGATCGGTCCCAGCAGCGCATCCTGGTTCCGCATCTGCGGCGGCAGCATCGCGGTCAGCCCCTCGCTGACGTAGATGATGGACTTGCGCCCTTCGCGCACGCCGCCGAGGCGCGCGGCCAGCCCGCGCAGCGCCGTCATCACCACCTGGTTGCGGACGCGCTCCACCGTCTCGGTGGGGTACCGCGCGTACTGCTCCTCGAAAAGGTTGCGCGGCCGGTAGTCGAACTTGCGCCCCTCGAACCGCTGGATCGCCGACTCCACCTGCGCGTGGTTGCGCGTGAACGAGACGTCGTTCACCGGCGTCAGCGGATACATGATGCCGACGATGTCGTTCGGACGGAGCTGCTCGCGGACGAAGCGGCTGAGCGGCTCGCGCACGTAGATCGAGTTGCCGAGCCGCACGTGGTAGTCGTCGAAGAAGAACACGAACAGCCGCGAGTCCTCGCGCGACAGCTCGATCTGCTCGTCGTCGGGATTGCGGATCTGGCGCGGCGGCGGGTCGCCGGGCCGCGGGTTGCCGTCGATCCTGATCAGGCGGAACTGCTCGATCGTCTGCGGCTGGCCGTCTTCCGTGATCTCGACGTCGGCCTGGGTGAGATCGGTGACCGGTTGGCCCTTGCCGTCGCTGACGATGACGTCCACGCGAACGAAGTTGATGTCGGTGCGGAAGGTCGGCGCGGGAGGCTGCTGCTCCTGCTGGGCAGAGGATCGGGTGGTGGCCACCAACCCGAGCAATACGGCCAGAAGCGCAGCTGTTCGGCGCATGGGATCGATCATACCCTTATCCTTTAGCTGTGCGGCAGACAGACACGGCCCCTGCGCTGACGACGCTGAGCGAAGACGAACGGCTCTTCCGCGACAGCGTCCACGAGTTCGCCGACCGCGAGATCCGGCCGCTGGTCCGCGAGATGGACGCCCAGGCGAAGATTCCGCGCAGCCTGATCGACCAGCTGTTCGAGCTTGGCGTCATGGGCATCGAGGTGCCCGACGCGCTGGGCGGATCGGGCGCGTCCTTCTTCCACGCCGTCCTCGGGGTCGAAGCGCTGTCGCGCGTGGACCCGTCGATCGGCGTCCTCGTGGATGTGCAGAACACGCTGGTCGTCAACGCGCTGCTGCGCTGGGGCTCCGAGGACCAGAAGAACCGGTATCTGCGGAAGCTGGCCGCGGGCAGCGTCGGCGCCTACGCCCTGTCTGAGGCCGGCTCGGGAAGCGACGCCTTCGGGCTGGCGGCGCGCGCCGCCGAGCGCGGCGACGGCTTCACGCTGACCGGCCGCAAGCTCTGGATCACCAACGCCAACGAGGCCGACATCTTCATCGTCTTCGCCAACGCCAACCCCGGGGCCGGCTACCGCGGCATCACGGCGTTCCTGGTGGAGCGCGGGTTCCCCGGCTTCTCGGTCGGCCACAAGGAGGACAAGCTCGGCATCCGCGCCAGCAGCACGTGCGAGCTGCTGCTCGAGGACTGCCGCGTGCCGCGGGCGAACGTGCTCGGCGAGGTCGGCAAGGGCTACAAGGTGGCCATCGAGACGCTGAACGAGGGACGCATCGGCATCGGCGCGCAGATGATCGGCCTGGCGCAGGGCGCCCTCGATCATGCGGTCCGCTACACGAAGGAGCGGCAGCAGTTCGGCAAGCCGATCGCGGAGTTCCAGGGCGTCCAGTTCGAGCTGGCGCGCGCCGCCACCGAGCTGCACGCGGCGCGGCTCGCCGTCTACAACGCCGCGCGCCTGCGCGACGCCGGGCAGCCGTTCCTGATCGAAGCGGCGATGTGCAAGCTGTTCTCCTCCGAGATGGCCGAGCGGGTGGCGTCGCTGGCCGTCAATCTCTTCGGCGGCTACGGCTTCGTGAAGGACTACCCGGTCGAAAAGCTGTATCGCGACGCGAAGATCGGCCAGATCTACGAAGGGACGTCCAACCTCCAATTGCAGACGATCGCGAAGCAGATGCTCGGGTGACACCCGTTCAATGGCTCATCTGCGCCATTGCCGCGATCGGCTTCGCGTTCGACATCTACGAAGTCCTGATGCTGCCGCTCATCGTCAGGCCGGCGCTCGCCGATTTGCTCAACGTCCCGCCCAACAGCCTTGCCGTCAACGACTGGGTCGGCATCACGCAGGCGCTGCCGGCGGCGGCGGGCGGCGTCTTCGGCCTGCTCGGCGGCTACCTGACCGATCTCTTCGGGCGCCGGCGCGTCCTCGTGTGGAGCATCCTGCTCTACGCGTTCTCGGCCATGGCCGCCGGCTACGCGACGACGGTGGAAGGGCTCCTGTTCTGGCGCTGCTGCACGTTCATCGGCGTGTGCGTCGAGTTCGTGGCGGCGGTCGCCTGGCTGGCGGAGCTCTTCACGGACCCCGTGCAGCGCGAGCGCGTCATCGGCTACACGCAGGCGTTCGCATCGATCGGCGGCCTGATGGTCACCGGCATGTACTACCTGATCGTGACCTACGCCGATTCGCTGCCCGAGATTCGCGGCGGCCACCAAGCGTGGCGCTACACGCTGATCTCGGGCGTCATCCCCGCGATTCCACTGATCGTGATCCGGCCCTTCCTCCCGGAGTCGCCGACGTGGCGCGAGAAGAAGCGCGCCGGCACGCTGAAGCGGCCGAGCGTCACGGCCCTCTTCACGCCGGAGCTGAGGCGCACGACGATCGTGACGACCGTCATGATGGCGTGCGTCTACGCGGCCACCTCGGGCGCCATTCAGCAGATGCCGCGCATCGTCCCCGGGCTCGACGGCGTGCAGGCGATGGATCGGACCGCGCAGGAGCAGACCATCAGCGGCGTCCAGTCGTTCCAGGAATTCGGCGGCCTCGCGGGGCGCATGCTGCTCGCGATCCTGGCGACGGTGGTCATCAGCCGGCGCCGCCTGCTGTATCTCTTCCAGATACCCGGGCTCCTGCTGATGCCGATCGTGTTCGTCCTGACGCCCACGATCGGGTTGCCGTTGGCGCAATGGGGGATCTTCTTCGCCGGCCTGGCGACAATCGCGCAAATGAGCTTCTGGGGAAATTACCTGCCGCGCGTCTACCCGACGCACCTCCGCGGCACCGGGGAGAGCTTCGCCGCAAACGTCGGCGGCCGTCTGATCGGCACGCTCGGCGCGCTGATCACGACGTCGCTCGTCACGTCGATGCCGGCGGGAACGGTGCCCGTCCGGCTCGCGTATGCCGCCGCGATCGTCGGCACCAGCGCGTATGTGATCGGGATTGTCGCCAGCCGATGGCTGCCCGAGCCGCCGCCGCAGCTGCCCGACTGATAGCTATAGGAACGCGCGATCGAGTGACGTCACGAACTGGATGCCGGGAATCGTCTTGCGCGACAACCGCTCGTCGTTGGTGACGAACAGGTCCGTTCCCGCCGAGGCCGCGCAGGACAGCTGAATCGCGTCCGGCGCTTTAATCGAGCGATCCTGCCGGATTCGTGCGTAGGTCCTGGCCGCTGCCGCGTCAAACGGTATCAGCGAGACGGACTGGTGAAGCAGGCTTTCGTACTTCGCGCTCAAGCTCTCGTCGCCGGCGGCAATCGGCTTCACCAGCAGCTCACCGAGCGTGAGCGTCGACGCGCTCAGCTCGTCGTCGCGCTCACGCATGCGGAACAGGATGTCGCGGACGCGATCATGCTGCGGCTGTACCTGCTCGATCAGATAAATGAACAGGTTCGTGTCGAAAAAGACTCGGCTCATTCCCAGCCCTCGCGTAGTTGCCGAACGTAGGCATCGGGGTCGACGCCCGTCCAGACTTCCTTGCCGAGTCCCGATAGATCGAGGAGCGCATCGAGAGGGTGGCGCGGAACATACGCCGGCGCGTACTCACGCTCGTACCACTCCAGCAACACGTGGTAGCGCGATGGAATCGCAGGCCGGGAGGGCACGATCTTGGCTCCAGCACGCGCGGGATGCGCCTCATCGGTTGGTCTCAGCAGCCGCCGCGTCGATTTCCCGGTCGCCCACAGCATGCGGTAGCGACCCGGATTCGGGGGCCGATTCGCGACGCAGTGCTGAAGGGCGTGGACATACACCCCGGGCCGCAATGGACGGTGAATCCCCTCGCGCTCGGCACGGGCAACGATCTCCTGCACCGAGAAGTCCTCGCGATCAGGCAGTTCGCGGTGAAGCAGCGCGGCTGCAATCCAGACTTCATCTGCGACGGAGACGGTGCTTACCTCGGTTGAAACAGCCATTTGCTACCTCTCAACCGATATTTTTACCTATTCTACAATGTATGTCAAGTATTACTTCGTGGCAATTTGACCCGGTAGAGATGGGTATCCGTCCGAATGAAGATCGATTCATCCGACACGGCCATCGACGCGAGCATCGTGCCGTCGAGGCGGCTGGCTGACAGCCGCCGGAATTCCTTCCCAGGCGCGATGATCGTCGTCACGCCTTCCTCGCTCTGGAAGTAGATGCGGCCGTCGGCGAAGACCGGCGACGCCGAGTAGTTCCCCGGCAGCCGCGCCTGCCACAGCGTCGTGCCCGTACGCGCGTCGAGGCACGACAGGACGCCGATGTCGCTCACCATGTAGAGCTCGTCGCCGACGACGATCGGCGACGGCGTGAACGGCGCGCCGCGGGCGACGGTCCACGCCAGATGCGTCTTCGTCACGTCGTCCTTGCCGTCCGGGCGGACGGCGATGAGCGTGGGATCGTTGAAGCCCGTGGCGATGTAGACGTGGCCGTGGCCGAAGACCGGCCGCGGCACGTTCGAGAAGCCGTCGCGGTAGCTGACGCGCCAGATCTCCTTGCCGGTCAGCGGCTCGTACGCCGTCGTCCGGTACGCGCCAATCGAGATGAGCTGGTCCCGGTCGCCCACGCGAATCACGAGCGGCGTCGTGTACGCCTGGCTGAAGGGACGCCGGCGGTTGGCACGCCACCGCGTCCTGCCCGTGTTCTTGTCGAGCGCGACGACGAAGGCGTCCTCAGCCCAGCCGTCGCAGTTGAAGATGAGCAGATCGCCGTAGAGCACGGGCGAGCCGCCCGCGCCGTGCTGCGTCTCGAACGTGAACTGCTGCGTCTTCCACACGATCTCGCCCGACGTCGTCAGCGCCGCCGTCCCTTCCTGGCCGAAGTGGACGTAGACGCGATCGCCGTCGAGGATCGGGGTCGGAGACGCCCGGCTGTTCTTCGGGTTGATATAGCCCGCGTTGCGGTTGCGGAAGACCTCGACGTTGACGACTTCCTTGCCCGTCGCCGCGTCGTAGGCGAGGACGCGCAGAGAAGACGTCACGGGCGCGCGGGCGCCGCTGTCGACCGATGTCGTCAGCCAGACGCGGCCGCCGGCGACGACCGGCGAGGACCAGCCAAGGCCGGGGACCGGCGTCTTCCAGGCGATGTTCTGCGTCTCGCTCCAGTCGAGCGGCAGGTTGCGCTCGGAGGAATGCCCTTGTCCCGTGGGTCCGCGGAACTGAGGCCAGTCCTCGGCGTGGAGGGCGGTCGCGCCGATCACGACCACCGCGAGCATGGTCCGGCTAAAGCCGGACACTACGTACTGCCGGCTGCCCGCTGCCGGCTGCCGGCTTAGTTCAGCGTCCACAACGCCAGCGTGTTCGCGTCCTTGACGAAGATGCGGTTGCCCGCGATCACCGGCTGGGTCCACGTCGGACCGATCCCCTCGGTGGGTTCCGCCACCTTGTAGCGCCGCAGCGTTTCGGCGGCCGACGGGGTCACGCGCATCACCAGCAGCTCGCCGTCGTTCTCGAGCACGAACGCGACGTCGCCGGCCGCCTGGATCGCGGCCTGCGCCGCCTGCCGGGGCTCGGAGGTCCAGAGCGTCTTGCCGCTCTTCGGATCGATGAGGAAATACTGCCCCTGGTTGCGCGAGGTGAGGCCGAACATCACGTCGCGGATGACCACCGCGTTGCTCATGCGTCCCGGCACGTCGGCTTCCCACGCCGTCTCGGCCAGCCACTGGCCCCCCTTGCGCACGGGCGTGACGGCGGTCATCGGCCCGCCGTGGCCCCAGCCGATCACCGATTGCCCGAACACCACGGGCGTGATCGAATTCGTGAAGTTGCCGCTGACGAACGGCCGCTCCCACAGCAGCATCCCGTTCGACACGTCCACGCCCACGAGCTTGGCCTGCGTGATCGTCACGAGCTGCCGCGTGCCGTCGAGCGTCGCGATCATCGGCGAGCCGTAGCCCGGGCCGTCACCAGCCCAGCTCCAGCGCACACTGCCGGTCGCCTGGTCGAAGGAGGTCAGCGCGCCCTTGTCGTGGCCGCCGACGTGGAAGATGACCTGAGTGCCCTCGACGATGGGCGAGAACGCGTGGCTCGTGTACATCGGGTTGACGCCCGTGCCCGGCTTCTGCCAGAGCTGTTTGCCGCTGGCGGCGTCGAAGGCGGTGACGATGCCGGTCATGCCGATCGCGTAGAGCCGTCCGTTGGCGAGCACGGGCGTGGACTTCGGGCCCGGGCCGTGCGGACGCGCGGCGGAGTTCATCTCGAACGGTGCCGGATACCCCGTCTGCCACAGCACCTTGCCGCTGTCGGCGTCGATGGCGCGCATCGTCTCGTTCTCGCCGAGGCGTGAGAACACGTAGAGACGGTTGCCCGACAGCAGCGGCGTCGCGTAGCCGAGACCCGCCTCGATCTTCCAGCGCTGCGTGAGCTGCTCGGGCCAGGTGGCCGGCGCCGTGAACCCGGCGATCGCGCCGTCGCGGTTGGGACCACGCCACTGCAGCCAGTCGGTGCGATCCTGCGCCAGTAGGGGCGACGCATGCGTCGCCCGTAACACGACGGCCGCAACGATGACCGCAAGGACCAGAACAGGACGGACCAGCGCCATACATTACCTCGCTCGAATGTCGTAGGCGGCAAGCATACCCTGATTGCGCAGATACAATCGCCCGCCGCTGATCACCGGGTGCGCCCAGCTCGGATAGCCCTGGTCCCGGATCGAGAACCGCCCGTTCTCGCGGTAGCCCGCCGGCGTGGCCTCCACGAGGCCGACCACGTTGTCCTCGCTCAGGATGTACAGGTGGCCGTCGGCGTAGCTGACCGAGCCCTTCCCCACCGCCCGGTGCCGCCACGCCAGCTTGCCGGTGGCGAACTCGAGCGCCGTCAGGATCGAGTTGTTGTAGCCGTACAGGTAGCCGTTGACCAGCACGATGCCGCCGTGGTGGTTCTGCATCTCGCGCGTGAAGTAGACCTGCTGCGCGCGCAGCTCGCCGCCTTCCACGCGCAGCGCCAGCAGCGCCCCGCCGGTGCCGTAGCTCGAGCTGTAGAACACCTTGTTGTCGCCGTAGACGGGCGTGGTGATGTTGGCCGTGTTGTTGGCCGCCGCGCCGTCGCGCCACATCAGCTTGCCGTCCGACGCCCGCACCCCGACGCCGGCGCCGCCCGTCAGCGTCATGATCGTCCGCACGCCCATGATGTCGGCGACGATCGGCGACGCGTACCCCGCTTCGTCGCTCAGCTCCTTCGTGATCCACACGGTGCGGCCGGTCATCTTGTCGAGCGCCACCATGCCCGCGTTGCGGCCGCCGGGCGTGACGATGACGCTGTTCCCGTCGATGAGCGGCGACTCGCTGATGTCCCACGAGATGTTGCGGCCGCCGAAGTCGCGCAGGATGTTGCGCTGCCACAGCGACATGCCGTCCGCGACGCGCAGCGCGGCGAGATCGCCGCCCTCGGTCAGCACGTAGACGCGGTCGCCGTCCACGGTGGGCGTGCCGCGCGGCCCGGGACCCTGTCCGCCGCCGTTGCCGCTCGGCCCGAGCGCTTTCGACCAGAGCCCCTTGCCGTCCGCGCGGTTCAGCACCGACACGATGCTCTGGCCGTTCCGCAAGCCCTGGACGAAGACGCGCTCGCCGCTCACCGAGATCGACCCGTAGCCGCCGCCGACGGTCGTCACGGTCCAGACAACGGGCGGGCCGCTTGGCGGCCACTGTTGCAGCAGACCCGTTTCTCTCGAGATGCCGGTGCGTTCCGGACCGCGCCACTGCGGCCAGTCGACGCCCGCCTGCGCCTGCAGGGGCGACGCATGCGTCGCCGGTAAAGCGAGGGCCGCAAGAATAAACAGCAGTCTCAGCATGCCGATGAATCCTTACGGGCGACGCATGCGTCGCCCCTACATGAATCCTTACGGGCGACGCATGCGTCGCCCCTACCTAGAACGCCACTCCCCCGCTGAAGCCGAACGTCCGCGGCGCGCCCATCTCGCCGAGGAAGCCGGACGGCGCCAACCGCGGGTCGAAGGCGAACGCCACCGGGATATAGCGCGTGTCGAAGGCGTTGCGGACCCAGATCTCGGCGGTGACGTACCGGCTGCGCACGCCCGCCCTGACGTTCGCCAGCGAGTATGCCTCCTGCCCGGCGAGGTTGAGGTCGTCGTACGTGAACGCGCCGTAGAAGGTTGTCTCGGCGCGGCCGTAGAGGGTGGCGTCGTTGCGCAGCGCGCGGGACACCTGCACCCCCACGGTGGCCGTGTGCGACGGCGTGTTCGGAATGTCGTTGCCGCCCACGTTCACGCCGCTCGACACGCTGCCCGCGCCGAACTCCGCGTTGGTGAAGCCGAGCGCGCCGAAGACATCCACGCCCGGATACGCGCGCGCGTTCAGCTCGAACTCGGTGCCCGTGCTGACCGCCGCGCCGACGTTGGCGATGTAGAACTGCCCCGGCACCGCCGGGTCCGGCAGGTTCAACTGCAGGTCGTCCCAGCCGATCCGGAACACCGCCGCGTTGGCCGTGACGCGTCCGGCCGCCCAGGCGGTCTTCACGCCGCCCTCGACGTTCCAGGTGTGCTCTTCCCGATACGCCTCGAGGCCGGACGGCGACGCGGGGTTGAACCCGCCCGCCTTGAAGCCGCCGGCCATCGAGGCGTAGACGATCTTGCCGGGCTGCAGCCGGACGGCCGCGGAGAGCTGCGGCGAGACGTTCGAGAAGCTCGCGTCGGTCTCCACGTTGCGCACGGGCGCAATCGCGGGAGTGAAGAACGTGCGCAGCAGCGCGTCCTTCTGCTCGTGGTCGAGCCGCGCGCCGGCGGCGAGGTCCACCCGCCCGGCCACCGTGGTCGTGGCCTGCCCGTAGAACCCGACCCCCACATCGTCGAGCGCCGCCTGCGGCGTGTGCTGCGCAACCGGGAACGGAATGAACGGCGACAGCAGGAATGGCGCGAGCGTGTTGACCGCGTCCTGCTCGTAGCGCTGCGTGAAGAGGAACGCCCCCGCCTGCCACCGCAGCGCGGTGCCGGTGGCCGACGCCACGCGCACCTCCTGCGTGAACTGGAACGCGTCCTCCGCGTTGTCGCGCCGGACCAGCGGCAGCGGCGTGTAGTCGAGATCGGTGGCGTCCACCGTCTTCCAGTTCACGAACCCGGTCGTCGTCGACAGGTTGAGGCGACTCCCCGTCCGCCGCGTCAGCACGGTCGTCCCAACGATGTTGCGGTCGGTGTGCCCCTCGAAGTCGCGGGCGACCTGAAACGGCGCGCGGCGCAGCGCGCCGAGGTCGTTGAGGCCGTAGTCGCCATCACGGGCGCGCTCCGCCGACACGATCAGCCGCGTTTCCCAGACGCTCGTCGGCGTCCACAGCAGCTGCGCCTTGCCCTGCAGGCCTTCGCGGTAGTCCACGTCGTTGCCGGTGACGACGTTGCGCGTGTAGCCCTCGCGGCGATCGGAGAGGATCGACCCGCTGACGCCCACACGCCCCGGCGCCAGCGGCCCGGAGAACGTGGCGGTGATGCGGCGCGTGTCGTGCGTCGCCACCGGAACGCCGACCGCGCCGGTCCATTCCGCGAGCGACGGCCGGCTGCTCGTGATGTTGATGACGCCGCCGAGCGTGTTGCGCCCGAAGAGCGCGCTCTGCGGGCCGCGCAAGAACTCCACCTGATCGACGTCGAGAAACTCGACGCTCGAGGTGTTCGAGTTGAGCTGCGGCACGCCGTCGAAATACGTCGTGATCGCCGGGTTCGCCGGGCTCGAGCCGATCCCCCGGACGCGGGGATTGCTCAGCTTCCGCGCCGTGAAATCCGTGAAGTACACGTTCGGCGCGTAGATGGCCGCCTCGCGCGGAATCGTCACGCCGGCGTTGATGAGCACGTCGCGCGGCACCGCCGTGACGCTCACCGGCAGCGTCTGCGGATCGGCGGGCTCCTTCTGGGCGGTGACAACGACCGTCGGCAGCTGGATCGTGCCGATCGGCGCCTGTGCGAAGGCGGGAACAGCGGCGAAAACCGCCGCGAGGGTGAGGCCGACCATGAGGACGGAACCTGGAAACATGACCGCCATTATCGGCGTATTCTAGTCGCCTACGATCATGAAGACACTCACGCTGCTCCTGGTCCTCGGCCTGTCCGTGCCGCTCATCGGCCAGGGCCCGCGCCGTATCGCGGTGGGCGACTGGCCGGAACTGCGCGGGCCCAACCGCGACGGCATCTCGCGCGAGACCGGCCTCGTCGATCGCTGGGCGCTCAACGGGGAGAACTTCCTGTGGCGCGCGCCGTACGGCGGCCGCTCGGCGCCGATCGTGATGGGCAACCGCGTCTACGTGCAGAACCCGTCGGCGCGCGGCGTCAACCTGCAGGAGCGCGTGATGGCGCTCGACGCCGACACGGGCACGGTGATCTGGGAGTACAAGTTCAACCTGTTTCAGAGCGACGTGCCGCCGCACCGCATCGGCTGGGCGTCGCCGGCGGCCGACCCGGAGACCGGCAACATCTACGCGCTGAGCGGCGGCGCCCAGGCCATCGCCCTCAGCCGCGACGGCACGCTGCTGTGGGAGCGCTCCATCGGCGAGGAGTTCGCCGCGTTCACCACGCACGGCGGCCGGACCATGTCGCCCGTCGTCGACGGCGATCTCGTCATCGTCAGCTCCGCGGTCTCGAACTGGGGCTCGGTGGCGGCGCGCGGCCACCGCTTCATCGCGCTCGACAAGCGCACGGGCGACATCGTGTACGTCGCCAACCCCGGCAGCCGTCCCTACGACACCGCCTACGCGTCCCCGCTCATCGCCGCCGTCAACGGCCTGCGCCTGCTCATCGCCGGCCTCGGCGACGGCGGGATCCACGCGATCAAGCCGCAGACCGGCGAGCGCGTGTGGAGCTACGTCGCCGCCAAGCGCGCCATCAACACCGGCGTCGTCGTCAAGGACAACACGGTCTTCATCTCGCACGGCGACGAGAACCTCACGGGCAACGAGCTCGGGCTGCTCGCGGCCATCGACGGCTCGCAGAGCGGCGACATCAAGACGACGAAGTGGGCGCACCAGGGGCTGGAGATGGGGTTTTCGCCGCCCCTGCTCGACGGCACGCGGCTCTATCAGATCGACAACAGCTCGCACCTGCTCGCGTTCGACACCGAAACGGGCAAGCAACTCTGGGAGCAGCCGCTCTCCACGCTGCAGAAGGCGCCGCCGGTCCTCGCGGACGGCAAGATCTACGTCGGCACCGACAACGGCGAGTTCTTCATCATCCGCCCGCGCGCGGACCGCGCCGAGATCCTGAGCAGGGTCGAGCTGCCGAACAGCACGAACAGCTGCTGCGGGTCAGAGGGAACGCCCGAGCAGGTGCTCGCCGGCGCGGCCGTCTCGCGCGGCCGCATCTTCTTCGTCTCGAGCGACGCGGTGTACGCCATCGGCCCGCGGCAGGCGCGGCCGGTCACCGGCTTCGCGGCCGACGAGCCCGCGCAGACCGGCCAGGGCATGCCGGCGCACCTGCAGGTGTCGCCCACGGAGCTGTGGCTTGCGCCCGGGCAGACCGTGAAGCTTCGCGCGCGGCTCTTCGACGACAAGGGTCGCTTCCTGCGCGAAGAGGCCGCGGCCACCTGGTCGCTTGGCGGCCTGAACGGCACGGTGAGCAACGGCGCCGTGACCGTCTCCTCTGATCCCGTGGACCAGGCGGGCACGATCGTCGCGACCGTCGGCAGCCTGACAGGCGAAGCGCGTGCGCGGGTGTCGCGCCGCCTCCCGTGGAAGGACGGCTTCGACAGCTACGCCGACGGCGCCGCGCCGCCCGGCTGGTCGATCGTCGCGGGCAGCGCGCTCGCGGTGGCCACCGTGGATGGGCAGAAGGTGCTGCAGAAGGCGCCGCTCGACACGCTGCTCAAGCGCGCGCGCGTCTTCCTCGGACCGACCACGCTGTCCAACTACACGTTCGAGGCGGACGTGCGCGCGGCGACGCGGCGCCGGCAGATGGGCGACGTCGGCATCACCGCGCAGCGCTACTCGCTCGTCCTCTACGGCACCAACCAGCGGCTGAAGCTCGAGCCGTGGGAGCCGGAGACCACACGCACGGTGACGGTGCCGTTCGCGTGGAAGGCGGACACGTGGTACCGGCTCAAGCTGCGCGTCGAGAACCTGGTCAACGGACAAGTGCGCGCGCGCGGCAAGGCGTGGCCGGCCGGCGAGCCGGAGCCCGAAGCGTGGCTGATCGACAAGACCGATCCGATCGGCAACCGCCAGGGCGCGCCCGGCCTCTTCATCGACGCGCAGTTCGGCGCGCACTTCGACAACTTCGTCCTGAGTCCCAACCAGTAATCATGCGCACGCATCTTCGATTCGTCCTGCTGGCCGCCCTCTCGCTCTCCTCGCTGCCACTGTCGGCGTCCGATCCGGGCACCGGCGACTGGCCGATGTGGGGCGGCACGCCCGACCGCAACATGACCTCGTCAATGAAGGGCCTCCCCACCGACTGGGACGTCAAGACGAAGAAGAACATCAAGTGGGTCGCCGGACTCGGGTCGCAGAGCTACGGCAACCCGGTGGTGGCGGGCGGCATGGTGTTCGTCGGCACCAATAACGAGCTCCTGCGCGACCCGAAGCAGCCCGGCGACCGCGGCGTGCTGATGGCGTTCCGGGAATCGGACGGCGAGTTCCTGTGGCAGCACACGCACGTGAAGCTCGAGGCGGGCCGCGCCAACGACTGGCCGTTCCAGGGCGTGGCCTCGTCGCCGCTCGTGGAGAACGGGCGGCTGTACTACGTCAGCAACCGCGGCGTGGTGTTCTGCGTGGACATCGAGGGGTTCCGCGACAAGGAGAACGACGGTCCGTTCACGGACGAGAAACTGATCGGCATGAACGACGCCGACGTCATCTGGTCGTTCGACATGATGGAAGAGGTCGGCTCGTACCCGCACAACCTGTCGAACTCCTCGCCCGTGATCTGGGGCGACCTGCTCTACGTGAGCACCTCCAACGGCCAGGACGAGAGCCACGTCAACATCCCGTCGCCGCGCGCGCCGTCGATCATCGCGCTCAACAAGACGACCGGGAAGATGGTCTGGGAGGACAACTCGGTCGAGGACCGCATCCTGCACGGCCAGTGGTCCACGCCGGCCGTCGGCCGCATCGGCGGCGTGCTGCAGGTGGTGTCCGCGCAGGGCGACGGCTGGGTGCGCGGCTATGAGGCGGAGTCCGGCAAGAAGCTGTGGGAGTTCGACACCAACCCGAAGGGGTCGGTCTGGCCGCGCACGCGCAACGAGCTCATCGCCACCCCCGTCATCGTCGGCGACGTCGTCTACATCGGCAACGGACAGGATCCGGAGCACGGGGAAGGCGTCGGCCACTTCTACGCCATCGACGCCACCAGGCGGGGAGACATCACCGAGAGCGGCCGCCTGTGGCACTTCGACAAGATCCGCCGCTCGATCTCGACGGCGGCCGTGGGCGACGGTCTCGTCTACATCGCGGACTTCAGCGGCTACCTGCACTGCCTCGACGCGAAGACCGGCCAGCTCTACTGGACGCACGACGTGTTGGCGGCCGTCTGGGGCTCGCCGTTCCTCGTGGACGGCAAGGTCTACCTCGGCGACGAGGACGGCGACGTCGTCGTCCTGGCGCACGGCAAGGAGATGAAGCTGCTTGCCGAGATGAACATGGGCAGCGCCGTCTACGGCACCATCGTGCCCGCGCACGGGACGATCTTCCTGAACAACCGCAGCCAGTTGTTCGCCATCGCCCAGAAATAAGCGTGAGACACGCCACAGAGTCACAGAGTCACAAAGTTCTTTTGCTTATGTGTCTCTGTGCGTCTGTGTCTCTGTGGCCCGTGGACGCACAGCAGCGCGCCACTGCCCCCGCCAACGAATGGCGCCAGTTCCGCGGCACGCCGCAGCTGACCGGCACGTCCGCGGCCACGCTTCCTCCCACGCTCGAGCTGCTCTGGACCTACGACGCCGGCGACACCATGGAGTCGTCGGCCGCGATTGTCGGCGGCGTCGTCTACGTCGGCGGCGGCAGCGGCGACCTGCTGGCGCTCGACCTCGCCTCGGGCACGCTGCGATGGAAGTACGCGACCGGCAACCTGATCGGCGAGTCGTCTCCGGCGGTCGCGGGCGGCGCGGTGTACATCGCCGACCTCGGCGGCATCCTGCACGCGGTCAACCTCGCCGACGGCAAGCCGCTCTGGACGTTCAAGACCCTCTCCGAGATCAAATCGTCGCCGGTCGTCATCAACGACCTCGTGCTGATCGGCTCGTACGACGGCAACCTCTACGCTGTGGACGTGAAGACGGGACGGCAGCGGTGGAAGGTGCAGACCAAGGGACAGGTACACGCGACGCCGGCCGTCCAGGACGGGCTGACGTTCATCGCCGGCTGCGACTCGATCTTCCGCGCGATCCGCGTCACCGACGGCCGCGAGATGTACCAGATCGACTCCGGCGCCTACACCGGCGCCTCGCCCGTGCTGGACGGCGACCGCGCGTACTTCGGCACGTTCAACAACGAGGTGCTCGCGCTCGACCTGAAGAAGCGCTCGGTCGTCTGGCGGTACTCGCAGCCGGATGCGCGCTTCCCGTACTACTCGTCGGCCGCCATCGACGGCGGCCGCGTGATCGTCGGCGGGCGCGACAAGGCCGTCCACGCGATCGACACCGCGACGGGCAGGGCTGCCTGGACGTTCGTCACGCGCGCGCGTGTGGACTCTTCCCCCGTCGTCTCAGGCGGCCGCGTCTACGTCGGCTCGAGTGATGGGCGTCTGTACGTGCTGGATTCGGCGTCCGGCAAGAAGCTCTGGGAGTTCGAGATCGGCGCCGACGTCACCGCCTCGCCCGCGGTCGCGGCAGGGCGTCTCGTCATCGGCGCCCAGGACGGCAAGCTGTACGTGTTCGGGTAATCATGGGCGGGCGACAGGTCCCGGCCGCGGCTGCGCTTGCAGTCACGACCTGCGGCTGCCGATCAACTTGGTCCGCCTCAAGGCGGACACTACGTACGGAGTGTCCGGCTGCAGCCGGACCACGCGACCTGGCGCGGTTTCGACTTCTTCGTAGTGTCCGGCTTCAGCCGGACCACACACAGCGGTGCCGATCAACTTGGTCCGGCTAAAGGCGGACACTACGACGTTTCAGAAACCGCGCTGGAGGATCTCCTTCAGGCGCTCGGCGGGACGGGCCAGAATCGCGCGGCTCCCCTTCTCCACGATCGGCCGTTGAATCAGGTCCGGGTTCTTCACCATCAGATCGATCAGCTCCGCGTCGCTGACCTCGCGCTCGGCCAGCTTCAGCGTCTTGTAGATCGTCTCCTTCGTCCGCAACAGCTCGCGCGGGCTGATGCCCATCTTGCGGATCAGCCCCTGCAACTGCGTCCTAGTCAGCGGATCGGTGTAGTAGTCCACGGCATCGAAATCGACGCCGGACTCCTTCAGCGCCGCGTGGACCTGCCGACACGTCGTGCAGGTCGGTTTCTGGTAGACCGTAATTCGCATACACCTATGTATACTGCCCACACACGTGAGGTTACGACGTATGGAATGGGTGATCTTCGTTGCCGGGGCGGTGCTCTCCTGGGGCGCGTACGGCGCGCTGCTGCACCTCGGCCAGACAGCGCTCGGAAACCCGCTGAAGGCGCTGCTCTGCGTCGGCGTCGCCTACTTCCTGATCGGCGTCATCGTGCCGATCCTCGGGCTGAGCGCGCAGGGCAGCCTGTCGGACTTCGGCACGAGCGGCGTGATCACGGCCACCATAGCCGGCGCGCTCGGCGCCGCCGGCGCCGCCTGCATCATCTACTCGTTCCGCTTCGGCGGCCTGCCCGTGTACGTGATGCCCCTCGTCTTCGCGGGGGCGCCCATCGTCAACGTGTTCGTGTCGATGGCGATCCATCCGCCGAAGGCCGCCATCAATCCGATGCTGTGGGTGGGCTTCGCGCTCGCGTCCGCGGGGGCGGCGATCGTGTTGTATTTCCGCCCGACCGCATAGGCAGGCCGGTTATCGCCCGCTCTTCCACCTCGCCTGCCACCTGGCTCTCATGCCTGCGCGATCGACCTCCTGGCCTCTGAGATAGACCTTGTTGATCCGTCGCGAGTTCGCGATGTTCTCCAGCGGATTCGCGTCGAGGACGATGAAGTCGGCATTCCTGCCTGTGGCAATCAGACCGGTGTTCAGGCCCGCGGCGGCGGCTGAATCACGCGTCGCCGCAACAATCGCCTCGGACGGCGTCAGACCCATGCGGACCCAGTTCTCGAATTCCAGCTGCTGGCTCCAGCCGATGAAGAAGCGGGTCTGCCCCGTGTCACCCCCCAGCACGATCTTCATGCCCGCCGCCTTGAGCTTCAGCGCGCTGTTGGCGCCCGCTTCCCTGAGATTCTTCCGGGCGCGCCCGATGGTTTCCGGCGTGATTCTCGCCAGCTGCTCGCCGACCTGCGCCTGGATCTGCTCGGGCGAGATGGTTTCGCGCAGCAACGGGTCGTCCCAGTCCTCGCGACTCGACGCCGCGGTTCCGGCCTGGGGGTTGAACCACATGTTCGGCCGATCGTTCCGGGCGATCCGCTCCCTGATCATCGCCAGGAATTCCTCGTCCGGCTGCTCACCACCGCGCACAGGAGGGTGCAGCCATCCCTCGACGCCCGCTTTCATCATCAGCTTGGCGTCCGCCAGCGTGATGTTGTGCGCCGCCACCGGGACACCGGCCTTGTGCGCCTCCTCGATGATCGCCAGGTACAGGGGCGGCGTCAGCTTCATCGTCCGCCCGGCCCGGTCATCGACCCAGATCTTGATGAATGCCGGCTTCATGCGCACGTAATCGCGCGTGGCCTGCCTGGCCTCCTCCACCGTCGTCACCGGATACGGCACATCGGTCCGGGACGGGTGGCCGTTGGCCCCCGAGCCGGGCCACGCGATCCCGGGACCGGCTGTCCGAAAGAGCGCCGCACCTGGAACGATCTCGTTCTGCACCCTCAACGGCACATCGCCCCAGTTCGTTCGCCCGCCGCGGAGGTCCGAACGATCGACCAGGTCACCAATGCCGATGGTGGCACTGATGCCGAAATACGCCAGGCGCTGCAGATGGTCGATGAGGTTGTCGCGCGTGAAGTACTCCTTGGCCATCGTCCCGTCCCAGTCGTGCTGGAAGCCGATATGACCGTGGAGGTCGACCTTGGTCGGCATGACGGTCTTGCCTGTCAGATCGACACGCGCCGCGCCGGCCGGCACCTGCACCTGACCGCGCGGGCCGACGCGGCTGAACTGGCCATCCTGGACGACGATCGCGGAGTTCTCGATGGGGGCGCCGCCGTCTCCGGCGATGAGGCGGGCCCCTTCGAAGACCGTCACGCTGGTCGCCGGGGCCTGGCCGTCGACCTGCGTCGAATACCACGCGACGAGCATGCACACCACGACGGACAGGCACGACGCCATCTGTCTGCTTCGACGCATGAGCGCCTCCAATATGAGGAATGAGGTCACCGCTTCAGAAATCGAGTCTGACGCTCGCCTGTGCCTGACGCGCCGGCTGCACCGCTGTCGGCGTCAGCCACGCCGCACCAAACGTGTTGTTGGAATTCAGCACCACGCTGGAGTTCAACGTATTGAAGACGTCCAGTCCGACGTTCAGTCTCGTCTGGCCGAACCGAAACAGCTTTGCCACCCGCACATCGACGGTGTTGATCCGATCGCGGTACATCTGCCCCGGGTCCAGGAGGTTGATCGTCACGTTCGCCGCGCCGCCAGCAAGCGGGCGCCCCAGTGTCTGGGCGACCGTCGCGCTCGGCACAACGAGGTTCGCAAGGATCTGGGTCCCGGGCGTGCTGCGAATCACCCCGCTGACCTGGAGATCCACTCTCGGAACCGTGTAGCCAGCCAGGCCGCTGACCGTCATCCTGAACGGCAGCGCCACGTGGCAGTTCCGCCGGCTCGGATTGTCGACGATGAGGTCGCACGTATCGGTGACTTCACGCCCGGTCGTGGTCGACGCGCGCAGCGTGAGACCGCGCACCTCCCCGCGGGCGTTGACGTCGACGGCGTGAAAGTATCGAACGTCGCTCCCGAAGTCGCTCGACGGCACCTCGTAGTTCGACGTCGCTCCGAACCTGGCCGGTGAGATGTCCCACAGGTCCTCGACCGTGTAGCCGCCGCCCCCCGGAAGCCGCGAGTCCCTCGGCGCCGTGATGCTGTATCGATTGAAGTCCGCCGGGCCGACGAGGAGGTTGTCGATGAGCGCGCTGTTGCCCCACCACCGCCGGTTGTAGCTGGCGTCGATCACGAAGCGGGGCAGGACCGCGTGCTGCACCGACACACCGAAGCCCCAGTCGTAGGGACGGCGAAACCAGCTGCCGTCATGTCCGGTCAGCCGCGGGTCGGTCGTCTTCGTGAGCAGCTCGCCGAAATTCTGCGTCGCCCAGGGTCCGCACTCGCCGTTAGACGCCTTGTTCAGCAAGTCGCAGTCCGGCGTGAAGTTGCCATTCCGGTCGGTCCACGTCCGCGTCGTCGTCGGGGCCGTCCGGGCGCCGCCCCCTCCAATCATGGCCACCGGAGCCGTCGACGCGTAGATGCCGTCGGCATTCACCGCCGCCAGGTATCGCCCCAGGCTGACCCGGACCGACGTCTTGCCGTCCCCGCGCAGATCGTAGGCCGCGCCGAATCTCGGGCTGAGGTCCAGGAAGCCCCGGACCACTTCCGATTTCGGGAAGACGATCTGCGTCGGCACGAACGACTGCGCGTAGAGCGGCTGTTCGGGTGCGTAGCTGCTCGCATGGTCGAGCCGCAGCGCGGCGTGCACCGTCAACCGGCCGAACGTCGAACTGTCCTGCACATAGACGGCCTGCTGCGGCACGATGAGGGCGTACCTCCAGTTGTTGAAGCCCATCGTCAGCCGGTTGGGCACGCCGTTGTTGAATCGGAACTGGACGAACCCGTCCTTCTGCGTGGCGTACTCCCTGACCTGCTTGAACCGCTGCCCGTCGAAACCGATCTTGAGATTGTGGGCGCCGGTGATGTACGAGACCGATCCGAGCGTGCGCACGAGTCCCCCGCGATTCCGGCTGAACGAGGTCGAGCGATAGATCAGGCCCGGGATGAGCCCGCCCTGGTCCATCACCTGCGTGAGCGCGCGGCCTTCCGCCGTCGCCGGTTCACCGTACAGACTGTTGGGATGGCCGATCCCGACTTCCACGAGGAGCCTGTTGGTCAGCGGCGCCGTCCAGTTCAGCTGCTGCACGCGCCAGTACTGCCGCATGCCGACGATGTAGCCCGGTGACGAGGCCTCGGGAGCGGTCGTCGAATTGTTCGTATCCGTCGGCCCGCATCGCTCGCACTTGCGCTGCTCGTCCCAGAAGAAGTTCAGCTTGTGCTGCGATGCCACCTGCCAGGTGAAACGCACGGCACCGTTGGCGTACCAGTTGCTGTTAGTCGCCCGCCGATCGTAGTCCGGCACGTACGTCCAGGCACTCGGGTTCCCGGCATTCCTGTTCGCCCACATGTTCGTCACGTACGCGTCGTCGGTTTGATGCCGCGCATTCGCGAAGAACCACAACCGGTCCCGCTGGATCGGGCCGCCCCAGCCGACATTGAGCTGTGACGTGTGGATCCGTTCGTTCGGCGCCCGGATCAACCCGGCGGCGACGAGTTTCTGGGTGTTGTTGCTCGACATCGCCCCGTTCGCCCCGTCCGCGTAGAACGTGCCGCTGAAGGTGTTGCCACCGGTGCGCGGAATGATGTTGACGATGGGCGATCCCACCTCGGCTTCGCCAAGGTTGCCAAAGCTCGAGATCACGAGCTCGGTGGCCTGGATGACGTCGGGGCGGTACTGCGACGTGCCAGAGGTGCCGGACCCGACCCCGACCCCATCGACCTGAAGGCGCCCGGTCTCGGGGCCCGTCGTGCCGCGCGCGCCGTACGCCGAAAGCCCGCTGTTCATCGCGGGCACCAGAAGCGCCGCCATGTCGGTCGGCGTGCGCGCCAGCGGCATGTCGGTCACGATGGTGTTGTCGATCACCTGCGTCTGGCGCGAGCTCTGGACGTCGACGATGGGACTGTCGCCGGTCACCAGGATCGTCTCGGCCAGCGTACCGACCCGCAGCTCCGCGTTCACCGTTGCCGTCATCGAGCCGCTGAGCGCGAGGCCTTCGCGCCTGACGGTACTGAAACCGGGCAGCGTGAACGTCACCGTGTAGAGTCCGGTCTCGAGCTCCGTGATGCGGAAAGTCCCGCTCCCATCGGTCACCGCCACACGGACTCGTTCGATCAACTCCGGACTGGCCATCTCCACCGTGACGCCCGGCAGCACGGCTCCCGACGAGTCCGTCACGACGCCGGTCACGGAGGGCCGTATCGATTGCGGGTGTGCCCAGGCTGGAATGAGCACCACGCACAGCGTGAGGGTGCAGACCGCGACAAGCGCCCTATCTGTGGCTGCTGGACTTCCCATCTCTCGCCTCCCTGCTGTGTACTACCGTCAGCGGCTGCTGCTGTTGCCGTCGAACAGCGGGTCGGGTATCCGGGTGCGACTCCTCCCAGAGAGCGATAATGGTTCGAAGCGGGCCCGCAGTATACAACGTGACGCGCGCGACGCTGGACCCGTCCTGGGCCCGCCTATCGCCCTACTGCGTACAGGTTCTCTTCGGTCCGGATGTACCAGCGTCCGTCCACGAGCGCCGGCGAGGCAAGCGTCCGCTCGTTGAGCCGGTTCACGTGCATCAGCGTGAAGGTCGGCCCTGAGCGCAGCACGAACGTCTCGCCCTCGTCGTTGGTGAAGAACACCTTGCCGTCCACGGCCACCGGCGACGCCGAGAAGCCTTCGCGCGTCGCCACGCCGAGGCGTCCCTGCCACACGGTCTTGCCCGTGCGCGCATCGAGGTTGGTGACGATGCTCGCCATGTCGTTGATCATGTAGAGGAAGTCGCCGACGAGTATGGGCGACGGCACGAACGGCGAGCCGCGCGGGCTCGTCCACTGCAGGTGCGTGCGCGTCACGTCGCCGCGGCCGCCCGGCTTGATCGCCAGCGTGGGACCGGCGCGGCCCGACGAGCAGAAGATCATCCCGTAGCCGACGACCGGCGTCGGAATCACCTCATACGTGCTGCCGTTGCAGCGCCACAGCTCCGAGCCGGTGTCCGGGTTGTACGCGAACACGGTCTGCTGGCCGTTGACGACGATCTCGTCGTGGTCGCCGACGATGACGGCAATGGGCGTGCCCCACCCGACGCTGGCGCTGCGCCGCGTGCGCCACAGTTCCCGTCCGGTCGCTGCGTCGAACGCAGCGATGAACGAGCCGTCGTACTGGTCCTGATAGACGATGATGCGGTTCTTGTAGAGCAGCGGCGAGCCGGCGGTGCCGTGGTACGCGTCCATCGGCCCGAGGTCGCGCTGCCAGACGACCTTGCCGTTGAAGTCCAGCGCCAGCAGCCCGCGCGTGCCGAACGACACGTAGACGCGCTGGCCGTCAGTGGCCGGCGTGGCGGAGGCGTGGCCGTTCTTGTAGTGCGCGCCGGAATCGGTGCGCCCCTGCGGCGCGAACGTCTCCCACAACCGCATGCCGTCGGCGCGGCGGAAGGCCAGCACCGAGAGACGGCGGCCACGCTCGTAGGCGGTGGTGATGAAGATCCGATCGCCCCAGACGATGGGCGACGAATTGCCGTTGCCCGGCAACGGCGTCCTCCAGAGAACGTTCTGCGTGGGCGACCACGTATCGACGTAGTTCGATCCGGTTGCCAGCCCCTGTCCGGATGGCCCGCGCCAGCGCGGCCAGTACTTCGCGCCCTCCCCTTCGTCGGCGACCATCCGAACGGCGGATTCCTGACCGGTCAGCGGTGGCGACGGCCACAGCAGGACGGCAAGCGCCGCCAGGGCGGCGAACCCGCGAAACCGGGCGCGCGTCACTGAACCTGCCGGCCGGCGACGTACACCGCGTGGATCTGGCGCGTGTTCGTGATGTTGCTGAGCGGATCGGCGTTCAGCACCAGCAGGTCGGCGCGGCGGCCGGCCTGAATCACGCCCGCCTCGTTGCGCCGCATCACCTTGGCGGCGCCGCCGGTCGCGGAGACGAGCGCCTGCATCGGCGTCATCCCGGCCTTCACCATCATCTCGAGCTCGACGTGCTCGAAGTACCCCTGCCAGCGGCCGAGCGACGCGCCGCTGTCGGTGCCCAGCGCGATCGGGACCCCGCCGTCGGAGAAGCGCTTGAGGTTGCGGTTGGCGACAGCAAGCGCCTTCCTGATCTGGTCGGTCTGCGGGTTGTCACGCGTGCGCCGCTGGCGCTGCGGCTCCTTGAGCTGATCCATCTGCGCCTTGTAGGCGGCCTCGCCCTTCAGGAAGAACGGATCGGTGAAAAACGCGGGCGTGGTCTCGTAGACGAACACCGACAGGTCGCGCGTCAGCGTGGGGATGTAGCCGACGCTCCGCTTCTTCAGATCCTCGATGAACGCGGCGTCGGCGTCCACGTCGCGGATGCTGTGGGCGATGATGTCCAGCCCCGCGTTCACCAGCGTCTTCGCATCCTTGAGGTAGTAGAGATGCGCGGCCACACGCAGGCCGCGGTTGTGCGCCTGTTCGATGAGGGCCGCGGCCACCTCGGGCGTCATGTCGTCGCGGTTGCCTTCCATCCGCGTCTTGATGATGCTGACCTTCGCGTCCGCCGCGGCGTCGATCGCCTTGCGCGCGTCCTCGACGGTCTTCGCGGTCACCGCCTGGCCCGAGGGATAGAGCTGCGCGCGGACGGGGTCGCCCTTGTCGTTCTCGTCGCGCACCTTCACGCTCTCCTTGCCGTCGTCGCCGAGCGTGACGACGGTGGTGATGCCGTACTGCGCGTAGGTGCGGAGCTGCTGGTTGAGGCGGTCGTAGAGCGGCTGCGCCTCGTCGCCGGCATCGAGGTGGCCGTGCGTGTTGATGAGGCCGGGCATGACGGTCTTGCCGGTCATGTCGACGCGCGTCGCGTCCGCCGGGATGCGGACCATGCCGTCGGGGCCGACCGCCTGGATGCGGCCCTTCACGACGACGATGGTCATCGTGTCCATGGGAGCGGCGCCGGTGCCGTCGAACACGCGCGCGCCGGTCAGCGCCAGCGTCGGCGCCTGCGGCGCCGCGGGTTCGGGCGCGGGGCCCGCTCCCTGCCCGC
>Ga0194131_10002443_pt1 | contig 30470 bp, 27 predicted proteins | sample TA2KigO120mmetaG_FD_148631 | JGI IMG/M metagenome (GOLD analysis project Ga0194131, IMG submission 148631) | Freshwater microbial communities from Lake Tanganyika, Tanzania - TA2015053 Kigoma Offshore 120m | ecosystem: Environmental > Aquatic > Freshwater > Lake | place: Tanzania: Lake...
CGTGCGACGAGTCGCGGCGCCGGCACGGGGTGCCGCGCGCGAGCCGGCCCGCGCGGCCCGCCCGCGTCACGACTGGTCGAGCGTGTAGGTCACCGCCTCGATGCCGGGACGGCCGGCCGCCTGCGCCTCCGCCAGCTGCCGCTGCTCCCACTTGATGAAGTCGGAGCGCACGCCCATCACGTTGCTGTAGCGGATGGTGTAGTGGGTGAGGTCCTTCGCCATCAGCTCGTCGGAGAGCTCGCGCTCGTGGCGCAGCAGGCCGGCCTTGCGCCGATCCCACGTGGCGCGATCCATCGCCTCGACCTCGCGCACCAGCTCCTGGTAGATCGGCGCGCACGGCCAGTCGGTCCGGGCGTTCACCCACCAGCTGCACAGCTTCCCGAGCTTCTCGAGGAAGAGGTCGTGCTCGGGGCTGAAGTTGAGGCAGCTGCCGTCGAAGTAGTTGCCGAGCCCCTTCATCTTCGACTCGTCGATCAAGGGCTTGGCGATCTCGTAGCCGACGGTGCCCTTGAACGGGAAGAAGATCGCCCAGCGGAAGCGGCCGAGCTTCACCTTCGCGCACAGCTCGAGCGTGTCGAGGATCTCGGCGCGCCCCTCGTGCGGCAGGCCGAACATGATGAAGGCCGAGGTGTGCAGGTCGTGCTTGTGCGCGTTGGCGAAGCTGTCCTCGATCTGCTGGTTGGTCATGTAGCGGTGCAGGACGTCGCGCCGGATCCGGTCGTTGCCCGACTCGAGCCCGAACTTGACGATCATGCAGCCCGCCTCCTTGAGCGCGCGGGCGGAGGCATCGTCGAAGCAGTTGACATGGCCGTTCACCACGAACGGCAGGCCGACGCCGGCCTCGCGGTACGCCTTGCAGAACTTCTGCACGTAGGGCTTGTTCAGCGTGAACAGGTCGTCGTCGAAGATGAAGGTCTTGATCTGCGGGTAGCGCCGCCGGAGCTCCTTCAGTTCGTCGATCTGGCGCGCGATCGGGAAGCTGCGCAGGAACTCCTTCGGCCCCTTGGCGGCGCCGTCGGCGACGTACTGGTCGACGATCTCGAGGTTGAAGCAGTAGGTGCACTTGTAGGGGCAGCCGCGCGAGGTGAGGATCCCCATCCACCCCTTCGTCGACTCGAGCACCTTCGGCATGTCGAACACTTCGTAGTCGAGCGCGGGCAGGGTGTCGAGCGCCGGGAACGGCGCGACCGGCTTCACCTTCTTCTCGCCGCCCACCCAGCTGCGGATGCCGGCGACCTCGGTCGGGTCGCCCCCTTTCGCGAGCGCGTCCATGACGTTGGTCAGCGCGTAGTCGCCTTCGCCGATGCAGACGTAGTCCCAGAGCTTCGAGTCGTGCACCTCGTCGGGGACCATGGTGCAATGGACGCCGCCGATGATCTGCGGCAGCGTCGGGAAGGCGGCGCGGATCGCGCGGCTCGCCTCGCAGCACCAGTCGTACTGCATCGACAGCGCCGAGAAGCCGACGATCCCCGGCCTGGTGGTGCGCACGTACTCGACCAGCTCCGCCATGGTCGGCGGCGTCTCGAGCTTCTCGCAGACGTGCCAGAGGTCCATCTCGTGGCCGCGCGACTTGACGACGCCGGCCAGCGACGCGATGCCGTGGTTGCTCCCGGCCGGAGCATCGAGGCTCGGGTAGAGGAGGAGGATCTTCATCCGACGGGAGCTCCGGCGCTGCCGCATGCCACCTGGACGGCGCGATCGCCCTCCCGGACATGAATCAGTACCGAACTTATACGGATTCGCTTCTCGCCAACAACTGCGGGCTCCGCGCGGGAGGCCTTCGGTGGCTCGGAACATGCATCACTCCACGACGTGCCGCGCGCGTCCACGGTGCGAATACGTCACGGCGTGGGCCGCCCGACGTCAGTGCTGGCGGTGCGCTCGACGGCGGCCGCGCTGTCGCGTTCGTTCCATCCAGGGCCGTGTCGTGGCGCTAGGTTGCCACCCCGTTTCGTGGACCGGCCGACCCCGACCGGCCATGGGAGAACGTGATGAAGCTCTGGTTCGCTGTCGCCGTCGCGACGTTCGCCGCGGGAGGAGGCGCCGCTCCGATCGCGCGCCACGCCACTGCCGGCCCCGCCACGGCCCCCGTCATTGCCAGCAAGGCGGCCGGTCTCGAAGCGCTGGTCGGGAAGTGGTTCTAGGCCGGCGACATAACGCCGAACGGCACGCACGAGAAGCGACCCAAATACGGTCCCGACTACTCGATCGCGCTCGAGAAGGACGTCGTCGTGCTGGAGCAGACGAAGGGCGGGAAGCGGTTCACGGTGCGCCTGCCGCTGGACGGCACTGCGGTCGAGCAGAAGGCCGGGGACACCACGTCGACGTTCCGCGGTCGTGCCGAGGGCGGTTCCTGGAAGCTCGAATGGCGCGAGGACGCGCCGGCCGACGGCAAGCGCGACCTCTCCGTCTGGAACTTCGTCTTCACACCGAAGGAGAAGGCGACCGAGGTCGCGGCGACCATCAGCGTCCCGTTCGAGCACCACGCCGTCTGCCTCTACCGCTTCGAGTTCACCCGCGTCGAGTGAACGGCGTCGTGTCGCTGACGCAGCCAAGTCGTTGCGCACGCCGTCGCAGGAGATCGGAATGAAGAGCCTCGTCGTTGCCCTCGCTGCCGCGGGCGCGGCGCGCGAAGTCGCGCTCGAGTTGGCGGGCCGAGCCGCCGATCCGCTCGGCCATGCGCGCGACCGTCACGCCTGACGGGGTTCGCTGCGCTTCGCGCACCAACGCGACCCACGCCGCCGGTGCGCGCCACGCCGTCGCCGCGAGACGCCGACACCACGCGGCGGCGGCAGCGACTCGTTCCGCGGCGTCGCGCGCGCTGCAGAGCGCCGCGACCAGGCGGTCCGCCTCCGCTCCGACGACCGCATCGAGCGGCACGATCGCATCGCGCAGTTCGGCGGCGTCGAGGCGCAGCAACGCGGCCGCGCCCCACGGCTCGAACCGGATCGCGAAGAGATCGATCGCCGCTCCGGGCAGGAGGAAGATCGGCGCCGTGAGCTGACCCGCCAGCAGCGCCCGTGGCGGCGCGCGCGCCGTGCCGGCGAGCGGCCGTCCCGCCGCCTCCGAACACTGCGCGAAACGATCGCCGAGATGGACGATCAGCTCCATACGCCCGTCAGGCACCACCCGCTCGACGGCGCGAGCGCCAGGCGCGAGGTCCGGCGCACCCACGGCGCGAGGTCAGCAGGCGGCGGCGTCTCGCGATAGTCCATGCGCGCGCGTCAGTCGCGCCGCTTGCGCAGCGGCGCGCCGTCCGGCCCGCGCGCCGGCTCCTTGCGCGCGCCATCGCCGTGCTTGCGCCCCGAGAGCGGCGGGATGCGTCCGTCGCGCTCGGCCCGCGCGACGAAATCGACCTCGTCAGCGAGCGTCGTCGCCGCGCTCTTCGTGCTCTCCTTCGGGTTGAGGCAGAAGAGGTCCCACGCCTCGCCGCGCTGGCCGTGCTGGCGCACGTGCCACTCGCCGCTCTTCTTGTCGCGCCCGAGCGGGAACGCGACGCAGCGCCACGGCTTGTACTTGAAGCGGTCGCCCTCGGTCGCGCCGACCTGGTGGAGCACGCAGCCGTCGCGGAAGAAGACGCACCATCCCTTGCTCACCTTGAGCGTCGGCAGCCCCTCCTTCTCCTCGTTCGAGAGGAAGCCCGACCGATCGATCAGGGCGCGCGCGGCGGGCAGCAGGTGCGGCACGAACTTCGGCAGATTCGCCGCGATCCGCTGCTGTTCGTGCGCTTCGACCGCGGGACGGCCATTCATGCAGCAGAGCCCGCCGCAGGTCGGGTAGACGCAGTCGAAGGTGGCGGTCGCAAGGTTCACGACCGGCAGCGTGCCGGGCGGCGCGGCGCCCTTCGCCGGCGAGCGCGGGTCGCGTTTCGCCTCGTCGTCGCGCGCACTGTTCGCCAATGCGGGTCCCCCTGCGCGCACGGCACGCCTTGCGCCGTGCGCTCCGATCAGTGCGCCGCAGCGGCGAACGTCGCAGCCGCCTGCGCCAGCGTCGCGCCGTCGAAGCGGCGGCCGTAGATCACCTTGTCATCGCCGACGCGGAAGAAGTCGGGCAGCCGCGCGACCTCGACGTACCCGATCCGCTCGTAGAAGCGGCGCGTCGGCGCGAAGGAGGGCTGGCCACCCGTCTCGACCAGGACCATCCGGCCGCCGGCGGCGCGCGCCTTCGACTCGGCCTCCGCCATCAAGACGCGCCCGGCGCCGCCACCCTGCGCCGCAGGATCGACCGCGATCCAGTAGAGATCGAAGACGCCATCGCTCATCGGGTTCCGGCCCCAGCACGCGTAGCCGACCACGCGTCCCGGCACGTCGCTGCCGCCGTCGTGCTCGGCGACGGCGAAGCAGTAGTCGTCCGCCCGCCGCGCCGCGCCGCGCGCCGCCGCCAGGGCGTGGTCGATGAGCTCGAGCGCGACGGCGACCTCGTGGTCAGGGAAGGCCGCGGTCGCGCGCAGGATCCGCTCGAGTTCCGGGCGGTCACTGGCGCGCAGGTCACGCAGCCGGACCGGCGTAAGCCAGGTCGACGATTCGCAGGATGAGTTGGTCATAGGTGGAGCCGGTGCGCGCCCACGCCAGCGCAAAGCCGGCGTCAGGCGAGAGGTCAGGGTTGGGATTCGCTTCGAGGACCACGGGCGTGCCGTCGTCGTCGAGGCGCAGGTCGACGCGACCGTACCCGGAGAGGTGAAGGGCCGTCCATGCCCGCCGCGCGGTCTCCGCCACCCGCTCCGCGGCCGCCGGGGGGAGATCGGCGTCGACGACGTTGGTGCCGTTCCAGTCGGGGCTCCCCTCGACCCACTTCGAGGCGTAGGTCACGAGCGCCGGGCGCCCCTTCGGGAAGTGGGAGAAGTCAATCGCGCGCAGCGGCAGCATCTGCGGAGCGTCGTGCGGGCCGAGCAGCGCGACATTCAGCTCCCGACCGGCGATGAAGCGCTCGACGAGGACGCCTTGCGCGAAGCGCTGGGCCACGAGCTTCGCTCGCGCGCACGCCGCCGCCACGTCGTCGACCACGCTGCCGGCGTCGATGCCGTGGCTCGCGTCCTCGGCCGCCGGCTTGACGATCCACGGGAACGCGACGCGCTCGGCGAGCTCCGCGAGGAGCCGCGCGCCGCCGTCGCGCGAGGCGTCGGCGAACGAGAGCGCACGACCCGCCGCCACCGGCACCCCCGCCGCCGCCAAGAGCGCCTTCGCGATCGGTTTGCGCAGCGCCAAGGCGCACGCCAACGACCGACTCCCGGTGTAAGGGATGCCGCTGAGTTCGAGCAGCCCATTCACGGCCGGCTCGAGCGCCGCTTCGCCGCGGTACGACTCGACCAGGTTGAAGATCGTGTCGGGCCGCGCCGCGCGCAGCGCCGCTAGCAACGCGGCCGGCTCCTCGGGCGCCGGCAGCGGCAGCGCCTCGTGACCGCCGCGCCGCAGCGCCTCGCTCACCGCGCGCGCGCACGCCTGCACCGCCACCACCGCCAACGCATCGCGCGCCTCGCCGTGCGCCGGCGCCGCCTCCGCATTGTGGAGCACGACGACGCGCATCAGCGCCGCCCGATGCGCGCGAGCGCCTGGTCGAGGATGGCGCCGATCAGCGCGTCATGGTCGACGCCGCTCTTCTCCGCCAGGATGCAGAGGTCGCTCCAGCCGGGGCTGATGCCGGGCAGCGGATTCAGCTCGATGAAGTGGGCGACGCCGGCGGCGTCGAGGCGCACGTCGACGCGACCGATGTCGCGGCACTCGAGTGCGCGGTAGGCGCCGAGCGCGACCCGCTCGACCGCGGCCAGCAGCTCCGGCGGCCGGCGCGGCGGCACGTGGTATTCGACGTGATCGGGCCAGACGCGCTTCAGCTCGACCGAATAGACGAAGTCGGCGGTGCGATCGTCTTTCGGCCGGATCTCCATCACCGCCAGCACCCGCGCCTGCGCGCCGTGGCCGAGCACGCCGACCGTGAACTCCGGACCAGTCAGGAACTCCTCGACCAGCGCGGGCTGCGCGTAGTCGCCGACGATCCGACCCACCTCGCGCGCGAGCGCTGTCGCGTCGTCGCTGCGGCTCGACGCGCGCACGCCGATGCTCGAGCCCTCGTGGAGCGGCTTGGCGATGCAGGGGAACCGCAGTTCGAGGCCCGCGAGCTCCGCGACCGATCGCACCACGCGGTCGCGCGCGACTGCCACGCCGGCCGCCGCCGCGACCCGCTTGCAGAGCGCCTTGTCGAGCGCGAGCGCCAGCGTCGCCGGATCGCTGTGGGTGCACGGAACGCCGACCATCTCGCACACGGCCGGAATGTGCGCCTCGCGCGACCGGCTGCCGCGCCCCTCCGCGACGTTGAAGACGAGTTCCGGCGGCGCCGCCAGGAGTTCGGCGAGGAACCGCTTCCCGCCGCCCATCCGCCGGACGCGATGGCCGCGCCGCGAAAGCGCCGCCTCGATCGCGGCGATGGTGCGCTCCGAGTCGTACTCCTCGAGGAGGTCGTCCGGCGCGCCGGCGGGCGCGACGAAGTCGCTCTTCAGGTCGAAGGCGAGACCGATGTCCACGGCGGCAGTCCGAGCAAGCCGGCGGCGACGCCGCTCAGGTCGCGTCGCGGCGCGTGCGGCCGCGATGCGCCCACCGACTCTTGCCGACGACCGGCGGCTGCGGCTGCACGGTCGACTCGGTGGCGAGCTTGCGCCGCAGGAGCTCGCTCTCCGGCACCTGCTCGTGGTACTCGAAGATGCGCCCCTGGTAATTGCGCACGATCAAGCGGTGCTGCGCCGGCTCGTAGTGGAGCAGGTAGTTCGGGTTGATCGGCACCTTGCCGCCGCCGCCCGGCGCGTCGATCACGTACTGCGGGATCGCGAGGCCCGAGGTGTGGCCGCGCAGCCCCTCCATGATCTCGAGCCCCTTCGCCACCGTGGTCCGCATGTGCTCGCTGCCGCGCACCGGATCGCAGTGGTAGAGGTAGTAGGGGCGCACGCGCATCTTCATCAGGCCGTGCATCAGCGCCTTCATGGTGGCGACGTCGTCGTTCACGCCTTTCAGCAGCACCGCCTGGTTGTTGAGCGGGATCCCGGCGCGGGAGAGGAGGTCGCAGGCGCGCGCTGCCTCCGGCGTGCACTCGCGCGGATGGTTGAAGTGGACGTTCACCCAGAGCGGGTGGTGCTTCTGCAGCATCGCGCACAACTCGGCGTCGATGCGCTGCGGCAGCGACACCGGCACGCGGGTGCCGATGCGGATGATCTCGAGGTGCGGGATCGCGCGCAGCTTGCCGAGGATCGAGTCGAGCTTGGCGGTCGAGCAGGTGAGCGGATCGCCGCCTGACACGACCACGTCGCGCACCGTCTTCGTGCGGGCGATGTAGTCGACCATGCGGTCGATCTCGAGGTCCGGCACGGCGTCCTCGTACATGATCCGCTTGCGCGTGCAGTAGCGGCAGTAGACCACGCATGAGTTGCTGATGACCATCAGCACGCGATCGGGATAGCGGTGCGTGATCCCCGGCACCGGCGAGAACTTCTCCTCGCCGAGCGGATCCTCGTCGCCGACGTCGCGCCACGCGTACTCCTCGGTCAGCGGCACCGCCTGCCGCAGGATCGGATCGTCCGGATCGTCGGCGTCGATCAGCGCCAGGTAGTACGGCGGGATCCCCATGCGGAAGTCGCGCAGCACCTCGCGCCGCAGCGCGCGCTCCCCCTCCGGGATCGGGATCAACCGGACCAGTTGCTCGAGGTCGGTGACGCGATGGCGGAACTGCCACTTCCAGTCGTTCCACTCCGCGTCGGTCGCGTCAGGGAAGTAGTGGGCGCGGCCCTGCCGTGCGCGCGCCCGGGTCGCCGCCAATCCGCCCGCGCCGCCACCGAGACCGCCTGCATCGCTCACCGCGGAACTCCGCGCCATCGCGCGTGTGTGGCTCCAGCGACCCCGGACGAGTCGTCCGGGCTCTGCGCGCGACGAGAACCAACCGGGGCCCGCGGACGTTCTGGAGGCTCGGCCTCGGCCGCGGAGTCCTCGCCATCCGACGACGCAACGGCGCGGCCGCTGACAGCCAGGCCCATCGCGCGCACCCCCGAAGGGAGGAGCATCGGAGCGATCCACGGCGGGAGGCGAGCGGCGGGCCGCTCGCGCAGCGCGCCGCGCCGCTCGACATGTCGGCGGGCTGCGCTGCCAATGAACGGGGCGGGAACATAGGAGCGCTGCGCGGCAGCGACAAGCAAGCGCCACCCGGCGCTGGAAAACCGTGGACAACTTCGGCGACCGGTACGACCGATGATGCTCGAGCCCCCCCCGGCTTGAACGTTGCCATCCGCACCCGGAAGCTCGTCGCCCTCTCCTCCCCCGGACCTCGGAAGATGACGGCCCTCCTCGCCGCCCGCCGTGCCTTGGCGTCCAGCCTGCCGTTCGCCGCCGTCGCCCTCGGGGCGGCCGCGCTGCGCTGGCCGACCTTCTTCAGTGGCGGCGTTGGCGAACTGCTCGGCCTGACGCTGGCGCTGGTGGCACTGCCGCTGGCGCTCGCGCTGGCGCTCGGCGCGCTGCTGCCGGAGCGCATCGCTGCTGCGGTGGCCACGCTTCCGCTCGGCGCGGCGATCGGCGGCTGCTTCATTGCGCTGCGGGTCGACTCCGAGGCGACCGGAGTCTGGGTCGCGGCGCTGGCGGCGGGCGCGGCGATCGGCGCCGCGCTCCTCGGCGGCGTGACGCTGCTGCCGCTCTGGTCGCGTCGCACCGGCGCACTGCTGGCCCTTGCGCTCCTGCTCGGCGGCGCCAGCGTGCCGGCGTGGCGGCGCCCGCCCGCCTCTGCGCCGGTCGGCGACCGGCCGCGCATCTTCGTCTACGGCCTCGATGCCGGCACCTGGACGCTGCTCGACAAGCTGATGGCGGCCGACCAGCTGCCTGCGTTGCGCCGCATCCGCGAGGAGGGCGCGAGCGGGATCCTCCAGTCCGAGGTCGAGTCGGCGTCGCCGCGGGTCTGGACCACGATCGCCACGGGCAAGCCGCCCGCCGACCACGGCGTGGTCGACTTCTTCTGCACGCAGAATCAGGACCTGAAGACGCGCCGCGTGTGGGAGATCCTGCAGGCGCAGGGGTGGTCGGTCGGCCTGTTCCAGTGGCTGGTGACATGGCCGCCCGATCCCTACGACCCGTTCGTGGTTCCGGCGTGGATGGCGCGCGGGCCGGAGACACGGCCGGCGGGGCTGCGTTTCATCAAGGAACTCGAGATCGCGTTCCAGACCGGCGAGTTCGACCAGTGGCGCCAGCGCGGCGAATGGGGTCGCCTGCTCGCCCGGCTGCGCGACTGGGGCTGCGGCTACCTCGAGCACGGGCTGCGCTGCAAGACCGCGCTGGCGGCGCTGGTGCAGGCACGCACCGCCATCGGCGACCCGAGCTGGGAGAAGCAGTACGCCGCCAAGCGCACGCTGCAACTGCTGCTGAACGGCGACGTCTACCTCGAGCTCTACCGGCGCCACCAGCCCGACTTCAGCTGCTTCATCTGCTACGGCACCGACAACCTCGCGCACAAGTTCTGGCAGTTCCACTTCCCCGACGACTTCGGGATAGACCACGCGCGCGCCACGCCGTTCCGCGAGCTCCTGACCGACTACTACCGCGCCTGCGACGCGCTGCTCGGCGAGATCCTGCCGCTGCTCGGCGCGCAGACCACGGTGGCGGTGGTCTCCGACCACGGCTTCACCTCGATCGGCGAAGGCGGCGAGAGCCACCAGCGCGAGCTGCGGCCGAAGATGAGCCGCATCGCCGCCGAGCTCGGCCTCACCGAGAAGGAGGTCTTCTGGTCGTCGGTGGCGACGCGCGGCTACTTCCGTCCGGTTCCCGGCGTCGCCGCCGCCGCCGATGCGGGAGCGCGCATCGTCGACTGGCTGACGCGCTGCGAGGCGATCGGCGGTCCGCGACCGTTCATCGTCACCGCGCGCGATGACGGGCAGATCGAGGTCGCGGTGAACAGCGACTCCGCTCTCGACCGTGACACGCCGCTGCACACGCCGAGCGGGCGGCGCCGCTTCGACGATCTGGTCGACGTCGAGGACCGCACCGGCAATCACTCGACCGACGGGATCATGCTCTGGCGCGGCCCGGCGATCCGCCGCGGCGCGCGCCTCGCGCCGGCGCATCTGGCGGACGTGACGCCGACGCTGCTCCACCTGCACGGTTTCCCGATCGGGGCCGACATGGCGGGCCAGCCGATCGAGGCGGCGTTCACCGAGGAGTTCCGCGCCGCGCACGAGATCGAGCGCATCAAGAGCTGGGACGAGCAGGTGGAGGTGACGCGCGAGGACGTCGGCGCCGGCGACGACAGCGCGATGAAGAGCTACATGAGCGCCACCGGCTACACCGACAGCGGCGACGACGAGCGGGCCGGACGCGACGGCGCCCGGGAACCCTCCCGCGACGGGGAGCAGTGATCCCGGGCGCCAGATCCTGCCGCCCGGCGTGGCCGCCGGCTCGGCACGCAACCGATCAGCGACCGATCAGCGCTCGATCAGCACGTAGGGCAGCGTCGCCAGCATGCGCGTCCGCGGCGTGCCCTCCGCCGTCTCGAGCAGCGGCGCGACCGCCGCCGCCAGTTCCGCGGCGCCGAGTGCTGCGGCCACCCGCGCCAGCGAGGTGCGCAGCGAGACCAGCCCGTCGAGCTGCTCCTGCAGCGCCTCGAGGAAGTCGGGCGCCTCCGGCAGCTCGCGGACCGGCGTCTCCGCCGGATCGAGCTTCGCCGTGAAGCAGGCGTAGGTGATCGCCTCGCGCAGGCCGCCGAAGCCGTCGATCAGGCCGATCTCCTTCGCCGCCGCGCCGGTCCAGACGCGGCCGCGCGCGTGCTCCTCGAGCCGCGTCGGATCGAGCTTGCGGCCGGCCGCCGCCTTGGCGACGAACTCGCCGTAGAGATCGTTCATCGAGCGCTCGAACTTGCCGCGCAGCAGCGGCGGCAGCCCGTCGCGCAGGGTCGACAGCTCCTCCGCGTGCGGACCGTAGCCCACCACCTCGACGTTCACGCCGAACTGCCGGAACGCGCCCGACAGGTTGGGCACCGCGGCGACCACGCCGATCGATCCGGTGATGGTGCCGGGCTGGGCGAGGATGCGGTCGCACCCCATCGCGATCCAGTAACCGCCGGAGGCGGCGACGCCACCCATCGACGCGATCACCGGCTTCGTCTCCCGGCAGCGCTGCACCGCCCGCCAGATCAGGTCGGACGCGAGCGCGCTGCCGCCCGGGCTGTTGATCCGCAGCACGACCGCCTTCACGCTCTCATCGTCGCGCGCGGCATCGAGAGCCTCGACGATGGTGTCGGCACCCATGGTCTGGCCGCCGAAACCGATGCTGCTCTTGCCGCTCATGATCGCGCCGGTCGCGTAGACGACGGCGATGCGGGCGCCGTCGGGGAGCTTCTCTTCCTGCGGTTCCAGCACCTCCTTGAGCAGCGAGAAGAGGGCGAACGGGCTGTCGAGCTTCGCCTTCAGCTCGGCGGCTGCATCGGTCTCGCCCCAGTCGGTGACGATCTCCGGCGTCCCGCCGGCGAGCTGCGCCACCCGCGCGTCGAACTCGTCCTCGTAGCCGACCGCGTCGATCAGCCCGAGCTCCAGCGCCTGCTTCGGCGCCAGCATCAGCGCCTCGAAGCCGCGCTCGACGTTCGCGCGATCGATCCCGCGGTGGGCGGCGATGGTGGCCACCGCGCTCTCGTAGCGATGCTTCAGCAGCTCGGTCAGTTCGACGCGCTGCGCCTGGCTCATCGCCGAGAGCGCCATGTCCTCGTAGGCCGTCTTGAATTCGCCGACATGGAGGACGTCGTAGCGCACGCCGACCTTGGCCAGCAGGTCCCTCAGGTACATCACCTCGGCCGATGGCGCCTGCAGCATCAGTTCGCCGGGTGGCGGCACCATCACGAGGTCGCACAGCGAGGCGAAGCCGAGCGCATCCTGGTCGAGCGTCTCGGCCCAGCAGACCAGCTTCTTGCCGGCTGCCTTGAGCGCCTTCAGTTCCTTCACCACGTCCTGCGAACGCGCCGAGTCGAGGCCGTTCGCCGGTTCGAGCCGCACCACCCCCACGCTGGCGTCGGCGGCCATCGCGCGGATGCGGTCGAGTTCTGCGAGGAAGTTGCGCGAACCATCGGCGAAGAGCCCGGTCGGCACCGGGTCCTCGCCGCCGAACCCGGCAAGGCTCAAGGTGACGACCTTGGCGGCAGCCGGCGCGACCGCCGCGGCGTCGTCGGCGTCGCCTCGCAGGTTCGGCGCGAGCGTGCCAAGCAGGCACGCGGAGACGGCGTTCGTCCACATGGAGCAGCTCCGCAGGGGGGTTCCGATTCGGTGCACCGGAGGTCGGCCGGCGCCTGGCGCGATCACGTTCGCCGCCACGATCGCTTCTACGACCATGTGCCCGACCGCACCGATGATGGCAAGTCCGGGGCCAGTCGGCGCAGCACGGCGCGGGCCGGTGCCATGGCGCATGGCGGCGAGCGCGTCGCCAGCCGGATCGACCGCGGGATCGCGGGTCAGATGGAGCGGGTGATGAGGATTGAACTCACGACAACCACGTTGGCAACGTGGTGCTCTACCACTGAGCTACACCCGCAAGAGGGCGGGGAACATAGAGCGACCCGCGAGCGATGTCAAACCGCGCGAGGGGGCACGAGAGCGAGGTACGGACGACCTTTCCCGACGGTCCGTGCGGCGGCTCGCGCCGCATCGATCCACGCCTCCGCCGCCGCCACCGCCGGGGTCAACGCGACGCCGCGCGCGAGCAGGGAAGTGATCGCGGCCGCCAGCGCGCAACCGGTCCCGCGCGGCGCGCGACCGCGCCGTCGCGGTTTGCGGAAATCGACCGGCGCGAACGCGCCGCGCAGCCGATCGACCACGTCGACCTCGCCGGCGAAGTGGCCGCCCTTGAGCAGCACCGCCTGCGGCCCGAGTGCGAGCAGCGCGGCCAGCGCCGCATCGACCTCGCGCTGCACCCGGCCGCGCGACCAGCCGAGCAGGAGCGCGGCCTCATCGGCATTCGGCGTCAGCAGCGTCGCCAGCGGCAGCAGTCGGCGGCGGTAGTGTTCGACCAGCGCCGGCGCGAGCGTCCGCGGCCCGCGCGTCGGCGCCACCACCGGGTCGAGCACCAGCGGGACGGACCGATCCTGCTGCGCCCAGCGCGCCACGCGGTCGATCCAGGCGCGATCGTGCACCATGCCCACCTGCAGCGCCCGCCACGGCGTCGCGGCGCGCAGCAAGGCGAACTGCCGCTCGGCCCGCCGCCCGTCGGACGGAACCACCGCCACCACCCCCTCCGCCGTCTGCGTCGTGTGGCAACTCGCGATCGCGGCGGCGTGGACGCCGAAGAGCGCCTGCACCTTGAGGTCGAGTTCGAGACCGGCCCCCCCACTCGGATCGCTGCCGGCGATGACCAGCGCCAGGGGAGCGTGCAGCGCGGCGGAGCGGCGCCGTGCCACCGCTCAGCCTCGCTCGCCGCGCAGCAGGCGCACCGCCGGCAGCAGCGGACCGGGTCCGGGAAACGGCTCGGCCCGCACCACCACCCAGGCCGCTCGCGGCAGCGCCTCGAGGACCGTCTTCAGATCGGCTTCGCCCGCGCCCGCCGGCAGGCCGGAGTGCGCGCCGACGCAGTCGGTGGCGTAGAGACCGACGCAGCGATCGGCCAGTCGATCGAGCCAGGCGCCGGCCGGCGGTCCGCCCTGCGCCGCCTGGGCGCCGGCGCGTCCGCTGTCGTGCCACCAGGCGATGCGCCGCCGCGAGCCGAAGTCCGCGACGATGTGCTCGACGAACGTCGGCGTCAGCCATTCGCACCGCTCGCGCGGCAACGTCAGCGCGACCTCGATCCCGAGGTCATCGGCCAGCACGGCATGCAGCGAACGGCAAGTGCGGTCGAGCAGCGCATCGATCGACGCGTTCGCGCGTGCATCGATCGGCGCACCGTGGAGCGGTGGCGTCAGCTCGACGATGACGAACGGCGCCTTCAGCGTCGCCGCGAACCGACGCGTCGCCTGCAGTTCGCCGACCGCCGTCGCACGTGCCGCCGGCACCGGCTCCCCCAGCGCCGGCGGCGGCGCGGAGCGTTCAAGGGCGTGGCAGGGATGGCGCACGGCCGCGGCAGTGAAGCCAAGGAGGTCACGACGGAACGCCTCCGCTGCCGGTGGTGTCGCCGCCCCTCCTGGCACGTAGGCGCGCAGTTCGAGCGCCTCGAGCCACTGCGCGACGGTCGCCAATGGCGGGAAGCGCGCCCCGTCTCCCTCCACCGCCAACGCCAGCCGCCGCATGCCTGCTCCTCGCGCCGGTCGTGCGCCACGGCCGCAACCCCTTGGTCGCGCGGCGATCGCCCCCGGCGGCAGTCACGCTGGCAACCGGCAAGGCCGCGGGAACACAATTTTCTAACAGCCCCCGGCACCCACCGGTACAAGCGGGTCACTCCGGGACGATCGGACCCCACCCAGTCGCGAGCCCGCACTGTTGCGGCTCGCTCGTAGAGAGGGAACTGCATGCAGCACCTCGTGACCACTTCCTTGAAGGCGGCCATGCTCGCCGCAGCCATGACCTGTGGCCTCGCGCCGGCGCGGAGCCAGACGGCCCCGTCCCCCGGCGGCGAGTGGGCCGCGATGGCCAGCGCCGCGGTCGCCGAGGCGGGTTACCTCGGCGTCTACGTCGAGGGCCCGGCCGACGGCGGTGGCGTGCGCCTGGCCGAGATCGTCGCCGACACCCCGGCGGCCAAGGCCGGACTCAAGGCCGGCGACGTGATCGTCGCGATCGGCGATCGAACCACCGCTTCCGAGGAAGAGCTGCGTGACGCCATCGCCAGCTTCGGCGCCGGCGCGAAGGTGAAGATCACCTTCCTGCGCGACAGCGAGAAGCGTCGGACCAGCGCCCGGCTCGCCAGCGCACCCGAGGCTGCCGCAGCGGCAGATCTGACGAGAGAGGGCGTCGCCGACCTCGTCGATGTGACCGAGGCGCAAGGCGCCGACCTCGTCGATGTGACCGAGGCGCAAGGCGCCGACCTCGTCGATGTGACCGAGGCGCAAGGCGGCGGCGCGGGCGCCATGGCCGGCGGGAGCGGCGGCTGGCTCGGTGTGCAGCTGACCGGTTCGGACGCGGGCGGTGCCAGCGTGCTCAGCGTCGTCGAGGGATCGCCGGCGGGGATTTTCGGTCTGCAGAAAGGTGACGTGATCGTCCGCGTCGACGGCACCGAGATCGACTCGGTCGATGCGTTGGTCGAGGTGATCGGCAGCCATGCGGCCGGCGACAAGGTGCGCCTCGTGCTGAACCGCGGCGGCGAGGAGAAGAAGCTCAAGGTCACGCTCGGAGCGCGAACGGGCGCGATGGCCGGCCTTGATGGCATGGGCGCAGCTGGCATGGAAATGGAAGCGCCGCCGGCCCCGCCCGCGAAGCTCCCGCCGCCGGCGCCACGCCGAGTGCGGATCGCGGCCACGCCGGCGCCCCCGGCCGGCGGCAACGCCGAGATCAACGACGCGCGCGCCGAGATCGACGCGTTGCGCCGACAGGTCGAGGAACTGCGCGCCCGCTGCGAGAAGCAGCAGCAGCAGCTCGAAGCCATCCGCGCGGCGCTCGGCGGCGGCGGCGGCGGCCGTGAGCCCGAGCCGACGCCCGAAATGGCCCTCCTTCCGCTCGCCTTCGCGTCGATCGACCCAGCCGCCGGCACCATGTCGGGAATCCCGCTGCAGTCGGCGGATGCGGGCACCATCGTCATCCAGGACGGCACGACGCTGCAGCGGCGATTGTTGTCGTGGCCGGAGGGCGGCGTCGGGCTCCAACTGCATGAGCCGGAGGTGATGAACACGGGCTTCGGGAACGAGACGTCCGAAGCCGAAGGCTGCATCAACGTTGAGGGTGCCGGCCTCACGCTCACGCTGAAGGTGGATGCCGATGGCACCGTCAGCAGCGCGACCTGTGACGCGGGCAGCGGCGACGGCACGTGCACGTCTGGCGCAGTGGTCGTCGGCGAACCGTCGGCGTGGATCACCACGGAAGAACTCCCGGCCGAGTTCGGCAGGGGCAACGGCAAGAAGAAGCGCATCGCGGTGAAGGCGCTCGCGCCGGAGGTGTTCAGAAACATCCAGGTCGTTCCGGGCCAGGCGGCGAACGCCGGCGGCGAATCGTGCTGCGGCAAGTGTGACGGCTGCCCGGCGCAAAAGCAGTCCGTGAAGGCGACCTCGAAGGCGACTTCGAAGGCAAAGCGGTCGGGCAAGGCGAAGAGCAAGACGGCCGCGCCGAAGGCGTCCTACGAGTTCTCGACGGCGCCGCCGGAGGTCGAGCGGCAGGTGATCGTGGTCAGGCCGAAGGTTGACCACGGTGGGAACGCGTCGCACCCCGGCGGGCAGTGGACGCCGGGCGTTCGGTTTCATGGCATGCACGGCCTCCATGGCCACGGCGGCCACGGCGTGCCCGGCATGCGCGTTCGTCGATTCGAAACCTCGCCGGGCGTCCCCGCGATCCGGTTTCACGGCGCTGGCGGCGGCACGTGCCCTGCCATCAAGTCGGACTGCAACTCCTGCTGCAGTGCGGGCGGCGGTGACTGCGAAGTGACGGCGATCGTCCTCGACGGCGATGGCGTGTTCGTCGCCGAACGGGGGGGCGCCACTTTCGCATTCGAGGGCGCGACCGAGTGCGCAACCGAGTGCGCGACCGAGTGCGCGACCGAGTGCGCGACCGAGTGCGACATCGAGGTGATCGAGTTGCTCGAGTGCTGTGAAGCCGACACGGCGTGCGCCGAGGAGTGCGGCGACCGTTGAGTCCTTCGCCCGAACGGTCCGGGAGTCACCCGGATCGGTCGGGCATCCGCGGGAAACTTCCAATTGGCGGCGCCGGGCACCCTGCGGGGCGATCGGCGCCGCGCTCGTTCCGGCAGCTGCGCTCGCGTCAGACCTTCAGGTCCTCGAGACCGCGCCGCACTCCCCCGCTGCGCGCCTTGGCCAGCGCCGGACGCACCTCCTCGGCGAGGAACTCGTCGACCTGCGCGACGGCGCGTCCGGTCAGGCCGGCCCCCTGCAGGAGCCGCGGCAGGTCGTCCCGCACCGTCGCGAAGGCCGGATCGGCCGCCAGTCGCGCGAACAGATCGTTGTCGCCGGCTCCCGCCTTCTGCCGCTCGACCGCGGCGCGCGCATGCACGCGGATCCGCTCGTGCAATTCCTGGCGGTCGCCGCCGGCCTGGACGGCGCGCATCAGCACCTCTTCGGTCAGCATGTAGGGCAGCTCCCGCTCGAGGTGGGCGCGGATGCGCGGCTCGTGGACGAGGATCCCCTTGAAGATCGAGTGGTGGATGCGCAGGAGCGCGTCGGCGGCGAGGAACGCCTCGGCCAGCACGATGCGCCGGTTGGCGGAGTCATCCAGCGTCCGCTCGAGCCACTGCTGCCCCGCGGTCTCGGCTGCGTTGACCGGCAGGTGCATCAGGTAGCGCGCCAGCGACACCATCCGCTCCGCGCGCATCGGGTTGCGCTTGTAGGCCATCGCGGACGAGCCGATCTGCTTGTCCTCGAACGGCTCCTCCACTTCCTGCTCGTGCGCCAGCAACCGCAGGTCGTTCCCGGTCTTGGCGCACGACTGCGCCAGGCCGGAGAGGACGGCGAGGATGCGGAAGTCGAGCTTGCGCGGGTAGGTCTGGCCGGTCACGGCAAAGCGCCGCGCGAAACCGAGCCGCGCGCAGAAACGCGCATCGAGCTCCTTGACCTTCGCCGCATCGCCCCTGAACAACGTCAGGAACGACGCCTGGGTGCCGGTCGTGCCCTTGAGTCCGCGCGCCGGCAGCTCGTCGATCAGCCGGTCGAGCTCGGCGAGGTCGAGCAGCAGGTCCTGCAGCCAGAGGCAGGCGCGCTTGCCGACGGTGGTCGGCTGCGCCGGCTGGAAATGGGTGTAGCCGAGCGTCGCGATCGCCCGCGTCCGCGCCGCGAAGGCGGCGAGCTGCTCGATCACCTGCAGCAGCGCGTCGCGCAGCAGCCCGAGCCCGCGCTTCATCAGCACGAGGTCGGCGTTGTCGGTCACCGTGCAGGAGGTGGCACCGAGGTGGAGGAACGGCTTCGCCGGCGGATGCAGTTCGGCGAACGCGTGGAGGTGCGCCATCACGTCGTGGCGCAGCTCCTTCTCCAGCGCCGCCGCGCGCGCGAGGTCGATCTCGTCGATGCGCCGCTCGAGTGCGTCGATCTCCCGCTCCGGCAGGTCGAGGCCGAGTTCCCGCTGCGTCCGCGCCAGCGCGATCCAGATCTCCCGCCACTGGCGCGCGCGCGAGCGATCGGAGAAGAGCTGCTGCATCTCGCGGCTGGTGTAGCGCGAGGAGAGCGGGCTGCGCCAGAGCGCCCCGTCGCCCTCGTCCGCACCGCCGGCGCCACTCCCGCTGCCCGCCATCGTCCGCTGCCTCCCCGGCCGCCGCGATCGTGCGACGGCGAGCGGTTCAGCCTAGTGTCCCGACTCTGAAGTGCGCGAAAGAAGTCGGAGGCGCGCTGCGTGCAGGGCGAGGCGAGCTGGCGACTGCAACTCCGGGGGAAGTGGCGGGGGCGGCGCGACGAAGCGATCTGCGCGGCGCGCCCCCGATCCTCCGGCGAACTGCCGAGTCACGACAGCTGCGGCCCCCACGTCCGCCAGGCGTTGAACGCCAGCGCCACCAACGCCACCGCGGTGGCGCGGCCCAGTGCCGGCAGCAGTCGGCCCGGGCCGCGCACCCCCCACCAGAGGCTCACCGCGGCCACGCCGCCGAGCAGGTCGACGCAGACATCGAACGGGTCGGGCGTACGGCCGGCGACGTCGTTCTGGTGCCATTCGTCGACGATGCCGTAGGTCGCCACCAGCACGAGCACCCCGAGCAGCGCGTCGCGGCTCCAGCCGCGGCCCTTGCGCGCGACCTCGAGCAGCAGCAGGGCGAGTGCGCCGAACAACGCGAAATGGACCGAATTCGAGAGGAAGCTCCAGAACTTGCCACCGGGGCCGGCGAAGGTCTGGGACGAGAGCCACCAGATCCAGCCGCCGTGCGCGACGGCCAGCACGGCCGCGGTGATGCGCCAGGCGCGGGCGCCGGCCGAGTCAGCGCCGCTTGACGAGCCGGACAACGGTCCCACCCCCCTCGCGTGGCGAGAAGCTCGCCTCGTCCATGGTGGCGTGGATCAGGAACAAACCGCGGCCCGACTCGGCGTCGTCGTCCGGAAGCGTCGCGGCCTCCTTCGCGTGGCCGTCGCGGGCGACGAACGCGCCGCGATCGCGCACCTCGAGGACCAACCGGTCGGCGTGGACCTGCACCACCATCTCGACCGGTTCCACCTGGCGCGCCGCTTCGCCGTGCCAGCAGGCGTTCATGACCACCTCGTCGAGGCCGAGCAGCACCGCCTCGACCTTGCTGGGGGCGAAGCCGTGATCCTGCAGCAGCGCCCGCACCTGCCCCCGCACCAGGCGCACGGCGTCGGCATCGGGGCCGATCCGGTATTCGATCGCGAGCAACGGTGGCGGGGTCGGGTCCACGCGGCGGACGTTAGGTCCTGCGCGCAGGAGCGACAAGGCGCGCGCCGCCCCGCCTCCGGTCGCCTGGTGGGCGAACGGCCGCGCTCACGCGTCGGCGCCGTCGAATCGCAGCGACAGGTCGAGCGCGGGAGCGGAGTGGGTCAGCGCCCCGATCGAGATCCGTTCGACGCCCGCCAGCGCGAAGGCGCGGACGTTGCCGAGGTCGATGCCGCCCGACGCCTCGAGCGCCACCTGCTCGGGCCGGAACCGAGCCCGCACGCGCCCGACCGCCACGGCCACCTGTTCCGGCGTGAAGTTGTCGAGCAACACGTAGTCCGCGCCGGCCGCCGCCGCGCGCACCGCCTCGTCGCCATCGAACACCTCGACCTCCACCTTCATTCCCGCCGGCACCTGCCGCCGCGCCGCGGCGATCGCCGCTTCGAGCGGCCGCTGCCCGAGCGGCCACGGCCGCGTGAAGGCGAGGTGGTTGCTCTTGATCAGGACCTGGTCGTACAGGCCGTGGCGATGGTTCATGCCCCCGCCCGCCACCACTGCCCGCTTGGCGAACCAGCGCAGCCCGGGCAGCGTCTTGCGCGTGTCGAGGATGCGGGCGCCGGTGCCGGCCACCGCCGCGACGAAGCGCGCCGTGTGGGTGGCGATGCCCGACAGGTGCTGCACCAGGTTGAGCAGGGTCCGCTCGGCGGCGAGCAGCGCCGGCGTCGCGGCCGCGAGCCGCGCGACCACCTGGCCCGGCGCGACCACGGTGCCGTCGACGGCGACAGCGCTGCCGGTGGCCGTCGGATCGAGCAGCCGGACGATCGGCAGCGCCAGGTCGGCTCCAGCGACGACGCCGGCAGCCTTGGCGGTCAGCGCGGCACCGGAGCGCGCATCGCGCGGCACGAAGCAGCGCGCCGTGACGTCGCCGGCGCCGAGATCCTCGGCCAGGAAGGTGCGCAGACGCGCATCGAGATCGGCGGGAACGGGCGGCAGGTCCATGCGCCCGTCATAGCGCGGACGCAGCGATCAACCGCGCGCCGCCCCTGCCGACGCGGCACCACCGGTCGCGCGACCCGCCGGCTTCACGAGCCGGGCCAGCGCGAAGTAGCGCCGCACCACGTCGTCGAGCACGCTGTTCAATGCCGTCCGCTCACCGACGACGCGCTCGGCCTCGCCGTCGTCGCCGATCGCGACGCGCAAGCCGGCGTCGCTCGCGGTGACGGCCGCCAGCAATTCGCCATGGAAGCGGAAGCGCGTGGTGGTGCCGTCCACCTCCTCCGCGACGTGATCATTCAGGTGCACGACCTTGCGTTTCAGCTCGTCGAGCAGCGCCGCGACGCCGACCGCGCGCGGGACCGGACGCGCCGCACCGGCGGGGACGTGACCACCGTTGCCATTGCCGTGGCCATTGCCGTGGCCATTGCCGTTGCCGTTCGCGCGCGACGCCACGGGCAGCACCGGCGGCGCTGCCACCGGCGCTGCAGCGGGGACGGCCACGGGCGCCGTCACTGGCACTGCCACCGGCAAGTCCGGAGCCGGAGGCGCCTCGCGCAGGAGCGCGCCTCCGGCCGGGACCAGCACCAGGCGGGGCGAAGCGTCGAACTCCACGACGACGGCTTCGACGAGATCGATGGCGCATGCCGCCAGTCGATCGCGCACGCCGAGCAGGGCGTCGGGGAATCGCGCCGCGATGACGATCACGCGTGGATCGACGTCGAACCGCGTCCCCTCCTGCCGGAACAACCGCTCCAGCAGGTTCCGCATCCGCCGCACCTCGGCGATGACGCACCACGCGCGGCCAAGCGCGACCGCAGCGCCGCCGTTCCCCTCCCCGAGGACGACGACCGGGCGCCCCGACGGTTCCTGCATCCACGCGTCGACGACGAGCTCCGGCGTGAGCCGGAAGTCGGTTTCGAGCAGACGCAAACCCCGTCCGAGCGCATGCGGCTCTGCCGCGAGCACATGTCCGAGCGACGCGGTCCCGCGGTCCGATGACTCGGCCTCGATCATGACGCCCCCTCCACTGCGTGAGGTTCGCCCGCCATCGCTTGCGCCACGGGGGGATGACGCAGCAACTGCGGGCACGCACCGCCAATTCCGACCGACGGCGCGGATGGTACTCCGGAGAGCGAGGGGCCACAACCGCTCGTGCTGCAGGAATATTCCGCATACGACTGGTTGGATGGTCGCGCGGCAGAGGGGCACTCCCGCACTGCCGGTATCGTCCGCCCGATGCACCACCCCGCCGCGAATCCCCTCCGCATCGAGTCGCTGCGCGTCGAGAGTCGCCTCCTCTGCGGCAATCGCCAGGGCGACCCGTTCGAGCGCGAACTCCTCGTGGTGCTGCCGCCCGGCTACCACGCGACCGACCGCCGCTACCCGGTCGTCTTCCTGCTGGCCGGCTTCGCGGGGTTCGGCGCCACGCTGCTGGCGCGCGCCTGCTTCGAGGAGGCGATCGACCAGCGTCTCGCTCGCCTCTACGCGCACGGCTGTCCGCCGGCGATCGTCGTGCTGCCGGACTGCTGCACCCGGCTCGGCGGCGCGCAGTACGTCGACTCGCCGACGCTCGGCCCGTACGCGAGCCATCTCCTCGACGAACTCCTGCCGCTGGTGGACAGCCGCTACCGCACCATCGCCGGTCCGACCGGCCACGCCATCGCCGGCAAGTCGAGCGGCGGATTCGGCGCGCTCCACCTCGCGCTGCTGCGGCCCGGCGTCTTCGGGGCGGTCGCCTGCCACTCGGGCGACCTCGGCTTCGACCTGTGCTACCCGCGCGATTTCCCGGCCTGCGCCGACGCGGTCCGGCGCGCCGGCGGCGTCAGCGCGTTCCTCCACCACTTCTTCTCGCGCCGGCGCCGCAGCGCCGAGGAGTTCGCCGCCGTCAGCATCCTGGCGATGGCCGCCGCTTACTCACCCGACGCGACGCGCGCGGAGGGGCTCGCGCTGCCGTTCGACCCGGTCACCTGCGAGATCGATGCGCCGACGTTCGCGCGCTGGCTCGCGTTCGATCCGGTGCGGCGCGTCGCCGCGGAAGCGCCGGCGCTGCGCGCGCTGGCGGCGCTGTGGGTCGATTGCGGCGACCGCGACGAATACCACCTCCACTTCGGCGCGCGACGCTTCGCGCGCGCCTGCCGCGAGTTCGCCGTTCCGCTCCACTACGAGGAGTTCGACGACGGCCATCGCGGCACCAGCTGGCGCTACGACCATTCGCTGCCGTTCCTGCTGCGCACGCTGGCGGAAAGCTCCAGTTGATGGCGCTGCCGCTGCTCCCCGCGCTGCTGGCGGCCGCACTGGTCGGCGCGGCGCAATCGGGCGCCGCCGATCCCTTCGCCCGCGAGCGACAGTTGCTGGCGATGAAGGTCGAGGCGCGACGGGTGTTCCCGGTGCGCCCGCTCGTCGACGGCGACCTCGACTTCGTCGAAGCCGCCATCGCCAGCGCCGACCGCTGCGCGGCCGCCGGCGACCGCTCCGGCGAACTCGCCGCGCTGACGGCCGCGGCGCAGCGCCTCGAAGGCGCGCCGGCCGACGGGTGGAGCGCGGCGGCGTGGCGGCTCCTGCCGCGGCTCGATGCCTCGCTGCTCGATGACGCGACCACGACGACGCTCCGCTTCGACTGGTTGCCGGCGGCCCTGGAGGACCGGCAGCTCCCCGCGGAGCCGTGCGCCGTCGAGATCTGGCTGGCGCGCGGTGCCCTCTTCGGCGCCGGTGGCGAGCTGCAGCGCATCAGCACGCTGGCGCGCGTCGACGACGTGCGGCTCGACGCCGCGGCACCGCTGCCGCCGATGCCGATCGAGGTCCCGCGGAGCTTCTTCGGGGCCGCGTTCGTGACGGCGCAACTGCTGCCGGCCGGCGGCACGCCGCGCCGCCTGGCACATCCCGCGCGCATCGCCCGCCGGCCCGGTCTCGTCGCGGAGGTCGGCCAGCTCGAGGAGCGCCGGCGCGCGCTGCTCGCCGCGACGCGCGGTCGACCCGCCGGCGCCGAGTTCGACGCGGCCCTCGCGGTGGCCGCGCTCCCGGCAGCACTGCTGCAGCAGGTCGCGAGGGGCGACCGCCAACTGGCCGAATCGCTGCTCGAACTCGAACTGCGGACGGCGGGCGAGAGCCTCGCCGCCCTCGAACGCGGCAGCGCGCCGCTGCCGCTGCCGCACGGCGCCACGCGCCACGTGCTCGACCACCCGACCACCGGCGAGTTGACGCCGTGGCTGGCGCTCGCGCCGGCGGCGGACGGCGCCGGCCCGCGGCCGTTGCTGGTCGCGCTGCATGGACTGCTCGCGCGCGAGGAGAGCTGGCTCCAGTACGGCGACGGCGCGCTGGCGCGGGAAGCGGCCCGTCACGGTTTCATCGTGGTCGCGCCCCATGGCTGGCGCACCGACAGCTTCTGGGTCGGCCATGCCGAGACCGAGGTGCTGGCGCTGATCGACGCCGCCTGCGCGCGCTGGCCGATCGATCGCAACCGGATCGCCCTGATCGGACACTCGATGGGTGCGATGGGCGCGCTGCGGCTCGCCGCGCACCACCCCGACCGCTTCCATGCCGTCGCCGCCATCGCCGGCGGCGGCCTCCCCGGCTGGATTCGGCCGCTGGCCGGCCACTCCATCATGTTGGCGCACGGCGCTGCCGACACCGTGGTGCCGGTGGCGCTGTCGCGAACGCTCGTCGCGTCCGCCCGCGCGACCGGCGCGGAGTGGCCGCTGATGGAACTTCCCGACGCCGACCACGTCTCGGTGGTGGCCGCCACCCTGCCGGCCGTGCTCGACTTCCTCGCCGCGGCACCGCCACGACCTTCCCCCGGACCCCCGCCTGCACGGAGCGACCGATGACCGCCGTTCTCCTGCCGCTGCTCACCAGCGCCGCTGCCGCGTGGGCGCCGCCGACGCAGAGCCCTGTCTCCGACCTGCTGCTCGCGCCGAGCCGGGTGGAGGCGTCACGCGAGGCGAGCGGCGAGGCGTTCGAGCCGATCGTGGTCGACGGCAGTGCCGGCACCACGCCGTGGCGCCGCGCGCGCGTCACCTTCACCGTGCCGGAGGATCGGGCGCGCGGTGTGTGGCTGCTCGGGATCGGGGCGCCGGGACTCGACGTCGAAGCGCGCCTCGCCGGCGTCGCACTCGGCAGCGCGCCCGACGCGCTGGCCAGCGATGTCCGCGTCCGATTCGGCCCGCGCTTCACGGTCGGCAGCGATGCGTTGCCGGCCGGTTCGGCCACCTTCGAACTCGCGTTCCCGGCCGCGGCCGGCGCCACCGGCCTCGAGCGCGGCCCGCTGTGGCTCGCGGCGCCGGGAGTGGCGCAGCGCGCGTTCGAGGGCGCGCAGTCGTCCGACCAGGAGTTCGGTCCGGCCAACTTCGCGGCGGCCGCGACCGTCGCACCGGCGGAGGGCGCCGCGCTCGAGCGCATCTGCTTCAAGTGGAGCGATCGCGCCGACGCGCTCGAGGCGTCGGCGCAGCTCGATTTCGCGGTCGTCGATCGCGAACGTGGCGGCGAGCTCCCGGCGCGGTCGCTGACGCGACGGCGCGCAGGCGCCGTCTTCCCCACCAGCTTCGCGACCTTCGAGGACGGGCGGCTGCGCTCGTTCCAGACTCAGATCGCCGCCACCGCCGGCATCGCCACTTCGCCGCTGCGACTCTCGGACGCGAAGGTGATCACGTTCGAGCTGTCGCAGACCGCGCTGCGCCAGGCGTTCCAGCACTTCTGGAACGTCCGCTTCCTTCCCGGCATCGGCGGCCCGCTGCGCGTCACGCGCGAGAAAGGGCTGATCCTCCTCGCCAACGAGCGGATCGGGCTGGCGGCGAATGTCGGCCGGCCAATCGGTGATCCCGCTGCGCCCTGCGGACTCGAGGTCGAGCTGTCGTCGATAGGCGGCACCGGCCCGGAGAACACTCCCGGCGCGTCGCGGCCATCGATCGTGCGGCTCGCCGTGATCGGCTTCGAGCCGGGCGGTGCCGATCCGTCCCAGGCCGACTCGCTCCTTGATCTGGCGCGCAGCGCGATCCAGGACTGGACGGAGCACCAGACGGACGAGACGCTGCTGGCCAGCTCGATCGTGACCGAGCCGTCGCTCGGCGCCGCGACCACCGGACTCGGCACCCGCAAGGCGGCGTTGGCGACGCTGCTCGGCACGCGCCGCCGCGGCACTCGCTTCCTGTTCGCGCCCGACGGCTGCGCCAGCGGGCCGGCCGCCTTCTGGGGCGACTCCTTCACCCTGCTGCACTTCCGCAACCACGAGCGCGGCGCGATCGAGCGGCTGCTGGCGTCGCAGGAAGAGGACGGCACCGTGCGGCTCGACCTCGCCCTCGACGCCGGGGATGCCGAGGTCGCCGCGGTGGCCGCGTACGCCGTGCTGCGCGCCTGTCGCTGGGCGCGATGGACCGCCGACGGCGACCGCTTCGGGCGCTTCGTCGCCGGTCTCGACCGTGCGCTCGCGCGCGCCGACGGCTGCGACCTCGCGCCCGGTCCGGCCCAGCGCGACGTCACGCCGCTCCACGCCGCGCTGGTACGGGCCGCCGCCCATCTCGAGTTGGCCGACGCGCTCGAGAGCCTGGGACTCGATGCAGCGAGCGCCGCGCGCCATCGGGAAGAGGGGGAGCGGCAGCGCGAGACGCTGCTCGGCGACGGCGGCCGACTCGATCCGGAAGGCTTCGCCGAGCTCACCGGCGGGTTCGAGCGGGACGCGGCGCTGGCGCTCGCGCTCGGTCTTTGCGACGACCGATGCTCGGCGGCGATCGCGACCCAGGTGGCGCCCGGGACGCGCAAGCTCGATCCAGCCGACTGGCGCGACGCCGTCGTGGCGCGCGGCCTGCTCGCGAGCGGGCGCCTGAAGGCGCTGGGCGGCTTCGTCGACGGACTCGACAACGGCTGGCGCACGTTGGCGCGCCCGGAAGGCGCCGGCATCGCCGCTTGGCACGGCGTGGTGCTGTTCGGGTTGCTCGGCGCCCGCCGCAGCGACCTCGGCACGCTCGAACTGCGGCCGCGCCTGCCCGACCGCCACTTCATCCGCAGCGCGATCCGCATTCCCGAAGGCGTCGTCCGTTTCCAGATCTCGGTGACCGACGAGCGATTCGAGCGGCAGGTGATCGCGACCAACGAGTCGACGAGCGACCTGCTGATCCGCGTCGGCCTGCCCAATGGTGCCGACGCCGACCGACGCCGGACGGTGGGCGAGGCGATCCACGCCTACCACGAAGAAGTCCTGGCGCCGCGCGCGACGTGGCGGACGCGGCTGCGCTGAGCGCTCGCCGCGCCGTGCGAAGCGTCCTTCGCGCGCGGTGGCCGGTTCGGCACGCCCTGCGGCGGCGACGCACGGTACGACGGTTGCCCCTTGCGAACGGGTGATGCGAATCGCGCCGCCCTACCCGAGGAGAGCCACCATGAACGCCTTCATCACCCCGCTCGCGGCCCTGGCGCTGGCGTGTGCAGCACCGGCGGCCCCGCTGCACGCGGCGCCGCTGCCGGCGCCGGGCGTCGACTTCGGGATCCGCTTCGACTGGTGCGGCCCGCAGTTGCGGCTGCATCCCTCGCTGCGGCTCGATCTCGGCGGCCGCTGCCGACCGATCCACCGCCACTGCTACGCCGTCGTGCGCGAGCGCGAGTGGGTGGCGCCCCTCTGGCAGGACTGCGTGGTCGGCCGTGACCCCTGCGGACGGCCGATCGTGCGGCCGACGCTGGTGCGGGCCGGCTACTGGACCACGGTCGAATACCGCGTCTGTGGCTGCGGCCATCGCCTGCGCTGCTGACGCCGCGGAAGCGCCGCTTCCCCGGGGGAACGCCCCCGGGGGAGCGTTCGCCCTCAATCCGCGGCGGGCGAGTTCCCGATCGGGAGAGCCATGGGCGCGGAGATCCCGGTGGAAGCGAGCCGCAACGACGTGCTGACCGCTGCAGCGACCCACGCGACCGACGCCATGCTGTTCGCGGTGGCCGAGGGCGAAGCCGCGAGGCAACCCGACGAGGCGACGCTCGGGCACATCTTCGGCTGCCCGCGCTGCAGCGCGACCGTTCGCGAGATGCGCGCGGGACTCGCCGCCTTCGCGGTCGTGGCGCGACCGGCGGCGCAACCGCAGCCGGTCGGCGCCGGCCTGCCGAACGTGGCGGCTGCGCCGCGCGCCGCGGCGGAGGCGGCGACGCAGCTCGCGGCGAGCGCGAGCGACCTCGCCACGAGCGGCGAAGACGGCTCCTCGCGCCGCATGATCTTCAAGCTCGCCGCCGTCGGGATCCTGCTCGCGGCCGCTCTGTGGTGGATGCGTTCGCTCGCCGACGGCCTGCGCTGACCGGCAGCCCCCGCTGCCGCTCAGCGCGACGGGTCGTCCGGCTCGCGCAGCAGGAGTTCGATCGAGCGCGCCACCAGGCGGTAGTGGCGCGGCACGGTCGCGTAGCGGACGCGCAGTTCCACGCACGTCTCTCCCGCCGCCACCGCCGCCACCGCCAGCCACTCGACCACGCCCGGCGCCCCATCCCACGGCCCGAGCAGGTTGGTCGCGCGCACCTCGCGCGCGCGCAGGCGATGGCGGGCTGTGACCAGCTCGAGCGTGCCGGCGCGCACGTCGAACCGCAACGCTGCGAGTTCCTCCTCGACCAGCAACCGGTCGCCCGGCGCGAGCGCCCGGGCCGCCGCGTCGACCGGGGCCGCTGCGGCCAGGGCGGGAGTCGCCGCAGTCGGCGCGCTGCGACTCACGTCGGTGGCTCCGACGGCAGCAGCGCAGCGGCGAAGCGCGCGCGATAGGCGTCGGGCAGGGCCCGCGGTTTCAGCGTGTCGAGCGCGACACAGACGACCGTGACGCGTGCTCGCGCGCGCAACTCGCCGGCCGGACCGGCCACCTCGTAGCGGAAGCGCGAGCTCGCGCCGCCGATCTCCTCGAGGCCGACGCGCACGGTGAGCAGCTCGCCGAAGCGGGTCGGCTTGACGAAGTCGACTTCGAGCTTCACCGCCGGGAAGCCGAGGTTCTGCTGCTCCAGCACGGTGGCGTAGGGCACCCCCACCCACTGCTCCCAGAACTCCTCGAACGCGACGTGGAACCAGTGGACCATGCGCGGGTAGTAGGCGATCCCGGCGCGGTCGACGTCGCTGAAGCGGACCTTGATCGTGGTCGAGAACACGGCGGGCTCCAGGGTCAGCGCGCAGGCGGCGGCGCGTTCGCCGGCGCCGCTGCCGACGGCGCCGCTGCCGACGGCGGCAGCGGACCGGCGAGCAGCGCGAGGAGTTCGTCCGCCAGCAGCGCGCCGAGCTCCTGCAGGAGCGCGCGGCCCGCGGCGGGAGCGGCGGCGGCCGGCTCGCCGAAGTAGGCCGCGGGGCCGCCCGCCTCGACGAAGGTCCGCTTGCCGGCGGCGAGCGCCGCGCCGAGCGACACCGGGTTCGCCGCCAGCGCCCGTCGCGCCCCTTCGCGCACCAGCTCCGGCCGCGCGGCGAGCAGCAGCGATCCCTCGAACGAGCCGGCGTGGCAGGCGCCGCTCCGGAACTCGGGGCCGAGCCGCTGCGCGTAGATCCCGCGCACCAGGTCGGGGCAGCAGGTCGGCAGGCCGGTCGCGGCGGCCGCCTGCGCCGCGGCGCGCAGCGTGCGGCGATGGTCGGGCTCGAGGTGGCAGTTGGCGAGGCCGAACGCGGTGGCGCCGAGCCGCTGCAGGTTGGCGGCGACGTCGGCGACCAGCGCGGCGAGCGTCTCCGGTCGGAGCGAGAGGCTGCCGAAGAAGTCGCGCGCGCATTCGGTCACGCCGTAGGCGAGCGCCGGCAGCAACACCACCGCGTGGCCGGCCGCCTCGAGGCGTGCGGCGGCGGCCGTGGCCATCGCCTCGGCGAGCAGCGTGTCGGTCGCCAGCGGCAGGTGCGGACCGTGCGCCTCGACCGAGCCGGTCGGCAGCAGCGCGACGAACGGCCGGCCGGCCAGCGCCGCCTGCGCCTCGCTCCACGGCACCTCGGCGAGGCGGATCATCGCGGGAGCGCCTGCGCGCGCGCCTTGAGCTCGCTGCGGGCGACCTTGCCGCGGTCGTTGCGCGGCAGTTCGGCGAGGAACTCGATCCGGCGCGGCGCCTTCCAGTGCGACAGCTTCGCGCGCGCGTGGGCGATGATCGCCGCGGCGGTCGCGGCGGTCGGCGCATGGCCGGCGTGGAGCGCCACCCACGCCAGCGGCGCGGTGAGCCCGTGCTCGTCCTCGCAGCCGACCACGCAGCACTCGGCGACCGCGGGGTGGTTCAGCAGCCACTCCTCCACCTCGCGCGGCGCCACCCAGATCCCCGCCACCTTGAGCAGGTCGTCGGCGCGCCCCTCGTACCAGAAGCGTCCGTCGCGATCGCGGCGGAAGAGGTCGCCCGAGACGCAGGTGTCGCCCTTGAACGTGGCGCGCGACCTCGCGACGTCCTGGAAATAGCCCTGCGCCGCCGACGCGCCGCTGACCTGCAGCGTGCCGACCTCGCCGTCGGCGACCTCGCGGCCGTCGTCGCCGACGATGCGCGCGGAGTAGCCCGGCACCACCTTGCCGAGCGAACCGGGCACGACGTCGCCCGGGAAGTTGCTGACGTAGATGTGGAACATCTCGGCCGAGCCGATCCCGTCGAGGATGTCGACGCCGAACCGCTCCTTGAACGCGACGGCGAGGCTCGGCGGCAGCGCCTCGCCGGCCGACAGCACGAGGCGCAGCGAACGGAACGCCTCGGCGACGCTCTCCCGGCCGAGTTCGAGCATGCCGTTCAGCGTGGTCGGCACCGCGGCGAGCAGCGTCGGCCGGTGGCGGCGCGCATGGGCGATCACCGCCTCGGGCTTCGACGGCTCGGCGAAGAGCGCCGTCGTCGCGCCGACCGCGAACGGGAACATCAGGTTGGTGCCGGTGGCGTAGCCGAAGAAGAGCTTGCTCACCGCCATCGTCACGTCGCGCTCGGCGAGGCGCAGCACCTGCTTCGCGTAATGGTCGATGTTCCAGGCGAAGTCGGCGTGGCGGTGCAGCGCCGCCTTCGGCTTGCCCGAGGTGCCCGACGTGAACAGCCAGCCGCAGCAGTCGTCGCGGTGCGAGTCGAACGGCGCCGCAGCGGGCGTCTCGGCGGCGAGCGCGGCGTCCCACGGCAGCGCCGCGAAGCCGCCGCGCGACTCGACGCAGGCGTCGGCGCCCGCACC
>Ga0194131_10002446_pt1 | contig 30447 bp, 30 predicted proteins | sample TA2KigO120mmetaG_FD_148631 | JGI IMG/M metagenome (GOLD analysis project Ga0194131, IMG submission 148631) | Freshwater microbial communities from Lake Tanganyika, Tanzania - TA2015053 Kigoma Offshore 120m | ecosystem: Environmental > Aquatic > Freshwater > Lake | place: Tanzania: Lake...
GTAGACTTGGCCATGGCTGACCTCCGGGAACACAGCGCTGCGGTCCATGCAGCGGTGCGGCTCTGGCCGGCAGGCTAACCCGCGAGACAACCGGAGGTCAGCCTGTTACGGAAGTCATTCTGTCTAGCCGGACTCGACCGGGACGGACCAAAGCCATAACATGGGGTCGTGAAGCGACGCGTCTACATCGAGACGACGATTGTCAGCTACTTGACGAGCCGGTCGAGCCGCGACGTTGTCGTTGCTGGGCGCCAGCAACTGACCCATCGGTGGTGGGAGGTTCGCCGCCCGAATTTCGATGTGGTCGTGTCTCAGGTCGTGCTCGATGAAATACAAGCCGGAGACCCGGAAGCGGCGAAGCGGCGTCTGGATCTGGTCGCACCGATCCCTCTACTGGAGGTGACGCCGGAGATGCTCGAGTTCGCTGCGCACTTGCTCGAGCGCGTGCCGCTCTCCCAGCAGGCCGCCGTCGATGCGACTCACGTGGCCGTGGCGGCACACCACCGCGTCGAGTTCCTGCTGACATGGAACGTCGCGCATCTTGCGAACGCAGTGCTGCGTCGCCGAGTCGAGGCGGTGTGCCGAGCAGCGGGCTTCGAACCGCCCGTCTTGTGCACGCCTGACGAACTCATGGAGGAAACCCCGTGACTGACTCTTCAGTCGCCTTGAGCGAATGGTCTGATCCGATCGTCGAAGAGGTGCGTCGCGCACGGGCGCGCGTCTGGGAGGCGGCCGGCTGCGACCTGGCGGAGCTCGGTCGTCGTCTCCGAGCGGAGCAAGCCGAATCAGGTCACGTGGTGCTCAAAGCGCCCGAGACGCAGAATGCGAAACGGGCCGGCTAACATTCAAATGGAGCCGACGTCCTTGGCCCGCTCACGCGGGCCCGCGGACGCGGCTCGTTTGAACCGTTAGCCGGACTTGGCGGATTCGACGGGGCCTGAGATCATTCGGCCAGGAGCGACTCGCACGTGCCGAAGATTCCGGGCATTCCGGGTCCGTACTGGTTCTTCTTCTACAGTTTCGACTGCAACGAGCCCATGCACGTGCACGTGCGGCGGGACCGGCAGCACGCCAAGTTTTGGTTGGCGCCGGTGTCGTTGGCGTGGAACCATGGGTTCAGTCCGCGGGAACTGAACGAAATCCGCCGGCTCGTCGTTGAAAACGAGCCGGTGTTCATCGAGGCATGGCATGAGCACTGCAGTCAGCGTTGAGTCGCGGATTGCCCGCGTTGACGTTACCGACGAAACGATTACCGCGCACTTAGTCGACGGGCGTGTGATCAGTGTGCCCCTGGCGTGGTCGTGGCGCCTCTCTGACGCGACGCCGGCGCAGCGCGCGAATTGGGAGCTCATTGGCGATGGCCATGGGGTGCACTGGCCTGATGTGGATGAGGACATTAGTGCCGACGGCATGCTGAGCGGCATTCCGGCACGACGCCCACAGAATCGTTCTCGTGCGACAGGGCCGGCTAACCGGCTGCTGCAGCCGACGAGCCGCGCGAAGCGAAAGGCCAAATCGAAATCGCGTTCCCGTGCGGCTCGCGGCTGAGCGGCAATGCGTTAGACATCGCAAGAACCATCGGGCTACTTGATCGCGCTACACTGCGCCGTGCTGCTGCCGAACGCGGACGAAGCCGTAATCGAGCCGGCGAAGCTGCGCGACTACTTGTTGTCGACGACTCACCCGCTGGGGCGGTTCAAGGCGCGGTTCCTCGGCGCGCCCCGGGCTGGCGAGACAGCGCCGAGATTCGTGACCGCGTATCCAGGAGATCGTCAATGACGCTGCGCAGTCTCGATGTGGTCGTGCTCAACGAGGATCAACCAGCGTACGGCCTGAAGCGAGGTGACCTTGGAACGATCGTCGAGGTGTACGCGCCCGACGCCGTAGAGGTCGAGTTCGTGACCGCTTCTGGTCGCACTCAGGCCCTGGTCACGCTGCCGCCGTCCGCCGTGCGCGAAGTGGGCGATGACGATCTAGTGGCTGTACGCCCGGCAACCAGCCGCGATGTCTAACCACGCGCTGCACCCGACGCCGCCCGCGTCGCTCGCGCGCCGCAGCCGGCGCGGGTGAGCGCCGACCGTTAGCCAGCCATGGTTTACGACGACGATGTAGAGTACGCCCGTGCCGGAAATCTCACGGTTCTTTGGAATCATCATCCGCATGTTTCCAGAAATCGGAGCGCCACATCATCGACCGCACTTCCACGCGGTCTACCAGGAATTCAAGGCGGTGTTCGCCCTCGATCCGATTGAGTGTATCGGCGGCAGTCTTCCAAAGACCCAGCAACGCCTCGTTGAGGCGTGGGCAGAGATCCATCATGACGAACTGCTGAACGACTGGGCTCTCTTGCATTCCGGCCGTCCGCCGCTCAAGATTGAGCCGTTGCGGTAAGTAGGGACCAAGCACATGGAACATCCGATTCACCGAATCCATCGCTTCGAAATCGTCGCGCCCTACACGCTTGTGCTGGACTTCGACGACGGTACGCAGCAGCGGATAGATTTTCGGCCTGTTCTCGAAGGCGAAGTGTTCGGACCTCTGCAGGATCTGCGAATGTTCAATGCGGTCGAACTGGATCCAGCCTTTGGAACGATTCAATGGCCGAACGGCGCAGACTTCGACCCCGAGACACTTCACGATTGGCCCAAGTACCGCGAGGAGTTCGTTGCGATGGCCAAGGGTTGGGCCGCAGCTTCGGATCCCGCGCCCGACCGGCGGGCTAACACGCGAATGGAGCCGACGCGCCGCTGACAACCGACGGCGCGCGGCTCATTCGCAACGTCTAGCCAGACTCACGGCAATCCGATGAACCGGATTACTCTTGATGCGTGACGGCGTACCGGTTTACCTCGTACTTTGAAAACGAGGTGCTTCGCAAGTGACCGTACTTGACGAAGGGAACGTGCGCCCAGGTCGTCGAACATCCCCTTCGGGTGGAGCCGCAAGAGCGCAACCGGTTCCGATTCTGGGCCGCTGTGCCGGAGTTGGACGGCAGGTACTTACGCGTGGTCACACTCGCCGACAAGGAGACGATTCACAACGCGTTCTTGGACAGGCGGTTCAAGCCATGAAGGTCAACTACTATCCGGACACGGATTCACTCTACATAGACTTGTCCGAGCAGCCGAGCGCTGAGAGCCGCGAGATTTCCGAAGGCGTGGTGCTTGACTACGACGCGTCGGGACAGTTGGTCGGCATCGACATCGACAACGCGAGCAACAAAGTTGAACTGCAACGATTCGTTGTCAGCAAGATCCCGGCTCCAGTGGAAACCGCTGGCTAACAGGCGATGGACCTGACGCCGGGCGGGCCGCTCCCGCGCCCCACCCGCGCAGGTCATCGCCGAACCGTTGACAAATGCGACGAGCAGCATGATCGGAACGGCTATCGGGGGCGCTTGAGGCGGCCCTCCCAGTAGCCTGGTTTCCGACGGTCGTGCGCTACGGCGAGGATACGGATGTCCGTGCCTGCCTCGAGATAGACGACGTGATACGGAAAACGCGTCACCGCACGACGGCGAACCGGCAGGTCGACAGGCATCCGGTCGGTGACATCCTTGGATACTTGGCGGGCGGGATGTCGGAAGATCAGATCTTGGCGGACTTTCCGCAACTCACGCGGGAAGACATCCGGGCCTGTCTGGCTTACGCCGCCGAGCGCGAACGCCGCACACAGAGTGTTCCTGCCGCCTGAGCCGTGCGCCTGCTCTCGACGAACAGTTGTCGGAAGAGTTGGTCACAGCGCTGCGCGATCTCTTTCCAGTGTCGCTGCATGTTCGGCTTCTGGGCAAGGGCGGGGCGGCGGATCCCGTAGTGTGGCAGCTGGCCGTCGACCTTCTCGAGTCGATCGCGGCGCGGGTCCTGCGAGGTCCGCGGGGCGAGCGGACAAGGCCACATGCATCGTTTCGACTCCAGACGAGCATCTTCTCGAAGCAACGTAGTGTCCGGCTTCAGCCGGACCAAGGCGAGCGCACCGCCGTGTGTCGTCCGGCTAAAGCCGGACAGTACGGCGTTCAGGAGAGCGCACGAGGCGGGCCTGACAAGGCCGGCCCTACGGGGCGACGCACGCGAAATTGGCGGCGTCGTCGGTGCTGCCCGTTCCGTTCCAGCGCGCGACCTGCGGATAGGGGCACAGCGGCCGCGTCCGCTCCACCTTCCCGTCGGTCACCTTCGACGCGATAATCCGCGACGGCTTCTCGCCGAGCTCGACCCACTGCTCGATGGCCGCCATGCGGTCGAACCGGTCCGGTCCCGGGCCGCCCTGGCAGTGCAGCACGCCGGGCAGCATGAACAGCGCCAGTGAATCCGCGGCGCTGCTGCCGACGGTCTTCATGACGCCCTCGTAGTAGATGGTCGCGTTCGAGGGCGTCACCTGCGGATCCGCCCAGCCATGCCAGACGAGCAGCTTGCCGCCGCTCGCGAAGTACGGCGAGAGGTCGAAGTTGCCGGTGTCCAGCAGGTCACCATCGGCCTTGTCCGCCGCCTCGAGATCGGTGGCGAGGTTGAAGTGCTCCGGCGTCCAGCCCGGCACGTGGCCAAACGCCACGTTCTTCAGTCCGGTCACCGCATTGCCGAGCGGCGTGGGTCCGCCGATCACGTCCCACCGCATCTCGGCGCCGGGCCACAACCGGCCCTCGAAGAGCACCGCGCCGGTCGCCGGGTGCTTGACGGGCGAGAGCATGGCGCGCGCCGACTCGACCTGCGCCGGGTTGAGGCAGGACGCGGTATCTCCTCCCGAGCCGTCCCCGCCCCTGCACGCCAGCACCTGCGGGTCGAAGGTGCAGGCGGCAGGATTCTCGATGACGCCGTCCTTGACTCCGTCGTGGGCGTCGCAGGCCTGCATCACCGCGTGGTGAATCACCGGGTACTTCGCCGCGGGGATGGCGCTCTCCGCCGAGCGATGCATGTAACGGTTCAGCGCGAGGCGGGCCGCGTGCATGCGCATCGAGTTCCAGGCGGGCGCCCCCGCGACGATGCCGTCGAAGTCGTCCGGATAGCGCTGGGCGCTGGCCAGCGCCTGGCGGCCGCCCTGCGAGCAGCCGTTGAAGTACGACAGCCGCGGCGCGTCGCCGTAGTGGGCCTGGATGACGGCCTTCGCCGCCACGGTCGTCTCGTGGATGGCGCGATGGGCGAAGTCCACGAGCTTCTCCGGATGGCCGGGCACGAAGTCCGCGTTGTTGCCGACGTGGCCCGTGTCGGTGCCGCCGGCGGCATAGCCGGCGGCGAGTGCGCCGGCCAGGGCCGGGTACGGGATCACGCCGGCCCAGCCGCCGTTGCCAACCACCTGCAACTTGCCGTTCCAGCCGGCGAGCGGCAACCAGACCTCGGACTTGATGTCGGAGTCGCTGCTCGGCGTGAGTGTCAGGACGACGCGGCAGAACGCGGGAAGCGCCGCGTAGCCCTGCGCCTGGACGGCGTTGGGCGCGGCGCCCGGCGGCGTGAACGCGCCCGCGGGGACCGGCGTCGCGGCGGTCACGGTGGAGTGCGCCGGCGCCAGGCGCGTGAGGTCTTCACACGTGGCGGCCGCGGCTGGCGATGCCAGCACGAACGCGAGGACCGGAACGAGCAGACGAGGCATAGCTCCCTCCGTTAATTCGTTCCCGGGTTCTTCAATCCCGCGCGCAGCTCCGTCATGCGCAGCGGCCGGTCCGGCACGGGTGCGTGAACCGACACGAGCGTATCGACGTCGAGCTTCAGGCGGTCGACGTTGGCCGCCATCACCACGTGCCCGGCCGTCGGCGGCGCGGGCTTCGCGTCGGGCGCCGGCGCGTTGAACATGTCGGCGTACGCGAGGATCCGCTCCTTCGGCAGGTAGGCCATCAGCAGCCCGTCGGCGTGCGGCAGCCCCTTGACCTCGTGGATCTCGAGCGTGCGGGTGCCGTCGGTGAACACGCGCCGGTCGCGCATCCCTTCGACGACCGCCTTCCTGCCCGACTTGGCGATGGCGTCCGGCGCCAGCGTGCGCGGCGAGTTGAGCGCGCGCTCGAAGAAGAGCCGGTTGTTCTCGTGCGTGACGAGCGTGATCCCTTCCGCGACGGCGGCCGGCAGGCCGCTGGTGTGATCGAAGTGGTGGTGCGAGAGCACGCCGTAGCGGATCGGCTTGTTCGGGATGACGCGCTTCACTTCGGCGATGTTCGCCGCCGCCCGCGCCTCGTTCTGCGGGCCGGGCTCGAACAGCACGATGTGGTCGTTGAACTCGACGGCCAGCGCCACGTAGCCGCCCTTGATCGCATAGACGCCTTCAGCGAGCTTCTCCGCCGTCGCGGTCACAGCCGGAGGCTGGCCGCCGCCGCCGGGCGCGCCGCCAGGCCCACCGCCGCGGCCCGCCGGAGGCGGAGGCGGCGTGATGAGCGCCTGCAGGTTCGGCGGATTGGCTTCGGCGCTGAGAATCTGCGCGTCGAAGGTCGGCCAGCCGGCGCGGCGCTGCTGGATGTCGGACGGGAACTTGAAGCCGTTCAATCCGTCGCGCCAGTGGCTGTAATGCGTCTCCACCTGCAGGTCGCCGAAGACCGGGTTCTCCACCCAGGTATCCACGCGGTCGACGAGGTTGGTCTGCGCGTTGACGTAGCCGACGACGCGATACGGCTGGCCGCCGGGCGACGTGATCGGCGCGTTCCAGGTGACGACGTGATAGCGGCGCCCGTTGACGGTCTGCGTGCGCGAGGTGGCGTTGTTCGCGGCGGCGCCCTTCAGGAAGCCCCACGGCGTCACCCAGATCTCGAGCTGCTGCGCCCACTGCTGGTTCTGCGGCGTGATGACCTGGTTGAAGGCGCCCTGCGCGGCGGGCGTCCCCTGCGGCGGCGCGGCCCACGTCACGGCGGTGGCGCGCGAGGCCGGCGCGTTGAAGTCGATCGTACGGCGGTAGTCGTTCAGGTTGACGCGCGGCCACGGCCCCTGGGCGTTGTTGTTCTGCCCGAGGTTGTAGTTCGCGCCGGACCCGTAATACGTCACGGACGTGACGCCGTCGGCGCCCATCGCCTTCGACGCGTTGGCGATGACGGTCTTCGCATCCTGCGCCAGCGCAGGCTGCGCGATGAGAGCGGTACAGATGAGCGCGGCAAGTACGTGTCTGGTCATGTCAGTTGATCTCCGCAAGGGCCGTCGCAAGCAGGATGATCTGCTTCGTTCCAATCTTCGCCGAGTCGATATCGGTCCATTCCTGCAGCGTGTGCTGATCGCCGCCGCGTGAGCGGCCGACGGCGATGGAGGGCACGCCGTTGACGACGCCGACGTTCGCGTCCGTGGAGCCGCTCGCGATCGCCTCCCGGCCAGCCGGCAGCGCCACGCCCAGATGCTCGAGAACGTCAACCGCCGTCTGCACGAGCGGATGGCGGCGCCGATCCTCGAGATGCTCCGGGCGCCCGCCGGCCTCGGACCGCTGGATGAACGTGCGCGTGAAGCCCACGCGATGCGCCTTGGCGGCCGCCTCGCACTTACCGAGGATGGCCGCGTCGAGCGTCTTGAGCATCTGCGGATCGACGGTGCGCAGGTCCACCGAGAAGGTCACCTCCGCGGGGACCGCATTCACGACGCTGCCGCCGGTCATCAGGCCGCCGACGTTGTAGACCGCGCTCACGGGGGCGTCCGGCTCGGGCAGCGGAATCGTGTAGATGTCGGTGATGCACTGCGCGGCCGCGCGCGCCGGGTTCGGCACGCCGCGCGAGTTGTTGGTGTGGGCGCCGGCCGCCGTGAACGACATCCGCGACCAGTAGATGCCGAGCGCGCCGTAATTCACCGGGCCGAGCCCGGAGTCGAGCGCCACGAGCATGTCGGCCACGCCCTTGTTGTGCTCGAGCCAGTAGTACATCCCCTTCAACCCGACTTCTTCCTGCGCGGTGCCGAGGAAGAGGACGTCGCCCCTGGTCTGGATCTTCGCGGCGTGGAGCGCGCGCGCCGCCTGCAGCATGTTCGCCACCGACGCGGAGTTGTCGAACACGCCGGGCGCGTGCATGGTGCCGTCGCCCATCTTCCGCACCGTGATGTTCGTGCCAACCGGGAAGACGGTATCGAGGTGCGCCGCGAAGACCAGCGTGGGACCGCCGCCGGTGCCGGGCCGTCGCGCGATGACGTTGCCGAACGGATCGACGGTGGGCTTCAGGCCAAGCTTCTGCAGTTCGGCAGAGACGTAGGCCGCGCGCTTCGCCTCCTGCCCCGACGGCGCCGGAATCTCGGTGATGCGAATCCACTCGGCGACCTGCTGCTCGAAGTTGCGATCGACGTAGGCGAGCGCCGCGCGCACGTCCGCGCGCTCGATCAAGGCCGGGGTGAACCTGGTCGCGGGGGCGGACTGGGCCAGCCCCACCGCGCCGGACGCGGCCGACAGCGCGGCCACACACAGAAACCGGGTCGTTCTCAGGCGCATTTGGAGCTACAGACTACAATAGTCGGGCCCCGGAAGGACGGTATTCCCTGAGCACCACCATCACCGCGGTCGCGCCGGAGACACGCCCCCTCGACGCCGCTCGGGCCACGCCAGTCCTCACCACGCGCTTCCTCGATTTCTGGCTGCTCGGCGGCGCCAGCATTCTCGTGTGGCTGGTGATGATCTCGACGCAGGGGTTCCGAACGAGCTGGGCGATCGACCAGCACTTCAAGAACCTGACGGTCACCACCGCGTCGCTGTCGCTGCTCGTCAACTACCCGCACTTCCTGGTGTCCTACAAGCTGGCCTACACGCGCGGCCGCGATTTCATCACCGGCAACTGGTGGCAGTTGATCGTGGTGCCGCTGGGGCTCGTGGGACTCTTCGCGCTGGCGTTCTTCTTCTACGACACGCCGGTGACGTCGCTCCCCGCCGTCACGACGCTGACCGGCACGCTCACGCCGTGGGGCGGCAACGCGCGCGTGCTCTCGGGGCCGCGGCTCGGCGACCTGCTGTTCACGCTCGCGTTCAACGTGATGATCTTCACGGTCGGGTGGCACTACACCAAGCAGGTGTTCGGCTGCATGATGGTGCAGGGCTCCTTCGACGGGTACCGGATGTCGCCGGCGCAGCGGCAGCTCACGAAGCGGGCGCTGCTGAGCATCTGGGGCATGAACTTCGTCTACAGCAACATCGCGGGCAGCCAGAACAGCTTCTCGCAGTTCACGTATTACTCGTTCGACTTCCCCGACATCGCCGGCCCGATCAGCCAGCTGGCGGTCTTCGGCGGCCTGATCCTGGTGGTCCACAGGGTGTTCTACGCGAACTACCGCGCCACCGGCCAGGCGCCGAGCGCGAACCTGCTGGCGCCGTTCGTCGCCCTCTACATCTGGTGGCTGCCGCAGACGCGCCAGTACGAGTTCTACTTCCTGCTGACGCCGCTCTTCCACTCGCTGCAGTATCTGGCGTTCGTCTACAAGATGGAGGACGCGCGCATCCGCACGCTGCCGCACCCCGAGCTGCGGGCGACCGCGGTGGTGGCGGGGCTGGTACTGGCCGGCTGGCTGGCATTCGAGTTCGTGCCCAACAGCCTGGACAACGCGCTCGGCACGTTCAACGCGTGGAAGATGTTCTTCTTCTTCACCGCGGCGATGCTGTTCATCAACATCCACCACTACTTCATCGACAACGTCCTGTGGCGGTTCAAGGATCCGCAGGTGCGGGTGTATCTTCTGTCATAACCACGAAGATCACGAAGACGGTTCAGCCACGAAGCTGTCTAAACCCGGATCACGTACACAAAGGACACCAAGGACGACGTTCGGCCGGGCCGCCGAAGGCGACGCGCGGACGTCGAATTCGCGCATCACAAGCGGCAGAGACACAGTTTGCTTGTGTGCGCGAGTTCGACGTCCGCGCGTCGGCCGGCTCCGCCGGCCGCCGGCCGAACGCTGATCTTCGTGACCTTCGTGAAAGACGCGGTTTTTGTGACCTTTGTGGCTGATCCGTCCTTGTGAGGCTTTGTGATCGCTAATGCCTGAAATGCCGCCGCCCGGTGAAGACCATCGCCAGGCCGTGCTCGTCGGCGGCCTCGATCACCTCTGAATCGCGCATCGAGCCGCCGGGCTGGATGACGGCGGTCGCGCCGGTGGCCGCCACCGCGTCGAGCCCGTCGCGGAACGGGAAGAACGCATCCGAGGCGGCCACCGATCCGCTCAGCGCGACGCCGTTGACCGCGTCCGCCTTCATGCGCGCGACGTTGACGGCGTCCACGCGGCTCATCTGGCCGGCGCCCACCGCCAGCGTGCGGTCGGCGCCCGTGAAGATCACCGTATTGGACTTGACGTGCGCGCAGACGCGCCAGGCGAAGCGCATGGCCTGCCACTCGTCCCTGGTCGGCTGCCGCTTCGTGACGACCGTCAGCTCCGCCGGGCCCGGCCACGCCTGGTGCGCCTCGACGACGATGTCACGCGCCTGCACGAGCACGCCGCCGACAATCGATCGGATCTCGAACTCCTCGCCGCCCCCGCTGGCCTGCCGCTCGGGCACGACCACGCGCATGTTCGGCTTCTGCGCGAGGATCTCGAGCGCGCTGGGGTTGACCCCCGGCGCGGCCACCGCCTCGATGAACGTCGAGGTGATCGCGCGCGCCGCCGCCACGTCCAGCGTCCGGTTCAGGCCGACGATGCCGCCGAAGGCGGCGAGCGCGTCGGCATCGCGGGCGCGCACGTACGCCTCGGACGCCGTGGCGCCGGTCGCCGCGCCGCACGGGTTCGTGTGCTTGATGACCGCGGCCGCCGGCTCCGTGAACTCCCCCACGATGCGCACGGCGGCGTCGAGATCGAGCAGGTTCGTGTACGACAGCTCCTTCCCCTGCAGCACCCTGAAGCCCGGCGCGCCGCCAAGCGCCTGATAGAGCGCCGCGCGCTGATGCGGGTTCTCGCCGTAGCGCAGGTCGCGCACCTTGTGCAGCGACGCCATCAGCAGCGCCGGAAGCCCGTCGCCGGACGCGCGCGTGAAGCCCTCGGGCCCGGCGGTGATGGTCGCCAGCGTGGAGGCGATCGCCGTGTCGTAGCTGCCCGTGTGCGCGAACGCCTTGCGCGCGAGGTCGAAGCGGAACTCGCGCGACGGGCCGCCCTGCCGATCGAGCTGCTCCAGCACCGCCGGGTAGTCCGCCGGCGAGACGACGACGAGCACGTCCTGGAAATTCTTGGCGGCCGCGCGCACGAGGCTGGGGCCGCCGATGTCGATCTCCTCGACGAGCGCGTCGAACGGCGTATCCGGATTGGACGCCGCGTTCACGAACGGGTACAGGTTCACGACCACCAGATCGATCATCGTGATGCCGTGCGCGGCGGCGGAGGCGAGATCGCCCGGGACGTGGCGCCTCGCCAGGATGCCCCCGTGCACGAGCGGGTGCAGCGTCTTGACCCGCCCGTCCATCATTTCGGGGAAACCGGTCACGTCCGAGATGCCGGTGACAGCCAGCCCGGCCTCCTGGAGGGCCCGGGCGGTGCCTCCGGTCGAGACGAGCTCGAAGCCCAGGGCGGCCAGCTCCCGGGCGAACTCGACGAGGCCGGTCTTGTCGGAAACGCTCAGCAGAGCTCGCGCCATCGTGTTTAGATGCAGAGGGTTACGGGGACTTTCGCTTGACAGCCGTGTGACAGATGCGTAGGATTACCCCTGCGTTGTGGGGCGTTCCCTAACGTAAGTCGAGGCCGCGCAAGCACTCGCGGTCTTTTTTTTGTGCCTCGAAGCTCAGCCGTTGAGCCGAGAGAACGATCAAGCAGGCAGGAAGAACGATGCGCATTACAGGCAAGGTCAAGTGGTTCAACAACGCCAAGGGCTATGGATTCATCGAGCGCGAGGGTGGGAGCGACGTGTTCGTGCACTACTCCGCGATCAGCGGTAACGGTTTCCGGTCCCTGGAAGAGGGCCAGGCGGTCGAGTTCGAGATCGTCGACGGTCCGAAGGGGCCACAGGCAGGGAACGTCACCAAAGCCTAAGAACCACGCAACGACCTGGGGTCCCCGTCGCGAGACGGGGGCTCCAACCCCGGCACATCCCAAGACCCAAATCCCAAAACCCAAATCCAAGGACGTCACTCCGAGGTGGAGCCGCGCATCGCGCGCGCGGTGAACGCGACCTTCCCGTCCTTCAACGCCACACGGAAGGCCACCTCCTGGCTGCCCTTCTCCTTGAACGTGGCGACCTGCGTCTTGATCAGCTCCGCGAACTTGTGAAACGGGATCGCGTCCTGTCCGCTCTCGCGGCGCGCATCCGCGAGGCTGTCGTACAGGTCCCGCAGCTTGTCCATCTCCCGCAGCGGATCGCTGAAGGTGGCGACGTGGACGATGCGGTCCTGCTGCGCCTGCTCGGCCTTCGGCGGCGCCGTGGCCGCCGGGCGCGGCTGCGCGAACGGGCCGGGCCTCCCCTCCTCGCGCGCGCGCAGGCCGCGATCCCACAGATCGATGAACGTGGCATAGCGCGTCTGGATCGTCTGGAAGCGGAACCGCGTGCCGTAGTTACCGATGTGCGTGCGGTCGATGCGCTTGACCATCGCGTCCACGCGGCCGCGCGTCTCCCACGGCGGACGCGGCAGGCGGCCGGCGAAGAACATGTTGTACTCCGCCTCCAGCCGCTTCAGCTCGGCCTCGAGGACCGCCAGCTCACGGTCGATGTCCGCAATGGGCTCGGCCACGGGGATCAATTCTCACATAACTCCCAATAACCAACGCCCAGGGTTCTTTGGAGATTGGAAGTTGGAGATTGGAAGTTCTAGAAGATCGTGGCGATCGATTCGGCCGCGAGGTCGAGCACCGGCGTGGGCAGGATGCCAAGGTAGATGATGGCGACGATCGACGCCGCAAGCGCCACCATGCCGAGGCCGGTGACCTGCGACGGCACGGGCGCCGACGCGTCGCGGTCGGCCATGTACATCATCACCACCACGCGCAGGTAGAAGAAGACCGAGATCACGCTGGTCAGCACGCCGATGACGGCGAGCCCGTAATAGCCGGCGCTGACGGCGGCGCTGAAGATGTACCACTTGCCGATGAAGCCGACGGTCGGCGGGAGGCCGCCGAGCGAGAGCAGGCACACGGTCATCAGCGCCGCCAGCGCGGGATGCGTGTGCCAGAGACCGGCGAAGTCGCGCAGCTCGTCCGTCTCCTTCTCGCGTGAGCTGAGCAGCGCGATCACGCCGAAGGCGGCGAGGTTCGTCACCGCATACGCGAGCAGGTAGAAGAGGATCGCGGCCTTCCCCACCTGGTTGGCGGCGACGAGGCCGACGAGCAGGTAGCCGCCGTGCGCGATGCTCGAGTAGGCCAGCATCCGCTTCAGGTTGCTCTGCGCCACGCCCACCACCGTGCCCAGAATCATCGTCAGCGCCGCGAGGATCCAGACGATCGGCGCCCAGTCGGCGCTGAACGGCTCGAAGCTGGAGAGGAAGACGCGCGCGAACGCGGCGAAGGCGGCCGCCTTGACGCCCGTGGACATGAAGCCGCTGACGATGGCCGGCGCGCCCTCGTAGGCGTCGGGCGTCCACATGTGGAACGGGACCGCCGAGATCTTGAAGGCGAAGCCGACGAGCAGCAGGCCGAGCGCGACGAGGATGAGCGGGTTGTCGCTCATCGACTGCGCGGCCAGGTAGGCGCCCACCTGGTCGAGGCGCGTGGTGCCCGTCAGCCCGTAGGTGAACGCGATGCCGTAGAGGAAGAACGCGCTGGAGAAGGCGCCGAGCAGGAAGTACTTGAACGCGGCTTCGGTCGCCTTCGGATCGTCGCGGCGGATGCCGGTCAGCACGTACACCGACAGCGACAGCGTCTCGAGGGCGATGAAGACGATCAGCAGATCGTTGGCCATCGCCATCATGATCATGCCCACGAGCGAGAACAGGAGCAGCGCGTAGTACTCGCCCTTGGGCAGCTGGTCGCGGCGCAGCACCTGCGACGAGAACATGATCGTCAGGATGCCGACGATGACGAGCGTGAGCGTGACGAAGAGCGCGAAGTTGTCGGCGACGAGGACGCCGAAGCTGGCCGCGTTGCGGTTCCACAGCAGGCCCGACGAGATCCCGGCGCCGGCGAGGCCGACGATGCCCAGCCCGCCGATCGGCATCTCCTCGTCCTTCGCGCGGAACGCCTCGGCGCCCATGGAGGCGAGCGCCGCCAGCACCACGCACAGCATCGGCACGACGGCGTCGAAGGAGGAGTTGAACATTACCGTTCGGATCGTTCGGATCGTTCGGATCGTTCGGGTCGTTCGGATCGTTCGGATCGTTCGGGTCGTTCGGATCGTTCGGAGCGTTCGAATCGTTCGCGTCGTTCGACGTTCTGGACCTGCAGCGGTTGCGCGATCTGCACCCGCTGGACCAGCGCGTCCACCGACGCCTCCATCGGCCGCAGGAAGAGGCCCGGGAAGATGCCCATGATGAACGCGGCCGCGCACAGCGGCAGCACCGCCGCCCACTCGCGCGGCATCAGGTCCGGCAGGTGCGCGTTGTGGTCGTGCCGCACGGGGCCGTAATACACCCGCTGGAACATCCACAGCATGTAGACGGCGGAGAGGATCACGCCAAGCCCGGCGAAGACGACGAAGCGCGGATCCCAGCGGAAGCCGCCGAGCATGATCAGGAACTCGCCGATGAAGCCGTTCAGCCCCGGCAGCCCGATCGAGGCGAGCGTGATGATGAAGAACGCCGCGGTCAGGCGCGGCATGACGTGCTTCAAGCCGCCGTACTCGCTGATCAGCCGCGTGTGCCGGCGATCCGAGAGCATGCCGACGAGGAGGAAGAGCCCGCCGGTGCTGACGCCGTGCGCCAGCATCTGGTAGACGGCGCCCTGCACGCCCTGGACGTTCATCGCGCAGATGCCCAGCACGACGAAGCCGAGGTGGCTGACCGAGGAGTACGCCACCAGCTTCTTCATGTCCGGCTGCACCATCGCCACGAGCGCGCCGTAGACGATGCCGACGACGGCGAGCAGGGCCAGCCACGGGGCGAAGTAGGCCGCCGCCTCGGGGAAGAGCGGGAACGAGAACCGCAGCAGCCCGTAGGTGCCCATCTTCAGCAGCACGCCGGCCAGGATCACCGAGCCGGCGGTCGGCGCCTGCACGTGCGCGTCGGGCAGCCACGTGTGGAACGGGAAGAGCGGCACCTTGATCGCGAACGCCAGCGTGAACGCGAGGAAGAACCAGAACTGCGTCGCGGGCGCGATCTCCAGCTCGTAGAGCTTCAGCAGGTCGAAGCTGTAGGCCCCCGTCGTCGAGCTGTGGATGTACGCCAGGCCGAGGATGGCGACCAGCATCAGGACGCTCCCCGCCATCGTGTAGAGCATGAACTTGATCGCGGCGTAGACGCGCTGGTCGTAGCCCCAGATGCCGATGAGGAAGTACATCGGGACCAGCATCGCGTCCCAGAAGACGTAGAACAGGAACAGGTCGAGCGAGACGAAGACGCCGATCATCGCCGCCTCGAGCGCGAGCATGAAGATCGAGAACTCCTTCACCTTGCGCTCGATCGATCCCCACGACGAGAGCAGCGCAATCGGCGTCAGGAACCCGGTGAGCACGACCAGCAGGATGCTGATCCCGTCCACGCCGACGGAGTAGTCGATGCCGAACGCCGGGATCCACGGGATGCGCTCCACGAACTGGAACTCGGCCGACGCCGCGTCGAAGGCCGCCCACAGCACGAGCGTGACGGCCAGCGTCAGCAGCGAGATGCCGAGCGCGAGCCAGCGCATCAGGCCGTCGCGCCGGCCATCGGCGTTGCCGACGAGCAGCAGCAGGATGGCGCCGGCGAGCGGCACGGTCCACGACAGGGTCAGAAGCACGTCAACTCCCAACTGCCAATTCCCAACTCACAAGCAGCTACGCTCCCAAGCGCCTTGGGAGTTGGAAGTTGGCCGTTGGAGGTTTCGACTATCGCCATAAGTAGTAGCCGAGGATCATCACGACGCCGATGAACAGCGACCCGGCATACGCGCGCACGGATCCGGTCTGCAGGCGGCGCAGCACCGCCGCGCTCGCATCCACGACCGAGCCGAAGCCGTTCACGACGGCGTCCACGACGCGCACGTCGAAGCCGCGCCAGAGGCCGTCCTGCGAGATGCGCACGGTCGGCCGCACGATCACCGCGTCGTAGATCTCGTCCACGTAGTACTTGTTCAGCAGCAGCGTGTAGACGCCGGACCACGCATGCGCCAGCCGGGCGGCCAGCTCGCGGCGCGTGAGCCAGATGAAGGCGGCCAGGCCGATGCCGGCGAGCGCGATGAGGCTGGACACGCCCATCAGCGTGAGCTCCAGCGCGGCCTCTTCAGCCGGGAGCACCGCGTCGGCGGGCCCGGTGCCCGGCAGGAACGCGGGCGCGAGCCACGAGGACAGCGCGTTGTGCCCGCCGAGCGCGTGCGGGACGCCCACGTACCCGGCGAGCACCGAACCGACCGCGAGCACGATGAGCACGAGCGCCATCGCGGGCGGCGCGTCGTGAAGATGGTCATGGTGCGCGGGTGCGCCGTGCGCGGATTCCTCGTCCTCCTGGTGTGCGGGCGCCGGCGCGTCGTGACGCCGCTCGCCGTGGAACGTCAGGAAGACGAGGCGGAACATGTAGGTGGCCGTCAGCAGCGAGGTGATCGCCGCGACGAGCCACAGGATCGTGTGTCCCTCGTGGAAGGTCTCGTAGAGGATCTCGTCCTTGCTGAAGAACCCGGACAGGAACGGCACGCCGGCGATCGCCAGCGATCCAATCAGGAACGTCCAGTAGGTGACCGGCAGGTAGCGCTTCAGCCCGCCCATGTTGCGGATGTCCTGCTCGCCCGCCAGCGCGTGGATCACGGCGCCGCTGCCGAGGAAGAGCAGCGCCTTGAAGAACGCGTGCGTGTAGAGGTGGAAGATGCCCGCGCCGAAGGCGCCCACGCCCATCGCCAGGAACATCAGGCCGAGCTGCGAGACGGTCGAGTACGCGAGCACGCGCTTGATGTCGTTCTGGACCAGCCCGATCGTCCCCGCGAACAGCGCCGTCGCCGCCCCGATCACCGCGACGATGAGCATCGTCTCGGGCGCGTGGCTGAAGAGCACGGCGTTGCGGCCGATCATGTACACCCCCGCCGTCACCATCGTCGCCGCGTGGATGAGCGCGGAGACGGGCGTCGGGCCTTCCATGGCGTCGGGCAGCCAGGTGTAGAGCGGAATCTGCGCCGACTTGCCGGTGGCGCCGATGAAGAGCAGCAGCGTGGCGATGGAGATGACGCCGAACACGCCCTCCTCCACCGCCATCGGGCCGACGGCCTCCGCCAGGCGCAGGAAGTCGAGCGTGCCGAAGCGCGTGACGATCAGCAGCGTGCCGAGGATGAACGCGTAGTCGCCGATGCGGTTGACGACGAACGCCTTCTTGCCCGCGTCGGACGCCGACCGCTTCTTGAACCAGAAGCCGATCAGCAGGTACGAGCAGAGGCCGACGCCCTCCCACCCGACGAACAGCACGACGAAGTTCGCGCCCAGGACGAGCACGAGCATGAACGCCGCGAACAGGTTCAGGTAGGAGAAGTAGCGCGCGTACTCGCTGTCGATCTCGTCGTGCATGTACGCGGTCGAGTAGATGTGGATCAGCGAGCCGATGCCGGAGACGACGAGGATCATCACCGCGGAGAGCGCGTCCACCCGGAACGTCAGGTCGAGCTGGAAGTCGCCGGAGGCGATCCACGTGTAGAGCGTCTGCTCGAGGACCCGCTCCGCCGGCGGGAGCGCCGCCAGCTGCCAGACGCTCATCGCGGAGACGACGAACGAGGCGACCATCACCGCCGAGGCGACGCTGCCCGACACGGTCTTCGGCAGGCGGCGCCCGACGAGCGCGTTGATCAGGAACCCGAGCAGCGGGAAGAGCGGGATGAGCGCCAGCATCACCACTTCAGGGTCGTGAAGGCTTCGGGGTTGAGCGACTCGCGATGGCGGAAGAGCCCGATGACGATCGCCAGGCCGACGGCCGCTTCGGCCGCGGCCACGGTCATGACGAAGAACACGATGATCTGCCCGTCCACGTTGCCGAGCGAGCGTCCGAACGCGACAAACGACAGGTTCACCGCGTTGAGCATGATCTCGATCGACAGCAGGATGACGATCAGGTTGCGGCGCAGGAACACGCCGGCCGTGCCGATGGCAAACAGGATGGCCGAGACGATCAGGTAGGAACTCAGCGGAATCACTGATCCGTCTCCCGCCGCGCGAGCACCACCGCGCCGACCATCGCCACGAGAATCAGGATGGAGGTCGCCTCGAACGCGAACATGTAGTCGGTGAAGAGCACGCGGCCGACCTGCCGCACCGAGCCGATCGTCTCGGCATCGACGCGCCCCGCCACGGGCACGTCCAGCTCGCTGGCGCGCATCAGCGCCCACCCGAGCTGGACGACGAGGAGCAGCCCGAGCAGCGCGCCGAAGCGCGCGATGCCGGGCTGACGCAGCGGGTGCGTGCGGTCCCAGTCCGCCGCGTCCTCCTGCGGCGCGTTGAGGAGCATCACGACGAACAGGAACAGCACCATGATGGCGCCGGCGTAGATGATGATCTGCGCCACCGCGACGAACGGCGCGTCGAGCTGGATGTAGAGGCCCGCCAGCGCGCCGAACGAGGCGATGAGCAGCATCACGCTGTACATCGGGTTGCGCTGCCCGATGACGAGCGCCGACGCCAGGATCGCCAGCCCGGAGAGCACGTAGAAGACGAGTGTCTCAGGCATTGAGGACATACAGCATCAGCGCGGCGGTGACGATCAGGTTGATCACCGACGCCGGGAACAGCCACTTCCACCCGAACTGCATGAGCTGGTCGTAGCGGTAGCGCGGGACGGTCCAGCGCACCCAGATGTAGGTGAAGAGGATGCCGCCCACCTTGGCGAGGAACACCAGCCAGCCCAGTCCGTTGGCCTCGATGAGGGGATCGAGCGGCGTGTAGAAGGGCAGCAGGCCGTGCCAGCCGCCGAGGTACAGCGACGTGGCCACGCCGGACATCGTGACCATGTTGATGTACTCGGCCTGCGGAAACAGCGCGAAGCGGACGGAGCTGTACTCGGTGTTGTAGCCGGCGACGAGCTCCTGCTCGGCTTCGGGGAAATCGAAGGGGGCCCGGTTGGTCTCGGCGACGCCCGCAATGATGTAGATGATGAAGCCGACCGGCTGCACGAACAGGTACCAGCGCGAGAGGAACCCCAGCCACGTGCCCTGCTGCGCATCGACCACTTCCCGCAGCGAGAGCGACCCCGCGAGCATGATCACCGCGGCCAGCGCCGTCGCGTACGACAGCTCGTAGCTGATCATCTGCGCCGAGGCGCGCAGCCCGCCCATCAGCGAGTACTTGCTGTTGGACGACCACCCGGCGAGCACGATGCCGTAGACGCCCATCGAGGTGATCGCGAACACCACCAGCACGCCGACGTTGACGTCCGCCACGCCCAGCTTGATCGGCTCGTCCAGCAGCCCGAACAGCGTCGTCTCGGCGCCCCACGGGACGGTGGCGAACGCGGCAAACGCCGCGGTGACGGACAGGATCGGCGCGAGCGTGAAGAGCCACTTGTCGGCGCCCTTCGGCCGCAGCTCCTCCTTGAAGAGCAGCTTGAGAATGTCGGCCAGCGGCTGCAGCACGCCGTGCGGGCCCACGAGGTACGGCCCGTAGCGCTGCTGCATGAAGCCCATGAACTTCCGCTCGGCGAGCACCAGCAGCGCCGAGGCGTTGATCAGCATGAAGAACGTCAGGCCGATGACGCCGAGCTGGACGAGAAGCCGGAGATCGATGCTGTCCATCACTGGTGGGCCGCGACCACCGGGTGGGCGGCGCGCCACGGCGCCGGCAGCGTGCACCGGCCCTCGCGCACGTGCGCCTCGTACTCGCCGCGGAAGAGCTTCATCGTCGAGAGCACCGGCGTGGCGGCCGCGTCGCCGAACGCGCACAGCGTCTTGCCGACGATGTTGGTGGAGACGCCGAAGAGGAGGTCGAGGTCCTTCGGCTGCCCGTCGCCGCTCTCCAGGCGCAGCAGCAGCTTGAACAGCCAGTCGGTCCCCTCGCGGCACGGCGTGCACTTGCCGCACGACTCGTGGCGGTAGAAGTGCAGCAGGTTCATCGCCAGCCACACCGCGCAGACCGAGTCGTTCATCACGATCAGCCCGGCCGAGCCGAGCAGCGATCCGGCCTTCTGGATGTGATCGAAGCTGGCCGGCGTGTCGAGGTCCTGCTCGAGCAGCAGCGGCACCGACGAGCCGCCGGGGATGATCGCCTTGAACGGACGCTCGTCGATCATGCCGCCGGCGAACTGCTCGCCGAACACCAGTTCCCTCAGCGTCGTGTGCATCGACGTCTCGTAGACGCCCGGGCGCTTCACGTGCCCGCTGATGCAGAACAGCTTGGGCCCGCCGTTCTTCTCGGGGCCGAGCGACGCGAACCACTCGGGCCCGTTGAGCACGATGAGCGGCACGTTGCACAGCGTCTCGACGTTGTTGACCGCGGTCGGGCACTGGTAGAGGCCGGCGACGGCCGGGAACGGCGGCTTGATGCGCGGCTGCGCGCGCTTGCCCTCGAGCGATTCGATGAGCGCCGTCTCCTCGCCCGCCTCGTAGGCGCCGGCGCCGCGGTGCACGAACACGTCGCAGTCGAACCCGCTGCCGAGGATGTTCCTGCCCAGGAAACCGGCCTTGTAGGCCTTCTCGATCTCGGCCTCGAGCACTTCCTGCACGTGGTAGAACTCGCCGCGGATGTAGATGTAGGCGACTTTCGCGCCGATCGCGTAGCAGGAGATCGCGCACCCCTCGATGAGCAGGTGCGGGTTGCGCTCCATGAGCACGTGGTCCTTGAAGGTGCCCGGCTCGCTCTCGTCGGCGTTGCAGCAGATGTACTTCGGCTTCGGCGTGTCCTTGAGCACGAACTGCCACTTCATGCCCGTCGGGAAGCCGGCGCCGCCGCGGCCGCGCAGCCCCGACGCCTTCACCTGCTCGATGATGTCGTTCGGCTGCAGCGCCAGCGCCTTGCGCAGCCCTTCGTAGCCGCGCTGGTTCTTCACGTAGAAGTCGAGCGTGTAGCCGTCGCGCGCGGCGCAGTGCTTCGTGAGAACGGGTTCGTATGCCATTCTGCCTGCTGCCTACTGCCTACTGCCTACTTCTCTTTGTGGAGATGGCAGCCCGTGAAGGCCGCGCGCCCCTTCGCCCGTACGTGGTCGATGAACTCGCCCACCTGCTCCGGCGCGAGCCGCTCCTCCCAGTCGTCGTTGACCATGACGACCGGCGCGCGGTCGCAGGCGCCGAGGCACTCGACCTCGATGAGCGTGAACATGCCGCTGGCGTCGGTCTCGCCCACCTTGATGCCCAGCTTCTCGCTGATCGCCTCGGTGACGCGCTCGGCGCCGAGCAGCGCGCACGACAGCGTGCGGCAGACGTTGAGCACGTAGGTGCCCACCGGCTTGGTGTAGAACATCGTGTAGTACGACACGACGTCTTCCACGTCCGCGGTGGTGCAGCGGATCTGCCCGGCGACGTGCGCCATGGCGGCGCGCGTCAGGAAGCCCTGCTGCCGCTGCGCGAGGTAGAGCGCGTAGAGGATCGCCGACTTCCGCTGGTCGGGCGGATAGCGCTGCACGTTGGCGTCGAACTTCGCCTGGTTCTCCGCGGTGTACGTGAAGTCGCCGCCCGGGTCGGGCAGCGTCCGCGCCGACTTGTGGAACCGCGCGGGCGCGTACTCCATTTTCGGATGGAAGCTCACCGGTCGCAGTCTCCCATCACGACGTCCGTGCTGCCGATGACGGCCACGACGTCGGCAATCAGGCCGCCCTTGACGATCGACGGCAGCGCCTGGATCGCCACGAACGACGGCGGGCGCATCTTCACGCGCCACGGCCGGTTGGTCCCATCCGACACGACGTAGCAGCCGTGCTCGCCGCGCGGCCCCTCGATGGGCACGTAGGCGTCGCCGGCGGGCACCGTGAACCCCTGCGAGTAGATCAGGAAGTGCTGAATCAGCGCCTCCATCTCCGTGTAGACCTTGTCCTTCGGCGGCGGCACCACGCGCGGGTCGTCGCACGCCCACACGCCGGTCGGCGTGATCCGCGTGATGGCCTGGCTGGCGATCCGGTGGCTCTGGCGCATCTCCGCGACGCGCACGCGGTAGCGCGCGAAGACGTCGCCCTCGGTGGCCGTCGGCACGGTGAAGTCGTAGGTCTCGTAGCCGCAGTAGGGGAAGTACTTCCGCACGTCGTAGTCGGACCCCGACGCGCGCGCGATCGGCCCGACGAGCCCCCACGCGAGCGCCTGCTCCTCGGTGAGGACGCCGACGCCTTCCGTGCGGCGGCGGAACATGTCGTTCTTCGTCAGCAGCCCTTCGTACTCGTCCAGCTTGGCCGGAAAGCGCTCGAGGAAGGCGTTGACCGCGTCGTGGAACCCGCGCGGCAGGTCCTCGCGCAGTCCGCCGATGCGGAAGTAGCTCGGAAAGAAGCGGAAGCCCGCGACCAGCTCGTTGATGTTCATGAGCAGCTCGCGTTCGCGCAGCGCGTAGAACAGCATCGAGACCGCGCCGATCTCCATGGCGTGCGTGCCCAGCCACACCAGGTGGCTCGCCAGCCGCTGCAGCTCCGCGAGGAGCACGCGGATGTTCTTCACCCGCTCCGGCATCTCGAGCCCGAGCAGCTTCTCGACGCAGAGCGCGTACGACAGGCTGTTCGACTGCGCGCCGAGGTAGTCCATGCGCTCCACGAGCGGGATGACCTGCTGCCACTTCTTCTGCTCGGCGGTCTTCTCGATGCCCGTGTGGAGGTAGCCGATGGTGGGAATCACCGACTGGATGACCTCGCCGTCGAGCTCGAGCACCAGGCGGAGCACGCCGTGCGTGCTGGGGTGCTGCGGCCCCATGTTGACGGTCATCGTCTCGGTACGGAGTTCAGCCATCAATGCGCGCGCTTGACTCGATCGCGTTCCAGGTTGGCCCTGAATTCCTCTTCGCTGACCTCGAGCGGCTCGTAGGTCTGCGGCGTCTTGCGAATCTGGACCGGGTAGTCCTTCCGCTGCGGGTGGCCCTCCCAGTCCTCCGGCATCAGGAGGCGGCGCAGGTCCGTGTGGCCGTCGACGATGATGCCGAACATGTCCCACACTTCGCGCTCGGGCCACCCGGCCGACGGCCAGACCTGCTGCACGGTCGGCACGCTGCCGCCGTCCTCCACCCGCACCTTCACCCGGAGCTTGCTGCGGTTGGGAATCGACAGCAGGTGGTAGACGACCTCGAAGCGCGGGTTGCGCGGGAGGTAGTCGGCCGCGGTCACCTCGGTGAGGACGTTGAAGCGCAGCGACGGCGTGTCGCGCAGCGCGCGGCACGTCTCGACGAGGCGTCCGACCGGCACGTAGAGGCAGGCGAAGTCAACGCTCGTCCCGGCCTCGAATTCCGCGCCCGGGACGAGCGGGGTCAGCGTGTCGATGACGGCGGACGCGTCCATTCGGCGATTACGCTCTCGAGCGCGCGATCTTCTGCTGGAGCTGCACGATCCCGTAGATGAGCGACTCGGGCCGCGGCGGGCAGCCGGGCACGAACACGTCCACGGGCACGATCTGGTCCACGCCCTGGACGATGGCGTAGTTGTCGAACACGCCGCCGACCGAGGCGCACGCGCCCATCGAGATCACCCACTTGGGCTCGGGCATCTGGTCGTACACGCGCCGCATCGCCGGCGCCATCTTCCGCGACAGGCGCCCGGCGACGATCATCAGGTCCGACTGCCGCGGCGAGCCGCGGAACACCTCGGCGCCGAAGCGCGCGATGTCGTAGCGGCTGGCGGCCATCGCCATCATCTCGATCGCGCAGCACGCCAGGCCGAACTGCGCCGGCCAGATGGCCGAGCGGCGCGCCCACTGCACCAGCCACTCCAGCTTCGTCGTCAGCAGCGGCAGCTCGGGATCGAGACCGTGCAGATGCTGATCGGGCATGCCTTACGCCGCCTCGCGCCGGGCGGCCGCGCGCGTCGCGCGCGCCACCGGGCCCCAGTCGAGCACGCCCTTGCGCCACACGTAGACGTAGCCGACGGCGAGGATCAGGAAGAAGGTCACGACCTGCACGAACCCCGGCCAGCCGAGATCGCGCAGCGCGACTGCCCACGGGTAGAGAAAGGCGATCTCGATGTCGAACAGCAGGAAGATCATCGCCACCAGGTAGAACTTCACGGAGTGGCGCTCGCGCGCGTCGCCGACCGCGGGCATGCCGCATTCATAGGGCGCGAGCTTTTCCGGTGTGGGGTTCTTGGGGCCGAGCAGGACGGAAAGGCCGATCATGACGGCGGCGAACCCCACGCCGAGCGCGATCATGATCACCACGCCTGGCCAGCCGTCCATCACGCCCCCGGCGCGTCACACCACCTGCGGCACGGACGCGCTTGTGAAGAGTTTCGCAACCTGTTCATGCTATAGCAGTCGGCAGCGGGCAGCAAGCAGCGGGCAGTGAAGACGCGGAGGTTCTTCCTGCCGGCTGCCTGCTGCATACTGCCGGCTACGCATGAGGCTGGCCTGGTTCCGTCCCGCGGTGCCCGACCCCGCAGACCCGCTCGACGACAGCGGCGCGCTGCTCGCGGCGCTGCGCGCGTCGCACGACATCGACGTCGTCACCGCCGCCGCGGCCCACGATTTTGTCTGGAGGCATGCGCGCGACGCCTACGACCTCTGCCTCTTCGAACTCGACGACACGCCCGCCCACCAGTTCATCTGGCCGTATCTCCTGCACTACGGCGGCGTGACGATGCTGCGGACGCTGACGCTGAACCGGGAACGCGCGTCGGCGCTCATCGTGCAACGCCGCAGCGCCGACTATCGCGCCGAGCTCGAATTCAGCCGCGATTGGCGGCTCCTTCGCGTGCCGCTGCTCGCGTCCACTATCGCCGTCGTCTCGCATCCGGCCGTCGCTGAGGCGTTGCAGGACGAGTACCCTGACGCGCGAATCCGCCACGCGCCGCCTGGAGTGCCTGGAGTGCCTGGAGTGCCTGGAGTGCCTGGAGTGCCTGAGGTGCGTGGAGTGCGGGTTCGGATCGGTGTGGTCGCCGGCGAGAGCGATGTCGCGCACAAGGCGTCGCAGCGCGCGCGAGAAGCCGATGCGAACGTGACGCTGGTGAGCGGCAGGGCGCGCGAGGTACTGCGCGATGCCGACATCGTGGTGGCGACGCAATGGCCGCCGTTCGGGGAACCCGAGACGGCGGCCCTGGCGGGCATGGCTGCCGGAAAGCCTGTCATCGTCATGGAAACCGAGGTGACCGCGGACTGGCCGGCGTACGACCCGCAGACGTGGCGCCCGCGAGGATCCGCCGGCGGCGCGCCTGTCGTCGTCTCGATCGATCCGCGCGACGAAGAGCACTCCCTCATGATCGCCATCCGCGACCTCGCTCGGGACCACGAGCTGCGGGGCAGTCTCGGCGCGGCGGCGCACCAGTGGTGGCGCGCGCACGCCACGCCGGCCCACGCGGCCACGGTGTGGCAGCAGATCCTGTCCGACGCGCGCGCCATGACGCCGCCCGCGCGGCCGGCCGGCTGGCCGCCTCACCTCAGCGCCGACGGCACCGGGGACGCACGCGCGATCCTGCGCGACATGGGCGCGTCGGTGGACTTCCTGTGAACGCGCCGCGCGCCCTGGTCCGTCGCTTCACGCAGCGCTGTTCGCGCCGCCCGCTGCACAAGCCGAACTTCGCGTACTACGTGTGGCGCTACGCGGGCAACGGCGTGCGCACCTACCGCCGGCTGACGGCGCCGACGCTGCGCAATCAGAGCGCGGTGATTGCGGACGAGCGGTCGCGGGAGGGTCTCGCAATGGGGCCGGGCGAGCGGTTCCTCGGCGAGGCCGGGCGCCGCGCGTTCGACGCGGGCCGGCGGGCACGATGATCCTGGCGGACACGCTCGGCTTCCACCGCGGCGGCCGGCCGGCGCGCGGCCAGCGCGTGCTCGCGACCTTCACCTATACGTCGCGGACGCCGGTCGTCGAGCACAAGCTGCGCGTGACGGAGATGCCCGCCTGGGCGACCGCACCGATTCAGCGCGCCGCGCTCGAGCTGCTGCTCGACGGGTCCGACCGCTCCCAGTCGTAGCCGGGCTCGCTCGTCAGGCGCGTGTCCTCGACCGGCACCCCCATCGAGAAGTGGTAGAGGCTCTGCCACGCATGGCCCTGCAGGCCGAGCAACTCGTGGACGGGGTCGTCGTAGAAGCAGCCGATTCCCGTCGCGCGCCCGCCGGCGGCCTCGGCCTCGAGGTAGAGCACCTGGCCGATCATCCCCGTTTCCCAGAACAGGCGCCGGTACATCCCCTCGCCGTACTCCTCGAGCGCCGCGTCGAAGCGGGCGATCATGCCCAGGCTGAAGAACCCGTCTTCCGCGATGTCCTGGTCGCACGAGACGCGGTTCGCCGCGCGGCGGCAGTCGATCGGCACCAGGAGGAACAGATTCTCGCCGGTCTCCTCCCACAGAAACTCCGGCCGCATCGCAGCCTTCCACTCCGGCAGCACCGCCGGATCCCGTAGATAGGCATAGACGCCCGGCGTCATGTCCGCGACGCGGTGCACGAACAGTGCGAGGTGCGCCTGCGGCGGCCAGCCGATCGCGTCCCACGGCGGCCCGACGGGCTGCAGGCGGTGCAGCATGCGGACCAACGCGTCGCGGGTGAGCGCACTCTGCGCGTCGAAGGCGAGCGCGCTTCGCCTCTGTAAGACGAGGCTGCGCGCGCCTGGGGAGCTTGGGGGGCTTGGGGTGCCTGGGGTGCCTGGGGTGCCTGGGGTGCCTGGAGTGCCTGGAGTGCTCCGGGCGCCTGGCGAACGGGTGCCTTCGGCGACCTCGTCAATGATCGGCCAGGGAACGTGATCCGGGCTGAGCTGGTTGGCCGTCCCGCGCCAGGTGCCCGCGCGCGCGGATTGCGCGAGCGGTTCGGGGTCGCGATCGAGCCACGCCGACGGGTCGCCGGCCGTGACGACCGCGACGCACTCCGGCTCCTCGCGCTCGGCGTCGCCATAGTCGCCGTCGCGTTCGGTACCGAGCAGCGCGGCCATCTGCCCGTGCGACCAGCGCGGGAGCAGCGCCAGCCGCCAGCCGAGCATCGCGGCCGCCAGGCGCAGCGCGGCAATCGCGTGACCGGCGTCGTGCTGGCAGTAGCGGAACGCACGCTCGCCGTATTTCCACGCCTCACGCCAGTGGATCGACGTCAACGCCACCAGGAACGTGTCGTCTCGATGGGGCCACCGCGCGACGGCCGCGCGCTCCTCGAGCGCGTGCTCGCGCGGGGCGTAGTGCCGCACGCGGCGGTCCCAGACGATGTAGGCCTCGGTGGGGTGGAGGTTGCCGCTGGAGGGGTTGACGCGCAGCGCCCAACGGGAGGCGCCGTACTGCTTCCAGGCGGAGAGGCCCATCGAGCAGCGCAGAAACTCGCCGATAGTGGACAGGTCTACGCCGTGCGGGGGGACACTCCCGTCGAACAGGGCCGCATAGGCCGCAGCGGTGGCCACCGGGGCGCGCGGCAGCTCGACGAGCGGAGCGCCGCGATACCGGCGAAACGGATCCGGCTGCGTGGCCCAGTCCAGGTAGCCGAGCGCGCGGGCGAAGCGGTGGAAGTGATGCTTCGTCGCGTCGTGGTATCGGCGGGAGACTGATCCGATCGACGCGGCGCCCTACTTCAGGAGCTCTGCAATGCGCTTGTCGAGCTCGGCAATGGCCTGGCCGAGCTGCTGCTTGCGCGCCTGGTGCGTCGTGGTCTCGAGCTGCCGCTGCAGCTCGGTCCTCGCGAGGCGGAATGACTCGAGCTGACGCACGCGTTCCGGGTCGCCGGCCCTGGCGATCTGCCGTGCCCGCTTCTTTTCCTCTTCCCGTTCTTCGAGCCGCTCGGCGAGGCGGGATTCCGCGTCGACGAGTCCTTCTCCGGCGTCACCCATAGATAACCAATTATACGGAAGCTCCCCGCCATCTCTTTACAATCGGGGGATGTCCCGCGGCTCGCCGCTCGATCTGTTTCATCCGGCCGTGCGCGAGTGGTTCGAGCGCGCCTTCCCGGCGCCGACCCGCCCGCAGCAGCTCGGGTGGCCGGCCATCGCGCGCGGCGAGTCGACGCTGATCCTCGCGCCGACCGGCAGCGGCAAGACGCTGACGGCGTTCCTCTGGTGCCTGAACCGGCTGATGTTCGAGCCGCCGCCGCCCACCAAGGAGCGCTGCCGTGTCCTCTATGTCTCCCCGCTCAAGGCGCTGGCGGTGGACGTCGAGCGCAACCTGCGCGCGCCGCTGGCCGGCATCAGCAACGTGGCGCAGGCGACGGGGATTCCGGTCGTGGTGCCACAGATCGGAATACGGACGGGCGACACACCGGCCGGCGACCGCGCGCGGTTCCTGCGCGAGCCGGCTGACATCCTGATCACGACGCCGGAGTCGCTCTTCCTGCTGCTCACGTCGAACGCGCGCGAGCGCCTCGCGCACGTGGACACGGTCATCGTGGACGAGATTCACGCGCTCGTCGGCGGCAAGCGCGGCGCGCACATGGCGCTGTCGCTCGAACGCCTGGAAGCGCTCCACGGTGTAAGGGCGACGCATGCGTCGCCCCTACAACGAATAGGCCTGTCAGCCACGCAGCGGCCGCTCGACGAGGTCGCCCGCTTCCTCGCCGGCACCGAACCACGCCGGACGCCGAAGGCAAAGACAGCGAAGAAGGACGTCGAAGAGGAGCTCCACGACGAATTCGGCGCCGGCGGCGCGCCGCCCGCCTTCCGCCCGGTCACCCTCGTCAACGCCTCGGAAAGGAAGCGGATCGCGCTGCGCATCGAGGTGCCGGTCGAAGACATGGCGCGCGTCGCCACGACCGGGATCCCGGGCGGCAACGCCGCCAAGGGTGCGCCGCGGACGTCGATCTGGGCGTCGATCCACCCGAGGCTGCTGGAGCTGATTCGCTCGCACCAGTCCACGCTGCTTTTCGTGAACAGCCGCCGGCTGGCCGAGCGCCTGGCGGGCGCGCTCAACGAGCTGGCCGGCGAGCCGCTGGTCCGCTCGCACCACGGCTCGCTGGCGCGGGAGGCGCGAAGCGAAGTCGAAGACCTGCTGAAGGCGGGGCGGATTCGCGCGCTCGTCGCCACCTCCTCCCTCGAGCTCGGCATCGACATGGGCGCCATCGACCTCGTCGTGCAGATCGAGGCGCCGCCGTCGGTCGCCAGCGGCCTGCAGCGGATCGGCCGCGCCGGCCATCAGGCGGGCGCGGTCAGCGAAGGCGTCATCTTCCCGAAGTTCCGCGGCGACCTGCTCGCGTCGGCCGCGGTGGCGAAGGCGATGCACGAGGGCGCAGTCGAGTCCACGCGCTACCCGCGCAACCCGCTCGACGTGCTCGCCCAGCAGATCGTCGCCATGGCCGGGCTCGAGGCGTGGGACGTGGACGAGCTCTTCGCGGTCGTCCGCCGCGCGGCGCCGTTCGCCGACTTGAGCCGCCGCGTGTTCGAGGGCGTGCTCGACATGCTCTCGGGCCGCTATCCCTCCGACGAGTTCGCCGAGCTGCGGCCGCGCATCACGTGGGACCGCGTGCACAACACCGTGGTCGGCCGCGAAGGCGCGAAGCGGGTGGCGATCGCCAACGCCGGCACGATTCCCGACCGCGGGCTCTACGGCGTGTTCCTCGCGGGCGCGGAGCGCCCGACGCGCGTCGGCGAGCTCGACGAGGAGATGGTGTTCGAGACGCAGGTGAACGACACGTTCACGCTCGGGGCGTCCACCTGGCGCGTGGAGGAGATCACGCACGACCGCGTGCTCGTCTCGCCCGCGCCCGGCGAGCCCGGGAAGATGCCGTTCTGGCACGGCGATCAGGCGGGCCGGCCCGTGGAGCTTGGCTACGCGATCGGGACGCTTGTACGCGAGCTGCGCGCGATGCCGCGCGGCGCGGCCGTCGATCGCCTCGTCCGCGAGCACGACCTCGAAGGCGGCGCCGCGGAGAACCTGCTGCGCTACCTCGACGACCAGGCGGCCTCGGGCGGGGTGCCCGACGACCGCACGATCGTCATCGAGCGCTGCCTCGACGAGCTCGGCGACTGGCGCGTCTGCGTGCTGTCGCCGCTCGGCAGCCGGATCCACGCGCCGTGGGCCATGGCCGCCACCGCGCAGATTCGCCACCGCACCGGCACGGACGTCGAGGTCATGTGGGGCGACGAAGGCTTCGTCGTCCGCTTCCCCGAGGCCGGGAACCCGCCGGATCCCGCGCTGCTCCTGCCGGAGGTGGACGAGGTGGAGCCGCTCGTCCTTCGCCAACTCGGCTCGACGTCGCTCTTTGCGGCGCGCTTCCGCGAGACCGCCGCGCGCGCGCTGCTCCTCCCCCGCCGTCGTCCCGGGATGCGCACACCGCTCTGGCAGCAGCGGAAGCGGGCCGCCGACCTGCTGGCGGTCGCCTCGCGCTTCGGGTCGTTCCCGGCGCTGCTCGAGACGTATCGCGAGATCCTGCGCGACCACTTCGACATGCCGGCGCTCGTGGACACGCTGCGGAAGATCTCGACGCGGACGCTGCGCGTCACGACGGTGGACTCGCGCGCGCCGTCGCCGTTCGCGGCGTCCCTCCTCTTCAGCTACGTCGCCAACTACATCTACGACGGCGA
>Ga0194131_10002448_pt1 | contig 30440 bp, 34 predicted proteins | sample TA2KigO120mmetaG_FD_148631 | JGI IMG/M metagenome (GOLD analysis project Ga0194131, IMG submission 148631) | Freshwater microbial communities from Lake Tanganyika, Tanzania - TA2015053 Kigoma Offshore 120m | ecosystem: Environmental > Aquatic > Freshwater > Lake | place: Tanzania: Lake...
GAAGGAATACGAAGCCGAGGTCAATATGGTGCGCACGTCTTTGGTAAGTCTGAAGCAGCCGCACTGGCAGGCCTTCGTGGCCGCCTGGGATGCGTGAGATGAAAACCGAACACCAACCACTTTCGATACAGAGAGCACAGAGGCACAGAGGACACAGAGATTTATTTCGATTGCTTTTCTCTGCGCTCTCTGTGTTGAAAGCGCTTTCGCCCTGACATGCCACTGACCATCCTCGGCCTCTCCGGCTCGCTCTCGCACGATCCCTCCGCCGCGCTCTACATCGACGGCAAGCTCGTCGCCGCGGCGGAGGAGGAGCGCTTCATCCGCGACAAGCACGCCAAGGGCCGCATGCCGTTCGAGGCGGCGAAGTTCTGCCTCGACTTCGCCGGCATCAGGCCGGCCGAGGTCGACGCCGTGGCGATTCCCTTCGCGCCGATCAGCCTGATGGAGCCGGCGCGCTGGCACTACGCCAGGCGCTACTGGTACGCGCCGGACCGGGCGCTCGATGCGCTCTTCAACGGCAACCGCCGCTACCGCCGCTACCGCGGCCGCATCCTCGACTGCCTGGCGCAGCTCGGCTTCGACCGGGACCGGGTCGACCTCGTGCCGGTCGAGCACCACCTGACCCACGCCTCCAGCGCCTACCACTGCTCGGGCTTCACGGAGAAGACCGCCATCCTCGGCATCGACGGCAAGGGCGAGTACGCGACGACCTTCTTCGGCTACGGCGAGAACGGCCGCATCCACAAGATCAAGGAGTTCTACGACCCGGATTCGCTCGGTGGCCTCTACGGCGCCCTCACCGAGTACCTCGGTTTCGAGATGCTCGACGGCGAGTACAAGGTGATGGGCATGGCGCCCTACGGCGACGCGAACCGCTACGACTTCTCGCGCCTGGCGAGGTTCGAGAACGGCGAGCTCGTCGTCAACACCGATTACGCCAACGTGATCGGCCTGCGCCGCTACAAGGAATACGGCAAGGGCTATTACTTCTCGCCCAAGCTGATCGACTGGCTCGGGCCACGCAGGGTGGGCGACATCGCCGACGATCCCTACATCCACTACGCGGCGAGCATGCAGAAGCTGTTCGAGGACCTTGCCCTCGCCATGCTCGAGCACTACCTCGGCGACATCCTGCGCGAGACCGGGCGCCTGGCCTTCGCCGGCGGCGGCGCGCTCAACGTCAAGCTCAACCAGCGCATCATCGCGCGGCCCGACGTCAGGGAGCTGTTCGTGCAGCCGGCCTCGGGCGACTCCGGCACGGCGGTCGGCGCGGCGTCCTACGTTTCTGTGTCGCACGGCGTGCCGGTGGAGAAGATGGAGCACGTCTACCTCGGCCCGGCCTACACCAACGAAGAGGTCATTGCCGCCTGCGCGCGCCATTCGTCGAAGCCGGCCTGGCAGAAGATCGACCAGGTGCCGCAGCGCATCGCGCGGCTGCTTGCCGACGGCCAGCCGGTGGCCTGGTTCCAGGGGCGCATGGAATTCGGCCCGCGCGCGCTCGGCGGGCGCTCCATCCTCGGCTGCCCGAGCGTGCCCGGCGTGGCCGACCGCATCAACGAACAGATCAAGTTCCGCGAGCGCTGGCGGCCGTTCTGCCCCTCGATGCTCGACTCGGTCGGCCCGCAGATGCTGGGCTCCGACCACCCGGCGCCCTTCATGACCTTCACCTTCCCGGTGGCGGAGGGCTGGAAGGCGCGCGTGCCGGAAGTGGTGCACGAGGACGGCACGGCCCGCGCCCAGGTGCTGCGCCGCGAGTTCAACCCGCGCTACTACGAGCTGATGCAGGAGATGGAGAAGCTCACCGGCAACGGCGTCGTGCTCAACACCTCGCTCAACCGCCGCGGCGAGCCGATGATCTGCTCGCCGACCGACGCGCTGAACATGTTCTTCGGCTCCGACCTGCGCTTCCTGATCATGGAGGACGTGCTGGTCGCGAAGTGACGGCCGGTAATCACGCATGAACGACCAGGAAATCGACGAATACTTCGCGACGGCACGCCCCGAATTGGTCGCGTTTCTCAAGCCATTCGGCATTTTCGGCGCGGCGCTCGATATCGGATGTGCGTCCGGCAGGCTGGGGGAGGACCTGCTGCAGGCGGGAATTGTCAGGGCTTGCGACGGCATCGAGGTGCATGGCGAGGCGGCAAGACTGGCGAAATCCCGCTTGCGTCGGGTCTGGATCGGATCGCTCGAATCGGTGGCGGATGAAGTGCCTTGGCCTCACTACGATCTCATCGTTCTTGCCGATGTGCTGGAACATCTTGTCGACCCGTGGTCGGCTTTGCGGCGCGTGCATGCCCAAACCGCGTCGGAATGCCGCTTGCTCCTCAGCGTGCCGAACGTGCGGCACTACAAGGTGCTGCTGCCGTTGCTCTTCAGAGGGGAGTTCCGCTATACCGACGCCGGCATCATGGATCGCACTCACCTGCATTTCTTCACGCGGGATAGTCTGCAGGAGGCCGTCCATGAATGCGGCTGGACGGTTCGCGCCATCGGCAGCCACATGAAGCGACGTTACCGACGTTGGTATATGCCGACGCGGCTGCTCGATCCCTTCGTTGCCGTGCAGACGCTTCTTCTGGTCGAGAAGCAGTGACGCACCCGCTCGTCAGTGTGGCGATTCCCGCCTATAACCACGCAGCCTACATCGAGGCCTGCCTCAATTCGGTTTGCGCGCAGACCTATCCCGAGCTGGAACTGGTGCTGATCGATGACGGATCGCGGGATGATACTTTCGAGATCGCCAAACGCTTTCTCGCGGAGCATGCAGGGCGCTTCCGCCGCATCGTGCTGGAGCGCCAGGAAAACAAAGGCGTAAGCGCCACGTCCAACGCATGCATCGTGGCGTGTCAGGGAGAGTGGGTGCACCTGCTGGGCTCCGATGACGTGCTCTATCCGGAAAAAATCACGCGCATCCAGCAGGCCATCGAAGACTGGCATTGTCCCGATTTGGTGCTGGTGCACGCCGATGTCCACATCATCGACCCGGAGGGGCAGCGGCATGCCCGCCAATCGAAGAAAGCACGCCCCGCAGCAGGAGTCGACCGCAAGGCATGGTATTGGCTGTTCATGGGCCGGCACTATATTTTCAATCCAACGCTGGCCCTGAGGCGGGATGCATTTTTTTCAGTTGGCGGTTTCGATCCAAATCTGGTGCTCGAGGATATGGATTTCTGGTTGCGTCTGTCTGTTGGTTACGCCTTTGGAAGGGTGCCGGAGGTTCTGGCCGGCTATCGCAAACATCCGGCCAACGCTTCTCGCAGGCGGGTCAGCATGCTGGCGGCGCAGTTCCAGACTTACGCCAAGTTCCTTTCCTCGCATGGAAGTTTGATACCGGAAAAGGATCTCCAGAGACATTTTAGAACCCAACTCAAGCGGTTCTGGCGCCGGACTCGAAAGCGCAGGCCTTGGCTGCTGCCGCTTGTAATCGCGGCTTGGGCCAAGAGTTATCTCAAGACGCCGCTGTCCGAGGATTATAGGCAAATCGGTGCATTACTGGGCCGGTGAGGGGTCTAACATACTGTTTTTCCTGTATCATTCGTCTTTTCGCTAGGCCATGCAGACGCTCCCTTTATTTTCCATCGTCATCCCCGTCTACAACGAGGCGGAGAACATCGAGCCGATGGTGCGCGAGATCCAGGCCGCCTTCGCCGGCCGGGCGGAAGCCTACGAGGTGATCTTCGTCGATGACGCCAGCACGGACGACAGCCTCGCCGTGCTGCAGCGACTGACTTCCGAGGCGGGCGGCGTCGTGCGCAGCCTGCGCCATCGCCGCAACTTCGGCCAGAGCGCCGCGGTGGGCACCGGCTTCCGCGCCGCGCGCGGCGAGTGGATCGGCACGCTGGACGGCGACGGCCAGAACGATCCGGCCGACCTGCCGCACATGCTCGACGAAGCGCGCCGGCTCGGCGTCGACTGCGTCACCGGCGTGCGCGCCAAGCGCCAGGACAACTTCATCCGCAAGCTCTCCTCGCGCGTCGGCAACGGCTTCCGCAACTGGGCGACGGGCGACCGCGTCACCGACAGCGGCTGCGGCGTGCGCGTCGTGCGCGCCGCCTGCACGCGCGAGCTGCCGGTGTTCAACGGCCTGCACCGCTTCATGCCCACGCTGTTGCGCAGCAAGGGCTTCACGGTCGCCGAGTCCGCGGTGAACCATCGTCCGCGCCTGCGCGGCGTGTCGAAATACGGCGTGCACAACCGTCTCTGGCGCGGCATCCGCGACTGCTTCGGCGTGCGCTGGTTTTCCGCGCGTGCGGTGCCGGCCGAGCGTGTGGAGGGCGGCGCGGAGCAAGGGCCGGGAAGATGAGCCTGCAGGAGCGGGACGTCGGCAACGGCACCCATCCCATCCCGGAGGGGGCCGAGGACGAGATCGAACTGGAGTCGGTGGCGCCGGGCTTCAACAAGGAACTGCGCCGCCTTCTGATTCTCCTCACCGCTGCCGTCGCCGCTTTCGTTTTGCTCTATTTCACGCCCGTCGGTGCCATCGTCCGCGACATCCACCAGTTGCGCGCCTTCCTCGCCGGCGAGGACTGGTGGGCCGAGACCGTCTATGTCCTGCTCGTCGTCGGGCTGGTCGCCATCGGTGCGCCGCGGCTGATTTTCTACGTCCTCGGCGGACTGGCCTTCGGCTTCTGGCAGGGCCTCCTGTTGGCGCAGGTCGGCGCCGCCATCGGCTCCTGGCTCACCTTCTGGGCGGTGCGCCATGGCGGGCGCGCCTGGGTCGAGCGCCATCTGGGCAGCCACCGCCTCTTCGGCCGCGCCTTCCGCGTGCGCTCCTCGGTGAAGGCGGTGGTGCTGATCCGCCAGCTGCCGCTCACCAGCGTCATGATCAACAGCGGGCTGGCGCTCTCCCAGGTCAGCGCCCGCGCCTTCCTCCTCGGCACCTTCATCGGCTATCTGCCGCAGGGCGTCATTGCCGCGCTGATCGGCAGCGGCGTCGTGGATGAAAAGGCAATGGAGGGGCTGGGCAAGCTGGCGGCGGCCGGCATCGTGCTGCTGCTCGGTGCCTTCATGCTGTGGCGCTGGCGCGGCAAGCGGACGGGCGGATGAGCCGGTCCGACCGGCAAGGCCGCCTGATCTGGGCCGCGCTGGTCGGCCTGCTGGTGCTGGCCTTCTACGCCATTCGCCTGACCGGCCCCTCGAACCTCGAGGCCGACGCGCAGGACCGCAACGTCGGCTACGTCATGGACGTCGTCTGGCAGGGCCACTGGCTGGTGCAGCAGGACATCCGCGGCCGCATCATGTCGAAGCCGCCGCTGCACACCTGGGTGGCTTCCGTCTTCGCCGAAATCGGCGGCATCAACCGCCTGACGCTGACCCTGCCGTCCATGCTGGCGGTGCTGGCCATGGCGCTGCTCGTGCTGCGCGTCGGGCGCGAACGCTACGGCCCGCTGGCGGGCGGGCTCGCCGCCCTCGCCGTGGTGCTGGCGCCGATGATGTCGAAACACATCGCGCTCGTGCGCACGGACGCGCTGTTCGCGCTGGCCGTCGCCCTCGGCGCCTTCACCGCCCATCGCGCCTGGGAACGCGGCGGCGGCTGGACATGGTTCTGGTTTTGGGCGGCCCTGGCCACCCTGATCAAGGGGCCGCTCGGCCTGGCGCTCGCCGCGATGGGCATGCTGGCCTGGTTCTGGGAACGGCGCAGCGATGCGGCCACACCGCTGCCCGGCGGTTCGCACTGGGCGGGCATCGGCGTCTTCCTGCTGCTGGTCCTGGGCTGGCTCGTGCCGGCCATCCTCTCGGCCGGGCAACCGCTCATCGACAAACTCTTTTTCCAGGAGCTGGTGGGCCAGGCCACCGGCATGGGCAAGGGCGGCTACCCGGGGCAGAACCTGCCCAGGCCGACACTGTATTTCCTCCTGCGCTTCCTGCCCTTCAGCCTGTTCGCGCTCTACGCCCTGTGGCGCATCGTCCGCCATCCCGAGACCGATGCGGCCGCGCGGCGCTTCGAGCGCTTCCTCTTCTGCTGGATCGTCGGCGGCATCGTCCTCTTCTCGCTCGCCTCGCACCACCGCGGCGACTTGCTGCTGCCGCTGTGGCCGGCGGCGGCGCTGCTCGCCGGCCGCGAGATGGCGCGCCTCGCCGGCCGCGTCGGCCTGCGCCGGATCGGCGCCGTGCTGGCGGGACTGACTTTTTTCTTTCTCGGCGGTGCCTGGTGGTCGTACCATTCGAAGGCCATGCAGAAGAACGAGGAGGTGCGCTATACCCTGGCGGCGGAAGGTGCCGCGCGCGCGCTGGCGGCGAGCGGACTCGACGTGAAGCGCATATATCATCTCGACACGCCGGTGACGGTGCAACTGCGGTTGGGGACGTTCAGCGTGTGGCTGAACGAGGAGGAGGCTCTGCGGCTTGTCGGCGGAACCGAACCCGCCTACCTGGCGGTGGAGTCGCCGGAGGATTTTCCGCGCCTGTTCGGTCCCGGCGGCCCGGCGCTGCGGGAAGTCTTCCGCTGGCCCCATGGGGCCGGAGGCAAGGCGGCGCTGCGGGTGTTCGTGTCAGCCGGACAGGCTGACGGAACCGGATCGGACGGGAGGGGGCAATGACAGCGAGGCTGACGGCGTGGGTGCAGGCGGTAGGCGCGGTGCGCACGGCTTTCTTCGTCAGCCTGCTGTTGTCCTGGGTTGCTCTCCAAGGTGCGCTGCTCAATCGCGACGGCATCCTATATGTCGACGTGGCGCGCGCCATGCTCGAAGAGGGGTTCCTGCTGCGGCATTCGGGTATCGACTGGCAGTTTCTCTCCCTGCTGATGGCCGGCCTGTCCGCCCTGACGGGGCTGGCGCCGGAGGCGGCCGGGCATTTCCTCAATGCCGTATTCCTGGCGGGCGCCTGCAGCCTTCTGGTGGCCATCACGCGGCAGCGGATGCCGGAAGCTGCATGGGCCGCCTGCCTGGTCGTACTGGCGATGCCGGCCTACAACGGCTACCGGGACATGCTGCTGCGCGAATACGGCTTCTGGTTTTTCTGCACGCTGGCCTTCTGGCTGGCGATGCGCTGGGAAGCATCCGGCCGCCAGCGCGACGCTTTGGCCTGCCAATTGGCGCTCGGCATCGCCGCACTGTTCCGCCTCGAGGCGGTGGTCCTCTACCCCGCGCTGATGCTCTGGCAGGTGTTTGCCGCACCGGCCGGGCAGCGTCTGCGGCGTGCGCTATCGATGGGCTGGTTGCCGCTCGCCGCAGCCGCGCTGGGGGCCATTCTCGTCGGCTCCGGCTTCATTGCCCTGCCCGGTCGGGTGAATTATTACCTCGAGGCCGCCAACCCGCTGCGCACCCTGCAAATCCTCAACGAAGCCGGCAGCAGGATGTCGGAGTTGGTTTTCAAGTACAAGTATTCACGGGAGGAGGCCGGCTACATCCTGTTCTTCGGCCTGCTGTCGGTGATCCCCGTAAAGTTTCTCACGCTGAGCGGGGTATTCGTCGCGCCGCTCGCCTATGGCTTCATGGTGCAGCCGGCACGCGCAGCGCTGGCACGCTGGCAGCCTCTGCCGTGGATTTTCCTGGCTTATCTGTTAGTGCTGGCCGCCTTTGTTACACACCAATTCTTTCTTGTCGGCCGTTATGTGAGCTTTCTCAACATGCTCGCGGTACCCGTGGTTGCCGTTGGTCTGGCACAGCTTATGAAGCGGTTTCCCGGCTGGCGCTGGCTGATCCTGGCGTTGGCCGTGATCACGCTGCTTGCAAACGTCGTATCCGTTTCGCCACGCAAGACGCATATTGTCGAGGCTGGACGCTGGCTTGGGGCAAATGTGTCGGAACGCCAGCAGGTTTGCCTGGTGAATTCCCGCATCGCATATTATGCAAATTGGCCTACCAGTGGGATTGTGTTTGAAGATGCCCAACTCGACAGGTTGATCGCCGATCGGCGGTGCATCTGGACCGCAATTGAAACCAGAAAGAAAGAGAATCTTGCTGTCTGGCTGCAAGAACGGCGTCTGCAGGAAGTGCGGCGCTTCGTGAACGCTGCGGGTGAAGCCGTCGTCATCGCACGCAGGGAAGGAATGTAGGCCGCTTCGCCCCGCAATCGATGATGCCCGATACCGCCCCGCCCCCGGTTTTTCTCAGCATCGTCATTCCGACCCATGATTACGGCCATTTGCTGGGCAGGGCACTGGACTCCGTGCTCACCCAGTTGTCGGCAGATTGCGAATTGGTGGTGATCGATGATGGCTCTACCGACGGTACGTCGCAGTTGCTGGAGGAACGCCAGGCAGTGAATCCAGAGAGGTTTCGTTGGGTACGCCAGGCCAATGCGGGTGCGGCGGCGGCGCGCAATGCCGGAATTCGCCTGAGCCGAGGCGCCTACCTGCTGTTTCTCGATGCCGACGACGAACTGCTGCCTGGCGCACTCGATGCCGTGCGCGATGCGGTTCGCACCCATCCCCAGGCAAGCGTCATCGTCGGGGGACGCATCACCCGTCGGGACGACGGCCGCGAAAAATATCACCCCCCCCCGTTCATGCTGCCTTCCGATCCCTATACGAGACTCGGCGACTATCTCCTGCGCAAGAATGTCGGCATGAGCCACGGTTCAACCGTCGCAAGGCGGGATTTGATTCTGCAGCATCCCTATCCGGAGAGATTGCGAGGGAGAGAGGACATCCCTGTTTTTGCTCACCTTTTTGTCAATGGGGAATTCGTCTTCACCGACCACCCGATGGTGCGCATTCACAAGCATCAAGACAGCCTTCGTCATGTAACGCACGTGTCTGATGCCCAAACGGTCGCGCTCGTAGACGAAATTTTTTCTGGTATGCCGGCCAGCTGCCAGTCGTTGCGCAACGCTTATGCCGCGCGCAGATATCTGTCTCTCGTCAGGATCGCTTTGCGCGCGGGGGATGCTGCTGCAGCGTGGCAGTATTGGTGCCGGGCTGCGACGCTGGATGTCAAGCAGGTGTTGCGACCGGCCCAAATCCGAAAAACATTGAAGGCCGGCTTTGCCGCATTGTCGGCAAGAAAGCAGACTTGAGACTGATTGCGCAGGATGGTCGGCGGTTGCTGATGTCGGAGCAGGCGCCGCTTACTCACGGCGCAGCCAGATGCTGCCGCCGGGATTCTTCAGACAAAGAGGCATCCTCTCCTTGAAGAATGCCTCGTGGAAATGCTGCATGAAGGTGTTCATGAGGACAACGCGGAATGATGTATTGAACTGAAGGAAGGTTCGCAGCATGTATGCCTCGTTCCATGCCCTTCCCTTGAATATCCACGCCTTCGGGTATTCGAATGGGTAAAAGATGTCGTGGAAATGAATGTAGACACCCTTGTTCAATCTCGGCAGGATGTCGAAAAATACCCTGTTCACGTCGCTCCCCACCTTGCCGACATGGGTTGAATCGATAAAAAGTATGTCATTTGCCTCGAGCGCGGCGAACTCGTCCAATGGGACATCCTGAAGGCGAGAGGGAATGATCCTGCATCTGGCCTGATCCTCGCTTTTCAGCATTGACATCAGGAGCTTCGGGTAGGGCTCGATAAAGGTGTGAATCGCCCCGGCTTTGGTAGACACCTCGAAGCCTTAAACTTGAGGCTATCAAGGAGGTGTCATGAGCGGCAATCGTTATCCGGAAGAATTCAAGATCGAGGCGGTCAAACAGGTTACGGAGCGGGGTTATTCGGTTTCCGACGTGGCCACCCGGCTGGGGGTGTCGCAGCACAGTCTGTATGGATGGCTCAAGCGCTACACGCGGCCGGCGTCGAAGCGGATTGAGGAGGATGGCCAGGTCGCCGAGATCCGGCGGCTGAAGGCGGAGCTCAAGCGTGTCACCGAGGAGCGGGACATCCTAAAAAAGGCCGCAGCGTACTTTGCCAAGGAGTCCCAGTGAGGTACGCGTTTGTCCGGGCTCAAGAAGATCACTACCCGGTGCGCCGTCTGTGCCGCATGATGCAGGTACATCCGAGCGGCTACTACGCCTGGAGGGCCGAACCGCTGTCCGTGAGGACCAAGGAAGACCGGCGTCTGTCCGGCCTGATCAAGCAGTTCTGGCTGGAGAGCGGCGGGGTCTATGGCTATCGCAAGATCACCGACGACCTGCATGAGGTCGGCGAGTCCTGCGGCAAGCATCGTGTCTATCGGCTCATGCGTAGCGAGGCACTGCGCTCCCAGACAGGCTATCGGCGGCGTCCAGGTCAGCACTACGGCCGCCCCTCGGTGGTCGCCCCCAACCATGTCCAGCAACAGTTCGATGTTTCCATTCCGAATCAGGTGTGGGTGACCGACATCACCTACATCCGCACCCACGAGGGCTGGCTGTACCTGGCCGTGGTGCTCGACCTCTTCTCACGACAGGTGATCGGCTGGTCCATGCAATCACGCATGGATCGGGAACTGGCGCTCAACGCCCTGCTGATGGCGGTGTGGCGCCGGCAACCGAAGCAAACGGTCATCGTTCATTCGGACCAGGGCAGCCAGTTCAGCAGTCACGACTGGCAGTCCTTCCTGAAGACCCACAACCTGGTTCCCAGCATGAGCCGGCGCGGAAACTGTCACGATAACGCAGTGGCCGAGAGTTTCTTCCAGTTGCTCAAGCGGGAGCGCATCCGGCGAAAGACCTATCGTGACCGGGAAGCAGCGCGCCGGGATGTCTTCGATTACATCGAGATGTTCTACAACCCGAAGCGCCGCCACTCTTATGCAGACGGCCTTTCTCCGGTACAGTTCGAACAGCAGTATTTCCAACGGCTCGAAAGTGTCTACTGAAGCCGGGGCGATTCAACCAATTGTGGTCCTCGTTTGAATGACCGCTGACGCTTGTATTGCTGTGTTTGGTTGAATAAGCGCGAGCGACAGCAAAGGCCGAGAACCAGCCTTCGACTAACACCTCAGGTTCGGACGTTCCGGCCGGCAATCTCACTTAAGACCGGCGTTGCCAAGCTATAGCAAGCATGCTATATTGCCGCTGTGACGTACACCATCGAGTTCTTCAACGCCACGGTACAGGCGGAGATAGGCGGCTGGCCGGCCGGCATCAACGCCAGCTTCACCCGCATTGCCGAACAGATGGTGGAATCCGGGCCGAACCTTGGCTTGCCTTACACCCGTCCATTCGGGGATGGCTTGTTCGAGATCCGGGCCAAGGGTCGGGAAGGCATAGGACGGGCGTTCTTCTGCGCCATGGTGGGCCGACGGATCGTGATCCTGCACGGTTTCATCAAGAAGACGCAACAGACTCCCGCGAAGGAACTGAAGTTGGCGCGCAAGCGCCTGAAGGAGGTGCAGCATGGCTAAGACAACGCAATCCAAGGACCGCTACGAACCGGTGCCTTTCAATCCCAAGGCGCACGCGGCGAGGAAGCGCAAGACCGATCCCGCCTTCCGGGCAGCCTACGACGCGCTGGAGGATGAATTCGCGGCGCTCGCCGCGCTGCTGCAGGCGCGCAAGGAAGCCGGCCTGACTCAGGAGGATGTCGCCGCGCGCATGGGTGTCTCCCAACCCGTGCTGGCGCGCATCGAATCGAGCCTGGGCAGCCGCAAGCATTCCCCGTCCCTGGCGACGCTGCGCAGGTACGCGGATGCCTGCGGCAAGAAGCTAGTCATTCAAATGGTTTGAACAGGCAAACGATCCCGCCATGATCCACACCCCTCCCGGCGCCTGGCCCGAGCCCGGCCCGGAATACCTCGCCAGCGCGCGCTTCATCGATTCCGGCACGGCATCCGTGCGACGCTTCGCCCAGGACACCGTCGCCGGCGCGACGAGCGACATCGAGAAGGCCGTGAAGCTTTTCTACCGCGTGCGCGACGGCTGGCGCTACGACCCGTTCACCATGAGCCTCGATCCGGCGCCCTACGTCGCCAGCAACGTGCTGCAGGCCAAGGCGGCCTACTGCCTGCCCAAGGCCATCCTCCTCGCGGCCGCGGCGCGCGCAGTCGGCATCCACGCGGCGATCGGCCTCTCCGACGTCGAGAACCATCTCACCACGGAAAAGCTGAAGGCCTTCATGGGCGGCAAGACGCTGTTCATGCACCACGGCTACGCGGTGCTTCATCTCGACGGCCAATGGGTCAAGGCGGCGCCGGCCTTCAACATCGAGCTGTGCCGGCGCTTCCACGTCCTGCCGACGGAATTCGACGGCCGCGCGCACGCCATCTTCCAGGAATACGACGCGAAGAACCGCCGCCACATGGAATACGTGCGCGACCACGGCTGCTGGTCGGACTTTCCCTTCGAGAAGGTGATGGCGGATTTCCGCGCCTTCTATCCGGCCGAGGCGTACGCCACGTTCGACCCGGGCGAGAAATTCGAGGATGGCGTGAGGATTTCTTAGGCCCTGCCCCTCTCCCCTACCCTCTCCCCGTTTGCGGGGAGAGGGGGTTTTCCCAAGGAGTGTCATGACTGACGGTAAGCTGTTCTCCTCTTTCGCCCTGGGCGCGCTGCAACTGCCCAACCGCATCGCCATGGCGCCGATGACGCGCTGCCGCGCCACCAACCCGGCCATCGCGCCGACGCCGATGATGGTGGAGTACTACGGCCTGCGCGCCGACGCCGGGCTGATCATTTCGGAAGGCATCCCGGTCTCGCCGCAGGCGCGCGGCTACGCCTTCACGCCGGGCCTGTATTCCGAGGAGCAGGTAGCGGGCTGGCGCGCCGTGACCCACGAAGTGCACAAGCAGGGTGGGCGCATCTTCGCCCAGCTCTGGCACTGCGGCCGCATCAGCCACGGCAGCCTGCGCGACGACCACGCGCCGCCGGTGGGGCCGAGCACCATCGCCGCCAACGGCAAGTCGATGGCGCTCGACCGCGCCACCGGGCAGGCGTCGCTGACGCAGTGCGAGGCGCCGCGCGCGCTGTCGACGGCGGAAGTGAAGGGCGTCGTCGGCGAGTTCGTGCAGGCGGCGAGGAACGCCGTCGCCGCCGGCTTCGACGGCGTCGAGATCCACGGCGCCAACGGCTACCTGCTCGACCAGTTCCGCTGCCCCTATCTCAACGACCGCCGGGACGAATACGGCGGCTCGCTGGAGAACCGCTGCCGCCTGCACCTGGAGATCGCGCGCGAGGTGGCCGCCGCCATCGGAAAGGAACGCACCGGCATCCGCCTCTCGCCGCACGGCCAGGCCAACGACATGAAGCCCGACCCCGAGCCGATGGCGACCTACGGCTATCTCGCGGAGGAACTGCAGAAGCTCGGCCTCGTCTATCTTCATGTCTACGACCAATCGACGAGCTGGATCCACGATCCCGACGACGCGCTGCTGCGGCTGGTTCGCGCCAAATTCAGCAACGCCCTGATGCTCTGCGGCGGCTTCACCGGCAAGAAGGCCGAAGCGGCGCTGGCGACCGGCAGCGCCGACCTGATCGCCATCGGCAAGCCCTTCATCTCCAACCCCGACCTCGTCTCGCGCCTGCGCCAGGGCGTGGAGATCGCCTCCTGGGACAGCAAGACCTTTTACCTGGGCGGCCACAGCGGCTACCTCGACTACCCGACTTTTTCAGCATAGGACGCGCATGAACACCCCTACCTACGAAACCCTCAAGATCGAAGTGGCCGACGCCGTCGCCACCGTCGAGATGAACCGGCCGGAGAAGGCCAACGCCATGAACCTGCGCATGTGGCTGGAACTGCGCGAGGCCTTCAAGTGGGTGGACGAGGAATCGTCGATCCGCGTCGCCGTGCTGCGCGGCGCCGGGCCCTGCTTCACCTCCGGCATCGACCTCGGCATGCTCGGCAGCGTCAGCGAGGGCGTCGCCGACGACTGCGAGGGCCGCATGCGCGAGAAACTGCGCCGCCTGATCCTCGACCTGCAGGACAGCCTCAGCGCGCTGGAGCGCTGCCGCAAGCCGGTGCTGGCGGCCATCCACGGCCACTGCATCGGCGGCGGCGTGGACCTCATCTGCGCCTGCGACATGCGCTACTGCTGCAACGACGCCACCTTCAGCATCAAGGAGATCGACGTCGGCATGACGGCCGACGTCGGCACCCTGCAGCGCCTGCCGAAGCTGATCGGCGAAGGCATGGTGCGCGAACTGGCCTATACCGGCCGCGCGGTGGCCGGAACCGAGGCGAAGGAGATCGGCCTGGTGAACCACAGCTACCCCAGCGCCGGCACCCTCTTCCACGAGGTGGCGAAGATCGCCGCCGTCATCGCCAAGAAATCGCCGCTGTCGATCCGCGGCATCAAGGAGATGATCAACTACGCCCGCGACCATTCGGTGGCCGACGGGCTGAACTACATCGCTACCTGGAACGCCGCCATGCTGATGTCGGACGACCTGACGGAGGCCATGACGGCGGCGCGGGCAAAGCGGGAGCCGAAGTTCAGGGATTGAGCCCATGAAAACCCGCCTTGCCGCCGTCCTGTGGGGACTGACTTTTTCCTGGGGTGTCCAGGCGGCCGAGCCGCTGCCGCTGTTCGACGCCCACCTGCACTACAACGTCGAGGCGGCGCAGGGGCCGTATCCACTCGACACCGTGCTGAAGCTCTTCCGCGACAACCGCATCACCGGGATACTGGCCAACAGCCGGCCCAACGACGGCACGCGGGCGCTGTACGAGGCGAAGCCGAAGGACGTCTGGGTGGTGCCCTTCATCCGGCCCTATATCGTCCAACCCGACCGTTATTCCTGGTTCAACGACCCGAAGATCTACGCGCTGATCGAATCCGAGCACAAGCGCGGCTACTACCAGGGCATCGGCGAGTTCCACCTCTTCGGCAACGACGCGAAGACGGAATGGGTCAAGAAGACCGTCGACTTCGCCGTCGCCCACCACCTCTACCTGCACGCCCATTCCGACGACGCGGCGGTGGACATCATCTTCGCCCACAACCCGAAGGTGAAGATCGTCTGGTCCCAGTACGCCTCGATCATGAATGGCTACCGCGACTGGCTCGCCGCACTGCCGAAGGACGTCGCCGAGATGATCGCCTGGCGCAACGCCGAGTGCCTGTTCCGCAAGTGAGCGCGCGCCGGATTCTCATCCTCGGCGCCGCCGGGCGCGACTTCCACAACTTCAACCTCGTCTACCGCGACGATCTCGCGGTCGAGGTGGTGGCCTTCACCGCCGCGCAAATCCCCGGCATCGCCGGGCGCCGCTACCCGCCCGAGCTGGCCGGCCCGCGCTACCCGGAGGGCATCCCGATCCTCGACGAGGCCGATCTCGAATCGATCCTGCGCGAGCGGCGCATCGACGAGGTCGTGTTCGCCTACAGCGACGTGCCGCACGCCCAGGTGATGCATCTGGCCTCGAAGGCACTGGCGGCGGGCGCCGACTTCAGCCTGCTCGGCCCGGCGCGCACGCAGATCCAGGCCAAGGTGCCGGTCGTCGCCGTCTCGGCGGTGCGCACCGGCTGCGGCAAGTCGCAGACGGCGCGCTACCTCTCCGGCCTGCTGAAAGCCAAAGGCCGCCGCGTCGCGGTGCTGCGCCACCCGATGCCCTACGGCGACCTGGGACGCCAGGCGGTGCAGCGCTTCGCCGCGCGCGCCGACCTCGACGCGGCGGAATGCACCGTCGAGGAGCGCGAGGAATACGAGCCGCACCTCGCCTGCGGCAACGTCGTCTTCGCCGGCGTCGACTACGAACGCATCGTTGCCGCCGCGGAGAGCGAGGCCGACCTCATCCTCTGGGACGGCGGCAACAACGACTTCCCCTTCCTGCGGCCCGACCTGCACATCGTGCTGGTCGATCCGCTGCGCCCCGGCCACGAGACGAGCCACCACCCGGGCGAGGCGGTGCTGCGCATGGCCGACGTGGTGGTGGTCGCCAAGAGCGACGCCGCGGCGCCCGCCGACATGCGTCACGTCGAGGAGGCCGCCCGCGCCATCAACCCGCGCGCCCGGATCGTTCGCGCCGCCTCGCCGGTGCGCCTCGACGACGAGGCCGCCGTGCGCGGCCGCCGCGTGCTGGTGGTGGAGGACGGCCCGACGCTGACCCACGGCGGCATGCCCTGGGGCGCCGGCCACCTCGCCGCCCTGCGCGCCGGGGCGACAATCGTCGACCCGCGGCCCTTCGCCGGGCCGGCCATCCGCAGCCTCTACACGCGCTACCCGCACATCGGCGAGGTGCTGCCGGCGACCGGCTACTCCCGCGAGCAACTCGACGCCCTGCGCCAGGCCATTAACGCGACGCCGGCCGACCTGGTCGTCTCCGCCACGCCGATCGACCTCGCGGCGCTGGTCCAGGCGCACAAGCCGGTGGTGCGCGCCCGCTACGAGTTCGCCGAGGCGGAGTCGCCCGGCCTGGCCGGCGCGGTGGACGCCTTTCTTTCGCGGCCGTAGTGCTGCTATCCTGAAACCATGTCCCGGCTCCTCCCGCTTTCGCGTGCCGCGCGGCTGGCCGGCACGACACGCGTCACGCTGCAACTGAAGATCCGCAGCGGCGAGCTGCCGTCCTTCGACGGCATGGTGTCGGCCGACGATCTGCTGCGCCTCTACCCGGACATCCGGCTGGAAGAGGACGGCGGCTTCGAACAGGTCATGCAGATCAAGGAGCGCGCCTTCGGCAAGCGCGTGCGCGAGCGCCTGCTGCCGAGCCAGGAGATACTCTCGCAGCGCCTCTACGAGCAGAGCGCGGAGCTGGCCGACCTGCGCGCCCACCTGCAGCGCTACCACGCCATGATGGAGGCGGTGCGCGACCGCATCCGCGAACGGGAAGCGCAGCCTGACATGGCGGCGCTGGGCGAATTCCTCGACGCGCAGCTGGCGGAAATCCTCGGCGCGACGGCGCCGAATACGCTCGACGTCATGGATGATATGCTCCGCGTCATGTCCGCCCACGTCACCCTGCGCCCCAGCGGCCACGACTTCTTCGTCGAGGGCGCCGACACGCTGCTGGAGTCCGCCCTCAAGGCGGGGCTGGCGGTGAACTACGGCTGCAGCAACGGCAACTGCGGCCTGTGCAAGGCGCGCGTGGTGTCGGGCGAGGTGAGAAAGGTGCGGCCGCACGACTACGTGCTGTCGGAAGCGGAGAAGGACCTGGGCTACACCCTGCTCTGCTGCCACGCGGCGGTCTCCGACCTGGTGGTGGAGGCGCTCGAGACCGGCAGCGCCGGCGACATCCCGCAGCAGCAGATCGTGGCGCGCGTCAAGGCGCTGCAGCCGCTCGGCGACGACATGCGCCTGCTGCACCTGCAGACGCCGCGCAACAACCGCCTGCGCTTCCTCGCCGGACAGAGCGTGACCCTCACCGCCGGCGGCGCCTCGACGCAACTGTCCGTCGCCAGCTGCCCCTGCGACGACCGCAACCTGCATTTCCACGTCGCGCGCGATGCGCAGGACGACTTCGCCCGGCAGGTCTACGACGTGCTCGGCCCCGGCGACGCGGTCACCGTCCTCGGCCCCTGGGGCGAGTTCGTGCTGCGCGCGGACTCGCCGCGGCCGATCCTCTTCGTCGCCTCCGAGGCCGGCTTCGCGCCGATCAAGGGCCTCGTCGAGCACGCCATGTCGCTCGACCGCGCGGAACGGCTGCATCTCTACTGGCACGCCTGCGGACCGTCCGGCCACTACCTCGCCAACCTCTGCCGTTCCTGGGCCGAGGCGCTGGACAATTTCCGCTACGCGGCCATCACGGCGGGCGACGCGCAGGCCGTCGTCGACCGCCTGGCTCAGGACCATGCCGACCTCGCCGCTTTCGACATCTACCTCGCCGGGCCGGAGGCCTTCGTCGACGGCGCGGTAAAGGCCCTCGCGCTGCAGGGTTTTCCCGCGGCGCAATTGGTCGCCACGGCGACATAAATTCCGCTCGCTGCGGCATCAATGCGTTCTGCTCGCCCGGCGCGGCGCCAGCCCTTAACATGCCTCCATGCAACGCAAGACCATTCCCGTCGTGCCGGTCGCGCCGCGGCAGGACGCCGCGCTGGACGCCTGCGAAAGCGCCGAGCCCTTCGCCCTCATGGTGCTCGGCGACAGCATGCTGCCGGAGTTCGCCGAAGGCGAGATCATCGTCGTCGAGCCCGAGGGCCTGGCGCGCGACGGCAGCTACGTCGTCGCCGACCATGACGGCGAACCGATCCTGCGCCAACTGGTCAACCGGGCGGGAGGCTGGTGGCTGCATCCGCTCAACCCGCGCTACGCGGATGCCGCGCTCGCCGGACTCGAGGCGGTGCGCGGCGTCGTCATCCAGAAGAGCCGTCCCGGCTCCCGTCGTTCACGCAAGAGCTACATCGACTGACATGCCCTACTACCTCTACAAGGTCTTCGAGACCCCCATCCGCCGCCTCGAAAAGATCGAGAGCCACGACGCCTTCAAGGCGGCCTCCGCCCGCGCCAAGGCGCTGCGCCGCGAGTTCGCCCTCAGCGAGGGCTGCAGCGTGAAGACCGTCTTCGCCGACAACGAGCTGCAGGCCGAGGACCTGCTCTCGCAGGTGCGCGAGCCGCAGCCCGAACTCGGCGACGACTGAGCCTAGCCGCGGGTATGGCGGACCTGGAGGAACTGAGGCGGGCCGTCCAGGCCAACTGCGACATCGCCGACGCGCGCCACGCGCGCGACATGACGATGTGCAACTATCTGCTGGCGATGCGCGAGTTGTTCCGCTGGGAACGCGACATTCCCCTTGCCCGGCCGCTGCCCCAGGCCGAGTTGGGCGCATGGATCGCCGCGCGCGAGACACGCTGGAACGACCTGGAGGAAGCCGACTTCCGCCCGCTGCCCCTCGGCGGCGGCGCCCTCGATCCCTTCGACAACGCCGCCATCAACGCCCGGCTGGCGCCGCTGGGAATGGTCTACTCGGGCGGCCTCGGCCGCTGGGGCAAGCCGCACTTCTTCCTCGGCGAACTGGCGCGGCGCGAAACCCGGCACGGCCTCGAGGTGCTGGTGTCGGAGCGCGAGCACGCGCGCGACCTGTTCGCCCCGCCGGCGGCCCTGCGCGGCGGCATGGTCTTCCTGCGCCTGGACGCGCTGCGCCGCTGGTTGTGGGAGAAAACCGAGATCTGGGGCGTCAAACAGGCCGATGGCGCGCTCAAGGCGGCGCTGGAGGCCTACGGCTTCCCCGGCGACGCCGAGGCCGCCCTGGCGCGCATGGCGGCGGCGGAAGGGGAAACCCTGATCCTGCACGAGATCGGCGAGGGCCTGGCAGAGTCGTTGCTCGGCCCTGAGTGGCGCAAAATGCTGGCCGGGCTGTCCGAACGGCGCGCCGAACTGCTCGCCCGCGCCGTGCGCGACAACCTGGCCGACTGCCTGTCGACCCTGCCCGCGCTGCTCGAAAGCGGCGCCTCGGCCTCGCTGCATTTCTATTTCGCCAACTTCGAGGGGCTGCGCCGCAGCCTCTTTCCGCGCCTGTGGTCGGCCTACTCGGCCTGGCGCAGGGCGGGAGACGATGCCGACCTGCGCCTCGCCTGCCGCGACGGACAGGCGCACTGGCGGGAAGCCGCGCGGCGGCTGCTGAAGGTGTGGCAGGAGGATCCCGTCCGTGCGGGAAGCGTGCTTTCGGAGTGGGTGGATGAGCCCGGTTCGCTTGCGCTATAGGGCCTGAAAACAAAACGCCCTTCCTCCGGCCGGAGGAAGGGCGTTCAGGGAAGCGCTTGCGCTTACTTCAGGTGCTTGTTGACGAGCTTGGTCATCTCGAACATCGAGACCTGGCCCTTGCCACCGAAGATGGCCTTGAGCTTCTCGTCCGCATCGATCATGCGCTTGTTGATGGCGTTCTGCAGCTTGTTCTTCTTGATGTAATCCCAGATCTTCTTGGTGATCTCGGTGCGCGGCTGGGCCATCGCGCCGACCACGGCGGAGAGCACGCCGCTCGGGGTCATCGGCTTCATGAAGGCGGGATTGGGCTTGCGCTTGGCCGCGGGCTTCTTCGCAGCGGCTTTCTTCGCCGGCTTCTTGGCGGCGGCTTTCTTCGGGGCGGCTTTCTTGGCGGGCTTCTTGGCAGCCGGCTTCTTGGCGGCGGCTTTCTTCGGGGCCGCTTTCTTGACAGGCTTCTTAGCAGCGGGCTTCTTAGCAGCGGGCTTCTTTGCTTTCTTGGCGGTGGCCATCTCGTTACCTCCTGAAATATGTGTTTACGACTGAAAACACCTCGAATCTCCTTGCTGCGTACAGCAAGAATGGAGCGAAGCATGCTCATGCCGAAACGATTTGTCAATCATTTTTCAGAGGGAGATGGGAATTTTTTTGCGCGGGTGTCGCTTGCGGCGCCCTTCGGCGCGCCCCGGAAAATCCGTTCACGCGCCGCTGTCGAGCCAGGCGACGAGGCCCTGCGCGTTGAGCGCGATGTCGTTCGCCATCAGCCCGAGCAGGGCCTCCGGCGCCAGCGTCCAGCCCTGTCGCCGCGCTTCATCGAGGAGGATTTCCGTCAGCGCGGTGCGGATGCGCGCGGGGCGTTCCTCGCCGGCATCGCGGTGTTGCTGCGCCGCCGCGACATGGGCGTCGATGAGGCGATGCAGGTCGGCGCCCAGGCGCGCCACGTCGCGCAGCCGGCCGTAGTGGGTGACGTAGATCGCCCCCGGCCGCAGGGCGAGCAGGCGGTCGATCGAGGCGTGCATGGCGGCCGGCTCGAACTGCGTCGGCGTGGTGGTGGGGAAGACGAACTGGCGGCCGCCTGCGTCGAGCTCGCGGTAGGAGAGGCCGAACATGTCGCCGGCGAAGACGTGGCCGGAGCGGCTGTCGTGGATGCAGACGTGGTGGCGCGCGTGGCCCGGCGTGTCGAGGAAGGCGAGCGTCCGCCCGCCGAGGCGGAGCGTCGCGCCCTCGGGCGTCTCCAGGATGCGTGCGGCGGGAACGGGCAGGATGTCGCCGTACATCGCGCGGGCCCGGGCCTCGCCGTAAACGGCGGCGGTGCCGGCGACCAGCCGCGCCGGGTCGGCCATGTGGCGCGCGCCGCGCGGATGCACCGTCAGGCGCGCATTCGGCAGCGCCCGCATGAGGGCGCCGGCGCCGCCGGCGTGGTCGAGGTGGATGTGGGTGAGGATGACATAGTCGACCTGCTCCGGCGCCAGCCCCTTCGCCGCCAGCGCCGCCAGCACGAGGGGCAGCGAGGCGTTGGTGGCGGTGTCGACCAGGGCGGCGCGGCCGTCCTCGACGATCAGGTGGATGGCATCCAGCAGCGGCCGGCCGAAGCCGGAGTCGATGGCGCTGATGCCGTGTTCGTAGTCGATGACCGAAGGCATAATGCGGCGATTGTATCGGAGGAAAAGCCATGCTCGAACTGGCCACGCTGGTCAATCGCAACGCCTTCTACCGCCCGCAGGGACTGGCGGTGGTCTTCGAGGACGAGCGCTACACCTGGGCCGAGTTCGCCGGCCGCGTCGCCCGCTGCGCCAACGTGCTGCGCGGCCTCGGCATCGGCCCGGGCGACAAGGTCGCCACGGTGCTGCCCAACTGCCGCGAGCTGCTCGATCTCTACTGGGCGGTGCCCTCGATCGGCGCCGTCCTCGTGCCGCTCTCGCCCCTGCTGCTGCCGGCGGGGCTGGCCAGCCTGCTCGCCGATTCGGACGCGCGCTGCCTCGTCAGCAACGAGGCCATGCTGCCGGTGCTGGAACGGATCCCCGAGGCGCTGGCGCCGCTGCTGCCGGGGCGCCTGCTGCTGACGAAAAGTCAGTCGCCGCGGCACGGCGCGCAGTTTGGTGACTACGCATCCCTCACCGCCGCCGCGGCCGACCGCTTCACGCCCGCCGCGGTCGGGCCCGACGCGCCCTACAACATCATGTACACCTCGGGCACCACCGGCCTGCCCAAGGGCATCGTGCACACCCACTTCATCCGCTCGATGTACTGCCTGATGCTGGGCGCGGCCTGGCGCATGACGCCCGAGTCGGTCGCGCTGCACAGCGGGGCCATCGTCTTCAACGGCGCCTTCGTCACCCTGATGCCGAGCTTCTACCTGGGCGGCACCTACATCCTGCAGCGGGCCTTCGACGCCGGACGCATGATCGAGACCATCGCGCGCGAAAAAGTCACGCACGTCATGCTGGTGCCGGCGCAGGTGGTGGCGCTGCTCAACGACCCGGCCTACGCGCCGGTGAAGCTGGCCTCGCTGCGGTGCCTGGTGTCGCTCGGCGCGCCGCTCATGCAGGAATGCAAGGACCGCCTCAACCGCGACCTGCCGGGGCGCTTCCACGAGCTCTACGGCCTCACCGAGGGCTTCGTCACCATCCTCGACCGCAACGACGCCGTGCGCAAGGCCGGCTCGGTCGGCGTGCCGATGCCCTTCAACCACATCCGCATCGTGCGCGAGGACGGCACCGACGCGGCCACGGGCGAGACGGGCGAGATCGTCGGCCGCGGCCCGATGCTGATGACCGGCTACTACAAGCGGCCCGACCTCACCGCCCAGGCCGTGCGCGAGGGCTGGCTCCACAGCGGCGACATGGGCTACCTCGACGACGAGGGCTTCCTCTATCTCGTCGACCGCAAGAAGGACATGATCGATTCGGGCGGGGTCAAGGTCTATCCGCGCGACATCGAGGAAATCGTCGCGCGCCACCCGGCCGTGCGCGAGGCGGCGGTGTTCGGCGTGCCGGACGAGAAATGGGGCGAAACGCCGCTCGCCGCCGTGGTGCTGCGCGCGCCGGGCGCGGCGTCCGCGGACGAACTGCGCGACTGGATCAACGCGCGCGTCGGCGCGCGCTACCAGCGCGTCTCCGCGGTGACGATCCTGGACGACTTTCCGCGCAGCGCCGCCGGCAAGACGCTCAAGCGCGAGCTGCGCGAGCCGTACTGGGCCGGCCGGGAAAGGAAGATCTGATGGGGCTCGATCGCCGCCGCTTCCTGCTCGCCTCGTCGCTGGCCCTGGCGGCGCCGCGCCTGTGGGCCTCTCCCGCCTTCAGCGCCGACCCCTTCTCGCTCGGCGTCGCCTCGGGCGCGCCCCTGCCCGACGGTGTCGTGCTGTGGACGCGCCTCGCCCCTGATCCGCTCGAGGGCGGCGGCCTGCCGCCGGCGGACATCGCGGTGCGCTGGGAGGTCGCGCGCGACGAGGGCTTCCGCGACATCGTCCGGCAGGGCAGCGCCCGCGCCGAGGCGCGCCATGCCCACAGCGTGCATGTCGAGGCGGACGGCCTGGAGCCGGTGCGCTGGTACTGGTACCGCTTCATGGCTGGCGGGGCCGTCAGCCCGGTCGGCCGCACGCGCACGGCACCCGCAGCCGGCAGTCCGGCCGACCGCCTGCGCCTCGCCTTCGCCTCCTGCCAGCAGTACGAGCAGGGCTTCTACGCCGCCCACCGCCACATGGCCGCGGAGGACCTCGACCTGGTCGTCTTCCTCGGCGACTACATCTACGAATCCTCCTGGGGCGTGCGCCACGTCCGCAAGCACGAGGCGCCGGAACCCACCACGCTCGAGCAGTACCGCAACCGCTATGCCCGCTACAAGTCCGACCCCGACCTGCAGCGCTGCCACGCCGCCTTTCCCTGGCTCGTCACCTGGGACGACCACGAGGTGGACAACGACTACGCCAACGACCGCTCGGAGGATCTCGACCCGAATTTCCTCGCCCGCCGCGCCGCCGCCTACCAGGCCTACTGGGAACACATGCCGCTGCGCGCTGGCGCGCGGCCGGACGGGCCGCACATGCGGCTCCACGGCCGGCACGACTTCGGCACGCTGGCCTGCTTCCACGTGCTCGACGGCCGGCAGTACCGCGACCACCAGGCCTGTCCGCGTTATCTCCGCGGCGGCGCCAACGTCGTGGACGACCTGCATTGCCCGCCGCGCCTCGAGCCGAAGCGCAGCCTGCTCGGCGAGGCGCAGGAGAGGTGGCTTTACGCGGGGTTTTCGAGATCGAAGGCGCGCTGGAACATCGTCGCCCAGGCGCTGCTTATGGCGCAGGCGGACCGCAAGCCTGGCCCGGAGCGCCAGTTCTGGACCGACGGCTGGGACGGCTACCCGGCGGCGCGCAGCCGGCTGCTGCAGGCCGTCGCCGAGCGCAGACCGGCCAACCCGCTGGTGATCGGCGGGGACATCCATTTCAACTGCGTCGCCGATCTCAAGATCGATTTCGACAACGAGCAATCCCCGGTCGTCGCCACGGAGTTCTGCACCACCTCGATCACGTCACAGGGGCCGCTGCAGTCCCGCCTGGATGTCCTGCGCGCGGAGAATCCGCACGTGCGCTTCGCCAGCAGCGAGAAGCGCGGCTACGTGACGCTGGAACTGGGCGAAAAGCGCTGCCTGGCGCACCTGCGCGTCATCGACAGCGAGAAAAAAGCGGACTCGGGCATTTCGACCCTCGCCAGCTTCGTCGTCGAGGACGGCCGGCCCGGCCCGAAGCCGCTCTGAGCGTTACAGATACGCCTGGCCGATGTACCAGGCCACGGCGGCCATGAAGGCCGAGCAGGGGATGGTGAGGATCCAGGCCCAGACGATGTTGCCGGCCAGGCCCCAGCGCACGGCGGTGGCCTTGCGCGATGAGCCGACGCCGACGATGGCGCCGGTGATGGTGTGGGTGGTGGAGACCGGAATGCCGGCGATTGTCGCGATGGTCAGGGTGATCGCGCCGCCGGTCTCGGCGCAGAAGCCGCCGACGGGCTTGAGCTTGGTCAATCTCTGTCCCATGGTCTTGACGATGCGCCAGCCGCCGAACAGCGTACCCAGCGCGATCATCATATAGCACGACAGGATGACCCAGTCGGGCGGACGCTTGGCGTCGACCGCCAGGTAGCCGCCCGAAATCATCAGCAGCCAGATGATGCCGATGGTTTTCTGCGCGTCGTTGCCGCCATGGCCCAGGCTGTAGTAGCCGGCCGATATCAGTTGCAGGCGCCGGAACCATCGGTCAACCCGCGCCGGCGCAGTTCGCCGGCAAAGCCAGGAAACCGCAAGCATCAGCAATCCGCCGAGGAAAAAACCGAGCGTTGGCGAAACGACGATGAACGCCACGGCCTTGAGAATTCCCGCTTCGATCAGCCCGCCCGTGCCAACCTTGGCGACCACCGCGCCGATGAGCCCGCCGATCAGCGCGTGCGAAGAACTGGATGGAATGCCGTAATACCAGGTGATGATGTTCCAGGCAATTGCGCCGACGAGCGCGCCGAAGATCACGTAGTGGTCGACGATGGAAGGGTCGACGATGCCCTTGCCGACGGTCGCGGCCACCTTCAGCTGGAAAACGAACAGCGCGACGAAATTGAAGAAGGCGGCGAAGGCCACGGCGTGATGGGGCTTGAGTACGCCGGTGGAAACCACCGTGGCGATGGAGTTCGCGGCGTCATGAAACCCGTTCATGAAGTCGAACGCCAGCGCGAGGATAACGAGGAAGACGAAGACCTCGAAGCTCATGATGTTCAGGGCGCGAGGTGTCTCAGGAGTTTTCCAGCACGATGCCTTCGATCAGGTTGGCCACGTCCTCGCAGCGATCGGTGATGGCCTCGAGCAGCTCGTAGATCGACCGCAGCTTGATCACCTGGCGCACGTCGGGTTCGTCGCGGAACAGCTTGGCCATGGCCGAGCGCATGACGTGGTCGGCCTCCGACTCGAGGCGGTCGATCTCGTGGCAGACGTCCATGATGGTGCGCGCGTTGTCCATGTTCGAGAGCAATCCGACGGCCTCCTTCACCTTGCCGGCGCAGGCGACGCAGATGTCGGCCAGTTTCTTCGCCTCCGGCGTGACGGCACGCACGTCGTACAGAAACACCGACTGGGCGACGTCCTCCATCAGGTCGAGGATGTCGTCCATGTTGGTAATCAGACCATGGATGTGCTCGCGGTCGAGCGGCGTGATGAAGGTGGTGTGCAGCAGTTCGACGGCGGCATGAGTGATCTTGTCGCCGTTCTTCTCGATGGTCTCGATGTTGTAGGCGCGCCGCTCGACGTCGTCGAAGCTGCCCATCAGCTCCGCAAGTTCGCGGCTGGCGCGCACGATCAGCTCCGCGAGATCGGAGAAATGGTCGAAGAACCTGCCTTCCTTGGGCATGAAATTGCCGAACATGGCGAACCCTTGGCTGTCGTGTTTGATGTTGTGCGCAGCTGGCGCTGCGCTGCGAGGCGCATTCTACGCCAGCGCCCCGTTCCGGTACAGGCCCGGGGATCAAAGAATGTCGAGCAGCTCGACCTCGAACAGCAGGGTCGCGTTGGGCGGGATCACGCCGCCGGCGCCGCGCGCGCCATAGCCCAGCTCGGGCGGAATCGTCAGCTTGCGCACGCCGCCCACGCGCATGCCCTGCACGCCCTCGTCCCAGCCGCGGATGACATAGCCGGCGCCGAGCGGAAATTCGAACGGCTCGTTGCGGTCCTTGCTGGAATCGAACTTGCTGCCGTCGGTCAGCCAGCCGGTGTAATGCACCGACACGGTCCGGCCGACCGCCGCGATGTCGCCGTCGCCGGCCTTGATTTCGTCGATCGTCAGGCCGCTGGGGGTGGTCTGGCTCATGGAAAGTCCTTTCGCTAAAGCGTCATTTTACCTTGCGCCGGGCGGCGAACAGCTTGCGGAATTTCGCCAGCTTGGGCGCCACGACGAGCTGGCAGTAGGGCTGATGCGGGTTGTGGCTGAAGTAGTCCTGGTGGCAGTCCTCGGCCGGATCGAAAACACCGGCGGGCGCCAGTTCGGTCACCACCGGCGCGCCGAAAGCGTTCCGCGCGGCAAACTCGTCGAGCAGGGCGCGCGCCGCCGCCTGCTGCTGCGGCGAATGGAAATAGATGGCCGAGCGATACTGCGTGCCGACGTCGTTGCCCTGCCGGTTCGGCGTGGTCGGGTCGTGGATGGCGAAGAACACATCGAGGATGTCGCGGTAGCCGATCACGGCGGGATCGAAAGTCAGTCGCACCACCTCGGCGTGTCCCGTCTCGCCCGAGCACACCGATCGATAGTCCGGGTCGGGCGCGTGCCCGCCGGCATAGCCCGAAACCACGGCGGAAACGCCCTCCAGTTCGGCGAATACCGCCTCCAGGCACCAGAAGCAGCCGCCCGCCAGCGTGGCGAATTCCTGTCCTGCTGCGGGCTTTTCAGGGCTCATGGCTGCCTATTATCCAGGTTTGCAAGGGTCTCCGCATCGCTGCGTTAGAATGTCTCATGCATGTTCTCGTCCTCGGCGCCGGCCTGGCCGGCGTCACCAGCGCCTGGTATCTGCGGCAGGCCGGCCACGCCGTGACCGTCATCGACCGCCAGCCCGCCGCCGGAATGGAAACCAGCTTCGCCAACGGCGGGCAACTCTCGGCCAGCCACCCGGAACCCTGGGCCAATCCCGGTGCGCCGGCGCAGGTTCTGCGCTGGCTCGGGCGCGAGGACGCGCCACTGCTGTTCCGGCCGCATGCCGACTGGCGCCAGTGGTCCTGGGGGCTGCGCTTCCTGCTCGAGTGCCTGCCCGGGCGCACGCGGCGCAACACCCTCGCCATCGCCCGCCTCGCCCTGCACAGCCGGGACTGCCTGCACCGGCTTCTGGCGGAAACCGGCATCGAATTCGACCACCTGCAGACCGGCATCCTGCATCTCTTCTTCGACCCGCGCGATTTCGCCGATGCCGGCCGGCGCGCGGCCCTGCTGCGCGAGTTCGGCATGCGCGCCGAGGTGTTGGATGCGCCCGCCTGCATGAGCGTCGAGCCGGCGCTCGTCCGATGCCGCGACACGCTGCAGGGCGGGCTCTACGCGCCCGAAGACGAGACCGGCGACGCGCTGGCCTTCACGCAACGCCTGGCCGCGGGCTGTACGCAGGCCGGCGTGACCTTCCGGCATGGGCTCGACATCCTTGCGCTCGAAGACGGTTCGGAGGGGGTGCGCGGGGTGCTTGTCGCCGCCGCGAACGGCATCCGCGAAACGATCGAGGGCGACGCCTACCTGCTGTGCCTGGGCAGCTACAGCGCCGGCCTGGTGCGCCCGCTGGGGGATTCTCTGCCGATCTATCCCGTCAAGGGCTATTCCGTCACACTGGAACTGGCGGCGGACGCGGTGGCGCCGTCGGTCAGCATCACCGACGAGTCGCACCGCATCGTCTGCTCGCGCCTGGGCAACCGACTGCGCATCGCCGGCACGGCGGAGCTGGCCGGCTTCGACACGGACATCAACGCCGCGCGCTGCGCGGCCATCCTGCGGCGGGCCGAGCGGCTGTTCCCGGAAACACGCGCCGCGGCTGCGCCGGAATACTGGGCCGGCCTGCGTCCCGCCACGCCGAGCAACGTGCCCGTCATCGGCCGCGGCAGGCTGCGCAACCTTTTCTTCAATACCGGCCACGGCACGCTGGGCTGGACGCTCGCCTGCGGCTCGGGGCAGGCGATCGCGGACATCATCGGTGGCGGGACGCCGGCTGTCGACTTCCCCTTCCGCCAACTATAATGAAGCCATGAAACGGATCGTCCTCCTTGCCGCCGCCCTGCTCTCCACGCCGCTCGCGCAGGGCCAGGTCACCACTTATTGCAAGGACATCGGAGACGGCAAGACCTATTGCACCGGCGGCACCGTCATCCACCGCCACGACAACACCATCATCGTGCCGAATGCCATGCCGGCCCAGCCCTATCCGCCGCAAGCGATGCCGCCCAATCCCCTGCTGCAGATCAATGCACTGCCGACGCTGAACGCACCCTATACGGGAGCAGGCGCCCAGCAGGCCCTGCCCGCAGCGTCCGCCCCGATCCTGGTGCAGTCGGTTCAGCCGGCCGTGCCCGCGGCACCCGTCATCGTTGTCCCGCCCGCCGGCAGCGGCCGCGTCTGCAGCTGATGCCGGATAGCGCGCGGGCTGGAACCGCATGGCCCGCCGTTCTTGCCGCCACCCTGTGCGGCATCGTCGTCGCCATGAACATCGGCAAGCTGCCGATCGCGCTGCCCTTGCTGCGCAGCGAATTCGGCCTGTCGCTGACGGCCGCGGGCTGGCTGGCGGCGGCATTCAGCCTGCTGGCCATGGCGTTCGGCATGCTGATCGGGATCTCGGCCGACCGAATCGGTGCGCTGCGCTTCTGCCTCTTCGGTCTCGTGCTGAGCATGGTCGGCGGCCTCGCCGGCCTGCTCAGCAGCTCGGCCCTGCCTCTCCTGGTATCGCGCCTCGTCGAGGGGGTCGGCTTCCTTTCAGTCGCCGTTTCGGCGCCGGCCCTCGTCTCGGCCGCCAGCGCGCCCTCGCAACTGCGCATCACGCTGGGCATCTGGAGTTGCTACATGCCGGCCGGCGCCAGCCTCGTCGTCCTGCTGGCACCGGCGCTGACCGACTGCGGCGGCTGGCACGCACTGTGGTGGCTGGTGCTCGCGCTGCTGGGGGTCTCGATCACGGCGGTGGCCGTGCAGCGCGGCGAGTACGGCGCTGCGGTGAGGCGGCGCCATGCGGGCATGGCCGAGGTCCGCAGCGCCGTTCTCCAACCCGTGCCCTGGCTGCTCACCATCGCCTTCGCCGCCTACGCCCTGCAGTTCTTCGCCGTGGTGATCTGGCTGCCCACCTTCCTGCAGGAGCAGCGCGCGTTCTCCCCGGCGGCGATCGCGCTGCTCTCCGCGCTGGTCATCGCCGCGAACGTGCCGGGCAACCTGGCCGGCGGCACGCTGCTGCACCGACATGTGAATCGCGGCCGCCTGATTGCCGCCGCCTCCCTCGTGATGGGTCTGGCCGGCTTCGGCATCTTCTCTGAGGACATGCCCGATCCGCTGCGGTACCTGTGCTGCCTGCTCCTCACCGGGGTCGGCGGCATGATCCCCGTCGCCGTGCTGTCCTCATCGGTGGCGCTCGCCTCGACGCCGCAGCAGATCGGCACCCTGCAGGGGCTCTACCTGCAGGGTTCCAACCTCGGCCAGTTCGCCGGCATTCCGCTCATCGCCGCCGTCGTCGCCGCGACGGGGCAATGGTCGTCGGCATTGGCCGTCACGGCCCCCGCCTCTGTCGTCGGCGTCGCGCTCGGCCTCATCGTCGCCCGCTCCGGCAAATAGCCTGGCCATGACGCTGCGCGCGCTCTACGTCGACTTCAATTCCTATTTCGCCTCGGTCGAGCTGCAGCTCTGCCCGGAGCTGCGCGGCAAGCCGGCCGGCGTGCTGCCGGTGATGGCCGAGACCACCTGCTGCATCGCCGCCAGCTACAAAGCCAAGCGCCACGGCGTCAAGACGGGCACCTCCGTCAGGGATGCGCGGCGGCTCTGTCCGGACATCCGTCTCGTCCCGGCGCGTCCGGCGGTCTACGTCGAGCGGCACCACCGGCTGGTCGAGGCGGTCGAGTCCTGCCTGCACGTCGACCGCGTGCTGTCCATCGACGAGATGGCCTGCCGTCTCAGCGGCAGCGATCGCCGGCGCGAGCGCGCCCTCTCGCTCGCCGCACTGGGTGAGGAAAATCAGCTCGACGTGGTCGCCCGGCTTGACCGAATGGACCCCCGGCCCGACCTCCGCCACCACCCCCGCCGCTTCGTGCCCCGGCACGATGGGCATCGGCCAGGCGCAGTCGCCATTCACAACGGAGAGATCCGAGTGGCACAGGCTCGCCGCCTTGATCGCCACGAGCGCTTCCCCCGCGGCGGGCGGCGGCACCTCGACGGCTTCGATGGCGAGCGGGCGGCTTGCCGCGTACGGGCGCGGGAGGCCGGATTGCCGTAAGCGCTCTATTGACGGCGTCTGGCACTGTGGTCGGCGGTTGTGGATGATGGTGTCCACGTACATCAACGTGGACACCTATGACAGAGAGCGCGAC
>Ga0194131_10002449_pt1 | contig 30437 bp, 23 predicted proteins | sample TA2KigO120mmetaG_FD_148631 | JGI IMG/M metagenome (GOLD analysis project Ga0194131, IMG submission 148631) | Freshwater microbial communities from Lake Tanganyika, Tanzania - TA2015053 Kigoma Offshore 120m | ecosystem: Environmental > Aquatic > Freshwater > Lake | place: Tanzania: Lake...
TACTCAATCACCTTCGCCACCACTCCGGCGCCCACGGTCTTGCCGCCCTCGCGGATGGCAAAGCGCAGCCCCTCTTCCATCGCGATGGGCTGGATGAGCGCCACCGTGATCGAAACATTGTCCCCGGGCATCACCATCTCCGTGCCCTTCGCCAGATCGATGGAACCGGTCACATCGGTCGTGCGGAAATAGAACTGCGGCCGATACCCGTTGAAAAACGGCGTGTGCCGCCCACCCTCCTCCTTGGAGAGCACGTAGACCTCGGCGGTGAACTTCGTGTGCGGAGTGATCGAGCCCGGCTTGGCCAGCACCTGCCCGCGCTCGACCTCCTCGCGCTTGGTCCCGCGCAGCAGAATCCCCACATTATCGCCCGCCTGCCCCTCATCGAGCAGCTTTCTGAACATCTCCACGCCCGTGCACACCGTCTTTTGCGTCGGACGCAACCCCACAATCTCAATCTCATCGCCCACCTTGACGATGCCGCGCTCCACCCGCCCCGTGACCACCGTGCCGCGCCCCGAGATCGAGAACACATCCTCCACCGGCATCAAAAACGGCTTGTCAATCACCCGCTTGGGCGTGGGAATGTAGGAATCCAGCGCCTCCGCCAGCTTCATGATCGCCCCCTCGCCCATCTCGCCCTTGTCGCCCTCCATCGCTTTGAGCGCCGAGCCAATCACAATCGGGGTCTTCTCGCCCGGAAACTCATACTTGGACAACAGCTCGCGCACCTCCAGCTCCACCAGCTCCAGCAGCTCCTTGTCATCGACCATGTCCGCCTTGTTCATGAACACGATGATGTAGGGAACCCCCACCTGGCGCGCCAGCAAAATGTGCTCGCGCGTCTGGGGCATCGGACCGTCCGCAGCCGAAACCACCAAAATCGCCCCGTCCATCTGCGCCGCGCCCGTGATCATGTTCTTCACATAGTCCGCGTGCCCCGGACAGTCCACGTGCGCATAGTGGCGGTTCTGCGTCTCATACTCCACGTGCGCCGTGTTGATCGTGATCCCGCGCGCCTTTTCCTCCGGCGCCGAATCAATCTGATCGTAGGTCCTCGCCTCCCCACCATACTTCTTCGCCAAGATCGCCGTCATCGCCGCCGTCAGCGTCGTCTTGCCATGATCCACGTGCCCAATCGTCCCCACGTTCACGTGCGGCTTCTTGCGCTCAAATTTGCCCTTTGCCATAGTGCACCCCTTATCGCTGTTCTTCCTTGCCGGTGTACTTGTTGATGACCGCCTCCGCGATCTGCTTCGGCGCTTCGGCGTAGTGCTTGAATTCCATGGTGTAGGTCGCGCGCCCCTGGGAGAGCGAGCGCATCGTGGTCGAGTAGCCAAACATCTCGGCGAGCGGCACCTCGGCCCGGATCGCCTTGCCGCCGCCCGGCAGGTCCTCCATGCCCTGGATCACGCCTCGGCGCGAGCTCAGATCACCCACCACGTTGCCCATGAAGTCATCGGGCGTTTCGACCTCCACCGCCATGATCGGCTCGAGCAGCGTCGGACTGGCGCGGCGCAGCCCTTCCTTCAGTGCGAACGAGCCCGCCATCTTGAACGCGTTCTCGTTGGAGTCCACTTCGTGGTAGGAGCCGTCTAACAGCGTCACCTTGATATCCACCACCGGAAAACCCGCCAGCACGCCGTTGGGCAGCGTATCGTTCACGCCCTTCTTCACCGCGGGAATGTACTCACGCGGCACCGAACCGCCCTTGACCGCGTCCACGAATTCGAAGCCGGCACCCGGAGCCTGCGGATCAAGACGCAGCCAGACGTGGCCGTACTGACCGCGCCCCCCCGACTGCTTGATGAACTTGCCCTCGACCTTCTCGCACACTTTCTTGATCGTCTCGCGGTAAGCGACCTGCGGCGCGCCGACGTTCGCCTCCACGCTGAATTCGCGCTTCATGCGATCGACGATGATCTCGAGATGCAGCTCGCCCATCCCGGAGATGATGGTCTGGCCGGATTCCTCGTCGGTGCGCACGCGGAACGAGGGATCCTCCTGCGCCAGGCGGTTCAGCGCGATGCCCATTTTTTCCTGGTCCGCCTTCGTCTTGGGCTCGACCGCAACGTGGATTACCGGCTCGGGGAATTCCATTTTCTCGAGCGTGATGATCTTCTGCGGATCGGTCAGCGTATCGCCGGTGGTGTAGTCCTTCAGTCCAACCGCCGCCGCGATGTCGCCGGCCCGCACTTCCTTGATTTCCTCGCGTTCATCGGCGTGCATCTGCAGCAGGCGCCCGATGCGCTCCCGGCGGCCCTTGATCGGGTTGTAAACGGCGTCTCCGGAATTGACGACGCCGGAATACACGCGGAAGAACGTGAGTTGGCCGACGAACGGATCGGTCATGATCTTGAACGCGAGGCCGGAGAACGGCGCCTCGTCCTTCGGCTCGCGCTCGTCGGTTTCGCCGTTTTCCTTGAGCCCCTTCACCGGCGGAATGTCGATCGGAGAAGGCAGGTAATCGATCACCGCGTCGAGCATCGCCTGCACGCCCTTGTTCTTGAACGCCGAGCCGCACAGCATCGGGAAGATCTCGCCGTGGATGGTGCGCGTGCGCAGGCCCTTCTTGATCTCTTCCTCGGAAAGCTCGCCGTGCTCGAGGTACTTGTTCATCAGCTCTTCGCTCGCCTCGGCGGCGGACTCGACGATCGCCTCCCGCCATTTCTTCGCGTCCGCGAGCATGTTTTCGGGCACGTCCTTCGCCTCGTACTTCATGCCCTGGGTCGCGTCGTCCCAGTAGATCGCGCGCATTTTCACCAGGTCGACCACGCCCTTGAACTTGTCCTCGGCGCCGATCGGCAGCTGTATCAGGACCGGCGTGGCCTTCAGCCGCGACTGCACCTGCTCGAGCACGCGCCGGAAGTCCGCTCCGGTGCGGTCCATCTTGTTCACGAAGATGAGCCGCGGCACCCGGTACTTGTTTGCCTGGCGCCACACGGTCTCGGTCTGCGGCTGGACCCCGCCGACCGCGCACAGCACGGTGCACGCCCCGTCGAGCACGCGCAGGCTGCGCTCCACCTCGATCGTGAAGTCCACGTGTCCCGGCGTGTCGATGATGTTGATACGATGCTCGGGGTAATGGTTGTCCATTCCCTTCCAGAAGCAGGTGGTCGCCGCCGAAGTGATCGTGATGCCCCGCTCCTGTTCCTGCTCCATCCAGTCCATGATCGCGGTGCCGTCGTGCACTTCCCCGAGTTTGTGCGAGACCCCGGTGTAGAACAGGATGCGCTCGGTGGTCGTGGTCTTTCCGGCATCAATGTGCGCAGTGATGCCGATGTTCCGGTAGCGCTCGATTGCGGTTTTGCGTGGCACGTGAAATTTCTCTGTTCAGCGCAGGAACGCAGGCGTCCGGGGAAGACCGATACCAACCGCGCCGGGCCCCTGAACAAGTATTCCTCCGCGTTTCCGCGCCTATACGGTTGAGCCTAAAAACGGTAATGCGAGAAGGCCTTGTTGGCCTCCGCCATGCGGTGCACTTCCTCGCGTTTCTTCATCGCACCGCCCTTGCCTTCGGCCGCTTCGGCGAGCTCGCTCGCCAGACGCGCGCCCATCGATTTCTCGCCGCGACCGCGCGCGGCATCCCGGATCCAGCGCATGGCCAGCGCGACACGGCGCACCGAGCGCACTTCCACCGGAACCTGGTAGTTTGCCCCGCCCACCCGCCGGCTCTTCACCTCGACCATGGGCTTGACGTTCGTGATCGCCTGGTTGAATACCTCGAGCGGATCCTTGCTCGAGCGCTTCTTGATCTGGTCGAGCGCGCCGTAGACGATCTTCTCGGCGACCGACTTCTTGCCCCGGGTCATGAGTACGTTGATGAACTTGGCGACGTCCTGGCTCGCGAATTTCGGGTCAGGCAGGACTTCGCGCTTCTGTATCTCTCTGCGTCGCGGCATTTTTTACCCCAATGATCAACCTTGAACGTTTAATTTTGAATTGCTCGTCACGCCGCAGTATTCATTCAATATTCAGCATTCAACATTCGCTAAGCGGCCTTGGGCCGTTTGGCCCCGTACTTGGAGCGCCCCTGCTTGCGATCCTTGACGCCCGCGGTGTCGAGGCTGCCGCGCACCACGTGGTAGCGCACGCCCGGAAGATCCTTCACTCGCCCGCCGCGGATCAACACCACCGAATGCTCCTGCAGGTTGTGGCCTTCGCCGCCGATGTAGCCGATTACTTCAAACCCGTTGGTGAGCCGCACCTTCGCGACCTTGCGCAGCGCCGAATTCGGCTTCTTGGGCGTGGTCGTGTAAACGCGCGTGCACACGCCGCGCCGCTGCGGCGAGCCGGCCAGCGCCGGCACTCTGCTCTTCTCGCGAGGCGCCCGCCGCGCCTTGCGCACTAACTGGTTGACGGTTGGCATGCGTCTGATACCTTCCCGATTCCGAGTACTGGACCTAAGCCAATGAATTCATGGAACTCCTGGCTAGGCGGGACCATGTTTACCGGCCCCAAAAAAGCGGGGACGGCGTCACCACCGTCCCTGCTTGGATTTCGTTGCTTGGCGCCGCCTGGTCGGTAATGGGCGCCAGACAGCTAAAAAGACCGTAAATTTTATGGGGTTAGCGAATTACTGTCAAGCAACCTCCTCGCGAGTTTCTGTCCCCGCAGCCACCGCTTCGCTCGCTTCCGCACCCTCGGTCAGTTCGGGAACCGTAACTTCGCCTTTCCGAGCGCGGTGGTACGCAAGTCCGGTGCCAGCCGGGATGAGCCGACCGACGATCACGTTCTCCTTGAGTCCGCGCAGCTCGTCGCGCTTGCCCATGATCGCCGCTTCCGTGAGCACGCGGGTCGTTTCCTGGAACGACGCGGCGGAGATGAACGAGTCCGTCGAAAGCGATGCCTTGGTGATGCCGAGCAGCAGATACTCGTAGCTCGCCGGCTTCTTTCCCTCGGCTTCCACTTTCTCGTTCTCCTCGAGCACTTCGGCACGCTCGAGCTGCTCGCCCGTAATGAAGCGCGTGTCGCCCTGGTCGGTGATCTGCACGCGCCGCAGCATCTGGCGCACGATCACTTCGATGTGCTTGTCATTGATCTTCACGCCCTGCAGGCGGTAGACGTCCTGCACCTCGTTGCAGATGTAGCGCGCCAGCGCCTCCACGCCGAGCAGCCGCAGGATGTCATGCGGATCGGCCGGCCCGTCCACGATCATCTCGCCCTTGTTGACCACCTGCCCGTCATGCGCCATCACGTGCTTGTCCTTGGCGATGAGGAACTCGTGCGCGACGCCATCGAGATCGGTGATCACGAGCCGCTGCTTGCCCTTCGTGTCTTTCCCGAACGACACGGTGCCCGTGACCTCTGCCAGCAGCCCTGCATCCTTGGGCGAGCGCGCCTCGAACAGCTCCGCCACCCGCGGCAGACCGCCGGTGATGTCGCGGGTCTTGGACGTCTCCTGCGGAATGCGCGCCAGCACTTCGCCCACTCCGACTTCCTGGCCGTCCCGCACCGTGATGACCGAGCCGATCTGGAACGTGATATTGACCGGCTGATCCGAGCCCGCCATCCTGATCTCGTTGGCGCCCCCGTCGGTGAGCTTCACCTGCGGCCGCAACCCCTTCGCTTGGGCACCGCCCCTGCGCTTCGGATCCACCACGACCAGCGTGGATAGACCGGTCACCTCGTCGATCTGCCTTGCGACGGTCACACCCTCCTCGACGTGCTCGAACTTGATGCGACCCGCGTACTCCGTGATGATGGGCCGGGTGTGCGGATCCCACGTCGAGAGCACGTGGCCGGCTTTGACCGCCTCGCCGTCGCGCGCCATCAGCGTCGCGCCATACGGGACCTTGTGCCGCTCTCGCTCGCGGCCGTTGTCGTCATGAATGACGACTTCGCCGTTGCGCGAGATCACGACCAGCTCGCCGCGTGAGTTGGTCACGTAACGCATGCCGGCGCTGTAGCGCACCACGCCGCTCGACTTGCTCTCGACCTGGCTCACCACCGCGGTCCGCGAAGCCGCCCCGCCGATGTGGAACGTGCGCATCGTGAGCTGCGTGCCCGGCTCGCCGATGGACTGTGCGGCGATCACGCCGACCGCTTCGCCGACGTTGACCGGGGTTCCGCGGCCGAGATCGCGCCCATAGCACCTGGCGCACAGCCCGTAGCGCGTGTCACACGTGAGCGGGGTGCGCACCTTCACCTCGTCGACGCCGGCGGATTCGATTGCCTCCACCACTTCCTCGTCGAGCAGCGTGTTGGCCGCGCAGATCGCCTTGCCGTTCTCCGGATTGGTGAGGTCGGCCGCGCACACGCGGCCGAGGATGCGCTCACGCAGCGACTCGACTACCTCGCCGCCCTCGATCAGCGCCTTCATCGACACGCCCTGGGCGGTGCCGCAATCGTCCTCGGTCACCACGAGGTCCTGCGTAACGTCCACCAGGCGGCGCGTGAGATAACCGGAATTGGCCGTCTTCAGGGCCGTGTCCGCGAGGCCCTTGCGCGCGCCGTGGGTGGAGATGAAGTATTGCAGCACGTTCAGCCCCTCGCGGAAGTTGGCCGTGATCGGCGTCTCGATGATCGAGCCATCGGGCTTGGCCATCAGCCCACGCATGCCAGCGAGCTGCCGGATCTGCGCCGCAGAGCCGCGCGCTCCGGAGTCGGCCATCATGTAGATCGCGTTGAACGACTCCTGCATCACCGCAGTGCCCTTCTTGTCCCTTCGCTCGGCCCACTCGTTCTTCTTGAAGTCGAAATCCAGCACCGGCTCGACGCCGAGCTGCTCCATCATGGCCTTGGCGACGAGGTCGCCGGCTCGGCCCCAGATGTCCACGACCTTGTTGTAGCGCTCGCCCTGGGTGACCAGTCCCGACGTGTACTGCTTCTCGATCTCCTGCACTTCCTTCTCGGCATCCGCGATGATCTCGTTCTTTTGCGACGGAATGAGCATGTCGTCCACCGCGATCGAGATCCCCGCCTTGGTTGCCATCGAGAACCCTGTATACATCAGCTTGTCGGCAAAGATCACCGTCTCGCGCAATCCGCAAAGCCGGAAGCTGGCGTTGACCAGCTTCGAGATCTCCTTCTTTTTGAGCGGCTTGTTCATGAGCTCGAAGGAAAGTCCCGCCGGCAGGATGTCGGAGAGCAGCGCGCGCCCCACGGTAGTCTCGTACCGCGTCAACTTCTCGCGCTTGCCTCCGTCCTCGTCGATCTCGTGTTCCCTGATCCGGACCATGATGCGCGCACTGATCTCGACCTGGCTCGAGTCGTAGGCGCGCGTGACCTCGGCGAGGTTGGTGAAGAGCGAGCCTTCGCCGCGCGCTCCAACCTTCTCCCGAGTGACGTAATAGAGGCCGAGCACGATGTCCTGGGAAGGCACGATGATCGGCTCCCCGTTGGCCGGAGAGAGGATGTTGTTCGAGGAAAGCATGAGCGTCCTCGCTTCCATCTGCGCCTCCAGCGACAACGGCGCGTGCACTGCCATCTGGTCGCCGTCGAAATCGGCGTTGAACGCCGCGCACACGAGCGGATGGAGCTGGATCGCCTTGCCCTCGATCAGCACCGGCTCGAAGGCCTGGATGCCCAGCCGGTGCAGCGTCGGGGCCCGGTTGAGCAGCACGGGATGCTCGCGAATGACTTCCTCGAGGATGTCCCACACGATGGCCTCCTGGTCCTCCACCATGCGTTTGGCCGCCTTGATGGTGGTGGCAAGCCCCATCACCTCGAGCTTGTGGAAGATGAACGGCTTGAACAGTTCCAGGGCCATCAGTTTCGGCAGGCCGCACTGATGGAGCTTCAGCTGCGGGCCGACCACGATTACCGAGCGTCCCGAGTAGTCCACGCGCTTGCCGAGCAGGTTCTGGCGGAAGCGACCGCCCTTGCCCTTGATCATGTCGGCGAGAGACTTCAGCGGGCGCTTGTTGGCGCCGGTCATCGCCTTGCCGCGACGCCCGTTGTCGAGCAGAGAGTCGACCGCCTCCTGCAGCATGCGCTTCTCGTTGCGCACGATGATCTCGGGGGCCTTGAGCTCGAGCAGCCGCTTCAGGCGATTGTTGCGGTTGATCACGCGCCGGTAGAGATCGTTGAGATCGGAGGTCGCAAAACGCCCGCCGTCGAGCGGGACCAGCGGCCGCAGCTCGGGCGGCAGCACGGGGAGCACCTCCATGATCATCCACTCGGGCTTGATCCCCGACTTGTGGAACGCTTCCAGCACCTTGAGGCGCTTGGCGATTTTCTTGATCTTGGAGTCCGAGCTCGTCGCCGCGAGGTCGGCACGCAGCGTCTCGATCTCCTTTCTCAGCTCGAGGCTGCGCAGAAGATCGCGGATGCCCTCGGCGCCCATCATGGCGGTGAAGTCGTCGCCGAATTCCTCGACTTTGGCAAGATAGTCGTCCTCGGTCATCAGCTGCCCGCACTTGAGCGGGGTCATGCCCGGGTCGATCACGACATACGCCTCGAAATAGAGCGCGCGCTCGATGTCGCGCAGCGTCATGTCGAGCACCATGCCCATGCGGGAGGGCAGGCTCTTCAGGAACCAGATGTGCGCCACCGGGCTCGCGAGCTCGATGTGGCCCATGCGCTCGCGCCGCACCTTGGACAGCGTCACTTCCACGCCGCACTTCTCGCAGATCACGCCACGGTGCTTGAGCCGCTTGTACTTGCCGCACAGGCACTCGTAGTCCTTGACGGGACCGAAGATCTTGGCGCAGAACAGGCCGTCGCGCTCGGGCTTGAACGTTCGGTAGTTGATCGTCTCCGGCTTCTTCACCTCGCCGTAGGACCACGAGCGGATCTTCTCGGGCGAAGCGAGCCCGATCTTGATCGCATCGAAATCCTCTTCCTGCGTAACCTGCTTGAACAAATCGAGCAGAGCTTTCATCTAGTGACTCCCGTGTGAGCTCAGGTGCATCTCAGCAATCGTATCCATGCGCGGCTATCAAAACCGGTTCTGGTCCAGGTCGATGTCGATCGCGAGCGAACGGATCTCCTTGACCAGCACATTGAAGGACTCGGGCATGCCGGCCTCAATGCGGTGGTCACCCTTGACGATGGACTCGTACACCTTGCGCCGGCCCTCGGTATCGTCGGACTTGACGGTGAGCATCTCCTGCAATGTGTAGGCCGCCCCGTACGCTTCCAGCGCCCAGACCTCCATCTCGCCGAAGCGCTGCCCGCCGAACTGTGCCTTGCCGCCGAGTGGCTGCTGCGTGACCAGGCTGTAGGGGCCCGTCGAGCGCGCGTGCATCTTGTCGTCCACGAGGTGGTGCAGCTTCAGCATATGCATGAAGCCCACGGTCACCAGACGCTCGAAGGGGTCTCCTGTGCGCCCGTCGAAGAGCGTCACCTGCCCGCCGCGCGGCAGCCCCGCGAGATCGAGCATCTCCTTGATCTCCTTCTCGGTCGCGCCGTCGAATACCGGGGTCGCAAACGGCACGCCGCTCTTCAGGTTCTCCGCAAGCCGCACGATGTCCTCGTCGCTGAGCGAGTCCAGATTCTCGGCGCGCCCGCCGCTGTTGTAGATCCGGCCCAGGAACCTGCGCATCTCGGCGACCTTGGCCTCCGCCTTGAGCAGCTCGCCGATCCTCAATCCCAGACCCTTGGCCGCCCAGCCAAGATGGGTTTCGAGAATCTGTCCGACGTTCATGCGCGAGGGGACTCCGAGCGGGTTCAGCACGATGTCCACCGACGTTCCGTCCGCCATGCAGGGCATGTCCTCCACCGGCACGATCTTGGAGATGACACCCTTGTTGCCGTGCCTGCCCGCCATTTTGTCGCCGGGCTGGAGCCGGCGCTTGACCGCGAGGTAGACCTTGACCATCTTCTGCACGCCGGGCGGCAGCTCGTCACCGCTGGTGAGTTTTTTCTTCTTCTCCTCGAAGAGCTTGTCGAAGAGCTGGCGCGTCTGTGCGAGGTTCTCCTTGATGCTCTCCAGCTGCGCCGCGACCCGGTCGTTCGCGACCCGGATGTCGAACCAGCCGTGGCGCTCGACTTCGGTCAGGTAGGCCTTCGTGATCTTGGAGCCCTTCGCGAGCTTCTTCGGCCCGCCGTTGGCGGTCTTGCCCAGCAGCAGGCGCTCGAGACGCTCGAAGGCGTCGTTCTCGACGATGCGCAGCTGGTCGGCGAGATCCTTCTTGTAGCGCTTGAGCTCGTCGTCGATGATCTGCTGCGCGCGCTTGTCGCGCTCGATGCCCTCCCGCGTGAACACCTGCACGTCGATCACGGTGCCCGACATTCCGGAGGGCACCCTCAGGCTGGTGTCCTTCACGTCGGAGGCCTTCTCGCCGAAGATCGCGCGCAGCAGCTTCTCCTCCGGAGTGAGCTGGGTCTCGCCTTTGGGCGTGACCTTCCCGACCAGCACGTCGCCCGCCTCGACTTCGGCGCCGATGTAGATGATGCCCGACTCGTCGAGGTTGGCGAGCTGGGACTCCGACAGGTTAGAGATGTCGCGGGTGATCTCCTCCGGACCGAGCTTGGTGTCGCGCGCCACCACGGAAAGCTCCTCGATGTGAATCGAGGTGAAGCGCTCGTCCGCCACGACGCGCTCGGAAATGAGGATCGAGTCCTCGAAGTTGTAGCCGTTCCACGGCATGAACGCCACCAGCATATTCTGACCCAGAGCGAGCTCGCCCATGTCGGTGGAAGCGCCGTCGGCCACCACGTCATTCTTGGCAATGCGGTCGCCCACCCTCACCAACGGGCACTGGTTGATGTTGGTGTTCTGGTTCGAGCGCTGGTACTTGACGAGGTTGTAGATATCCACGCCCACCTCGCCCGGCGCGGTTTCCTCGTCGTTTACGCGCACGACGATGCGCGAGGCATCCACGTAGTCCACAATGCCCCCGCGGCGCGCCTGCACCGCGGTGCCGGAGTCCACCGCCACGATGCGCTCGAGCCCGGTCCCCACCAGCGGCTTTTCCGGCCGCAGGCACGGCACCGCCTGCCGCTGCATGTTGGAGCCCATCAGGGCCCGGTTGGCGTCGTCGTGCTCGAGAAAGGGAATGAGCGAGGCCGCCACCGACACCGCTTGCGCGGGAGCGACGTCCATGTAGTCGATGCGCTCGGGCGAAGACAAGGTGAACTCGTTGCGGTGCCGGCACGACACCAGTTCGTCGGTAAAGCGGTTGCCTTTGTCCAGGGCAGCATTCGCCTGTGCAATCACGTACTGCCCCTCCTCGATCGCCGAAAGAAAGTGGATTTCCTCGGTCACCGACCCGTCCTTCACCTTCCGGTAGGGTGTCTCGAGGAAGCCGTACTCGTTGGTGCGCGCATAGAGCGCAAGCGAGTTGATGAGGCCGATATTCGGGCCTTCCGGCGTCTCGATCGGGCACACGCGCCCGTAGTGCGTCGGATGCACGTCGCGCACCTCGAATCCCGCGCGCTCGCGGGTGAGCCCCCCGGGCCCCAGCGCGGAGACGCGCCGCTTGTGCGTGATCTCCGAGAGCGGGTTGGTCTGGTCCATGAACTGCGAGAGTTGCGAGGAGCCGAAGAACTCGCGGATCGCGGCGGATACCGGCTTCGCATTGATCAGATCGTGCGGCATCAGATTCTCGGACTCCGCTTGCGAGAGCCGCTCCTTCACCGCGCGCTCCACCCGCACCAGCCCCGCGCGGAACTGGTTCTCCGCGAGCTCGCCCACCGAGCGCACGCGGCGGTTGCCGAGGTGATCGATGTCGTCGATCTCGCCCTTGCCGTTCCTGAGATCGACCAGGATCTTGATGACGGCGACGATGTCCTCCGCCGACAGCGTGCCCGCCCCGCTCAGCTCGGCCCGGCTCACGCGGCGGTTGAATTTCATCCGGCCGACCTTGGACAGGTCGTACGTGTCCTCGAGGAAGAACAGCCGGTTGAACAGCGTCTTCACGGCGTCCTCGGTCGGCGGCTCCCCCGGGCGCATCATGCGGTAGATCGCGACCTGAGCCGCCGTCTGGTCGGCGGTTTCGTCAATGCGCAACGTCTGCGCGATGTACGAACCCTGGTCGAGATCGTTGGTATAGATGGTCTGGAGCCTCGCGATGCCCGCTTCCTTGAGCTTGGCGAGCAGCTGCTCGGTGATCTCGTCATTCGCATTGGCCAGGATCTCGCCGGTCGCCTGGTCCACCACGTTCTGGGCCAGCACGCGCCCGACCAGATAATCCTCCGGAACGGAGATGCGGTGCAGTTTCGCCTGCTCCATCTCCCGCACGTGTTTCACCGTAATGCGCTTGTCCTTGGCGGCGATGACCTTGCCACCCTTGGTGGTGATGTCGAAGCGCGCGATTTCTCCGCGCATACGCTCCGGCACGAGCTCGAACTCAACCCCTTCCTTGCCCAGATGGAAGGTGTCGAACGCGAAGAATTCCGCGAGCACGCGCTCGGGCGTGTAGCCGAGCGCCTTCAGCAGGATGGTGACCGGCATCTTGCGGCGGCGGTCGACGCGGAAATAGAGGTAGTCCTTCGGGTCGTACTCGAAATCGAGCCACGAGCCGCGGTACGGGATCACCCGCGCCGAAAACAGCAGCTTGCCGCTCGAATGCGTCTTGCCGCGGTCGTGCTCGAAGAACACGCCCGGGGAGCGGTGCAGCTGCGAAACGATCACGCGCTCGGTGCCATTGATCACGAACGATCCGGTCGTGGTCATGAGCGGGATCTCGCCCATGTAGACTTCCTGCTCCTTTACCTCCTTGGGGGTGGGCTTGGCGGCCTCCTTGTCCATGATCACCAGCCGCACCTTGGCGCGCAGCGGCGCGGCGTAGGTGAGGCCCCGTTGCTGGCACTCCTTGACGTCGAAAGGCGGCTCGCCCAACGCGTAGCTCACGAACTCGAGCCGCGCGCTCTTGGAATGGCTCTCGATCGGGAAAATGCTCTTGAAAGCGGCTTGCAGGCCATCGCTCTTGCGGGCATCCGGCGCAACGTTTGCCTGCAAGAATGCCGCGAAGGAGTCGAGCTGCGTCGCCAGCAGAAATGGCACCGGCAGTACGCTGCTGCGCTTCGCAAAGCTCTTTCGAATGCGCTTTTTCTCGGTAAAGGAGTACGTCATGTCAGCCCCTGGAAGAACTCAGAATTCGAACGAGTCCGGCCGCAACCCGCCCGCGGACGCCACCGCCCGCAGAACAGAAAAAATTGCGGCCCGTTCAAGAAAAAGATCAGGGCTGGCGGTCGCCCGCCAGCCGCATCTCCGCATTTCGATTACTTGATCTCGCCAGTCGCGCCAGCTTCGATCAGTTGCTTGAGCAGCCCATCCGCGTCGGCCTTGGACACGCCCTCCTTGACCGGCTTCGGGGCGCCGTCCACGAGGTCCTTCGCTTCTTTCAGGCCCAATCCGGTCACGGCGCGCACCACCTTGATCACGTTGACCTTGTTGGCCCCCGCGCTGGTGAGCATGACCGTGAACTCGGTCTTTTCCTCGGCCGCTGCTCCGGCACCGGCAGCTCCGCCTGCAGCCGGCGCAGCCACCGCCACTGCGGCGGCGGCGGAAACGCCGAATTTATCCTCCATGTCCTTGATGAGCTGGGAGAGCTCCAGCACCGTCATATTCGAAATTGCGTCGAGTATCTCTGCTTTGGCAATAGCCATTTTTAACTCCCGTTCAGTTCAAAGTTGTCAACATCCGAAAATTCATTTGCGAGACCGGTTTACGCGGCCTGCTTCTCCTTCGCATCGCGTACGGCAGCGAGCGAGCGCGCGAACTTGCCCGGCACCTCATTCAACGTGCGCACGAACCTTGCGATCGGCGCCTGCATCGTCGCCACGAGTTTCGCGAGCAGCTCCTGACGGCTCGGCATCCTGGCAAGCTCCGCCACTTCCCTGGGCGTCATCAGGACGTTCGGCATGGCGCCGGCCCTGATCACGAACTTGTCGTGTTCCCGCGCAAACTCATGCAGCACCTTCGCCGCGGCAACCGGGTCCGCCGAAATGCCGTAGGCGAGGGGCCCGACCATCTTGTCAGTGAGCCCCTTGAACGGCGTATCGGCGACGGCCCGGCGCACCAATGTGTTTTTCAGCACGCGCAGGTAGACGCCAGAGCCGCGCGCCTTCTTGCGCAACTCGGTCATTTCCGCGACCGGGAGACTGCGGTATTCGGCCAGAATCACGGCCTGCGCCTGCGAGAGCTGTGCGCTCACTTCGGCGACCACCGCCTGTTTCTGTTCGAGATTTAGAGTCAAGGTCCGCCTCCTATCAACGTTTTGCGTTCCCCGCCCCGCGTTCGAAGTTCAGGGCCGAGACATCCGGCCCGGAACACGAAACCCGGAACAGCCCTACGGCGACCTTGGTCCAGGATCGAAGCTCCAACCACTCGACCTTTTTCGGGTGCACCGTCTGCGTAGGACGTTCGGGAATGAGGAACAGGCATCGAGCGGCCCGCCATGCGGCAGATACTCGATCACCAGACCTGTCATCCGTTCCCGAAAAATTAAACCGTCCGGTTCCTACGGTCTTTGACAACCCGCCGCGGCTACTGCCGCAGCAGCCCAAAGTTCATCGCGCGCGCCTCGCGGCGCGCTCACAAATATCGTCACTGCGCCAGGCTCGATTGGTCGACGCGCACGCCGATACCCATCGTGCTCGAAACCGAGATCTTCTTCAGATAGATCCCTTTCGCGTTCGACGGCTTCGACTTGTTAACCGCGTCCACCAGCGCCTTCAAATTTTCGGCGAGCGCGTCGACCGTGAACGAAGCGCGCCCGATCACGCACTGCACGATTCCCGCCTTGTCGGCCCTAAACTGCACCTGGCCGGCCTTCGCGTTCTTCACCGCCGCCGCCACGTCCTGCGTGACGGTTCCGACTTTCGGATTGGGCATCAGCCCGCGCGGCCCGAGGATCTGGCCAAGGCTCCCGACCACCCGCATCGCATCCGGCGTGGCGATGGCGACATCGAAATCCAGCTTCCCGGACTTGACCTCGTTGGCAAGGTCCTCGAAACCGACGATGTCGGCGCCGGCGTCCTTCGCCTGCGCCGCCTTGTCGCCCTGTGCAAATACCGCGATCCGCACCTTCTTACCCGTACCCTGCGGCAATATGATGGAGCCACGAACCGTCTGGTCCGATTTCTTGCTGTCGATGCCGAGGTTGATCGAAACGTCTACCGATTCGTTGAACTTCGCAGTGGCGTTCTCCTTGACGAGCTTGAGCGCCTCCTGCACGGGGTAGGCCTTGAGACGGTCCACCTTGGCGCTGATCGCTCTGTAGCGTTTGGAAGCTTGTGCCATTTACAAGCCCTCCACGTCCACGCCCATGCTGCGCGCGCTGCCGGCTATCGTGCGCACGGCGGCATCGAGGTTCGCAGCGGTGAGGTCGGGCATCTTCGCCTTGGCGATTTCCTCGGCTTGCGCACGCGTGATCCGGCCCACTTTCTCCGTGTTGGGCCGCGCGCTGCCCTTCTCGATCTTTGCCGCCTTCTGGATCAGGACGCTCGCGGGCGGCGTCTTCATGATGAACGTGAAGCTCTTGTCGTGGTAGGCCGTGATCACTACCGGCACCGGCAGCCAGGGCTCCACCTTCTGCGTGGCGGCATTAAACGCCTTGCAGAATTCCATGATATTGAGCCCCCGCTGACCGAGCGCCGGTCCGATGGGCGGGCTCGGGTTCGCCTTGCCCGCGGGCACCTGCAGCTTGATGAGGCCTACGACTTTCTTTGCCATTTCGTCTCCTTACGGGTTCCAGCGGGCGCCCGCAGCGCCCTCCCCGCCCAAAATCAGTGATTCATGAATCGTAAATCGTGAATCGAAAAACCCGTCTCCTGTCGGGCCGCCATCGTTTCCCATTCACCCATTACGATTCAGGCCTTCTCCACCTGACCGAAATCGAGCTCCACCGGCGTGGAGCGCCCGAAGATCGTCACCGACACGCGCAGCTTGTTCTTGTCGTAGTTGACGTCCTCGACGTTGCCGTGGAAGTCCGCGAACGGCCCTTCTCTCACGCGCACCGCCTCGCCCACCTCGAACAGAACCTTCGGCCGCGGCTTCTCCACGCCTTCCTGTATCTGGTGCAGTATGTTCTGCACCTCTTTCTCCGAAATCGGAGTGGGGCGATGCGCAGTGCCGCCCACGAAGCCGGTCACCTTCGGGGTGTTCTTCACGAGGTGCCAGGTCTCGTCCGTCATTTCCATCTCGACCAGGATGTAGCCCGGGAAGAACTTGCGCTCGCTGATCGACTTCTGGCCGCTCTTCAATTCCACGACTTCCTCGACCGGCACCAGGATCTGCCCGAACTTGTCTTCCATGCCGGAGCGCCGGATGCGGTCCTGCAGCGTGCGCTGTACGCTCTTCTCGAATCCCGAGTAGGCGTGCACCACGTACCACCTCTTGCTCATCACCCGCTCTGGCCTAACAGCCTCTTCACTACCCATAGCAGCCCCGTGTCAACCAGCCACAAAAACAGCGCCATCACCACCACGAACGCGAACACGATGCCGGTAGTCTGCAGCGTTTCCTTTCGCGTCGGCCACACCACTTTCTTCGTCTCGGCGATCGATTCCTGCGAGTAGCCATGGAACTGGCGACCCGGCTCGGACATCGAGAACGTCACGATCGCCGCCCCCAGGCCCGCCAGCACCGAGGCCACGCGGATGATCATCGCGCTCTGTTCCAGGTAATAAAAGCCCGCAAACCCCGCAAACAGCAGTAGCAGCGCCACTACAATCTTGACCTTGTCCGCCATTTTTCCTTCGGAGTGTTGAATGTTGAACGATGAGTGTCGAACGGCAACGCTCAACTCAAAATTCAGCACTCAAAACTCGTCGTTCCGCGCCAGCGGTTGGCAGGCCAGGAGGGTCTCGAACCCCCAACCTTCGGTTTTGGAGACCGACGCTCTGCCAATTGAGCTACTGGCCTTTTACCCCAGGATTGAGGATTGAGCTCTTGGGATCGAGCGGAAGGCCGCCCCTCGCTGCTCAATCCTCGATCCTCGATCCTCGATCCTACTCAATCACCTTCGCCACCACTCCGGCGCCCACGGTCTTGCCGCCCTCGCGGATGGCAAAGCGCAGCCCCTCTTCCATCGCGATGGGCTGGATGAGCGCCACCGTGATCGAAACATTGTCCCCGGGCATCACCATCTCCGTGCCCTTCGCCAGATCGATGGAACCGGTCACATCGGTCGTGCGGAAATAGAACTGCGGCCGATACCCGTTGAAAAACGGCGTGTGCCGCCCACCCTCCTCCTTGGAGAGCACGTAGACCTCGGCGGTGAACTTCGTGTGCGGAGTGATCGAGCCCGGCTTGGCCAGCACCTGCCCGCGCTCGACCTCCTCGCGCTTGGTCCCGCGCAGCAGAATCCCCACATTATCGCCCGCCTGCCCCTCATCGAGCAGCTTTCTGAACATCTCCACGCCCGTGCACACCGTCTTTTGCGTCGGACGCAACCCCACAATCTCAATCTCATCGCCCACCTTGACGATGCCGCGCTCCACCCGCCCCGTGACCACCGTGCCGCGCCCCGAGATCGAGAACACATCCTCCACCGGCATCAAAAACGGCTTGTCAATCACCCGCTTGGGCGTGGGAATGTAGGAATCCAGCGCCTCCGCCAGCTTCATGATCGCCCCCTCGCCCATCTCGCCCTTGTCGCCCTCCATCGCTTTGAGCGCCGAGCCAATCACAATCGGGGTCTTCTCGCCCGGAAACTCATACTTGGACAACAGCTCGCGCACCTCCAGCTCCACCAGCTCCAGCAGCTCCTTGTCATCGACCATGTCCGCCTTGTTCATGAACACGATGATGTAGGGAACCCCCACCTGGCGCGCCAGCAAAATGTGCTCGCGCGTCTGGGGCATCGGACCGTCCGCAGCCGAAACCACCAAAATCGCCCCGTCCATCTGCGCCGCGCCCGTGATCATGTTCTTCACATAGTCCGCGTGCCCCGGACAGTCCACGTGCGCATAGTGGCGGTTCTGCGTCTCATACTCCACGTGCGCCGTGTTGATCGTGATCCCGCGCGCCTTTTCCTCCGGCGCCGAATCAATCTGATCGTAGGTCCTCGCCTCCCCACCATACTTCTTCGCCAAGATCGCCGTCATCGCCGCCGTCAGCGTCGTCTTGCCATGATCCACGTGCCCAATCGTCCCCACGTTCACGTGCGGCTTCTTGCGCTCAAATTTGCCCTTTGCCATATTCAAATCCTTGGTATCGATCTGCCAAAAGTCTGGTGCCCATGGCGCGGATTGAACGCGCGACCTCTCCCTTACCAAGGGAGTGCTCTACCACTGAGCTACATGGGCCGCAAACGGTTCGCGCTACCGGCGCTCCCGACTGCTATGCCGCACCCCTTGCACTGTTCAGATTCCGTGGAGCGGGTGAAGGGAATCGAACCCTCGTCGTAAGCTTGGAAGGCTTCTGCTCTGCCATTGAGCTACACCCGCGGTTCAAATCCGGAATCCGGGCCCCGCTTTACCCGCATATCCTGGTGGAGGGGGTAGGATTCGAACCTACGAAGGCTGAGCCAACAGATTTACAGTCTGCCCCCTTTGACCGCTCGGGAACCCCTCCGAACGAAACCCGTTATTATTCGCAGTTTTTTCGTTAGTGTCAAACGGGTTACGCCCGCTCGCGGGCGCCAAACCGGCCATGAAACGAGGGCTCAAGCGCCGCCTGAACCGCTTACGCTCGTGCCCCCGCATACGAAGATGGTTTGCCCCGTAATGTAACCGCTCTCGGGCGCCAGCAGGAACAGCACCGCGCGCGCGACATCGTCCGGCGTCCCGACCCGCCCGACCGGGATGCTGTCGATGACCCGCTGCCGCTTGTCGCTGCCAGGCGGATGGCCGTGGTCGAAGAGCTCGGTGGCAACCGGGCCGGGCGCGACCGCGTTGACCGTAATTCCGTCTGCGGCAAGTTCAAGGCACAGGGTGCGCGTGATGCCGATCAACCCGGCCTTCGCTGCCGAATACACCACGCGCTGGGTCTTGCCCATCGCCGCGCGCGAGGACATGTTCACGATCCGGCCGAACTTCGCCGAGCGCATCCCGGGAGCAAACGCCTTGATCAGGATCATCGCGGCGCGCACGTTGAGCGCCATCACGTGATCCAGATCCTCGGCGGTCGCTTGCTCGAGGGAGCCGGGCCGGTTCGCTCCGGCATTGTTCACTAGGTAACGCACCGCGCGCTGCGCCGCGATTTCTTCCGCCAGCTGGCGGGTTGCCGCCACATCGGTCAGCTCGAGGGGATGAAACGACAGCCGCTCGTGCCGGATGCGCGGCGGTCGCCGCTGAAGCGTGATGACGTGACAGCCGGCATCGAGCAGCAGCCGCGCAACCGCCTCGCCGATTCCGGAGCTTGCGCCGGTGACAACCGCCGTTCCTTCCATCGACATCTCCGTGCGTAAACCTCAAACGAATTATAAACACGAGCGAACCCAGCCCGTCGGCCGCACCGATTTGTTAACATCACCGTGCAGATTCCGACGGGCAGGACTGAAAGAGCTCGTGCAAGGCAAAGAGATCAAGGAAATAACTGGGTTCGCGGGCATGCGAGCGGCGGTGATCCTGGCGATCATCGGCGGCGGCCTGGTGTTCGATCAGCACGTCGAATTCTGGGGCCAGACGCTCACCAATGTCGGAGTGTGGGCGCTCTTCCTGTACTGGCTGAGGCGCTCGTGGCCCGCGGAGCAGGTCCGGCTCGCCGCGTGCCTCGTTTATGCGACGGCGGGAGAGATTTTCCTCTCGCTCGTGTGGGGCCTCTACGATTACCGGCTCGGCAACATCCCGCTGTTCGTGCCGCCGGGCCACGTCCTGCTTTTCATGCTGGGCATGATCGTCGCCAAGCACATGAAGGACTGGATCACCTGGGTCGTCCCGCTCTCCGCGTTGCCTTTCGTCCTGCTGCTGTTCTTTGCCGGCGTCGACACGCTGGGAGCGGTTCTCTTCGCGCTTTTCCTGCTTTGCATCGTGTTCGGCTCCGCGCGCAAGCTCTATGCCGTGATGTTCGTGCTCGCCCTGGCGATGGAAGCGCTCGGAACCTGGCTCGGGAACTGGAGCTGGTCGCACGAGGTGCCGTGGTTGGGTCTCACGACTGTCAATCCCCCGATTGCGGCGGGGGCCTTCTATTGCGTGCTGGACCTGCTGGTGGTCGCGACCGGCGCCCGGTTTACACGGGCAACGTTCAGCCTACGCGGCCCAGTGTCCTTGCCGGAGACCATGACTTTGGCGCGCAGCGTTCGTACTGCGGCGGATAATTGATTTCGGCACCGAGCGTGACCGCCGCATGCCACGGCCAGCGCGGGTTGAAGAGCATTGCCCGGGCAAGTGAAATGAAATCGGCCTGTCCCCCGGCCACGATCGCCTCGGCCTGCTTTGGGTCGCTGATCAAGCCGATCGCGCCCGTGGTGATCTTGGCCTCGCGCTTTACGGTCTCCGCGTATTGGACCTGGTAACCGGGCGCGACCTGGATTTTTGCGTCGAGGACGAGGCCTCCGCCCGATACGGTCGCGTACTCGCAGCCGAGATTTTTCAGTTCCCGCGCGTAGACTACGGCATTCTCCGGCGTCCAGCCACCCGGGACCCAATCGGTGCCGGAAATCTTGGCGCCTACCGGCTTGCCAGAAGGAAACGCGGCGCGCACGGCGCGGAACACTTCGAGGGGAAACCGCATCCGGTTCTCGAGACTGCCGCCGAACTCGTCGGTGCGGTGGTTCGAAAGTGGAGAAAGGAACTCCGACAGCAGGTAGCCGTGCGTGGAATGAACCTCGACGAAGTCCAGCCCGATGCGCGCAGCGCGCTGCGCCGCCTGCGCAAACGCTTTGATTACGGCCTCCATCCCGCCCCGGTCCAGCGCGCGCGGCGTCGGCCATCCCGCTGCAAGCGGCACGGCCGAAGGCGCAACCGTTTCCCACGCGCCTTCGCCCGGGCTTAAAAAGCTCCTGCCCTCCCACGGCCGCTGCGTAGAAGCCTTGCGTCCGGCGTGCGCAAGCTGCACCCCGAGCACGATCGGCGAAATTGAGCGTACGTATTTGACCGCGCGCGACATCGCGGCCTCGTTCTCGTCGGAGTAAAGCCCAGTGCATTGGTGGGTAATTCGACCTTCGGGGTTGACCCCGGTCGCCTCGATCACGAGCATCGATGCGCCCGAGAGCGCCATCGTGCCGAGATGCATGAGATGCCAGTCGGTCATGGAGCCGTCGACCGCGCTGTACTGGCACATCGGAGAGATCGTGATCCGGTTCGCGAGGTCCATGATCCCGATGCGAAACGGCGTGAACAGCGTGCTTTGCATGAGCTTCCCGTAAACCGTGCTTCCGTTCTGCTGCCAGGGAAAAACGGGCGATATGCGCTCCTGCTCCGCGAACGCGGACTCAGGACCTGAACTTGGCCGCCAGCGCCTCCGCGCCGCGCGCGAGCATGCCCACGTCGGCGCCGACCGCGACGAAAAGGAAGCCCATGTCGAGGCAGCGCTTCCCGTCGGCCTCGCCCACGAGTATGCCCGGCGCCTTCCCGGCCTTGCGGATGCGCTTCGCAGCATCTTCCATCGCCTTCCACACGTCCGGGTGCTGCCAGTTTCCGAGATGGCCGAGGTCGGCCGCGAGGTCGTTGGGGCCGATGAACACGCCGTCAATGTCCTCGACGGCGGCGATTGCGTCGAGGTTTTTCAGCGCGAGCCGCGTCTCGGCTTGCACCAGCACGCACAGCTCCTCGTGCGCGCGCTTCATGTAGTCCTTGATCCGGCCGTAGCCCGCAGCTCGCGTGGAACCCGCGACTCCGCGCACGCCCTGCGGCGGGTAGCGCGTGTAGCGTACCGCGTTCTGCGCTTCCTCCACCGTCTGCACGTACGGCAGCAGCAGCGTCTGCGCCCCGATGTCGAGATAGCGCTTGATGAGCACCATGTCGTTCCATGCCGGGCGCACCACGGCGGTCGCGCTGCCGCCGGTCATTGCCTGCAGCTGCGCCTGCACCATCGGCAGCTCGTTGGGCGAGTGCTCGGTGTCGAGCAGCACCCAGTCGAAGCCCGCGCCGGCGAGCACCTCGGCGACGATGTGGCTGCTGAAGCTGCTCCAGATGCCGATCTGCGGCTTGCCATCCTTCAGGGCGCGCTTGAAATCATTCGCGGGCAGTTCCATTCAAAACTCCTCCTAACCGCAGAGATGCAAAAACGCTGAGGGGGCGCAGAGAATCCCATTCCAGCTGCTTTGCGTCATCTTTGCGCCTTCGCGCCTTTGCGGTTCGTCGTTAATGAATCTCCGGGTCCGGTGTCGGCGGACCGTCGTGCAGGAAATCAAAGTCACAGCCCATGTTCGCCTGCGTGACGTGCCGCGCGTAGAGCGCTCCGTAGCCGCGCGCGTACGGCGTGCTCCGCTGCCTCCACTCCGTGCGGCGCCGCGCAAGCTTCTCTTCGCTCACCTTGAGCTCGAGCCTGCGCGCCGCCACGTCGAGCTCGATCAGGTCCCCGTCGCGCACCAGCGCGAGCGGGCCGCCGACGAAAGACTCGGGCGCAACATGGAGCACGCAGGTGCCGTAGGAGGTCCCGCTCATGCGCGCGTCGGAGATACGCACCATGTCGCGCACCCCGCGTTTGAGCAGCTTCTTCGGGATCGGCAGCTGCCCCCACTCGGGCATGCCCGGGCCGCCCAGCGGCCCCGCGTTCTGGAGCACGAGCACCGAGTTCTCGTCCACGGCGAGGCTCTCGTCGTCGATGCGGCGCGCCATGTCGTTGTAGTCGCTGAACACGACGGCGGGTCCCGTGTGCTTCTGCAGGCGCGCCTCCGCCGCGGTGGGCTTGATCACCGCTCCGTCCGGGGCGAGGTTGCCGCGCAGCACTGCGAGCCCGCCTGCGATTGCGAGCGCCTTGTCCCGGGTACGGATCACGTCCGCATCGTAAATCTTTGCCCCGGCGATGTTCTCGCCCAGCGTGCGACCGTTGACGGTCCGGCATTCCAGGTTCAGCCCCTCGCGCAGCTCGGCGAGCAGCGCAAGCAGGCCCCCAGCGTAGTAGAAATCCTCCATGAGGTACTTCCCGGCCGGCCTCACGTTCGCGAGCACCGGCGTCTTGCTCGCAATCTCGTCGAACCGGTCAAGCCCGAGCGCGACCCCCGCCCGGCCCGCCATCGCTATGAGATGGATCACTGCGTTGGTCGAGCCCGAGAGCGCCTGGGTCACCATGACGGCGTTGTCGAAGGCTTCGCGCGTGAGCAGCCCCGGGGGCCTGAGATCCTCCCACACCATTTCCACGATGCGCCGCCCGCTCGCGCTCGCCATGCGGGCGTGGTTGGCGTCGGCCGCAGGGATCGATGCCGCACCGGGCAGCGTGAGCCCGAGCGTTTCGGCAACGGAAGTCATGGTCGAGGCCGTGCCCATCACCATGCAGTGCCCGAACGAGCGCGCGATGCCTTCCTCGACTTCCTCCCACGCCTTCTCGTCGATGTTACCTGCACGCAGCTCCGCCCAGTATTTCCACGAGTCGGTTCCCGACCCGAGGGGCTCGCCGTGCCAGTTCCCCCGCAGCATCGGCCCCGCGGGCATGAAGATGAACGGAAGGCCCATCGAGGTCGCGCCCATTATGAGCGCCGGCGTCGTCTTGTCGCAGCCGCCCATCAGCACCGCGCCGTCGACCGGGTACGAGCGCAGCAACTCCTCGGTTTCCATGGCCAGCAGGTTGCGGTAGAGCATGGTCGAGGGTTTCTGGAACGGCTCCGAGAGGCTGATCGCCGGCAGTTCCAGCGGGAAACCTCCCGCCTGCCACACGCCACGCTTGATTTCCTCGGCCCGCAGCTTGAAGTGCGCGTGGCACTGGTTGATCTCGCTCCAGGTGTTGATGATCCCGATCACGGGTTTCCCCGCGAAGTCGGCGCGCGAATAACCCATCTGCAGCGCGCGCGAGCGGTGCCCGAACGAGCGCAAGTCCTTCGCGCCGAGCCAGCGATGGCTGCGCAAGTCTTCGGGGCGGCGTTTCGAACGCGCCAAGGCGGGAATACTCCGATGTGACTGTCTGTTGGTCGGGCGCGAGCGCGCCCTCGCTGGTCCGGCATTCTACCCTATGGCCGCGCCCGCGGCCGACCGATCCTGCCGGACAGAGCGTTCGTTCCTTGATCACAGTTCGAGGCGACCCTAGAATTCCATCCTTTCGCGCGACGACTCTGATTTCACGTTCCCGGCGGGAACGCACCAGCGCCAGGACCAAGGATCGAACCGGCGCGAAAAGCGAAGCGCAGCTGGCTCCACGCCGCTTCGCGCCACGCACAGAACACAGGGAGTAAACACAATGCCGCAGCTTGCTTTCATCGGTACGGGCGCCATGGGCGAACCCATGGCGACGAACTTGCTCAAGAAGGGTTTTGCAGTCACCGTGCTGCAGCACCGGCGCGCGGAGCCGGCTGCACGGCTGCACGCACTCGGTGCCAAGGTCGTCCACAGCCCGGCCGACGCGGCGAAGGACTGCGCGCTTGTCGTGCTGAGCCTGCCCACTTCGCGCGAGGTCGAGGCTGTCGTCTCCGGCGGGTCCGGGATCGCGCAGCACGCCGCCCGCGGCACGATTGTGGTCGACTGCTCGACGAGCGACCCGCGGAGCACGCGGATGCTCAGCACGCTCCTCCGCGCGCGTGGCATCGGGCTCGTGGCCGCGGGAATGACGCGGGGCGTGCTGGGCGCCAGGCAGGGAACGCTCGCCTTTTTCGTCGGGGGCGAGCCGGCCGACGTAGAGAAGGCCTTGCCGGTCCTGGGCGCAATGGGCGATACCTTCATCCGGTTCGGCTCGGCGGCCGATGCGCACATGGCGAAGGTCATCAGCAACGTGCTGAGCTACAGCACGGTCGCTCTCGTAAACGAGGCACTCATGCTGGGCGCCAAGAGCGGCGTGGACGGGAAAATGCTGTTCGATGCCCTGATGCAGGGCGCGCCGAGCAAGGCGCTCGAGGCGTTTGGCCCGCGGATACTCTCCGGAGAATACGACCCGCCCCGCGTCACGGTCGACCATGTGTGCGAGGACATGGTGCTCGCACGGGAACTCGCGGCGGACGCCTCCGCCCCGCTTTCCATGTTCGTTGCGGCACAGGAGCTCTACCGCCGTGCCGACGCGCACGGCAACGGGGCGCGCGACATGTCGATCATCGCCGAATTGTGGCGCGGTTCCAGCCGCTCGTGAGGCTGAGAACCAGGAGACAGGAATCGAACCGCCAGGTTACCAGGCACACCAGGAAAACCAGAAGCAAGATATCGTTTAAACAGGGCTTGGCCATGCCGATCATCGATTTCCGGTTGCGCCCGCCGCTCAAGGGCTTTTGCAACATGATCATGTACGCGAATCCGGAGCGGCGCGACCGCATCACTCGCCAGCACGGGATGGAGCCGGCCGCGTCCGCGCAAGCGAAGTCCATGGATCTGCTGCTCCAGGAGATGGACGCGGCGGGCGTGACGACGGGCGTGGTCATGGGCCGCTATTCCGGAATGTACGGATCCGTCAGCAACCGGGATGTGGCCGATATCGTCACGGCGCACCCGGGACGCCTCATAGGCATCGGCTCGCTCGATCCGGAGAATGAGGCGTCAGCGATCCGGCAGATCGAAGAATCGCTCGCGCTTGGACTCAAAGGCATCAATCTCGAGCCGGGCGCGTATCCGACGCCGATGTACGCGGATGACCGGCGGCTCTACCCGATCTACGCGCACTGCGAGAAAAAAAAGATCCCGGTGGTGGTGATGGCGGGCGGGAACGCGGGCCCGGACCTGAGCTACACCGATCCGGTTCACATCGACCGCGTGGCCGGCGACTTCCCCGGGCTGCGCATCGCGATCTCGCACGGCGGCTGGCCGTGGGTGCACCAGATCCTGCACGTCGCGTTCCGCCGCACGAACGTCTACCTCTCGCCCGACCAGTACCTGTGCAACATGCCGGGCATGAACGACTACATCGCCGCCGCGAACGGGTTCCTCTCGGAGCGCTTTCTCTACGCGAGCTCCTATCCGTTCATCGGGGTCAAGAACTATGCGGACTGGTTCCGGCAGCTGCCGTGGCGGTCCGAGTTGGTGGAGCAGCTTCAGTACCGCAATGCCGCGCGCTTTCTCGGGCTCACGGCCTGAGCGCTTGCGTTACTCGGCGGTCGCGCCCGAGGCCTTGACGACGTCCGCCCATTTCGAGATTTCCTCGCGCACGAGGCGCCCGAAATCCTCAGGACCCTTGCCCGAAGCTTCCGCGCCCAGCGTCGAGAACCGCTGCGTAACGTCCGGCGCCTTCAGCGAGACGGCGAGCTCCGAATGCAGCCGGCCGATGATCGCGCCCGCTGTCCCCGACGGCGCAAACACGCCGTACCACGAGGTCACTTCGTAGCCCGCAACCCCCGATTCCTGCACTGTCGGCACGTCAGGCAGCGCAGGAGAGCGCGTCGCGCTGGTGACCGCGATCGGGCGGAGCTTGCCGGCCTGCACCATGGCCATCGCCGAGGGCAAACCCATCGAGGCGACGTGCAGGTGCCCCGCCACGAGATCGATCACCACCGGGCCTGCGCCCTTGTACGGAATGTGGACGGTCTTGACCTTACTCAAAACGTTGAGCAGCTCCATCGCAAGGTGATTCGGTGAACCGGGGTTCGCCCCGAAATTGAGCTCTCCCGGCCGCGCCTTCGCAAGTGCGATCAAGTCCTTCACCGTCCTGACCGGCAGCGAGGGATGAACCGCGATCACGCTGGGAAAGGTCGCCAGCAGCGTGATCGGCGCGAGATCCTTCGCCATGTTGTATGGCACCTTCTTGAACAGGCTCATGCCGATCGCCTGCGGGATACCGGCGGTGAGCAGCGTATAGCCGTCGGGGGGCGCCTTCGCGACGAAATCCGCACCGATGTGGCCTCCGCCGCCCGCGCGGTTTTCCACCACCACCGGCTGCCCCATGCGCTCGTGCAGCTTCTGGCCGAAAATGCGAGCCAGGATGTCTGTCGAGCCGCCGGGAGAGAACGGCACGATCATCCGGATCGCGCGGTTCGGGTACTCCTGCGCAACTGCGGGCGGCCCCGCCACGAATGAAAAGGCAATCAGTACTGCCGCACTAATACGCATGACCTCTCCTTTCCCCGGTTACGTGCCCGCCTTGTGCGCCGGGCGCAATGATCAGTCGCGCGCCATCCGGGCGCCCCATACATTAGTGTAGAATCGGAGCCCCATCCGGACAACCTGAAAGTCGCACCATGAACGCTCCGGCACCCGGCCACGCGCTGGCCATGAACGTCGCCCCGGTCTCTCATCTGGACCTTCCCGGCGCCGGCCAAGTCTACGTCGCGGGAAACTACGCCTACGTCGGCCATATCACCAACAAGGAGGGCCTCGGCACCAGCATCCTCGACGTGTCCGATCCCCGGAAGCCGCGGCTCGTGTCCCAGATCCCCGTGGGCGACCCGGACTCGCACAGTCACAAGGCGCGCGTCGTCGGCGACGTCATGATCGTAAACATGGAGCAGAACATGACGGCGATCGGGCGCAAGGCGGACGAGCTGCCGAAACTGCGAACGGCATTGCGCGCGGAGCTGGGCCGCGACGCCACGCATGCCGAACTCGCCGCGAAGCTGGGCGTGAAGGAATCCGACATCCCGGCGGTCGAGGCCGCCGAGAAGAAGCCGTACGCGCAGGGCGGGTTCAAGGTCTACGACGTGTCCGACCGCGCCAAGCCCAAGCTCATCACTCATCACAGGACGCATGGGCGCGGCGTGCACCGCTTCGACATGGACGCGGACTACGCCTACATCTCGACCGAGATGCCGGGCTACGTCGGCAACATCCTGGTGAACTACGACATCCGCAATCCCGCGAAGCCCGAGGAAGTCTCGCGCTGGTGGCTGCCGGGGCAGCACGTCGCGGGTGGCGAGAAGCCCACGTGGCCCGGGCGGCAGCACCGGCTGCATCACGCGTTGAGGATGGGCGACCGGATGTGGGCCGGATGCTGGCACGGCGGCGTGCGCGTGATCGACGCCACCGACATCCGCAAGCCGCGGACCATCGGCGAATACAACTATCACCCGCCCTTTCCCGAGCCGTCGCACACGTTCATGGGCCTGAAGCAACGCATCGGCGGCCGGCAGATCGCGATCGCGATCGATGAGGAGGACCACGCGCACAGCGCCGAGGAAATGGCGAAGCGGCGTGGGCGCCCCCACGCGGGCCTCTGGGTGTTCGACGTGACGGAACTGCCGCAGATCCAGCCGCTCGCGATCTACGAAGTGAGCGAGCTCGACTCCCCGTGGAGCCGCGCGGCGCCCGGCCGTTTCGGCGCGCACCAGTTCCAGGAGCACTGGAAGGGCGGCGACACGCTCGTCTACTGCGCGTGGTTCGCCGGAGGCTTGCGCATCGTGGATATCGCCGATCCCCTCGCCCCGCGCGAGGCAGGCTACTACATCCCGCAGCCCGCGCCCGGCAAGGTCGCACCCCAGACCAACGACGTGGACGTGGACGAGCGCGGGCTCATCTACATCGTGGACCGCTATACGGGCTTCGACATCCTCGAATTCGACCGTAAGTAACGGTCGAACCCGTTTCTTGAATCCGAGGAGCAGGCTAGGCCCGAAGGCCGAGATTGAACCGGCTATTTGTTCATGTGATGATGGACAGTAACTATCCGTCTGATATGGGTGCAGAACACTCGCTTTATCGAATCGTCGATGCTGGTCTTGACGATGAAGATTTCGACAATATGCTTGTTCCCGCGGCGCAAGAGCACCTCGAGCTTGATCACCTATTTCACGAGTTGCGAGAGAAAAATAATCGTGCCTGACAGCACGAATCGGTGGTCGGACAAGCGCTGATGCTTGTCGATCAAGACTCACGTGATCAAAAGGGAGGACCGTATGGATTTTAGGAGGATGATCATCGTCTTATGCGTAGTTTTCACGACGCCAACAGCAGTTTTCGCCGCGCCGCCTTATCCTAACAAGCCGGTAAGGCTGGTCGTTGCCTATCCGCCAGGTGGTACGACTGACCTGCTCGCTCGCGTGCTTTCAGCTTCGCTGTCACCGGTATGGGGCCAACAGATTGTCGTCGATAATAGGGCCGGTGCTGCCGGAATGATCGGAGCCGAACAGGTCGTCCGCGCCGCTGCTGATGGCTATACGCTGCTTCTTGGATTTACGCCCGAAGTATCGATCAATAAACTGCTTTACAAAGACATGCGATACGACCCATTGATCGACCTACAGGCCATCGTCTTCCTCGGGAGTTCGCCACTGCTTCTAGCAAGCAGCCCAACGGTTGGTATCAGTTCATTTGCGGACTTGTTGAAGCAAAAGGACCGCAACGCTAGCCTTTCCTACGGGTCACCAGGATTTGGAGCGCAGCAACATCTGGCGGGGGAACTATTGCGGTTTCAGACCGGCGTTAAGCTAACGCATGTTCCGTACAAGGGCACGGGGCTCGCGGTCGCTGCGTTGCTGGGCGGCCATATTGATTTGTTGTTTGCTGCTACGCCCCCACTGATTAGTCACGTTCGAGCAGGCAAGATCAATCCGCTGATGGTGACAGATACTCAACGTGATGCGCTTCTGCCCAATGTGCCCTCCGCGAATGAACTCGGATTGCAGGGCTTTGTTCTCTCGAGCTGGTTTGGCGTTTTTGGACCTAAAAACATGAACCGGGCGCTTGTTGAGAAGATATCCAGTAACGTGACAGCCGTGCTCTCTGATAAGGCGATAGTCAAAAAGCTCGCAGAAGAGGGACTCACAGTGCGGTTTCTCCCGGCCCAGCAATTTCAGGCGTTCATCGCAGTCGAAATGAAAAAATACGGCGATATCATCACGAAGGCAGGCGTCCAACGTCAATAATTCGCAGGCGATCATTTTGTCTCGCGAACGATGACACGTCGATGACATGAGAGACCAACACTCGGGACGGTCCCCCATCTTGGGGCGAACCATTTATTCGGGATCGGCCGACGGTGAGGCGATCGTCTCGTTGACGCCCTTCCCATTGTCTGGCGTTACGTTCGATCTGAGGACGGGAGTGGTGAACTGGGCAGGGCATGAGCTGACTGGGCAGTCGGTGCGCGATAAGATTTTGGTGATTCCCGAAGTCATAGGATTCGCTGGAGGCGATTGGGCTCTTTATGCATTGAGCGCGCTCTACCAGACGGGGCCGCGAGCCATCCTTTGCGGCGATATATCTCCTTTCATTGCTGCCGGCGCCATACTCGGCAAGATCGTCACAATTGCCGACTTGCCTCAGGAGATGTTAAGAGGTATTGCAAATGGCAGCCGGGTACTAATTGACTCAGGTCGAGGGATCATTCGCACCGCGGGATCCACCGTTCCCGAATCGCCTAATAAAGGCCACGGGCTCGATTACAGCATATCCGAGGCAAGCGCACAGTCCGAATTCCAGCTGACACCAGAAGAAAGAGAAATTCTTGACGGTTCGCAAGGGCGCGCAGCAAGCGACTGCCTCAAGTTTCTCGTTCAGTATGGTAAGGCGCTTGGTGCAGTTCGCCTTATTGCAAGAGGTCTTGTCAATAGGTGTGTAAAAAGATTCAGGCGGCTTTCCTTGTCGGCTCGATCCTCGTGCGCACGGCGATTCCGTCCTTGAACAGTTTTCCGTCGTAGACATCCCTCATCAGATGCGGCGCG